>Ga0255351_1000465_pt1 | contig 18118 bp, 18 predicted proteins | sample HBST25r2metaG_FD_186024 | JGI IMG/M metagenome (GOLD analysis project Ga0255351, IMG submission 186024) | Peat soil microbial communities from Stordalen Mire, Sweden - H.B.S.T-25.r2 | ecosystem: Environmental > Terrestrial > Soil > Wetlands > Peat | place: Sweden: Norrbotten County, Stordalen... | reverse complement strand
GGCCAGTCCATGATGGAAGGCACCGCAGAGCCAGCCGTGTGCGTTGTCTTTTCGCCGCGCCAACCGGAGCAGGTTCGTCACGCTATTCGGATCGTGGATCGCTTTATTGCGCTTAACTGCGCGCTCTTTGAATTGGTCGAGGAAATCCTGGAATGGGAGAAGCGCGATGCAGGTACATCTATCGATCGGGGAGAACCATCGCTTCGAGCTGCATGAGGCGCTGCTGATTTATCGCGACCGGCAGAGCAGTTTCATTACCCGTCACGACGTGACCACCCGCAAGGACGCGCCGCCCACGCTCGGTCCGGCGCAGCCGCTCACCGTAGCTTTCATCGAGTCTCTGACGCGATCTCTCAGCGGCAGCGTGCAGGCCGAAGTGCTGCCGACCAATGTTCTGGCCAAGGCGGACCGCATGATCATCTGGTGGACTCCAGCGCGACGCCGCCAGATGTTCTACGAGAACTCCGAAGGCAAGGCCGCGAAATTGAATGGCTGCATATTTCCGCAACCTCCATTGGTCTGGCGGGTCTCGAATGGAGAACTCAACATTCGCGCGCTTGCTGGGAACAAGCGGCCAGATGGCACAACGAAACTTGCCGTCGCGCCCTTCTGGAATCTCTCGGACGATGGGCGCGTATGCACCGGCACCATGCGACGCCCGGACAGTGCGTCTGTTGCATCCATTCCGGCCTGGGAGAGCGGCTTCTACGAGAGCGCCTTCACGCACGCCAACGTTGGTCGCCTCACACGCCATGAGAGCGGATTTGATGGGCTGTGGAGTAGCCTGACTGGCAAGCGGCAGAAGTTCCCACTCGAAACGCTCATCGTCCTTCCGCAAACGCTCACGCAGTTCGTGCGTGGAGAGAGAGGCTGATATGCGCATCGAGCACACTCTTCCAAGCGATCTGTTGGGCCAAAAGCCGGTACACGTACTGGTCGTCGGCGCGGGCGGAACCGGCAGTGCCATCGTTATGGGCCTGCCCTATCTTGACCAAGCGATGCGAGTCTGGGGCCGGTCATCGGGGCTGGAAGTGGTCATGATGGATGCCGATACCGTCTCTGAGACGAACTGCGTTCGCCAGCCATTTTCGGTCTCCGACATTGGACAGAACAAGGCGACCGTCCTCATCAATCGCATCAACCTGTTTTGGGGTACGCGGTGGCGTGCTGAGCCGACTTACTTTGATGAGCAGACCTTCGATCGGATCAATGACAGATCCATCGATCTACTGATTGGCTGCGTGGACACCAGAGCGGCGCGAAGCGTCATTGCGCGGGCGTTGACCAAGGGCAGGAACCGCACCGCGTATTGGCTCGATCTCGGCAACAACGCGGCCAGCGGCCAATTCGTCCTTGGCCAGCCATTGAACGCGCGTAATCGAAGGAAGGCCGCACGGCTGCGCACCGTAAGCGAACTGTATCCAGAGATCATCGACGCTGAAGCTGGTGAAGACCCGCTGCCCAGTTGTTCTGCGGTCGAGGCACTGGACCGGCAAGAACCATTCATCAACCAGACACTTGCATCGAGCGCGCTGGCGATGTTGGCGCGACTCTTTCGCTACGGAAAGCTTACACATCACGGCGGCTTCTTTAATGCACAGTCTGGACTTGTGAGTCCATTGCCCGTTGATCCGAAACTTTGGTCGAAGACGATGCACCGTTCCCAGCATGAGGGAAAATCATTCAAAAGAAATTGATATGTCATTCCTGCGCTGGATGTATGTTGGAGAGTATCGAAGGCTCTCTATGGAAATGACTCTCGACCATACTCTGGCGTTGGAAGCAAAAATGATGGTGGCCTTGGCCTTTCGTAATGGTCCAATTGAGGCTTTGCACGAAGGGAAAGCCTGCGCTGCATGCACTGGCGATTCGACCGTCTCTCACATCTCAAACGAGGAGATGAAGGCCATCATGAAGTCCGCCGTCGATACTGTTTACCGTCTCCTTTGGCAGCGAGAGAACGATTCAAAGCACTATCTGGAAAACCTGGCGCTGGGAGAGCGTTACACCGTGCTCTGGGATGATCCAGAACTCAAGGAACCCCAAAGAAGGGGATTCCCTCCTGAAACTCACAATCCATGAGGAGGATTTTCAATGTTCAAAGAACTTCTACCTGTCCTGCGCGACCGCGCGGTGTTGCTCACGGTCACGCTTGTCGATGCAGACCAGATTCGGGTGAACATTGTGCCGAAGAAGCTCAAAGACGGCGACAATGACGCACTCACCACCCCACTCAGCGTCACCGGTTCTGCCGAAGACCTCGACGCCGAGTTGTCCACGACAATCATCAGCTTCGTCGGCTCCCATCTCCAGATGAAGAACACCCTGGAGAAGGCCAAGGCCGAGATGGATGCGGCTTCCAAGGCGGCTCAGGCCGAAGCGCGCACGAAGTCGAAGGTGTCGGCCAAGACAGCGCCGCCGAATACGGAAGTCTCTCAGTATGCTCCGACCGCTAAGCCCACTGAGCCAGCGAAGCCCGCACCCCAGAAGCCCGCAAGCCTCTTCGATATGCCAGCACCGGCGGCAGCTCCTACCACCGCGCCAACCGAACCGGAAGATGACCCAGGATTTGCAGAGATCGACGATGACGAGGAACCGGAAGAATCCGAAGAACTGGATGACGCGGCCTGACTGCCAGCATTCCTCTCTTCAAGATGGATTCAGATAGCCTGCAACATGTCCAGAACCTATGGGAAAATTCCGATAGTGTTGATAATGAGCGCAACGGGCTGTTAACAGTTGACTTTCAAACATCACATTCGCGAATACTTGGCGACATTTGAGGAGTGATTGGTTTCAGTGGTGCCTCTTGGCATTTCGGATCACATTGAAGATAAATAGTAGTGCCGTTTCAAAACGAGATGCAACGGGTCGCATTTCATATTGCAGTCTCAGCAGGCTTGGTCAGAGAAGCGGCAGTCGCCGGTGCGTGTCGCTTGGTTGGATATGGACCGGGGTCTTCGATCTTGTACTTCTTGATTAGGAACAGCCGTAGCTTTTCCTTATGTATTTCGAACTCCTGACGCATGCGCATCAATGTGGGATCTAGTTCGAGCCGAACCTTGAAATCGTTGAAGAAGGTTTGCTCGATTACGAAGCAGGTCAAAAGGCGAGAGAACAATTCTATTGCCCATGCCCTTTCGTCAGGAACCCCTGAATAGTAGACCTGCATTCCCCGTTCTGTCGGGGTGTCAGTGTAAATGATCCGGCTGTACATCGATTGAGGCGTAGGGTGCGATCCGCCCTCTGAAAGCTGTCCGAACTTCTCGTGAAGATCGTCCTGACCGGCAAAAACAGTGAACTTCTTCTTATGGACGAACTTCTCGTGAAATAGAGCCTTACCCGCTGGGTCATCCTGTTCCCACCAAATCTTTTGCAGATCTGGGTCAGTCATCATGTAATGCGCATAGGCGGTCCATTCAACGGAGTCGCGCAAAACCGATCGGCACTCCTGCATGCAGCCCTGGAAGGCAAGCTCCATTGCAATCCTGATCTTAGCGTGAGCATTTATATAGAACGCGCGCGGCAAGTGCTTATCGAGATCACTTGAAACCTGTAGATCGTCAATCTCTCGAAACAGGATTTCGTCGAGCAAGGTAAAGTAGTGCCACATCTCTGGGTGCTTTTGAATTATGGCGAACAGGTTGTGGCGCTTCGTGCCGTAATATTGGAGATATTCGGCAGGAAAGTTCGCGATCTCGAACGGAACTAAAACGTCAGCCTCTTCTGGCTCTTTTGGCATGGTCTTTTGCCTCTCTCCCCAGTTTAGATCCGACTTCACTGGTGGGCCAGACCCAACATTACTGTCGCCAGGGGCAATCTGAGTGAGAATAATCGGGCCTGCGAACCTCTTGGGACCTCAGATTCTGTTGCGCTATACAATAAATTTTGTGAAAACACAGCGGACTTCCCACACACAACGCGAGGGAATGGTCATGCAGGAACTGCAGGCGTCGTTCCCCGGCTTCGCCGGCGTCCCGACCTGGACCACTGTGGCGGACGATCCCCCGGACCTCGTCGGCGTCTCTCAAGACGGACAGGTAGGCCTGGAACTGGTCGAATGGCTTGATGGGGAACAGATGGGGTCTGCGCAAGCCAGAAAGACGTATAGGGAGAAACTGTGGGAGTTGATTGCCGGAGGTTGGAACACTGCATATCAACCGTCGTACCTCTCTTCGGCTGTTGTCTGCCCTAGGTGGGGCATTAAGATCGCGAATTCCGACCGGTCTGGTTTGCGTACTGAGTTTTGGCGTTTTATGGAAGAGGTCGATCATACCTGGCTGACGAATCCGGAGCGGGTTGGTAGTGACCTGGTAGCCGATCACCGTGCGCACCCGCTTCTTTCTAAATACGTCGAGACAATTCTCTTGCGGGGCGGCGAGCAGAGTTGGAAGAAGCATGGGTTTTGCTGGATCGATATTGAGAACGACGGAGGGGCTTTTGATCCTTCTGATGTGATTCGGACGCTGGAGCAAGCGATAGAGAAGAAGATCGACCTCTACAGCAACCCCGTCTCCGAGACTCTGCTCAAGGCTAAGAAACTCGATCAGCTTGAGCTGCTTTTGCATGGCGGTTTCAATTTGTATGCGTACAACACGCCCAGGGGACATCTGTCCTTTTCGGAGATTGCAGCGGCAGGTGCGGTCTTCTATGCTGGTTTGCCCGCCGCCCGGCGGCTGTTTGACCGTATCTGGATATTCAATTCCCTGAATCCTGCCTGTGATTTGAATGAGATGGTGGGGTTGCCGCGAGAGATGGGCCGCTTGCGCTGGCTGGCGGAACTGTGGCCTCGCTATTGCATTGATCCAAGGTCCATTGGGTAGTCGAGGACAGATTGCCCCTAGTGACAGTAATGTTGGGTCTGCCCCTAGAGTAGACCCACAGAAACTGAACCGAATGGGGGAGTGGGAGGCTATGAACCTCCCTGTCGCGATCCTCCTGATTAGTAGAACAGTCCAGAACTACCGCTAGCCCTCAGTTGAAGGAGCCACTACTCCCAGGTGCGACGTGCTCCAACCAAAGCGCTTACTACCGATTGTTTTCATTGACCTATCTCCTTTTGCATTCTTCACATTTGTCTTTTTCATGGCAGTCTTCCTCGTCCTGGGGTTCTTGACCAAACCGGAACCAGAAGACGGATTGGCATCGACCGGAACCAGAATATTCAACTTGCCAGAAGCACTGAAGCCGCCACTGATCTGGACATTTGCTGGAACAACTTTCGGAAGGTAAGTAACTCCTCCAACCAAGCTAGTCATAAAGACCACACTGCCTACCAAGTGCACCAAGCTTTACACCCTTCTATTGTATGACGGGCCGGACGTCCCATCCTTACGCTCTTGTCGGATGCGTGGGGGTGAGGGTGCCCAACGCCCCCCCAACCCCGGCAGGTAAGTAACCCTTCGATCTCAATGCCGTCATCGATCAGCACGTTAGCATTGTTAAGGAGTGACCGGCGTTCAGGTTCGATTCGAGGAAGAAACGCATGATTACCGGGAACCCAGATTTTATGACGGCGAGGAAGCTCTCCAATTTGTGCACGCCTGGTTCTTCCGTAAGCGTTGGATCGTTGGGACCTATCCTTGCGCCCGCTTCAAGGAACTACTTCTGAAAAAACGCCGACCCCGCCAGAATGGATTCTGGGTTTATGCAAAAACGCCGTATCGCTCGGGGAGCTACTCCTTGGTCTTGAGCTTGCTGTCGTTCTCGCGGATGAACGCCTCGATCTCGGGAGCGCTGGCAAGAATGCGGAGCCACTGCTCCTTATAGAGGGTGACGGGGAAACGTCCCATTCCGTAGAGGGATACGGCGCCTTTTTCGCTGACCTTGAGACTCAACCCTGCTGAATCCTTGCTCTTGAGCTTTTCGTTTTCTGCCCGCAGGCGCTCCAACTCTGCTTTCATTTCCGCTTCGTTCATGCCGTCTCTCCCATTCTGTTTTCCGCTTCAACCGTCTCACTGCACACTGGTTGCGCCAAGCCACCCAGCTCCGCTGTACCTGCCAAAAGCGCCTCGATCCGTTCAACTTCGAGCCGCCTGAGTTTCGCGGTGCTGGACCACTGCTCCATCCGTTCAGGATCAGTGGAGAACTCGGCGGAGATTTCCATCCATCTGTTCTCGTTCTCACGGGCCGTCTTGAGCTCGGCCTGAAGCGCATCGATTTGCTGATCCCTTTGCTGATCCGTTGATGAATTCATCCAGGAATCAGTTTATATCGTCGTCGCTGTTCTGCTCCAAAGCAGCCAGCACGGCAATCCATCGCATTCCAAATAGATGGCTGACCTGTCTCTCTTCACGTTCGAACCAGTATTCCGCCGGAGGAAATCCCAAATGAAACCATCCAAACTTTACGAGGCGCTTCATGCGCTGATCGGCGAGCGTGTGCCCCTGCATATCTGGGGCGCATGCGGCGTCGGTAAATCGCAGATCGTCGCGCAGGTCGCGGACGATCTCGACTTTGATTTCCTGGACGTTCGCGCCGTGCAACTCGACCCTGTCGATCTGCGTGGGCTGCCGCGCATCAAAGATGACCAGACCGAATGGGTTCCGCCCAAGTTCCTTCCCACTGCCGGGAAGGGCATTCTGTTTCTCGACGAGCTGACATCGGCTCCGCAGATGACGCAGGCCGGATGCTACCAACTCGTGCTCGACCGCAAACTGGGAGAGTATGTGTTGCCGGACGGCTGGGTGGTCATCGCCGCCGGCAATCCGGCCTCCGAGCGCGGCGTACACTTCTCGATGCCGCGGCCATTGCGGAATCGCTTCGTTCACCTCGAACTTGAAGCCGACCTCAATGACTGGTGTAAGTGGGCTGTTAGCGCGGGCGTGCGACCGGAGATTATCGCATTTCTGCGCTTCAAGCCGGACCTGCTGCACACCGCCGATGCAACCTCAGATGCCAACGCCTGGCCCACTCCCCGCTCCTGGGAGATGGCCTCCAATGTTCTGCGCGGCATTGCGAACCGGCAGAAGACCACGTTCCTGTCAGGCGCAAGCGAGTTTGAGGCGCAGTTACTCGACGGAACGGTGGGGCCGGCGGCGGCGGCGGAGTTGATTGCATTCTTGCGGCTCTTCCGGCAGTTGCCGTCGATCGACGAGATTCTGCTCAACCCGGAGACGGCGCCGCTGCCGGCGGAGACATCGGCTCAGATCGCAATCGCCACAGCGCTGGGCCGTGCCATGACCGACAACTCGGTGGCCAGAGGACTCAAGTATCTCGACCGTATGCCAACCGAGATGCGCGTCATGGCTATGCGCGACGCGGCGGCGCGAGACACCGCCATCACCCACACGCCGGAGTTTGTTCGCTTCGGTGTGCAACAGGAGGCCATTCGATGATTACTGAACGAGCCATGCTCGCCGCCGTCCACATCAGCATTTGGACGGCCATCAAACACGACCGCAAGATCAGCCGCGACGTTGCCGACCAGCATGGCGCGCACCAGGGCGCGGGCCGCTACAACAAGCAACTGCTGCGTGGTGCCGACAAACTTGATGAACTGCGCACTCTGGCCGGGCAGGTTCGGCAGTACTTCTACAAGATCACGTTACCGTGGTCCGATGAGGGGTTTCGACTGCTACCGTCGAACCTCTACTTCGATCTGACGGCACGGATGCGGGAGTTCGAGGCCAGCTTTGAGCAGGGCGTGGAGGGATTTCTTCAGGTCTATCCGCAGTACATTGAGCAGGTGCGCCCAGAGTTGAACGGCCTGTTTCGAGAGGAAGACTATCCCGCCGCCGACAAACTGCGCAAGAAGTTTGGCGTGAAGCTGGAGATCTTGCCTATCCCCACCGGCAATGACTTCCGCGTCCAGATGTCTGCCGAGGAGCAGGTGCGTGTGGCACGCGAGATCGACGCCAATGTTCGCGAATCATTGACTCGCGGGACCGAGGATTTGTGGAAGCGGCTCAGGGACGTGGTTTCGCATATGGTGGACCGTCTGAACGAGCCAGAGTCCCGCTTCCACGCGACGATGGTCACGAATGTTTTCGACCTGGTGGAGTTGCTGCCGCGCCTAAACGTGAATGGCGACGCCGACCTGAACCGTTTCGCAGATCAGATCAGGCAACGGCTGTGCGGCTTTACGGCGCAGGACCTCAAGAAGCACGACCTGCTGCGCGTGGCCACGGCAACCGATGCCGCGGAGATCGTTGCCGAGATCGATAGCGTTCTGCGTGATCGCGAAGCCAGCGTGCCGGAGGAGGCACCAGACGCTCCAACGGTTGATGACATCCTATCCCGTATGTCTGCGTACATGGAGGCGCCTGCGTCGGCATGAAACACGATATGACTTGACACATATGATGGCAGCGTTTTGAAGCATATGTTGACAGTTCCTCTCCACTAAACCCTTTGAAACCGCTGCTCCCTTGGCGCCCTGCAAGACCGTTGTGAACCATAAGTTGTCAGTGAGTCTGAAATGTGGGCATAGAGTGTCAGTAAGAGTGGAGCGCTTCTACTTGACCGAAGGGCGCCCGGCATCTCTCGATGTGCATAAGAAATACTGATAAGCAACTGACGAGCAGCCGACGACACATCCAGAATTCGGAAAACTTTAGCGAGTTTTGGCTAATTAGCGACCCGTCTTAACTGCCATCATCTCCGGCTTCACCCGCTCGCCGTTCACCCCTGGCTTCCTAAACGTGAGCACATAAAACCTGTTCTTCCCCATAGGTTTCAAAAGTTCGAGATGAGTCTCCCACATTTCCGGCGGAACAAGGTCGACCGGAGCGGTCACCGGCTCCTTGCGGTTCCTGAAGAAGCCGCTGGTGATGGGGCCGCGCTCATACATTTCCTTCACATGCTCTTCGGTCTCGTCGGCAATCAGAATTCTGCTGCCCGGTTTGGCGACGCGAATCATCTCGCGAATTGCTTTGGCGCGGTCGTTGAAAAAGTTGATGCCGCCTACATGAAAGACCACATCGAAGCTCTCGTCGGCAAAGGGCAAGCACTCGGCATTGCCCAGAAAAAGATCGCCCTGGAGTCCCCTGCGGCGCAGATTTGTCTGGCACCGGGTCAGCATCTCCGGCGAGAGATCGATCCCGGTGAGTGATACTCCTCGGGGCAGGTATTTGAAATTGAGGCCAGTGCCGACCGAAGTTTCGAGAACGGAATCTCCCCCTTTTACTTCGAGAGGGCTCATGTAGCTCCTCACGTACGCGTCCCCGTCCATGGCGGTGCACGCGCTTACCACGCGCTGTATATCGTCGTAAAAACCGCCGATGGTTTCGTAGAGGTGATTGTATTTTTGATTGTCACCGGTCAAATCGCCGGGACGGCGCATGTCGGGGATGTGGTTGCGGATCGGAAACCGCTCGCCGGCGGAGGTAACCAGCGCCTGCCGGCTTCCCTTGCGGACAAGCTGCAACGGCTGGCCGGTAGCCGGGCTCTGCAAAATGCGCAGCGTTTGTGGACGGCATTCCCAGGCTTGATCCTTCAGGACTATGGATAACGCCCAGCCACTTAACGCAATCGCCGCGGTAAGGCAGAACCATGCGAAACTCGTCCCCGGCAGGAGCGAAGCTAGCCCGGCGCGGCCGATCGTTTGAAGCAGCGCGAAGCTTGCTGCCACCACGCATACGGCCCCAAGAAGACTCAACCACTGCCGCGTCCTCGCGGCACGGGACTTCTGATTCCAGACCCACATCAGCGTTGCCCCAAACCAGTATGTGAGGAACACCGGCGCGCTGCTTCCAAACACGGAACCCAGGTGTTGGAGCTGCAGGCTTAGATTCTTATCCTGAGCGGTCGCGAAGCCAGCCGGCAGTGATGCGCCTGCAATCGTCGTGAATACGACGCCAAACATCGGCAATGGCAGCGTCGAAAACCATCCTGGCAACCGTGGACTCACCATACGGTGAAAAGTAAACGGGAGAGTGCTCAGCACCATGGCTGCTAGCGTCCAACCCAGAAACCCCGACAAGGAACCGGCGCCGCCGTGCATGAGGCCATGCACCAGGTGTGGCAACCCGAACAATAGCGCGAACCCAATCATCAAGACGAATCCACGCCACACGCGCTGCGTGCCCACAAGCCACGCGCCCAGCACCGTGCCCGTCCACACGCCAACGGGCGCGTAGAAAAATCCTAGAACGAAGATCGAGACCACTACCCAGGCGGCAACCTGTTTGCGACGGAGCGAGCTGCTTGCGTTCATTTTGAGACCGTTCTTTCTGACCTCGTGGAGCCGCGTTTACTGCGGCTTTGCTTGCGGGGAGAGGCGGATGTTTTTCTGGCGCGCGTTGCGGGCCGTTGCGATGTCCCAGCAGCAGATGCTTCCCGGGTTTTGAGCGCCGCCAGGGTCTTTTCCCCCCACTCGAGAGCGGCGCTGGTCAGAGCCTTCCCGAAGCTCAACGTCAGCATCCAGTAGGGCAGGTGAGGATTCGAGAGCTGCTCCTGCGGGATGCTTGCCTCGATCGTCTTGATGGTCACGAGCCAGCGCCTGTTTCGCTCGTTGAGGTCCTGGATGTGGGCGATTGCCACATCGGGAGACGCCTCGCCGGCAAAGAAGAGCTTGAGCAGAAACTCGTTACGCGGGGGCTCATTGTGAAAAGGCAGCGCAAGCCATTCGCGCAGAGCAGCGCGTCCTGCGTCGGTGAGTACGTAGGTCTGGCGCCGCGTGCGCCCATTCCCCTTGGCCTTCGAGGGTGCGATCAGGCCTTCGTCGGCCAGCCGCTTGAGTGCTGGATAAATCTGGCCATAGCTCTCAGCCCAAAAATACCCAAGGCTTTGCTGGATGCCCTTGCGAATGTCATAGCCGGAGAGGTCGGGTTGAACGGAGAGCCCTCCCAGAATCGTGTACGAGGTGGCATTGAGGTTCACTATATCTCAAAGATACATCCTTTAGATATATTGTCAAGCGTTTGCTAGAGATTACGGTTCTGGATGCAATTGCGGTCGTGTCACCGGCTGCTCTGCACCGGTATCTCTCGAGGTAACAGCCTGGCTACATTCTCCCAAAGAAGAACTTGCGATTCGATCATGTATATGTGCTATATTACGCATGTGCACAGGTCGAAACAAAAACTGCTCGATGAACTCAAACGATGGTTCCTCGATGGCGCTGAAGAGTTGTGGCCGATTGCGCTAGGCTCATTGTCTTTGCGAAAGAGCCCCTGTATTCGAAAGCAGTGTTCAGCCTGCGCATCCGGCCACGGCCACCTCAGTTACGCGCTATCAGGCTACCAAGGTAAGCGAAGATTTTCAGTCTATGTGCCCGATGAGTTGGCACCGGAAGTCGAGAAGGCGATCGAAAACGGGCGGCAATTGCAGGAGTTGATGAAGGAGGCCGGCCTACGTTACATAAAGGAGCGTAAGCGCGCAAGGCAAGAGAAACGTTGAAGAGTTTTTGGCGAAGCCCGACCATCGGAGGACGCATGTTTAACTCTGAAGGCCTGCAGGCCTGGTTGGAACGGAAGCAGATTCCGGAGGCAACCCGAACCTTGATCAATGCAATTCGCACATCACCCCCTTCGCGCAGGGTTGGAGGAGGTTCCTCCAACGTCTGTGGCCGCTATCCCAGTAAGAAAATGGGAACGACCATTCAATTCGAGAGTCACCGCGTTGAATTGGCCGGCATCTACGAAATGGAACACGACTCCTCGGTTCGCGAGTACTACGATCAGCCTGCACCAATCAAACTGGCTTATAAGACTACGACCGGCAGAGAACTCGGGGTATGGCATACTCCAGATTTCTTTGTCCTACGCGATGGTGAAGCTGGATGGGAAGAATGGAAAACCGAGGAAGAGCTTCGGCGCCTGACGTCCAAATGTCCGAATCGCTATGCTCCCAACGGTTCGGCTGGCTGGGACTGCCCACCGGGCAGAGCTCATGCAGAACCTCTCGGGCTCTATTACCGCGTTCGATCTTCGGCAGAAATCAATTGGACGTTCCAGCGAAACATTCAGTTCCTCGATGACTTCCTCAGAGCAGACCAACTAACGATTCCCGCACAAAGCTGTGAAATAGCGCGGGCGACTACCGGAGCCATATCCGGCATCCATCTGGATGAATTGTTACAGCTCACCAGCGAACACCTATCGGCGGACGCGATTTTCAGCATGATCGCAGCAAATATCCTCTACGTGGATCTATATGCTGCTCCTCTCGCCGAACCGTCTCGCGTCTTGGTCTATTCTGCTCCGGAAGCAGCGTCGGTAGCGAGACTGTGCGCTTCCGATAGCCCAAACATCTCGTCTCCCATTATGTTTCGCAATGGGAACGCGTTGATCTGGGACTCTCGGATATGGAAGGTGATCAACGTCGGTGATGCGTCTGTAGGCCTCATATCTGAAGATGGGAATTTGGTTGAGCTACCGAGGAAGGCACTTGAAGACTTGGCGTATCGAAAGAAAATTGCGCTAGCACCAGATGAACTCAAGAAGATAGCCAGAGCGAAGGTCTTTGAGCGATTAAGCGTGGCCAGTGAAGATGATCTGCGAACTGCCAATTCCCGCTCTGAGTTGGTTAGAAGCTATATCCACGGCCACCCGCTCCCCGTGACGCTCGACGTAACTCACCGCACCTTTTACCGCTGGGTAGCCGATTATCGGCAGGCGGAAGCAAACTATCAATGCGGATATCTCGGCCTGCTGCCACACCACAGCGCGAAAGGCAACCGGACATCGAAATTGCCCGAGGCATCGCTGCGGGCAATGACAGAAGCATTGGAGCAGGATTTCGAGACGAAGAAACAGAAGAGTCTATACGCGTCCTGGATCAAGTTAAAGCTTTCCTGCGAAGAACGCGGAGTGGTGGCACCGAGCTATAAGGCCTTTACGGTCGCTTCGCGCCGGCGTGATCCTTATCGACAGAAGCTGAAGCGTCAAGGGCGGCGCAGCGCTTACGGCTTAGAACCGTTCTATCTGGAACTTGAGCTGAAGACACCCCGGCATGGAGATCGGCCGTTTGAGATTGGCCACATCGACCATACTGAATTGGATGTTGAACTCGTCTGCTCGCGGACTGGGCGTGGGTTGGGCCGACCCTGGCTGACCGTTCTGATTGACGCCTACAGTCGCCGTGTACTGGCCGCATATCTCACGTTCGATCCGCCGAGTTATCGCTCTTGCATGATGGTTCTGCGCGAGTGCGTCCGCCGCTATAACCGGCTGCCGCAAACCGTGGTGGTCGACGGCGGGAAGGAATTTGAAAGCACATATTTCGAGGCGCTCCTCGCCACTCATCAATGCATCAAGAAGAAGAGACCGGCCAGTAAGCCGCGTTTTGGGTCTCTGTGTGAACGCTTTTTCGGGGTGAGCAACACCCAGTTTGTACATAACTTGCGCGGGAACACTCAGATTATGCGAAACGTCCGGCAGGTCACCAAATCCGTTAATCCTAGAGGGCTCGCAGTATGGTCCCTGACGGAACTTCATGCGCGACTATGCGAATACCTGTACGAAATCTATGATTCAGTGAACCACCCCGCACTCGGACAGAACCCGAGAGAGGCTTTCCTCGCCCGGCTGGCAGAAACAGGCGAGCGGCAACATCGCATGATTCCTTACGATGACGAGTTTTTGATTATCACCATGCCCACGACCATCAAGGGAACGGCGAAAGTTATGCCGGGCAACGGTGTAAAGATTCATCATGTGTACTACTGGAGCGAGCTCTTTCGCGATCCGGAGGTTCAGGGACTGCAGGTTGCAGTGCGTTTCGATCCATTTGACGTCGGGATCGCCTACGCTTTTGTGCACAGGCAGTGGGTTCAGTGTCATTCCGAGTACTACGCCGTGTTTAGAGGCCGATCAGAAAAGGAACTTATGCTGGCCACGCAGGAGATCCGCCGACGTAGCCACCAGCATTCCGCTGCGTTTGCTGTCACTGCGCGCCAGCTTGCGGAGTTCTTGCAATCGGTTGAAGCTGAAGAGACTCTGCTGACTCAAAGACTGAGTGATCGTGAGGGCAGAGAGATTCGACGAGCGCTTACGAAGGAAGCAGACCGTCTACCATGCGGCGCGCCTGTTCTTTACTCTGAGGCCGCGCCCGAGCAAAGGAACCATCGCATAGTCGATGATCTTGTGGTCGACGGAGTATACGGAGCTTTCTGATGGATACGCGATCTCCAGGATTTCCGCGTGAACTTCTGGCCCAGGCCTGGACGTCAAGGCTCGAATATTTTAGGGGCTACACTATGGCCCATCCGCGCTTGATCGCTGTTCGGGATGCTCTGCTTGCTGCCATTCAGGACAGAGAGCCAAATTCGTTGATTGTGGTTTTGGGACCAAGTGGAGTGGGTAAGACCACATTATGCAAGAAGATTGAGCAGTTGCTGGTATCCGAAATGCTGGCGGACCCTCATTCTGATCCGGGGCGCCTCCCGGTTGTGAGTGTAGAGTGTATCGCTCCCGAATCCGGGACCTTCAGTTGGCGGGATCAGTTTTATAGGATGTTGAGGCAAATGGAAGAGCCTCTGATGGCTTACAAATTGGATCCGGGGACACCAGTGCAGATTGGACAACGAGCGCTCAAGCTTATGCCGAACGCCAAAGGGGCCGGATTAGAGTACCGCCACGCACTGGAACAAGCGCTTCGTTTCCGCCGCCCATCGGCGGTATTGCTGGACGAAGCACAGCATCTGGCATCGGTGGGTTCCGGGCGGAGACTTTCGGATCAGCTGGATGTAATTAAATCCATTGCCAACTGCACAAGAACTGCCCACGTGTTGTTGGGCACGTACAGCCTATTGGCATTCCGGAATTTGAGCGCCCAATTGAGCCGTCGAAGCGTCGATATCCATTTCCCGCGGTATCGAAGCGATGACCCTGAGGATCTGAAGACGTTCAGGACCGTCCTACATTCGTTCGAGCTGCATCTTCCACTGTCCGAGCCACCCGACTTGGTGAGCGAGTGGGAGTATCTGTATGAGCGGAGCATTGGGTGCGTGGGGGTGCTCAAAGAGTGGCTGCTGCGGGCTCTCACTACTGCGCTCAGGAAAGACGCCAATGTTCTAACGCTTAGAGATCTGGAGTCACACGCACTGAACGTTGCCCAGTGCGACAAAATGCTTGCAGAAGCGCTGGAAGGAGAGACGAGACTGCTCGAAAGTTCTGGGGAACGCGCACGTCTGCGGACTCGTCTCGGCCTGACTGTACCGGCAGCGAGGCATGACGATGCGAGCGTCCACCACGGCGTGTGCGAAGCTGAAGTTCCACTGCCGCGCAGGCAGCGCAGGAATCCAGGGCTGCGCAGACCAATGCGCGACGCCATTGCTTGCCCATTAGGGACATATGGGACTAGCCCCGCAATTTGAGTGTTGGGACTGCGAACCGGTGGCTCTGCCGCCACGTAGCCGTCTCTATTCGTTGCCGCCGATTGGAATTGGCTCGATGTTTGTGGAAAGTCTCACGGGCTATGTAAGCCGCTTGGCTGATGCTCACGCAGTTTCGGTAGGCAATCTAGTAGGTCGCGAACTTTTACTCGTCAGCTCGAAACCTCGGCTCCCGTTCGGACCGTTCGTGCCGCGAGACGGAACAACGAAGTCTCACGGTTTTCGCGGGCGCGCATGTTCGGCCAACGGCTGGGGAGAGCGGGCTCGCAGATGGGCCGGAGCGTTGGAAAGAGCAACTCATCAGACCAACCTTCGGTTTCTAACGCTATTGCCGTTTGAAGACGTCTTTTCTCGCGGCGGTCTCTTTAGGTCCATTCGCTCCTGGTGCCCGGCCTGTTATGAGGATTGGAGGTGCGCCGGAACCATAGTTTATGAACCACTTTTATGGACTATCAGATCGGCTACGGTCTGCCTGCGTCATGGCTGTCCTTTGGAAGAAGTTTGCCCTTACTGCCATGAGACGATGTCTCCGCTGGGCGCCTACACACGCCCTGGATACTGTTCGAAATGTCTGCTATGGCTGGGCCATAGTGGGGAACCTAAGCCCGTGGATCAGTTCGACAAGCAGGCACGAACGCACACTGAGATATGGCGCACTAAAGCCGTCGCCGAATTACTGGCTGCATCGCCGCAGTTGAATGTCTCGGGCGTGGCACTCAAGGCAAACCTTCGAGCCTGCATAGAATACGTTGCTGAAGGCAATGTGCTCGCATTCGCCGAAGTGGTTCAACTATCGAGACATGGGCTTAACTATTTGACCAATGGAAAGGGATTGCCTGAGCTTGGCACGCTGCTCCAGATTTGCCATCAGGCTGATACTACTTTAGCCACCTTCCTCACAAGCCTTCCTGTTGTTGACGTCGGCACGTGGGATCGGTTGAAACAGACTCTTCAGACCAGCCGTAAGGACTGTCGGGTTCCTCTAGCCCGATCTCGTGAGCAAGTAAGGGCTGCTATGCGAGAGGCATTACATGAACAGCCACCACCGTCCCTGTCCGAGATAGCCCGGAGACTGGACTACAAGGGAGTGGAGGGCCTTCGCGACGTGGATAAGACGCTATCGAAGCAGCTTGCCGCTAACTATCGCAAGTCAGGTCGAACACACTGGTGGCGCAATCCTGGTGCCACGAGAATCTCCGAACAGGCCGACATCCAGGCCATGTTGGAGCAATCACTCTCCGAGAAAAACCCACGTCCTTTGTACCAGCTTGCGGTCGATCTCGGATACGTCAATGAAGGCTACATCCAGAACAAATTTCCGGAACTCTGCAGTGCCATCAGGCAAAAGATCAGGAAGAATAATGAAGCGCGGATTTCCACAATGGAACACGCTCTGCGGAACGCGTTGAATCATGAGCCTCCTCCTTCTCTTGACGAATTACGGAAGCGATTGGGCTATTCATGTTCGACCGTTCTCAAAAACCACTTTCCGCTTCTCTATGAGGAAGTCATGACGCGGCGGCGCTTGCATCGTCGTCAAAAGATACTGGAACTGACAAATGCCCTACAGGCAGCTCTCTCGGATGTACCGGCTCCCTCGCTGGTCAGCTTTTGCAAGACGTTGAACACGCCGGAACATATCCTCGAGAAACTGTGTCCCCGAGAGTGCGCTTCGATTCGAGCAAGATATCGTCATGCTCGCGCGGACACTTCAGTGCGCCGCAAAGAACAGCTTCAACAAGAGGTTCGCCAAATCATCCAGAACATGCAAGGCGACGGCACATACCCGACAATCAAGCAGGTGAGAAGTCTGCTCAGTCAAAGAAGCAATTGGGCGGATGTCTCTACTGTTGTAGCAAGGGTACGAAAAGAACTCAGGGCGATCACATAAACATCCTGGTCGCAGCGATCCCGAGTAATCCCCCAACGAAAATCCACAAGGCCGCTTTGAGCAGATAGTGCGGCAGACCCAGGCGCATTTCGCCCCAATTTCCATTGAAAGCGTGTGACGGTTGCTCGTCACTGCCAGCTTACGGGTACATTGATGACAACTTATGGCTACCGAGATGACAACTTATGCTTCAAATCACACACGAGACACCAGCATCCATTCGTATCCTGAAGGCGCGGACAACTTTATTGCTCGATCATCCGTTCTTTGGCTCGCTTCTGTTTCGTTTGAAGGGGCGAGAGCAGCGGTCGATTCCAACCATGGCAACTGATGGTGTGTCGCTTTACTACAACCCTGAGTTCGTCGATACTCTGAACTCGGCAACGCTGGCCGGGGTGTTGGCCCACGAGGTCATGCACCCCGCTCTCCAGCACCATGTACGGCGTTCCGGGCGCGATCCGCGGCAGTGGAATGAGGCGTGCGATTACGCCATCAACCCACTGCTGCTCGATGCTGGCCTTTGTCTGCCGGAAGGCGTTCTTGTCGATCACCGCTTCCGTGGAATGAGCGCCGAACAGATCTACAACCTGCGCGATGCAGAAGCACAGCCGCAGTCTGGCGGCCAGAACAGTTCAGATGCTGGTAACGGAGTTGGCGCGGGCGAAACGCCAGATAAGCAAGGCGGCACCGATCAGCCGACTGCGCCAGAGACGGAGGGCGGCATCGGCCAGGTGCTTGATGCACCTTTGCCGGATGAAGAGACGCCGAGTGCGGAAGAGCAGGTGCGAGAGTGGAGCGTTGCCGTCAATCAGGCCGTCACGCTCTCAAAGCAAGCCGGCAAGACTCCTGCGGGTCTGGCCCGCACTCTCGAAGGAGCCGCAGAGGCAGCGGTGGACTGGCGCGAACTGTTGCGCCGGCTCTGGTCCGATACCATCCCCGCCGATTCGAGT
>Ga0255351_1000463_pt1 | contig 18127 bp, 13 predicted proteins | sample HBST25r2metaG_FD_186024 | JGI IMG/M metagenome (GOLD analysis project Ga0255351, IMG submission 186024) | Peat soil microbial communities from Stordalen Mire, Sweden - H.B.S.T-25.r2 | ecosystem: Environmental > Terrestrial > Soil > Wetlands > Peat | place: Sweden: Norrbotten County, Stordalen... | reverse complement strand
TCATTCGCCGCTGTAAACGCAAGTCTTGCGGCCATGTTTGGGCGCGGCAGTATGAAACCGCACCCAACACCCGCGCACCTTTCCGCATTGATGAATCAGGCAAGAGAGTATTTGCCAGCGACAGCTATGAGTGGACTTGCCCGAAGTGTAATTCGCAATGTGTCACAGGCAACACCGTTCAAGGCTTTATCTCGGAGCATAAATGCGGAGCAAAGTGTCTCAGCGCCATCGGTCCCAACTGTGAGTGTTCATGCGGCGGAACGAACCACGGAACCAATTGGCTGTAAACCGCCAGCCGGGAGCGCATCCCGGCCAGTTCAAACGAGGTGACAGACATGATTACGCCCTATCCAAAGGTTCATCGCACACGGTTTGCAGAGTTGGGTTATTGGCAAGTAGAGCCGGGATGCTGGTCTTTCGTCAATTTTGATGAAGACGGCACCCCGCATCAGGTAGGCAACAAGTATGTAAGCAAGATGGAATTGCTCTCCAACTTGGAAGGGTACGCAGCAGAGTTTGGCTGCGATGGAGCAGCAAAAAAGGAATCCGCGCCAGTGCTGCTAACTGCGCTACAGGCATTGCTCATCTATGCAGATCGCTATTCCGAGGAGATGCGAAAGATTGGCAGGGGAGCCGAAGAGCTAGGCACGGATGCGAAGTTCCCCGGAGTTGGATGGCAAGCCCGCGCCGCTATTCACACGGCCACCGGAGTATGGGTAGATTGAATCCGCGAAGCGTAACCGCCCGCCGGAGCGCATCCGGCAAGGAGAACAAGATGGAAAATTTCTCAATCGCGCGTATCATCCGTCGCTCGAATATCGGCACTCAAGTCGTTTGCGAGTATTTCGGCAGTTTGGATTTTGGCAATCCCTCACTCGAAAAGCGTATCGCAAGGGAACTGGCAATTTGCCGCGCAGAAGAGCCGGAAATCACTTTCGATCAGCAGCGGCGTGGTGAGTCGCTGATCTGGCACACTATCACAATCTAACTCGCCCACCGGAGCGCATCCAGCATACCTCACGAAGGAACCAAAAATGGAAACCGTCTTCATCAACCAGGCCGGACAGCCGATACCGGAGCAGCGCCGTCTTATCCGTTCGATTGAGCATCTAAAGCGCGTCTTGCGAAGGCCGGGAATCACTCTGGAGAGGCTGGACTTCAACGGCTATCGAGCCAGCCCGCCGCGCACGATCCAGTCGGTTCATGCCCGCTATATCGTCTTTGAAGACGGCGCACACTTGAACTTTCCGTGCCGCGATGAATTCGACAGCCGCGAGGACTTCATTTTGTGGGGAAGACTGGCGTACAGGATCGGCATTACAGACGAATTTCAGCAACCGTAGTAACTGCCACAAATTATAATTAGTGATATACTGGTCAAGTGATCCAAGCGCACCACAAGACTAGGCGCGTTGATCCGGCACCCAGCCCGCAAGAGGGACCATGACGACGAAGGCAGCGACGAAGCCCAAGGGTGGGCTTGATTGTCCCAACTGCGAATTTCACATCGACGCGGCGACCGTTGCCCGCGCTTGGTTCGGTGACGCCGCCAAAAGCGGCCGCAAAAAGGTTCTGCGGCCTTGCCCGAAGGGATGCGGTAAGGAGTTCGGAGCGCGGGAGATGAAAGTACACATCTCCCGTTGCGACGGGCCGCCCGCTACGCCCCCGGCACCCCACCCGCGAACAGGCACTCGAAGCCGAGAGTCAACCAGCCCAGGGTCGTCGAGCTAACGAGGACGTGGCCGACTCAACTTTGCCCCGCCCGTGCCTGCTTCGCCACCAAATGATGAGGCGTTCCCAGGACAACCTCTGAGGGGAGATACCGGCGCAGTTCGCCGCACAGAGGGCAGGCGACCACAATGGACTGGAAAGGGAATACTGCTACACCGGCAGGCACGTCCCGCCGGCATCGTTTGCACTCCACCACGAACAGCTTTCGTCTCTGAATTCCGAAGGACATCAGAATCAGTTTAGGCGAATACAAAGCGAAAGTCCAGAGTGAGCAACCCCGGCTGTCAGGTAGGGATTTCGCACGTTGAACGCGAACGAAACCTGCCTGCTCGCCGACCGTTGCGCCCCCGGCGCCCAGCGAGGGCGCGACGCGGCTCGCGTTGCCACGGGTTAGTCTCGACAGTCTTTGGCGTTCTCTACCCATAGAGCCGTAAAATGCTGTACTATGGCAAGTCTTTTGGAACAACTCCCTAAAATCGTGGCCGATGGCAAGCGCGAGGCCGAGCGCATCATGGAAAGGCTGGAGAGCAGCTATCGCATTGGGTTGCAAACCCGCGAGCTGGTCATCCCGTCCCGCGACAGCAATTGGCAGGATATGTTTGCGAAGGCTCAAAAGGCCAGCCACGACCTGAATCCAACCAACATGAACCGGCTGATCTATGGAGACAACTTGCTCGCTATGGCGGCGCTTCTTGCGGGCAACGAACAGATGCCTTCTTTGCGCGGCAAGGTGGACTTGATTTATATTGACCCGCCCTTTGACTCCAAGGCAGATTATCGGACAAAAATTAATTTTCCTGGTTGCGATGTAGAGCAGAAGCCGACAGCAATCGAGCAATTTGCATACTCAGACACATGGGTAAACGGGACTGCGAGTTATTTAGAAATGATGGTTCCAAAATTCATCCTGATGCGCGAAATGCTTTCTCCCAAGGGGTCCGTGTATGTCCATCTTGATTACCATGTAAGCCACTACGCCAAAATAATCTTGGATGACATTTATGGTCAAGACAACTTGGTGAACGAAATAGTTTGGCAGAGGAAAGCGGCTCAAGCGTGGTCAAGTGACCGTTTTGGCATTACAAATGACTATCTGCTTTTTTACTCGAAAACGGGCGATCACATTTTCAATCCAAACTACTCTAAGAACGATCCCGATACCAAGAAGTATATTCTGGAACGCTTCGTGAATGATGATGGGGACGGGAGACTATATATGAAGTCTCCCCTTATAAACCCCCAACCCAGACCAACATTGCGATATGAATTCATGGGCGTTCTTCCTCCTCCTAATGGATGGCTGTATTCAAAAGTGAGAATGCAATCGCTTTACGACAAGAACGAATTGGTTATGCCGAAGAAGGTAGGCGGGCGCATATACCGCAAGATATTTCTGGACGAGTATAAAGGCCAGATGATCCAGAATATCTGGACGGATATTCCCATTGTGAATCCAATGGCGAAGGAGCGTGTAGACTACGACACGCAAAAGCCAGAAAAACTTCTTGAAAGAATCGTCAACACATCTACGCAGGAAGGTTCGATTGTTGCAGATTTCTTTTCTGGTTCTGGCACTACCGCTGCTGTTGCTGAAAGGTTAAATAGACAGTGGGTTGCCTGTGATCTTGGTAAACCGTCTTGCATGATTGCCCGCAAACGCCTCATTGACCAGGACGCAAAACCTTTTCTCTATCAACATGTGGGCGATTATCAAGTGGAGATGGCCCGCAGCACGATGGGACGTAAATTCCGCACAGGCGATCTTGCGGAAATTGTTCTTGGCTTATTTGGCGCATTGCCGCTTCCCGCCGAGGAAAACCCCAACCGCAACATGGGGCGGGTTTCGCACACCAAAACGCTTGTGCTAGCCGATAGCCCGAACAAAATCACAGGTCTGACGACGCTGAAACGCGCCATCGAGATACGCGACAACCTGATGGGTGGATGGGACAAGATTGTCGTGTTGGGCTGGAACTTCGATTCCAATATCGGCCATGACATTCAGGCTTTAAACCAGGGCGACCGGTTGGAGGTTCTTGTCATTCCGCCCGACCTGCTAGACCGCCTGAAGAAGAAGGGCGACAAGCTGAAGGCCGAGGAAGTCCGCTTCTCATCCCTGCAATACGTGAAGCTCAAGCCAGTTATCCGGCAGAAGGAAAATGGCAAGGAGGGTCTTACCGTCGAAATTGACAACTATGTTTTGTTGTCCCCGGATGCCCTCAACTTGGACGAGGCCAACCGCCAGAAGCTCCAGAAGGTCATCAACAAAGACCCTATGGCGCTGATTGAATACTGGAGCGTTGACCCGGACTACGACGGGCAACTTTTCCGCTCCGTTTGGCAGGATTATCGCGGCAACACGGAAAATGACGATGACCGTTACCGGGTTGTGACTGTGGCCCGATTGACCGACTTGCCGCCCAAGACAGGCCCGCGCCGTGTTTGTGTCCGCGTGGTTGACGTGTTCGGCTTTGAGGCCGAAGCGATTGCGGAGGTGGCGTAATGGCAAGCATCAATGACATGACCCTTGCCCGCAATCTCACCGAGCGCGTTGCCGAGGCTTGCATTGGCTTGGAAAACGGCGATGCGCCGATTCTGTCGCAGGTGAGCGAGACGACGGCTACGCTGCTGAAATGGTGGTTTCAGCAGGATTTTATAGACGCCCGCGACTTCAATTTTCACCCAGGGCAGCGCACCGCCATTTTGAATGTCATCTATGCCCATGAGGTGTTAGGCACAACGAGCCTGAAAGGGCTTTATAGCGCCGTTGCGCCGGAAGTCCTGATGGAGAGCGCACAAGCGTCCGCGATTATCACCAAGAACGATTATCCAAAATACTGCCTCAAAATGGCGACCGGCACCGGCAAGACATGGGTACTGGAAGCCCTCATGGTGTGGCAGACATTGAATGCCAACCGCGCCCCTGAAAATCATCGCTACACCAAGAACTTTCTTATCGTAGCCCCCGGCTTGATTGTCTATGACCGTTTGCGGGATGCCTTTGAGGGCAAGGAACGAGACGGCAAGCGCGACTTCGCCACCTCTGACCTTTCCATCTTCAAGGAGCTTTTCATCCCGGACGCTTATCAGGACGAGGTATTCCGATTCGTTCAAGGCGCTGTCTGCCCCAAGGAAGACATTGGCCGTAAAGTGACAGCGGGCGGCCTGATAGCAATTGCCAATTGGCATATTCTGAGCGAAGAGGACGAGGACGAGGAAGAGCTAGAGGAAGGCGTTATCGCCCCAGGTGATCGAGTAGACGCCGCCGTAGTGGTGAAAACCCTTTTGCCCCTCACTCCCGGCACATCGCAGGGCAATGACCTAAACGTCTTGAATCGCCGCTATGAACGCGGCGGCATCCTCACGTATCTGTGCGGCTTGCCAGACCTGATGGTGTTCAATGACGAGGCTCACCACATCCACGAGTTCAAACGCGAAGGCGAGATTTCCGAGGTGGAATGGCAAAACAGCCTCAACCTGATCGCCGAGCCGAAGGCCGGCCGTTTCGTCCAGGTGGATTTTTCGGCGACTCCCTATAACGAGGTTGGAATCGGGAAGAAGGCCAAGAAGACCTTTTTCCCTCATATTGTGGTGGACTTCGACCTCAAGACCGCCATGCGGCAAGGTTTGGTCAAATCGCTTGTACTCGACCGCCGGAGCGAGATCGGGGCCTTGTCTAATGAAGACTTGGAATTCAAAGCCTATCGGGATGAGAACGGCAACCCGCAGCTATCCGAAGGGCAGCGCATCATGCTACGCGCCGGATTGACGAAGCTGCGCAAGCTGGACAAGGACTTTGCCGAGATCGACCCAAGCCGTCACCCCAAGATGCTCGTGGTGTGCGAAGACACCACGGTTACGCCGCTGATCGAAGACTTTCTGCGCTTGGAAGGATTGGCAGAGGAAGAAATTCTGCGCGTGGATTCCAACCGCAAGGGGGAGTTGAAGGTTGATGAATGGAAGGTACTGCGCGAACGATTGTTCGACGTTGACCGCCATGCGGCCCCCCGCGTCATCATCAGCGTTTTGATGCTGCGCGAGGGTTTCGACGTGAACAATATATGCGTGATCGTCCCCTTACGCGCTTCGAGTGCAGGAATTCTGCTGGAGCAGACCATAGGCCGCGGCCTTCGCCTTATGTGGCGCGGCGCGGATTATGAGGACATCAAGCGCGATAACCGCTTGCTGATCCGCCAGGGCAAGACCCCCGCCAGCATGATTGACATTCTCTCGATTGTCGAACACCCGGCTTTCATCGCATTCTACGAGGACTTGATTGACGAGGGCCTTGTCGGCGAGGCCGAGGATGACGACGATCCGAACGCCTCAGCCAATGGCGACCTGATCGCCGTAGGCTTGCGGAAAGGTTTTGAAGAATTCGACTTCGCCATTCCCTTCATTCTTCGAGAGAAGGAAGAGGAGATTCAGAACCGCGAGATCGCCGTTGAGGGCTTGCCAGCGTTCGAGACCTTTGGGCTAGGCCAACTCAAAAACATGATTGGCAGCGGCGAGAAGTTCCATTCGCTTGACGTGCAAGAGCGCACCCGCTTTGGCGATTATCGCGTCAATGGCGGGGTAATGACCGCGACCGGATATAACGACTACCTGGGCAGACTTGTCCGGCGAGTGACCGAGGCACTGAGCCAGCCGCTCACCGACAGTTCAACAAAATTCAAGAAAGTAACGGAATTCCCGCACATTCAGATCAACCGTGCGCAACTGGCCGATGGCATCGACCGCTTCATCCGTACCGTTCTCTTTGGCCTGGAATTTGACCCGTTTGCCGATGAGAACTGGCGCGTTCTTTTGCTTGACCCCGTAACCGAACACATCATGCGCGTATGGGCGCGGCAGCTTCTTGAAGCGGAAGACACGACGACCGCCTCAGACGCGGAGGTCATGCACCGCCGCCTTTCCGAAGTGCCGAAACTGACCATGCGCGAAAGCTCCTCGCTGGCAGTGGACAAGAGCATCTATCTGCGCTTGCCCTACCCCTCACGCAGTGGCGGCCTGGAGCGGGCATTCATCGAGACGGCGGATCGAGACGGATCTGTCGATGCCTTTTGCAAACTGAATGAACAGAAGCACATTTTTACCCGCCTGCGGTATGTGAAAGAAGACGGCTTGCCCGCCTTCTACTATCCTGACTTTCTTGTCCGTTGCGGAAGCAACATCTATTTGCTTGAAACCAAAGCCCAGGGGCAGGTGACCACTCCAAACGTCAAGCGCAAGAAACGCGCCGCCGTATCGTGGTGCGATAGGATAAACACCCTGTCGCCCAAACAGCGCAGCAATGCCGAATGGCATTATGTTCTGCTCGGTGAGCAGGTATTCTATGACTGGCGTGAAAAGGGAGCTTCCATCCGCGAGGTGCTGGAGTTTGCCAAGCTCCGCCCAGTTGATGAGCGTGTACAGGCGATGTTTTCCTTTTAGTAACGACGGCCGTGCTTGGGCAGAGGCGAGCAAGGGCCAACAAGCCAGAGACAGAATAATACGCAGTGGAATATGATGTTCAGGTCGAGCAACCAAGCAATAGTGGAACCCTGTATGGAAAGGGGAGCGTATGTCGCGAGCCGCGGACTTCACCATCAAGGGTTTCCTGTATCAGTTCAACAAAACAATGCTCGAAATTCTACGATCACCAGATGACGCCATAGTCACAGTGGAGGGTATCGTAGAAGATATAGAGGTAACATCAAGCGACGCAAAGACGGCCATCCAATGCAAATACCATGAGGCTGCCGACACATTCACTCCCAGCATCATCTTTAAGCCATTGCTCCAGATGTTGGAGCACTTCCATGCTAACCAGGCTGCCGGCATTCGCTACATTCTGTTCGCACACTTTCCAAGCATGACCGAGGCTCCGAATCAATCGACGCAACTAACATATCTTAAAAGCGCCCTTGACACTAAAAACAAAGACCTTAAGGGTCTTGCATCTAACCTACGAGATAAAGTAGACCTAGACAAATTCATGCCGCTATTCTCAATGCAAGTAGGTCCTGCCTTTGACGACCTTGTTACTCAGGTATGCGCGGCACTCAAGGAGAACGGAATTCCCGAAGGGGAAATCGACACACTGGCATATCCAAACGCAATCAATATGGTTGCTGGGATTAGCGTCAAGCACGATCCGGCGGAACGCACAACAACAAGGATGAAGTTTATCGAGATATTGAAGAGCATTCGAAAGACAGCTATATCTCGGTGGACTATGGCTCTCAAGACGCGCAAACAATTGCTTGAAGCCAGACGTGCGCAGCTTAAAGCCCACCTAGATACGAATTCGCGTCTCAGGTATATTGTTATTGATTCCAAGGGACTAGAGGATTACGAGGAAGAAGTTATCCTCTTTATGAAGGATTATCTAGATAAGTATCACTTTAAGCAAGTACATATCTGTACACCTGTATTATGCCTTTGCGTCACGAAAGATGAATTCCAGGAGATTCAACACCGGCTCTACCAGAAGGGAATAATCTCAACAGACGGCTGTATCGGTGGACACTTTGAGGAACAGTATTTCTTCCGTGAGCCGCTTTCTAGTAGGGTGTCCAAGGGAGAACGTAAACGCGAATTCTCTCTCAGGCTCCTACGCTGGGAAAAGCACAATGCCCTGCTTAACCATCGGAAGTGCGACGATCTGTTCATCATTGGAGAGCTAAACTTCTCTGTGCTCGATACGTCTGATGTGAACGTCGAGCACCTCGCAACATCATCATTCAAAGAAGTCAAGTACATGATGGGAGTCAGCAATGTCTACGAGTAAGATTGGCCAAGTATTATCCTGTGCGCCGGAAGCGATTGTTGTAGTTGTTGACGACCTCAAAACATTCGAGGAACACAAGGCACACCTTCAGGTAGGCCGGTATCTGAGAATTGCGCAAGGTAACAACGACTTCACGGTCGCGACGATACGAAATGTGAAAGGAGTAAGTTCGCCAGACGAAGACGGAAACCCAGTCTGGCAATTCCAGATTGAATGCCAGGCTGTCGGTACTCTCGTAGACGGGAAGACATTCGAGCGTGCCAGCCTTCTTTTGCCAGTTCCTACTGAGCCAGTGTTTGCTGCGGATAAAGAAACGTTAGACATAATATTCGCCGAGGACGCTGATTATCAATTCCCGCTTGGACGACTATCCTTCAATAAATCCATTGAGCTTAAGCTGAATGGAAACCGCTTCTTTAGTAAACACATCGCTATAGTTGGATCAACAGGCTCAGGAAAGTCATGCGCTGTTTCCAGGATACTTCAGAATGTCGTTGGCATTGCCGCACAAAAGAACGAGCGTCGCGGAAAACAGAATAACTCGCACATCGTCATATTTGACATCCACGACGAGTACAGTGCAGCGTTTCGGCTTTCTAAAGATCAATCATTCACACTAAACAGACTCGATATAGACACTCTTTGTCTTCCATACTGGCTGATGAACTCTGAGGAACTGGAGAGTATGTTTATTGAAAGCAATGAGGAGAACTCACATAATCAGGTCAGTCAGTTCAAACAGGCAGTCATCCTAAACAAGGAACGGCATAACCCGACCATAAAGGAAATGACCTACGATACGCCGGTTTATTTCTCCATCGAGGAGGTCTACTTATACATTGAGAATCTGAATAGGGAGATCATAGGGCGTCTTGACGGGGAAAACAAGCCGAAACTTGCCGATGGAAAACTCGTTGAAGACCGCAAAGATCACTATTTTGACAAACAATGCACGTTTGTTGGCCAATCAACAGCAGCGGCAACTAAGGCTACGAATGGGCCATTCTTCGGTGATTTCAACCGGTTTGTTTCGCGCCTCGAAACGAAATTGTCGGATAAGCGCCTGCGTTTCCTGCTTAAACCTACCAAAGCTGGCGGCATCCCGTTTAAGACCGATGATTTTGCAGAGATCATGAAACAGTTCCTTGGCTACCTCACCAAGGCAAATGTGACCATTGTCGATCTCAGCGGAATCCCATTCGAGGTACTCAGCATAACGGTAAGCCTTGTCTCTCGTCTGATATTCGACTTCTGTTTCCACTATTCAAAACTGCGCCACGAGAAGGAATGTCTCAACGACGTTCCTGTGATGATCGTGTGCGAAGAGGCACACAACTACATCCCACAGCGAAGCGACGCTGCCTATCGAGCATCTCGGAAGTCACTGGAGCGGGTAGCTAAAGAGGGTAGGAAGTATGGTCTCAGCCTCATGGTTGTCAGTCAGCGCCCTTCAGAGGTCTCAGAAACGATCTTCGCACAATGCAGTAGTTTTCTTGCATTACGCTTAACCAACGATGCCGATCAGAACTATGTCCGAAGATTGTTCCCTGATAACTCAAACGGCATTACGGACATTCTGCCAAATCTTGCACCGGGAGAATGTGTGGTTGTTGGTGATGCTGTTCTGCTTCCAGCAATTGTGCAAATGCCTCTTCCTGATCCTGAGCCGCAGTCGCAGAGCGTTCGGGTTTACCAGGAGTGGAATGAGTTGTGGAGAGATGTTACATTCTCAGAAATTATAAGCAGATGGAGGAAGGAGTGAGTGAAGTTCGGGAGACCTAAGATAATCCCCGGAGCGAAGGTCTCGTGAGCCATAGTGGAACCACGCTGATTAGGAATACGCAAAGAGAGATCGCAGTAATGTAAAAAGGTTGGCACACTGTCAGCGCGGAGAATGCCATATGAATCTGATGATTGTCGAAAGCCCTAACAAGGTGAAGAAGATCAAAACGTTTCTGGGCCCCGGATGGGACGTTGCCGCCAGTGTCGGCCACGTCCGCGACCTGCCTGTTAAATCGCTCGGAGTGACCACGCCGGACTACCAGCTTCAATACGAGTACACGGAGCGCGGCAAGGGCGTTGTGGAGGGTCTCAAGCCCCGTGCGGCGCGCGCGGATCAAGTCTACCTGGCCACCGACCCCGACCGCGAGGGTGAAGCGATCGCGTGGCACCTCAAAGAGACGTTGCAGCTCAAGCGATACCACCGCGTGACCTTCGATGCCATCACCGAGGCCGTGATTCAGAAGGCACTCAAGACGCCCCGCCAGCTCGACATGAACCTTGTCCATGCTCAGGAGGCAAGGCGTGGCGCGGACCGCCTGGTAGGCTACAAAGTCTCTCCGGCCCTCTCCAGGCAGACGGGCATAGCCGGTCTGAGCGCGGGCCGCGTACAGACCGTGGCAGTACGTTTCGTAGTGGAACGCCAGCGCGAGATCGAGAATTTCAAGACGACCAAGCACTTTGGAGCCGAGGCCATCTTTGAGGATGGAAAATGGACGGCACAGTGGGATACCGCGCCTTTCCTCAAAGATGATGAGAAGTACATCCTTGACTCTGCCCTTGCCGAACAAGCTGCCCTGTGTCGCGCTTTCCGCGTGACCGCAGCGGCCACCAAGCCAGCTCGGAAGGCACCGCCCGCCCCATTCACCACCGCGACCCTCTTGCAGGCTGCCAGCGTCACCCTTGGCTTCAAACCCGACCAGACCGCCATGCTCGCTCAAAAACTCTTCGAGCAGGGCTTGATTACCTACCACCGCTCCGACAGCCAGAATTTCTCTGCCGAGGCTCTTGCTGAAATCCGGGCTTTTGCCCAGGCGAACCTTCTCCCCATCCCGCCCAAGCCCCGGACGTGGAAATCGAAGGAGGGCGCCCAAGAGGCTCACGAGGCGATCCGGCCGACACACTTGCAGGACCGCAATGCCGGCGAGGACGACGACCAGCGAAAACTCTATACCCTCATCTGGCAGCGAGCCGTCGCATCCCAGCTTGCCGACGCCGAGTACAGCGTGAACACGGTCACGATGGAGGCTCAGCAGGGCGCACAAACATTCGTGTTCAAAGCTACGGGCCGGACGCTCACAGCCCCCGGCTGGCGCGTCCTCACGGCTCAGGACGCCGCAGAAGAGGCCGAAGACAACGCTGAGGGCCAAGACGACAGCAATGGAGCTGTCCCGGCTGTTCGCGCGGGAACTGCGCTTCAATCAACCAGCACCCGACTGCTCAATAAACAGACCAAACCCCCGAACGGGTACACCCAGGCCAGCCTCATCAAGAAATTGGAGAGTGAAGGCATTGGACGGCCTTCAACCTATCCGTCCATCCTCAAAAACATCATCACGCGCAACTACCTCATCGAGGGCAAGAAGATCCTCACGGCCTCAGACCTGGCCAAGCTGCTGATCGACTCGCTCACCGGAAAATTTTGCTTTGTCGAGTACGACTATACCCGTGCGCTGGAGCAGGAGCTTGACGACATCGCCAGTGGCAAAGCGCAATACCTCAGCGTGGTATCGGCTCTCGACGGCTTGCTCAATATCGAACTGGGCCAGCTTCACATCGAGCGCCAGCCCGAACTCGCCGCGCACAGGCCCGCAGGCGGCGCAACATCAGCCACCGAAGCCGGTATCCCCTGCCCAAAGTGCAAAATAGGGCATCTGCGTCGTCCAAACGGCAAAGACTTCTACGGTTGCGACCAGTACCGCCAGGGTTGCTCTTTCTCCGTCAACGTCGTAATCGCAAAGAAAAAGCTCACCGATAAACAGATCGAGACCCTATGCACCAAAGGGAAAACAGCACTCCTCAAGGGCTTCACCAGCAAGCAGGGCAAGCCTTTCGACGCTTTTCTTGTTTGCAGTGAGGCCACCGAATGGAGAACGAAATTCCAATTCGAGTCGTAGCAGGGAACACTTCAAGAAAGGGATTCTTACGTACGCTTAGGATTTCTGGAGCTGCACAGTCTGTTTTGCCAGCTAAGGGTAGCTGGGATTGTCCAGAAGTTTAGAGCGCAGAACAGGTGCTTTGAGTCCTATGTCGGCGCGGTCAATAATGTATCTGACGGTATCTGCATAAAACGGAGGCGCCTCGGGGGCAATATGAACGTTCGTTATCAAGGCGTCTATATCGCAAGGTACCAGAGTGCCTATACCGGGCGTTGGCAACAGGATCGTGGCCCGCAACTCCTGCTCATGCGCGAACGAATTTCGTTTGATGAATAGGCCGTAGTTCTCGTGACCTTTTTCTATTTCATCATGTTCAAAATTCATATACCGGACGCGCCCGACAATGATACCGTCAGCGGTCAACACACTTTTCAGCCTTTCCTCCGTTGATTCAAGGGCGATTCCGTTTCCGGTGACGCCATAGAGACGCCACATAGCCTCCGACTCGTCCTCGTTGATGTGCCAGCAGTTGAGGCCGAATTTCTTATTCACTTCTCCCAGCAGTTTCTGAAGGTCGAGCTTCTGCCGCGCATCCTCAAGAAGGGCATCAAACTGAGCGGAGTCGCGGTGAGGTTGTTGGGCTAGGATCGTATCGCAGGTGCATTTCATCTGGTCGAGATAGGTACGGTTCAATCCCATCATTGCCGCGATGTGGCTGCGTGGAAGCCATCCCTCATAGGTGTAGCGGCTTGCAAACATAAACGCTCCGGCTCATTGTCAGCGCGGTTTCTGCCCACATTATCTGCCAACAAGAAAAATCATCGTGCTCAGATTAATCGGACAATGGACCCACATTACTGGTCAACAGTTCGGGTTTTCGAGAAGTCAGCCCACATTAATTGCCAATAGCGTAATCACTTATATATCAAGCGCATAGGGAAAGCGCCCGGTAGACCGTGGCGGGATGGACACTGAACGTTCGTGCCACTTCCGAGACGGATTTCCCTTCTTTGATCAGCCGCTGGGCGAGCTTCTGCTGCTCCACGTTCATTTTTTGGGGACGGCCGAAGCGCACTCCGCGCTTTTTCGCGTCGGCGCGTCCTGCGCCAGTACGCTCCCGGATCAAGTCGCGTTCGAATTCAGCGATGCCGGCGAAGATGGTCATGATCATCTTTCCGGCGTGGGTGGTGGTGTCGGCCCAAGGCTCGGAGATGGATTGAAAACGCGCCCCAGAGTTGCCGATGGTCTCGACGATCTCCAGGAGATTGCGGGTTGAGCGGGCCAGGCGGTCGAGCTTCCAGACGGTGACGACATCGCCCTGGCGCAACTGGTCGAGCATCCGATTGAGTTCTGGCCGGTCCCGGTATGCCCCGGAAACCTTTTCGCGAAAAATGCGCGTACAGCCCGCCTTTTTGAGCGCTTCGAGTTGAATCGTCAGTTTCTGATCTTCGGTGGAGACGCGAGCGTAGCCGATTTTCATACCTGGGCACCAAATCCTTTGCAAAATATATAGCAATTCAATCTGTTTTTGCGAGATACTTTCGCGAAGAAGATTTGGCTGATTTTGAGCAGGTTTCTGTTTTTCGCGAAACTTACAAGTTTTGCGACGATCCGGGATCGGTGCATTTCGATGAAGCACATCTCCGCAGACAGGCTGGAGGAACTCGACCGGCAGTTGCTGGGGCTACCCCGGCGCAGTTCTGAACGTCGGCTGATCATTCACGAGATGGCGGCGTTTTATGGGGTTTCCGAAAGCAACTTGTATCGCGCCCTGCGTTCGCATCTGCGACCGAAGGTGGTGCAGCGCTCGGATCGTGGCCTGCCCCGCGTGCTTCCGCGTGAAGAGATGGAGCGCTACTGCGAGTTGATAGCGGCGGTGAAGCTGCGCACCTGCAACAAGAAAGGCCGGTGCCTTTCGACCGGAGAAACGATTCGCCTGCTGGAGGAGTTCGGGGTGGAGACGCCGGAGGGGCTGGTCAAAATCGATCCCGGTGTACTCAAAAGGAGCACGGTGAATCGCTACCTGCAGCAGTGGGGCTTCGACAAGCAGAGCTGGACGCGCCAGCCGGCGGCTGTTCGCTTCCAGGCCGAGCACAGTAATGAATGTTGGCAGTTTGATCTCAGCCCCTCGGACCTGAAGCAGATCAAGGAGCCACCCTGGCTGCGGGCGGATCGCGCCGCGCCGACGCTGATGCTGTTCAGCGTGGTGGATGACCGCAGCGGCGTTGCCTATCAGGAGTACCGCTGTGTGTACGGAGAAGATGTCGAGGCGGGGTTGCGCTTCCTGTTCAATGCCATGTCCGAAAAGACCGGCTTTCCGTTTCAGGGGATTCCGCAGATGATCTACACCGACAACGGTCCCATCGCCAAGAGCCGCGTCTTTCAACAGGTGATGCGTTACCTGAAGATCGAATTGCGCACCCATCTTCCGGCAGGCGGCGACGGCCGTCGCGTCACCGCCAGGTCGAAGGGCAAGGTTGAACGGCCCTTCCGCACCGTCAAGGAGATGCACGAGACGCTTTACCACTTTCACGAGCCGTCCACCGAAGAGGAGGCAAATGCATGGTTGATGAACTTTCTTCTTCGCTACAACTCCATGCAGCACCGGTCTGAGCCCCACACCCGGATCGAGGATTGGATGGACAACCTTCCGCCCTCCGGCATCCGCGCCATGTGTGGTTGGGAGCGGTTTCGCACCTTTGCCCGTGAAGCTGATCGGCGCAAGGTGGGCATTGATGCGCGCGTCTCGGCGGATGGCGTTTCCTACGTGGTTGATCCTGCATTGGCTGGAGAAACCGTTGTTCTATGGTGGGGACTGTTTGACAACGAACTCTATGTCGAGCATGGCGATCAGCGCTATGGGCCGTATCTGCCGGATGGCGGACCGATTCCGCTCAATCACTACCGGGCCTTTAAGAAAACGACAGCAGAGAAACAGGCGGATCGCATCGAGGAACTGGCGGCCAGGCTCAACATCTCCAAGGCTGCTCTGAGCGGGCATCCGCAGATAGCCGAGTTCATTCCAGAACGGAGAATTCCCACCGCGGCGTTTGCCGATCCCGATCCATTCCAAGAGCTTCAGTACCCCAATGCGATGGCCGCCAAGCGGGCCATCGCCGACTACCTGGGAATGCCGCTGGGCCGGCTTTCGACAGAGCAGATGGAGCAGGTTCAACGTATCGTGAACGCAACGCTCGACAAGAAGAAGATTCTGGACCAAATAAGCCAATGTTTCCATAACCACACAGGAGAGCGACGGAATGCTGAGTGATGTCAGAAACTACTATGGCCTGACGAAAGACTTCGGTCAGGTCGGCTACTATGAGACCGGCCAGTCGCAACAAATCGTCAAGCAACTGAGCCACGAGATCCGCGCAGGCAAGCTGGTCACCCTGTCCGGTATTGTCGGTTCCGGCAAGACCACCATGCTGCGGCGCATCCAGGAGACTCTGGCTCAGGAGAAAGAGATTCTGGTCTCGAAGTCGCTCTCGGTCGACAAAGGCCAGCTCAGCCTGCCGGTGTTGATCAATGCTCTTTTCTACGACCTGGCCACGGAGAAGGACTTCAAAATCCCCACCCAGCCGGAGAAGCGAGAGCGCGTCCTGCGCGATCTGATCCGCAAGCGCAACAAGCCCATCGCGCTGTTCATCGACGACGCACATGATCTGCATGGCAAAACACTGGTTGGCCTGAAGCGTCTGATCGAAGTGGTGCGCGATGGCAATGGCACGCTCTCGGTGGTGTTGGCTGGACATCCAAAACTTAAAAACGATCTGCGCCGCCCGACCATGGAAGAGATCGGCTCCCGCGCCGCCATCTTCGACCTGGAAGGTTTCGGCGGAGACAAACTAAGCTACATCACATGGCTGCTCTCACAATGCCTTGGCGCAAAAACCAAAGCGGCAGAGAGCATAAACGCCATACTGACCGAAGATGCCATCGCCCTGCTATGTACACGACTCAGTACGCCGCTTCAGATTGAGACCTACCTCAAGCGGGCCTTCGAAGAAGGTTTCAATGTCGCGCAGAAGCCGGTGACCGTGGAGGTTATCGAAAGCATCCTGGCCAAGGATCTCAACGATATGGAGCCACGTCTGACCCGATACGGATACAACGCCAAAGTCCTGTGCGAAGTGCTCAACGTCAAACCGCGCGAGGTCCGCGCTCTGCTCCGGGGTCAACTTCCCGCCGGTCGCGCCCAGGAACTGCAACACGAGATGCTGGCCGTTGGCATCCCGATTTGAAACCATCGCTGTTGGCAATTAATCTGGGCACGCCTCGCGAAAAGACGGGCTGTTGACCGACAATGTGGGCCTATTGTCCGCTTAATCTGAGCACGATGATTTTTCTTGTTGGCAGATAATGTGGGCAGAAACCGCGCTGACAATGAGCCGGAGCGTTTATGTTTGCAAGCCGCTACACATAGGGGTCTCTCATCTGGGAGGTGCATGCAAAGTAGAGCGATTGGGTCGCCATCATATGCACGAATTTGGCGAGGTCAATGTAGCGCCAGATTTTCAACGGGTACCAGCAACATCTGCGATGTGAGTTAATTCACTCACTTTGCCGGGAGATTTTGGACGTGGAATAGCATCTCCAGAAGAAATCTGTTTAGGTTTCATCAAACCCTTTAGCATCTCCTCTGTCTGCCGTCGCTTTCGCTCGGCTTCGTCCCTCGCCTCAGCTTCTTTGACGTGTTTCGGTCTCTCCAATTGAGGCACGAACTGGACTCCATGTTTGGGAGGCCCAATCCATAAACCCTTACTCCTAGCTTCAGCTCGCAACTCCGGCCACGTCGCGCGGATCAGGCTTATCGCCTCATCAAACCGTTTGCGAATGCGCGAACGGTTTGAGTCGCCTTGCCAGAATTGATCTCGAAGTTTATCCCACTCGACACAGCTCTCGCTCGCCGCAGAGTATGATCGCCAGATTAGGAAGAACATACAGTCCTGCATCTGCGGCCTTGCCTCTGTTGCAACAACAAGGCTCCGCAGCACCGGCACACGATGTGTCATGAAGTCTTTTACAAAATCCTCATCGAATTGAAGGCCAAATGATGTACGTCCTTTTCGACGGTCCAGCTTTTCGGCGATGTTTTCCTTGCCCGTGATGCTTGTTGGCAGCGAAATCCGCCGAATGATAGGCATGATGGCTTGATCTTCTTGCGTACCAGATTTACGCACGACAGTAATTCCCGTCGATGCGATGCGCAGGAATCGTTCGCGCAACAACTCTCGGTTGCGTCCCCCAGTTCCCTGCCCTGAATATGCAAGATACTCGGAGGCGTGTTCCCACGAGATATTTGGTGTCCCTTCCCGAATGGCCTTATCAATGAGCCAGTAGAGCAGACCGCGGTCATTGCCGAAAGCAATTGATACGCCTGGACGCATCGCCGTGAAGATAACTTCGACTGTGGAGCCGTCGCCAAGCCGTGCCGTGTGCGAAATCTGGCGCTCATCAGTTGGCCGGTACGGTAGGCTACAGAACACAAAGATTTGCGCCAGTTGAAGAATGTCGAACGTATCTTTAAGGCGCTCCTCTCGGACAATCTCCAGCCCTCTCCAAAGCTCAAGCTGTCCGTTCTCTTTCTCTGTTTTGTAATTCCGTATCCGTGTTGGGCTTGCCATGCGGCTCTCCTAGATGAAAAGAACTATGCTATCTTTGCCACGTCCATAAGCTCCACGGCATGACGCGCCAAATACTCTTGGATTGCTTCAGCATAGATGTCCTGCCCCGTTGCTGCTTT
>Ga0255351_1000457_pt1 | contig 18262 bp, 17 predicted proteins | sample HBST25r2metaG_FD_186024 | JGI IMG/M metagenome (GOLD analysis project Ga0255351, IMG submission 186024) | Peat soil microbial communities from Stordalen Mire, Sweden - H.B.S.T-25.r2 | ecosystem: Environmental > Terrestrial > Soil > Wetlands > Peat | place: Sweden: Norrbotten County, Stordalen... | reverse complement strand
CTTGAATTTGGAATGTCGTTTGGTGTTTCGACGATCTATCTGGCAGCGGCGCTTCGCGATAACGGTGGCGGGCGCGTCATCACGACAGAGTTCGAGGCATCGAAGGTGGAACGGGCGCGCAAGAACCTGATCGAAGCTGGACTGATCGACCTTGTGGAGATTCGTGAGGGCGATGCTCTGCAGACGCTGGCGCGTGATTTGCCCGAGACGCTGGATGTCGTGCTGCTCGATGGTGCGAAAGCGCTGTATGCGGACGTGCTGACTATGGTGGAATCGCGACTGCGTCCGGGCGCGTTGGTGTTGGCGGATGATGCGCGGTATTGCGCAGATTTCGTGAACAAGATGCGTGCCTCGGCGGGCAGTTATGTGTCGGTGCCGCTGGCTGGCGATCTGGAGATGGCGATGCGATTGTGAAGGATGCGGGCCCCAGTGTTTTGGGGCCTCGCTATTTCTGCCGTGTGCGGGGTGAGGCAGAAGTATGCCTGAGCGTTGAGCGCGGGCCGGCAATCAGGATGTCAACGAGGCACCGGGCGCTTTGCTCCTAGCTGGGTAAACTATGCCTGCTAGAACTGGATGGAACCCGGCAAAAATCCTCCGCTTGGCCTGATTCTGTGCACCGAGAAGGGAGCCGTCGCAGCGCACTATGCACTCGACAATCTCCCCATCGCGGAACTCGACTGGCTGGCGCGCATGAATTGAGCTTGAGGGGAACAATATGAGGAATCTATCACTGTCGAAGGTTTATCAACTGCTTGAACCGGGGCCGGTGGTCGTTTTGACAACGGCGGCCAAGGGCCGCGCCAACGTCATGGCAATGTCCTGGCACATGATGGTCGAGTTCACGCCACCGCTGGTTGCCTGCATCGTCAGCAACGCCGGCTACAGCTTTGCCGCGTTACGTTCCACGAAGGAGTGCGTTATTGCCATCCCTTCGCGTGAATTGGCGCGCAAAGTCGTCGGAATTGGCAACTGCTCCGGCCAAGAGGTGGACAAGTTCAAAAAATTTGGTTTGACGCCGGTGACGGCCAAACAGGTTGCCGCGCCGCTTATCGCTGAATGTTTCGTCAATCTCGAATGCAAGATCGTCAATACGCAATTGGTGAATGAATACAACTTGTTCGTTCTCGAAGTGGTCAAAGCGTGGATTGATCCAACGCAGAAGAATCCGAAGACCATTCACCATCGTGGATATGGTGAATTCATCGTCGATGGAAAAAGGATCAAGCTGCAATCCAGAATGCCTTGAGAGGTATCCACAGATAGATCTCAGTGTCGTACATCGATCGGTATAGGTTGAACTCCACATAGATTTTTCTACTTCTTCTTAAAACAGATGCACGTTTCTCTGGCGGGAAGGATGTTTCACCCTTCCCCCGCTCCGACCGCTTGTAGAACATGCGTTCTGCGCTTCCCATCCATGCGGGCCTGTCTCCTGCCCGCAACGCCGTCCCTAAAAACAACATAGTGCAGCCTTCGGCTGGTCCTCTCTTTCGACATTCGTTTCCGAACGAACTCTAGGCTCCGTTCGGCTCCTTCTGTCAATTCCGCTTGTGCAGCTCCGCGCGGCATAGGACGCCGTGCTCGCTTCCGCGCCCCTGCGGGCTTCGGGAATTGACAGCGCCTCTCTGCGCCCGATTCGCCGCTATGAAACGAATGTCTTTTTTTAGCCCTCCCAGGGCTGAAAACGGGCAAATCCAAACGCAGAAGGAGCACAAATCATGCCTTACACCAGCAGCAACGCCACCGCGCCGCACAGCAAAAATGCGGCTTTTCAGAACCAATCGCCCTATCAGCAGCGCACGACGCAGAAGGACAACCCCACGCAGCAACTCATCAAACAGGCCGTCGATTACCTGCTCCAGCAACTCAAAGAAGGCAAGAGCGAAACGCTGACCGCGTATCTCGCGGCGATGGCCCGCTTCCATAGTTATTCTTTCGGTAACATTTTGAGCATTGCGAAACAACGCCCAACAGCGACCAGAGTCGCAGGGTTCCATGCGTGGAAGGAATTGGGCCGGTTTGTAAAGCGCGGCGAGAAAGGAATCCAGATTCTTGCGCCGATGGTCGGACACCGCCGCAAGAAGGACGACGCCGACCGGAACCAGACGCAAGACGCGAGCGTCAAGCCTGCGCCTATATTGATAGGATTCCGAGCCGTGTATGTCTTCGATGTGGCGCAGACCGAAGGTGCGGACCTGCCCGAGTTCGAGCACAGCATATCGGGCGAAGTGGGCGAGCACCGCGAACGGTTGATTGATTTTCTTGCGCAGCAGAATATTGCGCTCGAATATAGCGAGAACATCGCGCCCGCACTCGGCGTCAGTTATGGCGGTAAAATCGCCATTCTGCCCGGTCAATCGCCCGCCGAGGATCTGGTTTGTCTGGTTCACGAAACGGCTCATGAGCTATTACACCGCTCCACTCGCCGCACCATGACGACCGCCACCGTGCGCGAAACCGAGGCCGAGGCTGTTGCTTTCATCGTGGGCCAAGCCATCGGCCTTGAGATGGGACGGGTGGCCGCAGACTACATCCAGATGTACGCAGGAAACGCGGCGCTGTTGGCTGAAAGCCTCGAAGTGATTCAGCGCGCCTCTGCGGTAATTTTGGACGCCATCACCGACGAATCTGCAACCACGCAGAGTGCGCCTTCGGCCTCAACACCCCAGGCGCAGGACGCAATCGCGGAGGTGGCGTAATGAAAACCATCCTTCGCATTCTGGAGCGGGCCGGAGGTTACCGGCCCACTCTGTACCTCAAGATCGAGAATCCGCCGTACATGGCCCTTGTTATCGAAGCCACGCCGGAGCCGGGACCGTGCGGGCTGCCTTCGATTTCCGTTGCGCACTACGGAGAGCAGAACGGCGACCTGATGCGCGACCCAGAGATATGTTTCGAGTTGTCCCATCCGCCGCTATGCAGCCTTGCACTATCGGCTTGGTACTACCGCAACGATTACATGGGCGTCAAGCAATATTCCCGCTACCGAAAAGGCGAGAACTACGTTTTCGATCCAGACCTCTACCGGCAGCACGAGCAGTTTGCGCGGCAGTGGGACCGAAACATCCGCGCACAGGGTTATCTCGAAGCCTTCACGGACATGTCGATTCGAGGCTAGTCCGCTCCCTGCGGAGCGGACCAAGCCCGAAGTGTCTCCGCTCCGCGTGTCTTCACTCTTCAACCGCTCGAAAGGAGCAATGAATCATGGAAACGACCGTTATCAATGTCACTGAATACCGCGATCTTCCGCTTGACGCACTCACCGAGTCGCCCAACAACCCCCGCAAGAGTTTTGACGAAGCCAGTCTGAACGAGTTGGCCGCGTCGATCAAAGCGCAGGGCATTCTCTCGCCGCTTGTCGTGCGGCCCGTGGGCCAGCACTTCGAAATCGTTGCCGGTGCCCGCCGTTATCGCGCGGCACAGCGGGCGGGACTCGAAACAGCGCCGGTGCGCATCGTTGAATTGACCGACGCCCAGGCCATTGAAACCAGCATCGTCGAGAACCTGATTCGCGCCGATGTGCATCCGATGGAAGAGGCAAGCGGTTTCCGAATTTTGCTCGACATGGAGGAGCCGAAATACACCATTGAGCAAATCTCGGCACGCACGGGAAAAACGGCCGCATTTGTCGCCGCTCGATTAAAGTTGACCGAGCTTGTGCCCGCTGTGGTCGAGTCCTTGTACAGGGATGAGATCGGCGTAGGCCACGCGCTCTTGCTGGCGAAGTTGCAACCGGCTCAGCAGGAGGAAGCGCTTGCCGCTTGCTATCAGGAGCAGTACACGAGTGGCGCGACCAAGCGTGTCCTGCTACCTGTTCGCCATTTGCAACAGTGGATTGAGCACAACATTCTATTGGAACTCGCCGACGCGCCGTTTTCGAAAGAGGATGCGGCGCTTGTGCCCGAGGCCGGTTCGTGTGTTGAATGCCCCAAGCGCACCGGCCACAATGTCCTACTCTTTGAAGGCATCGCCGCGCAGCATGATTCCTGCTCGGACCCGAAATGCTGGACGATGAAGGTCAATGCGCATGTACGCCAGACTCTCGCCGCCAAGCCGAAACTCGTTCAGATCAGCACGGCCTACGGCACGCCGAAAGATGGCAGCGCCGTTGTACCGCGCAACAAGTATGTCGAAATTCGCAGCGAGAAGCCGACGAATCCCAAGCAGCGCGATTGGCCGGAGTACAAGACTTGCAAGTTCACCACCGAGGCCATCGTCACCGAAGGCAACGAGAAAGGCGAGTTACGCAAAGTGTGCGCCAATCCCGATTGCCCGATTCACCACGCCCGCAAGCAGAAGCCCGCGCACGATGCGCAATTCAAGGTCGAGCAGGAGAAGCGGCGCAGGGAGGAAGCCATCGCTAACGCAACCGGTCTTCGCGTTCTCTCTGCGATCAGCGCGGCGGTTCCCGTCCGCCTGATGAAACGCGACCTCTTGTTTCTGGCAGAGCGCATGGTCAACCTGCTTGACGAAAACCGTGCCGCGATCCTTGCCAAGCAGCACGGCATCAAGAAGACCAAGGAGAACGACTCCATCGGCAAGCTCTTCGCGGCTTTTCTTCGTCGCGCAGACGAAAGCACTTTGGGCCGCGCCGTGGTCGAGGCGGTCGTTTTGCTCACGGCCTCGCGCGGCAATGCATCGCACGTTCTGCGCGATGCCGCCGAGTTTTACAAGGTGGACGTGGCCGCAATCTCGCCCCAGATCAAGCAGGAATTCGCCACCAAGGAAAAAGCGAAAGCGGCGAAGAAGGCCGCGCCCAAGTCACCAGCGAGAACATTGACGAAGGCCACGAGGAGAGCGGCTGCGTAAGGACACAACCAATCGAGACGCACTTTGCGGGGCCAGAAGACCGGCTCCGCATTTTTGTGTCTGCCCGTCTTGCCCACCCTCTTGCGTGGCTCCCGCATCAGCGGGAGCGCCTCGTTGGACCCTCCCGATGGACAGCGCCGCTATATAGCGGCGAAGTTGCACGATGCTCTCGCAAGCGAGGCACCGCGCAGCGCGTAATCCCTAATCCTTTTGTGTCCGGTTGTGCTCGACCGGCGAATAGGCCCGGAGGAAAACATCGACGGCTGCTTCGACTCGTCGACGTATCAAGCCAGCAGAGCAATCGATTGACGCGCCCAAAAATGCTGGCGTCAAATACTCACTAAAGATCAGGCTCCACCACTGCTCCGCCATCAGCGCCGGATCGGCGTCTCGCAATAAGCCTGATTGGATCTGGTCTTTGAAGTAGGCTTGAAGAAATCTTTGTCTACGCGCCGGCCCCAATTCATTAAATTGTTGCCCAAGCTCCGGGAACTTCGACGATTCTAGACTGATGATCTTTATCAATTCACGGTGTTTCTCCGATAAACAAAGTTCAAGCGACGCCAAACCATAGCGAATCAACGTTTGCCGAATCGGAAGCCCGCATGAAACAGCGGCCTCAAATTGCCCAAAAAGCTCCTGCATCTGCCGCTCGATTACCGCAGTAAATAACTGCTTTTTGGTCGGGTAACGCGTGTACAAAGTGGCCTTCGAGCAGTGAGCGCGATTAGCTATATCGTTTGTGCTGGCGGTATTGAATCCATATTCAAGGAAGACTTCCGTAGCAATATCCAACAGCTCATTTTCTCGCTGCCCGTCGAGCCGCAGAACAGCATGACGGTTCGCCACTGTCTCTGGTTTCTGCTTCTCGTTCTTCGTCTGCCTCATAGAAGCCCTCTTCAACGTCTTTCGGTGAAATCACTTAGACATTTTCGCACTAAACCCACTTGAACGATACAGTACCGTGTGGTACTGTATTAACTTAGTGATGCGGAATTCTATTAACCACGGTTTACTTGGCATATTCACGCTGGCACTGTTCCGGGGAATCGAATGATGGAGATGTACAAGCCGAAGCATAATCCGTGGATTGTAGCGCTTGCCGTTTCCTTGGCCACAATTATGGAGGTGCTGGACACCTCCATCGCCAATGTCGCGCTTCCCCACATTGCCGGATCGCTCGGAGCCTCGGAAGAGGAAGCAACATGGGTCATTACCGCGTACTTGGTTGCAAATGCGATCATCCTGCCCATCAGCGCTTACATGAGTAGCATTTTCGGGCGCAAGCGGTTCTACACGATCAGTGTTATCGTCTTTGGTTTGAGCTCACTGCTGTGCGGATTGGCCCCCTCGCTTTCCCTGCTGCTGTTTTTCCGGGTTGTGCAGGGGCTTGGTGGCGGTGGACTCCAACCTTCCGCACAATCCATTCTTGTTGATGCGTTTCCGCAGGAAAAACGCGGCCAAGCGATCGCCGTCTACGGGATTGCCGCGATCATGGCTCCTATCGCCGGCCCAACTCTGGGCGGATGGATTACGGACAATTTCGACTGGCGCTGGTGCTTCTTTATCAACATCCCAGTCGCCATTCTTTCCCTGATACTGACCAACCTTTGTATTGAGGATACGCCGGCAATCAAGCTTCAGGTCGAAGAAGCTAGGCGAAGCGGCTTCAAAACCGATTTGATGGGATTTCTGCTGGTGGCTCTGACCTTTGGCTGTCTAGAAGTCGTTCTGGACAAAGGGCAGGAGAAGGATTGGTTTTCGTCGCGCATGATTGTCGCTTTCTCAGTAATCTGCGCAGCGAGCCTCCTGTCCATGATCGCCTGGGAGCTATGGCAAATCCATAAGCGAAATCGCCCGATTATCGATCTGCGCGTCTTCGCCAACCGAAATTTCAGCATCTCTTTTGTTCTGATATTTACGACAGGCTTCATCCTTTACGCGAGCATCGTTCTTCTTCCGCAATTTCTGCAAACATTGATGGGCTATACCGCAGAGTTAGCGGGCCTGGCCATGTCCATCGGAGGTCTGGCCATGATGATCGGCATGCCTGTTGTTGGCTACCTCTCCGCAAAAGTCGACGAACGTTATCTCATCGTATTTGGGATCGTATGCATGGCGCTGTCCCTCTATTACACGAGAACTCTGGACCTTCAAGTGAGCTTCGGCTATGTGTCCTGGCTCCGACTCTGCCAATCGATCGGCCTGCCTTTTCTGTTTGTGCCGGTATACGTTCTTGCCTATGTCGGCGCCGATAAAAGCAAGAGCAACGATATTGCCGGGCTGATCAATTTAGCCAAAAATCTGGGTGGCTCCTGCGGCACGTCCTTTTTCACCACCGTGCTTGCGCGCCATGCGCAAATCCATCAGCAGTTTCTGGTCAAGCATGTCAATGACGGGGCGACCGCTTGGAGCAACAAATACCAAATGTTAACTCAACATGCGCTGATTCATACGCCATCGCGGATCGACGCTCAGCACCATGCCCTGGCGAGCTTCTATCAAATCATTCATCAGCAGGCGGCGGTTCTCGCCTATCTTGATGTGGTTCAAGCTCTCACCGTCATCGTTGCCTGCACGATTCCGCTGGTTCTGTTTATGAAGAAGCCGCCCAAAAGATTACAGGAGGGAACGCGCTAAATCACAATGAAAATCTCCCTTGCCAATTCGATCCTTAGCGTCTGCGGCATATTGCTGGTGGCATTTCAAACGGTAGCTTCTGGGCAGTCAACTCCAGGAACGCGGGTGCAACAGCTTCCTCTTTCAGGAAGTCCAGGTGGAAATTCTGTCTCGACACAGCAGAGCGCAACCAATTCCGGTCAGCACAACACTAATACCATCAGCACGATCTTACAGATCGAGGGCCGTTATCAGGGAAGCGTACTTGATCCAACAGCGGCGGATTCGTCTGTTCCCCTAACGTTAGGGGACGCCATTCGCCGAGGACTACAGTTCAACCTCGGCGCGGTCAGCGCCAGCAATTCTCTTCGCCAGGCCCGAGCAGAACGTCTTGCTGCCTTGAGTGCAATGCTCCCAAAAGTTAATGGCAGCCTCGGCATGAGCGAAGAAAAGGTCGATTTGCAGGCGGAAGGATTCAGCAGCAGTACATTAGAGAGAGTAAGCCCAACGCTCGCCTCCGCACTGCCGGCAACTGTCGGTCCTTTTCACTACTATGACGTCCGCGGGACAGTCAGCGAAAATGCGTTCGACCTAACCGCATTGCACAATTATCGTTCTCAAACGGAACTGCAACACGCTTCGGAGCTAAGCGACCGGGACGCACGTGAATTGGTCATCCTGGCTGTAAGCGGAGAGTATTTGAATGTACTCGCCAGTCAAACTCTCGTGCAATCGCAAACTGCTCAGGTGCAATATGCGCAGTCTAGTTACGATCAGGCTGCCGCACAGCACGCAGCTGGCACCAAAGCTTTGATTGACGCGCAAAGAAGCCGCGTTCAGTTAACGACCGAGCAACAGCGCTTACGGTCAGACCAAGCAGACTTGAAAAAGCAGAAGCTGTTGCTTGCACGGATGCTGGGCATCCCATTAGGGACGCAATTGACTCTGGCAGAGGCATTAACTCCTAATCCTCAAGCATTTGATCCACTCAGTACACTAATCGCGCACGGGATTGAGCAGCGCGCCGATCTTAAATCGATGGAAGCCTCCTTGCGTGCTGCGGAACAGGCGCTCAAGGCAGCACGAGCGGAGCGCCTTCCCACCGCCGGTGTAAGCGGGTTCTATGGGGCGCAGGGAATAACTGCAAACGGAGGAAATGGCGTGTTTTCTGTTACCGCCTCGATCAACATTCCACTTTGGCAGGGGCGGCGCACGGAAGCGGACATTCGCGAGGCACAAGCTGTCGTCGATCAACGGCGTGCGGAGTATCAGGACAAGAGAGGCTCAGTCGAACTGGAGATACGGAGCGACTACATTGACGTCACAGTGGCAAATGATCAAGTCAGTGTTGCCGACGAAAACCGCAAACTGGCGTTAGACACGCTGCGGCAATCGCAGGACCGGTTTGCTGCAGGAGTAACAACTTCGGTCGAGGTCGTTCAATCCGAGGAATCGCTTGCCGCCGCAGAACGCGATTACATCAATAGTCTTTACTCACAGAATCTCGCCTTAATAAGCCTTTGGCGCGCAACAGGCGATGTTGAGCAGCATATCTCCAGCTTGCTGAAGGAGCATCAAGATGCCAATTGAACTGGAACAGGCAAAACATCAAGCAGCGGAATCGGAAACTATGACTCATGGAAGCAATCCTGCGGTAAAAAATGATGCAACGGCATCTCAGAACGGCAATGGGCGACGTGGACTAAGAATCGCACTTGTAGCGCTTGGAATTGCCCTGCTCGGCTTGGGCGCGTGGTGGCTCAACGCCAGAAATTTCGAGAGCACCGACGATGCACAAGTGGACGGCCATATGAATCCGATCGGCTCGCGCATTTCTGGTACGGTCGTCGCCGTTCATGTCGAAAATAATCAGCAAGTGAAAAAGGGCGATCCGCTCGTGGACCTCGACCAAGGAGACTTCCAAATCGCGGAAGCTCAGAGCAAGGCGGATTTCGACCAAGCCTTGGCCCAGAGCACCGGGGAAAAGCCCAACCTGCCGATTACTGTCACACAGAACATAACCGACGAGGCGACCGGACACGCTCAGGTGGTAGCCTCAGAAGCCACGTTAGCGGCTGCGCAGCATGATTATGAAAACGCTGTTGCCAGACTGCGCAGTTCCGAAGCCACGAATGAGCGAACTGAATCCGACTTGCGGCGCTACACATCGCTACTCCGCAAAGAAGAAGTCGCGCAGTCCGATTACGACCAATATCGAGCGGTAGCAAAGGCTCAGAATGCGCAAGTGGAAGCGAACAAGGCGGCAGCAGAAGCGGCTCAGAAGACCGTCGAACAAAGGCGCGCGGAACTCAATCAACAGCGAAGCAGGCTGGATCAAACCCTCAAAAATGCGGGCAAGCTAATCGCTGTCCGGCAAGCAGTGATTCAATCGCGCATGGCGAATGCCGAGTCTGCGTCGGCAAAATTCGATCAGGCCCAACTTAATCTCTCATACACACACATTGTTTCCCCAGTCGATGGCATCGTCACGGAACGAAGCGCTGAAATCGGAGGCAGAGTCTCCGAGGGACAGCAATTGATGATGATCGTACAGACAAAAGATCTTTGGGTAACGGCAAACTTCAAAGAAACACAATTGCGCAAGATGCATGTTGGCCAGAGTGTGCGGATTCATGTAGACGCGCTGGGCAAAAATTTCGATGGCTATATCGAAAACATGCCTGCCGCTACCGGAGACCGGACTAGTGTTCTACCACCGGAAAATGCGACAGGCAACTATGTCAAAGTCATCCAGCGCCTTCCTGTTCGCATACGCTTTCGACCGAATCAGCCCGACATGGAGAAACTGCGGCCGGGTATGTCGGTTGAACCAAAAGTTCATCTGAACTAAAAGGATCATACAAAACTGGTTGCAAAATCGTCCCCAAATAAGTCTGATTTCAACCGACGAAGGATGGTAATGGTAACCACATTACACGTTTTCTTGTTGAATAGTCGCAACACAGACAGGAAAGGAGCATAGCAATAGAACGTCACGACAACGATGAATCGAAACAAATCGAGAGCGCTCACGTCTGTCCGCAATGCGGCACTCCAATTCTCATCGAGAATATTGGGTTGCGAGAAATGACAACCGGGATTATCACCTGTCCGAAATGCGACTGGTCGGGAAAAATCAACATCCAAATCGTCCGAAATGCTTCCGCAAGCTAATCAGCCCATAGCATGTGTGTTTACGCAAGCGCATGAAGAGGCGCTGACTGAGCCTTGTTCAAGCTCGGCAGCTTGCGCATAAATCCTCTCACCAATTCGCTCAGTACCTTGGAGCGGTTCTCTGCCTGTGACACGAGGTACGTCTTGAGAACAAGGGCTTTCTCGTCAAGCGGGCGGACAGTAACGCCATTGTGCGCAATATGCAGTGCACCAGATTTAACCACGAAGGCTACCGCCGCACCATCTGCGATATATGGAAATGCTTCCTCATGAAGAACGATGTGCTGGACTTTCGCTGGTCTAACTTTATGTGCTTCCGCGAGTTTCATAATCGTGTTATCGACCAGCGGGTGTATCCAATGTTCAGGCATCACCCACATGCGGCCAGCAAGAGAGTCTAGCGTCACAGAAGATTCCCCTGCAAGAATATCTTTCTTCGACATCGCGATGTAAAAGGGTGATTCATCGATCTTGATCGCAGTCAATTGCCGGGACTCCGGTGGCTCAGTGGCAATTGCCAGATCAAGTTCTCCAGCGAGCACCTCATGAGCCAGATCAAACGAGAACTGGCTGGATAGCTCGACCTTCAGTTGCGGATACAACGGCAGACGTACAGCAAGCAGTATTGACATGAGGAAAGGATCAGCATATGGAGATTTGCCAATGTTGAGCACTAACTCGGCGTTCTGCGCCACCGCGCGCGCCACCTCAAATGCGCGTCGGCGGTGAAGAATTGAAATGCGCGCTTCCTCGACAAAGGCTCGTCCGGCGTCAGTCAAAATGACCCGTTTACGATTTCTCTCGAAGAGCTCGGTGCCAAGGTCGCCTTCGATGATCGAGATATTTCGCGTGACTGTGGGTTGACTGAGCCGAACCTTCCTAGCCGCGCGAGAAAAATTCAATTCCTCCGCGACCGCAATAGCCGATTCCAAAAGTTTGATCTCGCGACGCACCATAATCAGTCCCCCCCCCTGCTTGATCGGTTGATCGAAGCCGAGGCAAAAACTTGAAAAGACGCAGCCTCTGTATTTCACTCACGCAGGTAAGGGGATAATTAGTTGCCTTTCACTCTCTTGCTGGGCAAGAAATGGAGACATACTTTGGATGCCTCCGCTCATCAAACCCTGGTCTGCGACTCTATTCGCAAGACATTTGGTATTTCATTAGACACGCATTGACGAACCCTGGCTACTTTTTTCCATCAAATTTTTACTGCACTTATTTACTAAAGTAATAACAGAATTCTCTTAACGAATTGGACATTCATGCGCGTTCCTGTCAATTGTGGTCGTCAACGACTGTTTTTGCGCAGTCTCCCGTCGCTGACGGGTATTTTCTTCCGGAGAATTCACCATGAATTATCCCCCGAAATTCGGTCCCCGCTCCGTAGGCAGCAACCTTATTCAGCAGGTCAGCTCCGACGAACGGCTCTGTACACCGCGACAGGTTGCGGCACGCTTGGGCGTCTCCGAACGCTGGGTACGCGATCATGCAACGCGCCGCAATCCCCACATTCGCGCCGTCAAGCTCGGATCGCGGTTGCGCTTCCGCGAAATTGACGTGAACGAGTTCATCGCGCGGCAGAACGCAGCGTAATTCTCTTCCCCGAGAGTGTCGCGGAGTGCTCAAATAGAAGTGTTCTCCGCGACCAAACTGTTCGGGACCAGAACAGGAGAACAGCAATGGCAATGGTCTATCAGAAAGGCACCGTGTACCTGAAGGGCACGCGGGAAAAGAAGTGGTATGGCAAGTTCCGGGTCTACCTGCAAGACCAGGACGGAAAGGAGGTCGAGAAGACTCGTAAGGTCGTCCTCGGACCAAAAGCAAAATTGCGCAAGTTCGAGGCTGAAGCACGCTTGCAAGAGATCATCCGCCAGTCGAACGGCGGAGCTGTTAGCGGCGGAACGGAGTTGGCCTACGATGACTCCGTAACCTTCGAGTGGTTCGTCGAAAACCGTTACGTCCCGATGCGTGAGGGGCGTTGGCGACCGGCGACCAAACAAACGACAGAATACGAAATTAAGCGGTACTTGACCTCAACGATTGGGACAAGGCCGCTGCGAACGCTGAACACCTTCGAGCTGCAAGTTTTACTCAACAAGCTGGCGCAAGAGTATTCGGACTCAGTTGTCCGTCACGCTTACGTCAACCTCAAGGCGATTCTCAAGACGGCGCGCAAATTGAAGTTCATTCCAGAAAATCCCGGAGAAGACTTGGTGATGCCCGATACCAAAGCGGTCGAAAAGCCCACACTCTCGAAAGAGCAGATCGTGGCGCTGGTTTCTGCCGTGACGGACCCGCACGACCTCTGCCTGCTCTGCATCGGCATTTTCTGTGGCACGCGGACGAGCGAAGTGCTTGGGCTGCAATGGAAGTCCTGGCAGGGCGATTATCTGCTCCCCTACGGCACCGTGCACGACGGACAGTTCTACGCCGGCAAGATGAAGACCGGGGCCAGCCACGACGCGATTCCCGTGCCGGAGCCGATCCGCAAGATCATCGAGAAATGGCACCGGCAATGCGAAGATCCTTCACCGGAGGCGTTCATGTTTCCGACCTTCGGACGGGGCGAACGCACCGGGCAGGAAGTGCCGCGGCACGGAAAGAACTTCCTGCGCTGGCGGATTCATCCGATTGCCGAGAAGCTGGGGATTCCGACGCGGCTGGTGACCTTTCAGGTCATGCGCCGGACGCTCGGGACGGATTTGCAGAAATACGGGACGCTCAAGGATGCGCAGCGCATTCTGAGGCACGCCGACATCAAAACGACCGGAAATGTGTATATGCAGGCCATTCCCGCCAGCGTGATGCAGGCGATCAACAAGAGGACGAAGGCTGTATTGAAGGGGCGGGTGCTCGAAGGAAAATCTGTAACGGTTCCCAACGGTTCCCAGTTGTGCTTGGAGAAGTCTGTAAGTTATTGATTTATTGGCTCCTCAGGTAGGACTCGAACCTACAACCCTTCGGTTAACAGCCGAATGCTCTGCCATTGAGCTACTGAGGAGTGTCTTGCAATCCATCTCCTCTATCAAATTATCAGAGAGCGCCCGGAACGTCAAAACTGACCCACTCTCTTCCAATCCAAGATCTGCTGCTTCATGATGTAAAGTCGAGGACAGGCGCATTGGCGTTAGCCTGCAATCGCCAAAAAATCTCTCGGCGAATCGATATGCCCGGCCTCCTGAAGCATCTTCTGGTGCTTCAGGCTTGAAGGAAATGAATTCATCCGAACCGCTGGCTAGCGACTTGAGGCGCTGAATCGATGCACGGCCTTTCTGTCCCCAGAAAAGTCGTGCTCTTTCAAAACATTGAATGCTTCAGAGCTGATCCCAAAGCGCTTACGTCTTCTCCTGAATTTTCATCACTAGGCAGGTGACCGTCTGCCCGGCGGCGACCAGCATCTGATGGGGCAGTCCGGCAGGGACATGCGCCACATCGCCCCCGCGCAACTCCTGGCGCGCACCACCTTCCACCGAGGAGCCGCGCGTCTCGCCCGGCCCGACGCTCTCTGCGCCCACCACCACGCCGCCGGTGATAAACGCCGCCCGACCGTCGAGCACGTAGAAAAGATCAGCGAAGTTTTCATGCACCTCGGCCACGCCGTCGCGGCTACGAAACAGAAGCATGGCGCAGTGACTCGGATACTCCCGCAGCGTTTCGCTGGCCGAGCCGTCTCCGTGCTTGGCCAGCTTGCGCAGGTAGGCCGCCCGCTCCAGCAGAATGGCCGCAGACCAGTGATCCAAAAGCCCCTTGGGTTTCTGTCGGCCAGCCCGCGCAGTTGCCTCAAGCAAGCTGTCGTCCGTCTCTGCGGGAAGCAGTTCCTTCAGGATGTCTTTTGAGAATATGTCCATCGCTTTCCAGTCTAATCCTGGATGCCGTGATAGATCTCGCACCTAGCGCGGGCTGGCGATGGTGGGATTTCAAGACACCCTTTTCGTTGTGGATCAACAAGAACCCCGTTTGGCCCGCCAAACAGCATCAGCCAAAACCACCGAGGTCTCGATCTGCCGCTCAGGCACGCTCCAATAGCTGCGCAGCAGCCGGTCCTTCTCTTGCGAAGTGACCACCTCAAAACCGTTCTTCTCATAAAAATGAATCGCCCAGTGCGCATCCGCCCAAGTGCCGATCAGCACCGGAGAGCGCGCCGCCACCAGCAAATGCGCCAGCAGCCTCCCGCCGACTCCGCTCCTCTGGCTACGGCTGAGAACATAGGCGTGGCGGATCAGCGTCACATCCTGCACCTCCTGCAAGCCCATCACACCGCTCAGTTCGCCGTCCTCCTCCCAGCCCCAGAAGACGACCCCGCCCGCGATCTCATGGCGCAGCTTGTCGGCGGACATATAGGGTTCGGCCCAGCGGTCGGCAGGAATAATGCCTTTGTAAACCTGCGCGGCCTCGTTGATGATAGCCCAGATTTTCTGGAAGTCAGAATCACGGCATGGACGGATCATGCTCACTTAGACTGGCTGTGCGGCGTCTGGAAAGCAGTCAAAATTCACTCCGGAGGGGCGCTGCGAAATCCTCTGATTCTTGAAGAGACGGTTGAGACGATAAGCCCGCGCTTTCTGATCACTGTCCAGAGTTGCGCTCCGGCGGCGCGTCTGTAAGACTTTTATCGATGGTTCTACATTTTCTGATTCAAGGCCGCGTGCAAGGCGTCGGCTACCGTTGGTTTGTGCAGCGCGAGGCGAGCATGCTCGACCTGCGCGGCTGGGTGCGCAACACCGAAGAGGGCGAGGTCGAGATCGTGGCCTCAGGCGCGGCGGCGGAGCTGGACGCGCTGCGCGCCAAACTGCGCCAGGGTCCGCGCGGCAGCCGCGTCGACCGGCTGAACGAGCATCAACTGGCCGACTCCGAAGCCGACGAGTTGGATTCCTTCCGCATCGATGGGGCGTGGTGAAACAATGGTCGGTGAACAGTGGTCAGTCCCTTATAATCAGAGAAAGCCTGCTCCATCTAAATCCGAATCGAGGAACCTGTCTGATGCCTGAAACCGCCAAGCCCGTCGACGTGAACGCCCTCAAGAAACTGGTGCGCACTGTGCCGGATTTTCCCAAGCCCGGAATTCTCTTCTACGACATCACCACGCTGCTCAAGGACAAGACCGGCTTTGCGCAGATGATCGACGCCATGGCGGCGCATTATCTCGATCAGAAGATCGACCTGGTGCTAGGCATTGAGGCGCGCGGATTCATCTTTGGCCCGGCGCTGGCTTACCGGCTGAACGCTGGCTTTGTGCCGGTGCGCAAGCCGCGCAAGCTACCCGCGCCCGTCGCCCGCGTCACCTACGACCTGGAGTACGGCAGCGACACGCTGGAGATTCACCTGGACGCGATTCAGCCCGGACAGCGTGTGGTGCTGGTGGACGATCTGCTGGCCACCGGCGGCACCATGGAAGCAACCATCAAGCTGGTCAAGGAGCTGGGCGGAGAGATCGCCGGGCTGGCCTTCGCCGTCGAGCTGGACTTCCTCAAAGGCCGCGCGCGCTTCCCGGAGTACGACGTCTTCAGCCTGCTGCACTACGACGAGTAGCGGGGAATTCTACCACGAATTGGGTGCCCCACCCTCGCCGCAGTTTTGTTTTTGCGGCTAGGGTGGGAGGCCGTCATGCCTATCTGCAAAGTTGAAAATGCTGTAGATTAGAGTACTTTTCACTGATGGTGCAAGGAAGCCGGGTGCCCCAGGTCCGAAAATCCGGACCTGGGATACCACGAACCTCAACCGGCTTGTCCATTAAGAGCGATGCAGACCGCATCCTTTGCGTCCAACGCAGTCGAAGGATCTGGCAGGTGGGGCATCCTTAAAAGCTGGGTGCCCCATCCATTCCACAGCTCTATCGTGGAATGGGTGGGGCACCACGAACCTCAACCAGCCTTGTCCATTAAAAGCTGAGTAGTCCGCGCTCTTGTGACCTGTTTCCTTGAAAGAACTACTGTACCTACTCTCAACAACTGCAATGATCCGCCGAAAATTGTGCGGCGACTTCATTTTGCTTCGCTCTGGCTCACAGCAGCGTTCTTTCCATTCGCAATCTCCGGCTCCTTCAGCGCCTTGTGCGCCTCTTTGCCGTGACGACTGTCGGGATCGTACTCGGCCACCTTCTCGTAGTTCGCTCTCGCGTCGGCCAAGTTGCCCAGATGGCGATTCGCCTCGGCCAATCCCCAATAGACATCGGGGTTCTCCGGGTCCAGCACGAAGGCCGACGAGTAGCGCGAGAGAGCGCCCTTCCAATTCTTGGTATCTAGATAATAGCTGCCCACTTCTATGTCTTTGGACGCCGCTTCCTGGTGAGTCGTCTCCTTGGTGGCGGGCTTTTTATGCCTTCCGGTCTGATCGTCCTCCGGCTTGGGCAGCAGGCTCTCCAACCCGGCCTGACTGGAGCTTGAATCAGAGCCGGAATCCGTGTCAGGAGCGCCGACAGCCTCCGGCGCAGCGTCGTCCGGCGAGCGCACCGGGTCCAGCTCATCGCCCGGCAGCGGAAGCGGAGCGCTGGCCGCCCCGTCATGCGCAATAAACTGCTGCTCTGGCGTATCTTTCGAGGGCATCACCGGAACCGTGCTCGTGTCCTCCGGAAAGGGATTGGCGCTCGAAGCCGGAACGGGCGGCTTCTGGGCAGCATCCGAGGCTTTTCCCGCGTCGGATGCCGGCATCTGCGCCCGCAGCCCAGGAGCCGCCATCAAACCGCCCGCCATCACCAACGCAATCACAAAAAATCTATTCATTTTCAAATGCCTCAAACTGTTCACTGTTCACTGTCCACTGTTCACTGATACTATGCCATTCATACCGCTCCAAAGAAAGCATCGCACATTCGCATGGCATTGATCATCCGCTCCTCCGCCATCCACGCCGCCGGCTGCTACACCACCACGCCCATCCGCAAGGGTGAGCGCGTCGCCGAGTACACCGGCCACCGCCTCAGCAAGGACGAAGCCGACATCGCCTACGAGGCCTCGCCCATCACCTACCTCTTTGGACTCGGCGACGGCTCGGTGGTCATCGACGGCCACTGCGCCACCATGTTCATCAACCACAGTTGCGACGCCAACTGCGAGACCAGCGAAGAGGATGATCGCATCTGGGTAACGGCCATAAAGAACATCCCCGCTGGAGAGGAGATCACCTACGACTACTGCCTCTACGACGGCGGCGACGATGAGGCCCGCTGCAACTGCGGCGCTAAAAAATGCCGTGGCACCATGTACTCGAAGGAAGAGATCCGCCGCCGCAAAGCCGCCGCTAAAAAAGCCCTCAAGAAGCCCGCCAAAAAGAAGCCCGCGCGGAATACCAGCCTGGGATAAATCTCCTGCTTTGAAAGGGCACGACTTCAGTCGTGCCGCCAAGCGATTCATAATATCGGGGCTTTAGCCCCCGAGGGAAGATTTTCTACATCCTTGGCCTTCACCAAATGCAAACAAGGTCAGTTCGCAAGCCAGATTGGATTGCAGATAATTACCGCCGCACGGCGCAAAATAAATGAATGAACAACCACCAGAGCCGCAGGCTTATACTGTCCACTGAGAGTACCCCCTCCCCCCATAAGCGCTAAGATAAAGACTCAAGTTGCGGTCTTCGTTTTCGATGGGGAGCGCTCAGGGCCGCAGTGATTTGGTTCCAGTTTTTCAAGACAGCTTGCAGCAGCAGTGGAGGATGAATCGCG
>Ga0255351_1000438_pt1 | contig 18725 bp, 19 predicted proteins | sample HBST25r2metaG_FD_186024 | JGI IMG/M metagenome (GOLD analysis project Ga0255351, IMG submission 186024) | Peat soil microbial communities from Stordalen Mire, Sweden - H.B.S.T-25.r2 | ecosystem: Environmental > Terrestrial > Soil > Wetlands > Peat | place: Sweden: Norrbotten County, Stordalen... | reverse complement strand
GTGCCTCTTCGAGCGGCGCCGGTGCGGGCGCGGGCAGCAGAGTGATGCAGATTCCCGCGAGGCACAATAGGCCTGCCACTGCCGTCTGGGCTTCGGGTGGGGCCGTAAAGAAGGCGGGGAGGTTGCAGACAAGATAGCCGATGCTTGTTCCCAAGCCGACAAGCATCAGCGGATGCCGGTTGCCCGTCCATTGGCGCAGGTTCGCAGCCAGAGTGACGGTGAGCAGCCCGAGGCCGGAACCGATCAGAAACGATACGACCACGCTGGCTGCGAGCCCCAGCGGGAGAAGCGACAGGAACGCAGCCGAGCCAGAGACAGAGAGTCCAAGGCGGAGGCGCAGGTTCGGTGAGGGCCAGCGGCTCACCCGCGGCGCCAGCAGGCTGAAGAGGATTCCCCCGATGGCCATTGCAGCCATGACGGCCCTCAGGTGCGTAGCTCCTTGCCCAAGACTCGCCAGCCGCTTCAAGAACGCGAACTGAGGAAAGATGAGGAAGTAGACATACGCGATCGCGACAAGGCTCACGCCTTGCCAGCCGGATTTGCGCCTCTCACCGCGCTGCATGGGCCGCCCAACCGTTGCGCAGGCCAACAGCCTGGATCAGCACACATGCGCCGTCGGTAATGGCCACAGTTAGCCAGCCTGCTTGAAGATTCTGCGCCAGAATCTGCGTGACCAGGAAGATGGCCACGCTGCCGCGGGTAATGGCCGTGAGCAGCCACACGACTTCAAGTTTGCATGGGCTCCCTCTGTGAGCTATCACGAGCGCGCCATAGAGGCAGGCCAGGCCAACGGAAAGAACAAACGCTCCGATGAACGACAGAAACGGAAGCGAGTCTGTGGGTACGTGCAGGCCCATCAGCCGGAGCGTGAACTCCGGCGCGATGATGAGCAGCGCGCCGGTCACGGCGTCGGAGAGACCAATCAGTAACTGATAGCCAAGGAGGATGGGACGGTTCATGATGTCTTCTCCTGTGCGGGGTTTGTCGGGAGGGAAACGGAGCCAGCTTCGCGAAGCAGCGTTGATGCGTCGAGAAGCCAGTCAAGAGACGCAAGGAACATGAGGATGCCGGTCAGGAGCCGGAGAGCATAGAGGACATTTCGGGCCGTTCCAGGCACGATGGTAAAGGTTGGGTCGAAGCCTTCCCGCCAGCCGGCGATTGTCATCAACACGATGTAGGCGACGACGCTGCCGTTCCAGAGATAGAAGGAACGGGCTCGATTGAATATCCATCCACCGTCGCCGAGGAGCTGAACCATGACGAAGATGATGAGGCTCGACGTGAAGCCGGCCATGGCGATGAAGGAATGACCTACGAGGCCATCGGTGAATTTGAAGTGATCGAGAACTCCGGGAAGAAAGAAGACCCAGCCGGTAACAAGCAGGGCCGCCCACCAGCAGAGAAAGGCCAGACGCCAGCGGCGCGTGTTGCTGTGCCACTCGAAGGCCGCATAGTAGGCAGGAGTGAGCGGCAACCATAGGAGCAGACTGCCCAGGCTGAGGTACTGCGCGGGGCGATGATGGCTGATGTCGGCGCGGCCCAGGGCAGCGCAGAGCACGCATTCGGCGGCCAGCACGATCCAACCGGTTGCGATGATTCCACGGTTCGCGGCGTTGCGGCGCGTGATCCCAAATGGAAGCATCAGCAGGATGGCTACGATGGCCAGGGAGGACTCCAACTGACTGGCGCCTGTGGGGCCGCCGCTATCGGGGTTCACAGGCGGGTAGCCGCTGGGGCTGGCTGCCAAGTAGAGGACGAAGGGGACAACGAGCAGGATCAAAAGACCAATGAGCTTCGCTGCCAAGGCAGCCACTGAGAAATTCTCCGAGCGGCTCCAGCTTTTTATGAAAGCGAAGGCTAACAGGAGCCAAACCGCCAGGAGAGCTGCCGGGAACAAGACGCGCGCGTACCCGCTCCAGTCCAGAAAAAGCTTGCCGCTGGAGTAGCCGGAAAGCCACGAGAGCGCGCCCACGCCCAGGGCTGCGGACCACACCCAGAGAACCGGCCTGCACCACTCCGCCGCGGGTCCGCGGTCTGCGCCGTAGACCCTGAACAAGAGGCCGACCAGCGGAAGACTGGTCCAGCCGTAGAGCTCGAGATTCATGTGCACCATGATCCAGCGGCCGTAAGTCCACTCGCCTAGCTGCCGGTTCAGAGCGGGAAACAGCAGAAGGATCGCGATCAACACTCCGATGGCATTCGCAGTGACGAGCCATAACAAGCTGTGCCATGCAGCGCCGGCAACAACCTGCGGAGCGCGGCGGCCAGGCGCAAGCTCATCGAGCGTTTTCAGCTTCATGAATCCTTCCATCGCGCATCTCCAGAAGCCGGTCGCAGCGCTCAGCCAGACTGCGATCGTGCGTGGCCATCACCAGGGTCACTCCTTCGCTGGCTACAATTTCGAGCAACAACTCAAAGACCGTTGCACTCGATCCCTCATCCAGTGAGCCGGTGGGCTCGTCCGCCAACAGGATCTTCGGCTTATTCATCAGCGCACGGCAGAGCGCTGTGCGCTGCCGCTCTCCGCCAGAAAGTTTCTGAATGCGTTGGCCGAGGCGATGGGTGAGGCCGGTTCGATCGGTGAGCTGGCGCAAGCGTGCCTGCGCGATTCGCCGATCGGTTCCCGCGGCAACCGTAGGGATGAGGCAATTCTCTTCCAGCGTCAGATCCGGAATCAGGTTGTGAAGTTGAAACACAAAGCCCACCTCATGCCTGAGCAAACGCAACAGGTTGAATTTGCGATCGATCTCCACGCCGTAGACCGTCACTCGTCCCCGGTCGGGCGAATCCAGGCCGCCTAACAAGTGAAGAAGGGTGCTCTTGCCGCAGCCCGATGGGCCGCAAAGCGCGGTTGTCTTGCCCTCGATGGCTTCGAAATTGACGCCCTTTAGAACTGCGATCGCTCCATCGTCATAGCTCTTCCACACATCTTCAGCGCGAAGGACAATGCGATCCCGACTGCTCACTTGCATCGTAGAAAGATTCATTCGAAGCGCAGCGCCTCCACCGCTCGGATGCGCATGGCATATGCCGCGGGGTAGAGCGCACCGGCGATTCCAGTGCTCAAGGCAAGCAAGATCACGATCAGCATAACGAAAGGTTGAACGGATACGTCGACATAGCCGTGAAGAGCGGGAACCTGCTTGAGGATGAACAGAAGGCAAGTTCCGGCGAGCAATCCCAACACCGCTCCCAGGAGAGACACAACCGCGGACTCGCCAAAGATCATGGCGGCAATTTGCAGATGAGAGAAACCGTTGACGCGCAGGATTGCAATCTCGCGAATGCGCGTAAACACCGACATGATCATGGTGTTTGCAACGCCCAGGCCGCCCAGCAGCAGACCGCACCCGCCCACTGCCCAGGCCGTAGCCTTGAGAATCTTGAACTGAGAGTAGGATCGGGTGAACTCCGCATCCTCCAGGCCAATCAGGTTTGGATACCTTGCCTTGACCATGCTCTTGAATGCGGTGGCGTCGTCCTTGTTGCGCAGCTTGACGGTGATGACCGACGAAGTGCCTTCCTTGTGAAAGAATGCCTGCGCGGAGTTGAGCGGCATGAATACGCCGCCGTCCTCAAACCCATTTGCCGTCTTCAGAATTCCGATCACGTGAAAGACCCCATGCCCGATTGGCACCTGTTCGCCGAGTCTCGCACCCAGGAACTCCGCAGCCCGCTCACCAAGAAGAACATCGTCGGCGTGCTGCGCAAACGCGAGGCGATCGCCCTGGAGCCAGGTCGCCTTGCGGATGCGGGCGTCGTCAGCGGTCACGCCAAAGCAGGTAATGATGGGGTGGTCGGCGCTGGACACAATTCCAAACAGCACCGGATCGGCGTGCAACACCATCGGCCAGCCTGCAATCTCCTCCACGGCCGCGGCGGGAACGGCGCTGAAGAAGAGATCGGAGACGTTGCGCTCAAACACAATGATTTCGCTGTCGCTAGACAGGATGCCGGAAAACATACCGATGGCTCCTTGCAGGATGGTGACCACCGTGAGCATGGCGGCAACGCTGAAGGCGATGCCCGCAACACTGATGAACGAGCGGATGCGATGGCGGCGCAGATTGGTCACGATCAGCTTGAGAAAGATCACCGCTGCTCTCCCGAAGGCATGACGCAGGCGTTTTGAGTAACCCGGTCAAGCTCCTCCTCCAGGTCGCCGCGGAGCTTTTCAAGGAAGGTCATTTCCGGCCTTGATTTCAGAAGGTGGCCGAGCGTCCGGTCGCCGAGATGGAGAAACCGTGTGAGGCGATGGACGGCGCCGGGAATTCCCATGACCGATGCAACGTTCGGCCGGTCAAGCAGCATGTCGCGGGCAACCGTCTTTCCGGCTTCTGCCGTGCTCGCAAGCAAATCCTTCAGGTCATCGACCATCTGGTACGCGAGGCCCCAGTAAAGCGCAATCCGCTCCAGGAGTTGAATCTCGCGCTCAGAAGCTCCGCCCAGCATGGCGGGCAGAACCAGCGTAAGGCGGATCAACGAAACCGTCTTGCCCCGCGCAACTCTCTCGGTCGTCTCCCGGTTGTGCGGCAAGGTTGCATAATGCAAGTCGAGGCTCTGCCCGTTCAGCAGCCCTTGGACGCCGAGACACTGCTCAATGTAGGCCAGTGCGCGCGGCTGACCTTGCTGCGAAGATGCCGCGACCGCCCGCCAACTGAGCGCGTAGGCGCGATTGATGAGGGCAAGGGCGGTAAGAATCGCGCCCGCCTCGCCGAACGCGAAATGAACACACGCAACTCCGCGACGGTCCGAGGCATTGTCCATACAGGGAAGATCGTCGAAGACCAGCGATGCAGTGTGGAAGTATTCAAACGCGATGGCCAGGTCTTTGGCGGGAGCCGCATCCAGGCCGTACGCCGTCGCCACCTGGAAGACCATACGCGGCCGGACCAGGCTGCCCGGATTGTCGAACACATAGCGAATTGACTCCTCGAAGGGAGGGTCAAGGCCAGCCGGCAGCGGCAGAAAAGTATTGAATGCATCCGCGAATTGCTCTGTGTTCAGTGTGTTCATACATTGTGCCGCTGGCACGCTTGTCCTCATCCTGTTGTCTTCTTGCTGTTCAAGATACAGTGGGCGCTGGGGAGTTTCACTTGTGGTCTCCCAACTCAGCCTTGGGCTTTGCGATTCAAGAGTGAGACGGATGCGGGGCGTCAATGGAAAGCGGAAAATCACGTCTTCACAAATGACGATTTGTTCATTCTTTCTGAAACCATGCAGGGGGGTGCGGAACGCATTGAATGGCTCTTCTCCAGCATAGTAGAGCAGGATGACAAAAGGCCAACGCTGAGATGACAAAGCGTTCATCTGGCGGTTACGGGAGCGGCTTTTGCGAACGCAATAATTTCCCGATGCCGCTAACCTGTGAAAATTCCGCTGAAATGCACTAATATCCCCACATGCGGCTTCTGCTCGTTGAAGACGAAATCGATATTCAAAGCTTCCTGCGATCTTCGCTGGAGGAGGCTGGCTATCAGGTGGAAGCGGCGGCTGACGGCAAGACAGCCGAGCGGTTGGCGATCGATGTCCCTTTCGACATACTCATCGTGGACCTTGGCCTGCCTGACATGGATGGGATCAGCTTGATCCTCAGGCTGCGGCAACTAGGGGTCCGCGCGCCTGTGCTGATTTTGTCGGCGCGCCGCAGTGTCGATGACAGGGTGCGGGGCCTGGAGCAAGGCGGAGACGATTACCTGACCAAGCCCTTCGCGCTTGCGGAGTTGCTGGCCAGGCTTCGCAACTTGCTCAAGCGCAACAGTCCCGCGGCAAGCGACGCAACCCGGCTGCGCGTATTGGACCTTGAGTTGGATCTTCTCAGGCGAGAGGCTTCGCGAGGCGATGAAATTCTGCAATTGACCCAACAGGAATTTGTTTTGCTGGAGTATCTTTGCCGGAACGCAGGCCGCGTTGTAACGCGCTCGATGATTCTCGACAAGGTCTGGGGTATGCGCATCCAGCCGGACACCAACGTCGTGGACGTTCACATCTATCGCCTGCGGGGAAAGGTCGATGGCAACGGACAGCAGCCGCTGATTCGAACACTGCGAGGAGTAGGCTATGTCCTCAAAGACCGCTAAGCCCATCATGCACAGTGCCGCGTGGCGCATCTCATTGTGGGCAACGCTGGCGTTTGCCTGTGGAACCATGCTGGTCTTCGTCTTTCTTCATCGCTTTGTCGCCGACGATATTCAGCGGCGCAGCGACGCATGGCTTTCGGGAGAGGTTGAAGTGCTGGCCGATGTCGCCGAGCGGACTCCGAAAAACGCTCTCTACGACCGGGTTGTTGGAGAAGTCGCCGAGTTGGCAGGCAAAGAAGTGCCCAACAGGGATCTGTCGGAAAGCCGATCGAACGACTCGGTATTTTTCCTGCAGGCCGGCGACGATGGCTCACTGAAGCTCTGGGTTGGCGCGGGGACAGGCGAGGCGAATCTGAAGGCGATCCAGGCACACAGAATTGTGCCCGACCACCCAACGGACCTGCATGTCCAAGGGTTCGAAGTTCCTTTTCGCGTGGCTTCTACGCGCATCGACGATAGCAGCTACATCTACCTGGGGCTGTCGGAACGGGATGAGTTGCGCGTGCTGGGGAGCCTGCGCGTTCGATTCTTTCTTCTTTGGCTGCTGCTGGTTCTTTTCGGTTTCGGAATTGTTTTCTTTACCACCCGGCGCATGCTGAGTCACGTGCGGAGGATTACCGAGGCCGCTTCGAGAATCGGCCATGCCGATCTGAACGCCAGGGTGCCTACGACTGAACGAAACGACGAAGTGGGCCACCTGGCCCTGACCCTGAATCGGATGCTCGACCGCATAGAGAGTTCCATTCACCAGTTGCACACCATCACGGATTCGCTTGCGCATGACCTGCGCAGCCCGCTCACCGCAATTCGCGGAAAGCTGGAGATGTCGTTGTCGGCCGCCACACAAGGCGAACAGGCCGAGCCCATCGTTTCCGCGATTGAGGAACTGGATCGCCTGACCGATTTCTTGAACAAATCACTGGATGTGGCCGAGGCCAAGGCGGATGCGCTTCGACTCACCCGCAGTGAGATTGACCTGGATGAGCTGCTCAGAGTCATGACCGATCTCTACGAGCCGAGCATGGCTGAAAAAGGCCTGAAGATCAGACTCCGCAGCGTTGGTTCGCTGAAGATTGAAGCGGATGAAGCCCTGATCCATCGCATGATTGCAAATCTCTTTGACAACGAACTGAAGCACCTCCACGCAGCCTGCACGGTGACGATTCGACTGCAAATGGAAGATGAGGCAATGACGCTGGTTTTTGAAGACGATGGACCGGGGTTTTCTCCGGAAGTCATGCCTCATCTGTTTGAGCGCCGAGTGAAAGGAAGAGAGTCGAACGGCCACGGGCTTGGCCTTGCATTTATCGATGCAGTCGCGCGCGCTCATGGCGGGACCGTCACGGCATGCAACCGCGAGAGCGGCGGCGCGCAGATCACGGTGACACTCCCGGTCGCTTCAAACGAGCACGCGAGATCGCCAATAGCGGCAATGCTTGGCGCCAGTTGAGCTCGGCAGCCCATCTTCACCGGAGGGGAACCAGTGACACACTTGGCGATTGCTCGAGGTTCGCTCGCTCTTCTCTGTTCGATGCAGGGAGGTACGACACTTGCGATCGACCTGAATCTTATGGCCGAAATGCTGGCTCTGCCGATGCTCGTTGCGATCGTTGCACTATTCAAGTATTGAAGACCACGCTCCATCGTCATTTTGCAGGTATGAGATATTGCGCGGTATGAATGTAAAGGACGCAACAAGCGCTTACCGGACTAGGTCCGTGACCGGATGAAGATGTTCTATCCAATGAACGAACGTGGGCCGGGAGGCCCACGCTACAGCCGGCCAGGAGGCCGGCGCTACATTTCCAAAAGGAACATTTTCATACGGCCAAAGAACTAGCCAGTTGTTCTCAGCAAAGGTATCATGGGAAGCCGGGAAGGATTCATGCATCGAGATCGGCCTGTAACGCGATTGCCGATTGGTACGGGTCTCGGAAAATTGCCGGGACTGCGATCTTGTTTGATGTTGATGCTGGGCGCAAGCATCCTGTCCGCCAACGCTCTGGCCACTTCCGCGACGAAAGCCGATGCTGCCGGCAAAACGGCCACGGCGCAGGCGAAGGACACGGCTCCTGGGGATTTCGTGGGCGCCGACGTTTGCGCCACCTGCCATAAAGAGGTTGCCGAGGACTTCGCCAACAATCCTCATTCCAAGACGACGAAGATGCACGGCCGCAACGGGGTCAGTTGCGAGGATTGCCATGGCGCGGGCCAAGCACATGTGGAAAGCGGCGACAAAGCCAAGATCTTCAACCCCGCCAATGGAACCACCAAGGAAGTGGACGCCAAGTGCCTGGAGTGCCACCTGGCAAAGCACCGGAGCCTTGACGATTCGGCCCACGCCGAGGGCAACGTAAGCTGCATCGGCTGCCACGACATTCACCACAGCAAGGTGGAGTCCCTGCTAAAAGCTCCTCAGCCTACCCTCTGCTACCAGTGCCACACCGAAATTAAGCCGCAATTCTCCATGCCCTTCCACCACAAAGTGAATGAGGGACTGGTTCAGTGCTCTGACTGTCACGACCCGCACGGCGCCTACAAGAAGAAGGGCCTCAAGCCGGCCATCGAGCAGGACGCCTTTTGCGTCAAGTGCCACACCGAAATGGCTGGTCCGTTCGTCTATGAGCACGCCGTCGTGAAGACCGAGGGTTGCACTGCCTGCCACTTCCCGCACGGAGGGCCTAATCCACACCTGCTCAACCGCGCCAACGTGGACGCCATCTGCCTCCAGTGCCACTCTCCATCGCCGAACTTTACCACCTTCACGCCTGCCGGTCCGTATCACAACCAAGCAGCTCAATCCCAGTCGTGCCTGACTTGCCACGCCAGCATTCATGGCTCCAACGTCAGCCGCGTTTTCTTCAAGCAGGGTGATTAGTTTGGCCAGGCAGGCCCATGATGCTCTGGTTGCGGGGACTGGTTCCAGATGCCATCTGCCAAGCCTTTTTAGGGCGGCGGTTTCCGACTACCATGCACTGTAGCTTCCCTGGTGCGGCCCCACATGGACGTGCAGCATGTCGCGTTCCACGGAACAAGTGCTATCCATTCGCAGAAACTTTCCCTGTTTGAAATCATGGGAGGCGCCGTCATCCTGATAGAGCGTCCCCTTGCAGTCATCGCCCATGTATACGCGCAGAGTCAGAGGGCCGGCCAGCGCCTCCATCGTGCTTTGAGTTAGCGGCGCAATGGCTAAAGCCGCGCCCTTTCAAAGCAAGTGCGGGACCTGTTTCAACGAGTTCCTAGATTTCTGGCCGGCGCGTGCGGGCCAGCAGCCGCGCGCCTAAAGCACCGCCGCCGACTGCGAAGAAAAGCAAGCCAACGGCGAGGAAAAGAATGGCGCTCAGCATCGAGCCCGCCCGTCCTTCGGGAGCCAGAAGCCATGCTTTTGTGAGTGCGATGGTCTGTGCGTCAACGCCCATCGATGTCCATTGTTGGGTCATCTGCTGGTTCACAAAATCCTGCCAGAAATCGTCGAAAAACTTGCCCTGATGCATGAAGAACCGCATGGCAAACAGGGTGACGCCGGTGGTTGCGGCGGCCATCCAACTTCCCATCAGCCCGGTGACCAGTCCGATCCGTGCGCCGGCTCCTACGGTGATCCAGGCCGGACGCTGGCTGCGCACGTAAAGCACAACCGCCCAGGCCGCGGCCATCGCCATCAAGAGAAACCCAAAGATACTCACCGGGGAAAACATGGAGCACAACAATCCGGCAGGAAGCGCCAGCGTGACGGCGGCGCGGATGGCCGGCTTCCAGTTGATGGTGCTTGCATCCCGCACAGGCTCATTCCAGCGCTCAGGCTGAGGCAGGCCCGGGGCGCCTTCTGCCGAGTAGACCAGTCGCGGCAGCCCACAGTTAGGGCAGTAGCAGTTCTCGTCCTGGACGGTCTGGTGGCAGCGTGTGCAGGTAATTTCCATACATCTATGAGCCTATCGCATGCGGCCGGGTTTCGTGCCCGGCACCTTAGTTTTGGGCAGTGGGCCAAGTGATTTCCACAGGGGCTATTTCTTAGCGGCTAAGGGCTTTTTCTGCCATCGCCCGGCGAGCCAGTGAAACTCTTGGAATAAGGTAGGATGTGCGTCCAAACGTCGAAGTTCCATGACGAATGGGCACAAGACAGCCAATGGACGTACACTCTTATTGAGCGCAACGCGAAGGAGAGACCCTTATGACCCAGAGCCCCGCATTAGTGGAAACAGGAGAAAGGCGCACACGCGGGATGAGGCTCGGTTTTCGTGTGGATGCGGAGACGAAGAAGCAGGTGGAGCACGCCGCGGCACTGGAGCGGCGGAGTGTAACGGATTTCTGTTTGACGGCGCTCACGCAGGCGACGCGGGAGACGATTACACGGCATGAGAGCCTGGTTCTTTCAGAGCGGGACCGCGAAGTGTTCTTCGACGCGCTGGTTCATGCTCCAGAACCCAATGAGCGGCTGCGGCGGGCATTTCGGTTGGCTGAGGAGCGGGCCGTCTCCTGATGGGGCAGGCGGGAGAGGTTCTTTACCGGCTTGAGTTGCTCGGCAAACACCACGAGCGGGCCGGGTTCAGTTGCGGCGTGGAGAGCCTGGATGTGTATCTGAAGACACAGGCCTCGCAGGACATGCGCCGCAAGGCCAATGCGGTTTTCATTCTGGTTCCGGAAGACTCTCCAGGCACGATTGCGGGCTACTTTACGCTTTGCGCCTACAGGCTCTCACCCGGAACTGTTCCTGAGGCGGCGCAGAAGCATCTTCCCCGGTACCCCGTGGTGAGCGCGACGTTGATGGGGCGGCTTGCTGTCGGCAGTACGCTTCAAGGGCGTGGGTTGGGTTCCGTGCTGTTGGCGAAGGCGCTTGCCAAGGCCTATGAGAATGCCGGCGTGGTGGGCTCCTCGATGGTTGTGGTGGATGCGATCGACGAGCGGGCTGCGCGGTTTTATCGGGCGCATGGATTCATTCAACTGCCGGAGGCGATGCGTTTGGTTCTGCCGATGCGAACGATTGCGGGGCTGATGGTCTAGCGGTTTCGGGATTCGGTGAAGCGCCATTGAGGATGAGCGTGGCCCGTTGGCCGTCGAAGGCGCGCTCCCACTTGGCGATGACGATGGTTGCGACGCCGTTGCCGATGATGTTGGTGACGGCGCGCGCTGCGTTGGTGAACTGCTCGACGCCTAGCAGCAGAACCAGGCCCGCGGCGGGGATCTGGTGCATGGTGGCCAGCGTGGCAGCCAGGGTGACAAAGCCCGCTCCGGCGACTCCGGCCGATCCTTTGGACGTAAGCATGAGTACGAGAAGAACCACGATCTGGTCAGCGAGACTGAGGTTCGTATTGGTGGCCTGGGCGATGAAGATTGCGCCCATGCTGAGATAGATGGCGGTTCCACCGGCGTTGAAGGTATAACCGGCGGGCATGACCATGCCGACGATGGATTGCTCGCAGCCGAGTTGCTCAAGCTTGAGCATCAATGGCGCCATGACCGCTTCCGACGAGGATGTGCCAAACGTGATGAGGATCTCTTCGCGGAAATAGCGCAGGAGTTTGAACAGGCTGAAGCCGGCTGCGCGGGCGATGACGCCGAGCACGACCACTACAAAGAGGATGGAGACGATCCATACTTCGGCGGTGAACAGCGCCAGGGGCTTGAGGCTGCGCAGGCCATACTGGCCGATGGTGTAGGCCATGCCGCCGAAGGCTCCTATGGGCGCCAGGCGCATGACAAAGCGCACGATGCCGAACATGCCGCGGAGAAAGAGATCGAGCATGTTGACGAGCGGGCGCGCGGCGTCGCGGAACTGCGAGAGCGCCAGTCCAAAGAGCACGCTGAAGAGAATGATCTGGAGAATGTTGCCGCTGACAAAGGCATCGCCGATGCTGGAAGGAATGATGTTGAGCAGAAAGCCGACAAGAGTCAAGTGCTGAGCTGACGCGGTGTAGCTGGCGATGGCTTGCACATCGAGCGTGGCGGGATCGATGTTCATTCCTCGGCCGGGGTGGAGGAGGTTGATGGCGATCAGGCCCATAAGCAGCGAAACGGAGGAGACGACCTCAAAGTAAACCAGGGCTTTGGCCCCGACGCGTCCCACTTCTTTCAGGTCGCCCATTTTAGCGATGCCAATGACGACGCTGGCGAAGATGATGGGCGCGAGCGTCATGCGGATGAGCCGGACAAATCCGTCGCCGAGCGGCTTGAGTGAGACTGCTTGATGGGGGAAAAACACTCCGGCGAGAACGCCGAGCACGATGGCCACCAGCACCTGCAGCCACAACGGTCCCAGGAGGGAGCGGCGACGAGCCGGAGCGGCGGTGGGGACGACTTTTGCAGGCATCTTTGGTTACTCCGCAAGGGCTCGCATGACGCGGATCAGATCGGCTTTGCCCTCGAAACCAATGCCGGGCAGATCGGGCATGGTGATGTAGCCGGCCTCGACGCGGACGCCATCTGGAAATCCGCCATAGGGTTGGAACAGGTCGGGGTAGCTTTCATTCCCGCCGAGTGAGAGGCCGGCTGCGATGTTGAGGGACATCTGGTGACCGCCGTGCGGAATGCAGCGGCGCGGCGACCAGCCGGCGGTCTTCAGTACCTCCAGCGTGCGCAGATATTCACACAGGCCGTAGGACAAGGCGCAGTCGAACTGAAGCCAGTCGCGATCGGGGCGCATGCCGCCATAGCGCAGCAGATTCCGCGCATCCTGATGGCTGAAGAGATTTTCTCCGGTGGCCATGGGGTTGGGGTAGAACTCCGCCAAAGCCGCCTGCAACCCGTAGTCGAGAGGATCGCCCGCCTCCTCGTACCAGAAGAGAGGATACTCGCGCAGCATCTTCGCGTAGGCAATCGCGGTCTCAAGATTGAAGCGGCCATTCGCATCCACGGCAAGTTGGGCCTCGCTGCCAATTTCCGCAAGTACCGCTTCGATGCGTTCGCGATCTTCAGCGATGCTGACGCCGCCGATCTTCATCTTCACGACAGTGAATCCGCGGTTCAGATAGCTGCGCATCTCCTCGCGCAAGGCAGTCAGGTCTTTGCCGGGATAGTAGTAGCCTCCCGCGGCATAGACAAAGACGCGCGAGTCGGGCTGCACGCCGTGACGCTCTGCAAGCAGACGGAAGAGCGGCATGCCGGCGATCTTCGCCACGGCGTCCCACACCGCCATATCGATGGTGCCCACCGCGACGCTGCGCTCGCCATGCCCGCCGGGCTTCTCGTTGCGCATGAGCACTGCCCAGATGCGGTCGGGGTCCAGATTGTCGGCGGCGTCGTTCAGCAGGCTTGCCGGCGGGGCATCCAGAAGGCGGCGCGCAAAACGCTCGCGGATGAGTCCGCCCTGGCCATAGCGCCCGTTGGAGTTGAATCCATAGCCGACGACAGGCCTGCCATCGCGAACGACATCTGTGACGACGGCGACCAGGGAGCAGGTCATCCGGGAAAAGTCGATGTATGCGTTGGCAATCGGGCTTGAGATCGGCGCTGTGATTTCACGCAGGTCGACGATGCGCATTGCTACTCCTTGCATACGTGCAGTTGGACCCTCATGCAGTATGGATCGGTCTTCACAAGTAATACTAGAGCGGGACGCCGGCGCGGATGCTGGGGCCGACGAACCGGATTGAATGACAAGTCTTGATGTGATTTAAATCACATGCAACATATGGCCAAGTCCTTGATTCTAATTCTTTGGGCCCTGATTCTTGGGTGAATCCGGAAGTTTGCGCCAGCTGACCTGCGGGTGCTGGCGGGAACTGGTGTAATGGTGGGATGGGGTTAGAAAGGCGGACGGCGGGGATGCGGACGGCAATCATTGGCGGTGGCATTGCGGGGCTGGCGGCTGCTTTTGAGCTGGAGAAGGCGCGTGCGGCAGGTGCGCGGGTGGAGTACACGCTGTATGAGGCGGGGGAGCGGCTGGGTGGCGTCTTGAATTCGGAGATGGTGGACGGCGCGGTGCTGGAGCGGGGGCCGGACTCGTTTTTGACGGAGAAGCCGGCGGCGGCGGAGTTGTGCCGGGAGCTGGGACTCGGTGCGGAGTTGATCCCCTCAAACGATGCGGCGCGAAAGACCTATATTGTGGTGAAAAACCGGCTAGTGGCGCTGCCGGATGGGCTGATGTTTCTGGTGCCGACGAAGCTGATTCCTACGGCGACGACACGGCTGTTCAGTTGGACAACTAAATTGCGGATGGGGCTGGAGCTGCTGCATCCTCCGCGGCCGAGCGGCGAGGCGGATGAGGCTGTGGCGGCGCTGGTGCAGCGGCACTTTGGCGCGGAGGTCGTGGACAGGCTGGCCGATCCTCTGCTGAGCGGGATTTTTGGCGGGGACGCGGCGCAACTGAGCGCGCGGATGGTGCTGCCGCGGCTGGTCGAGATGGAGAGCGAATACGGGTCGCTGACGCGAGGCATGTTGGCGGCGCACCGGAAGATGCGTGCCAGGGCGGCCGCGCGGAAGAATGGGGCTGCGCGCCCGGCGAACGCAGCGGGCGGTGCTCAGCCTGTCGCGCCAAGGGGAGTTTTTACGACGCTGCGGGGCGGGATGAAGCAGTTGGTCGACGCTCTTGCCGCGCGGCTCAATCCGGCGGCGGTGCGGCTGGCTTTGCCGGTGAGCGGGCTGGAAAAGGTTGCGCACGGCTGGATGGTTACGGCGGGATGGAACGCCGAGTTTTACGATGCGGTGATTGTGGCCTCGCCGGCGTGGGCTGCGGGCGTGCTGCTGGGGCCGGTGGACGCGGCACTGGGCGAGGAACTGGGGGGGATTCCTTACTCGTCTTCGATTACCGTGAACCTGATTTACGACGAGACGAAGCTGGGGCGGCTGCCGGATGGGTTTGGCTTCCTGGTGCCGGCCAGCGAAGGGCGGGCGATGCTGGCCTGCACCTTTGTGCATCGCAAGTTTCTCGGGCGGACGCCGCCGGAGACAGCGGTGTTGAGGGCGTTTTTGGGCGGAATGAAGAATGAAGCGCTGCTGGCGGAATCGGACGAGTCGTTGGTGGCGCGGGTGCGGCGGGAGCTGGCGGAAATCCTGGGCGAGAACGTAATTGGGCTGGGGATGGAGCCGGAACATACGCAGGTTTCGCGGTGGCGCCGGGCGATGGCGCAGTATGCCGTAGGCCATCGGCAGCGGGTGGAGCGCATTGCGGCGCGGGTCGCGGGGCTGCCGGGACTGCGGTTGGCCGGAAATGCATACGACGGAATCGGAATTCCGGATTGCATTCGGCTGGGGCGGAAGGCGGCGCGGGAGTTAGTGGCACTTGGCGAATCGGCAGGTCAGCTAGTCAGGTAACGCCATCAAGAACAATCGATAGTATGGGCATTTGCTTCACGCCACCGGCCACTACAGGTTGGGGGTTGGTTTGCATGATGGCTTAATTGACTTAGTGTAGCCAATATGGCTACACTAAGTCTCGGGGGTGCTCTATGCGTCAAGTTTCACTGCGTGAGTTCAGAACTCGCGGGGTCAAGGCTCTGAAGGAAGTCCCTGCGGGAGAAACCACTCTTCTGGTTGGCCAGAATGGCCCTGCATTCTTCTTGGTCCCTGTCTTTGGCGATGTTGTTAAGGAAGATCGCGAACTTCGGCGTGCGATGGCGCTGGCCAGCTTGCGAGAGGGATGGCGTCTTGCTGAAGAGTCAGGAGCCAGTCTGGCAAGCGACGAAGATATTGAAGCAGAAATAAGCCGCATTCGCAGATCCCCTGAGGATGAGTCGGAATGCGCTTGATTGTTCTCGACACCAACGTAATCGTCTCTGCCGGTATCAGTCCCGTCGGACCACCTGCAAAGATCGTTGCCGGTCTGGTGTTGAGTGGCATGATTCATATCGTGACCAGTCCAAGAGTCGCGGCAGAATACCGGGAAGTTGTCCGGCGTGCCAAGTTCCATCGTTACGGGTTTCCTCCTCTTTGGTTGGAGTATTTGATTGAGGAGAGCATGCGGCTTCCAGACCCTGTATCAGACCCAGTATCATGGCCTTATGCTTGTCCCGACCCGAAAGACACTCCCTTTATCGCCCTGGCGCACGCAGCCGGGGCCTGGCTTGTGACAGGAAATCTCAAGCACTTTCCGAAACCATTACGCAATGGAGTGACAGTGGTCTCGCCTGCTTATTATCTGGCACATCTCGCAGGTGAATGAGGCGTGTGGCCTACATCTCAATTCTTCACCAAACGGATGGGCGCCCCAGGCCTGGATTTTCAGACCTGGGACACCCGCTGTCGTATCTCCGCCTGGCTTCCGGCGCACCTATTTTGGCACCACGGGCAGGATTAGCGCGCTGGGGTGTTGCTGGTCGTGAAGGATGGTGTTGGTGGCTTTCACCATCGTTGCATCCGTGCTCGCGTCCTTGCCGGTGTTGAGGTTGCGGTCGAACCGCGGGAAGTTGCTGCTGCTGACTTCTACGCGGATCTTGTGCCCTTTGAGGAAGACATTGCTGGTGGACCAGAGATCGATCTTGTACTCGTAAACTTGGCCGGGGACGATGGGACTGGCCGTGCTCATCGATTCGCGATAGCGGGCGCGCAGAATGCCTTCAGTCAGGTTGATCGCGGCGCCATCCGGAGTTACATCGACTAACTTGCCGGTGAAGTCGGTGTCGACGGCTGAGGATTTGGCGAATAAGTCCAGAGTTATGGGGCCGGTAACTTCGATGTCTTCTTCGAGGGGCGGCGTGGAGTAGACGAGGACATCGGGACGGGCCTCGACCTGCCGCTGGTCTCTCGGACCGGGGGCAAGGTGAACGGCGTCGCAGCATAAAGGACCGCCCACGGTGGGGACGGGATTGGCGGGGTCGTAGACGTAGGTGTCGGCGGCTTCAGAGTGCGAGGCTGTGGTGGAGAGCCCGCCGTCGCCCGAGGCGGTGTTGGCGTTGCCGGAGGAGTGGAGCAAGTAGCGTGTGGGCTTGGCACGCTCCAGCGGCCAGGCGGCCTCATTGCGCCACTCGTTCTTGCCCATGACAAAAATGGTGACCGGCTTGTCTGTGGCGAACTGATTCTGCTTGCCCTGGAAGAGGTAGTCGTACCAATCCAGGGTGACGGCGTTTTCATCAAAAGGCGCATCGGGGCCGAAATCGACGGTGCCGACCGCGCGGCTCCAACCGGAATGGCCGCCGATGGCGACGAGCAGGTGTTGCTGCGTGCGGGCTGCCTCGTTGCCGGCATGGGCCTTGAGTCCCAGGTAATTGCGAATTGAGCCGCCCTGAAAGATGTCGTACCAAGCCGCGATGGTGAGCGAGGGAACCTGAATGTTCTGGTAGTTCTCCTCGATGGACCACTGCTTCCAGTAGCTGTCATAGGCCGGGTGATCGAGCCAATCGAGAAAGTAGGGAGCAAGCGCGCGAGTCAGGCCCTGGCCATCGAGACCATTGGACACGTTGAAGACGGGGTACTGCTTGAGGGGGAGAACGGTGCTGCCGATCAGCGCATTGTTCGCTTCCGCAACCCGGCGGTGGAGCGTGTCTTGGGCCAAGGCTGAGGTCCATGACTCGTTGAACCACTGCTCGAATGCGCCGCCCTGGTAGGTCCAGTTTTCGTGGTAGTTGCTGGCGGTGACGACGGGACAGATTCCGGCCAGATGGGGAGGATGGCCAATGGCGGCGAGCATTTGCGTTGCGCCTACATAGGAGCCGCTGAACATGCCGACTTTGCTGTTGGAGTGGGGCAGCGCGGCGGCCCATTCCACGGTGTCGTAGCCGTCTTCGATCTCGTGCTTGAAGGGGTACCACTCGCCGTCAGAGGTAAAACGGCCGCGGACATCCTGGACTACGACCATGAAGCCGCGTGCTGCGCCCTTCTGGCCGAACGAGGCGAAGTTGTCCTTGTTATAGGGAGTGCGGGTGAGCAGGACGGGATAGTTGCTGTCGGCGGCGGGGCGGTAGATGTCGGCGCGGAGGGTTACGCCGTCGCGGGTCTGCATGGCGACGTCTTTCTCCACGATGACCTGAACGGAGGGCGCTGCGATTGCAGGAGCGGTTTGGCCCACTGAGGAGATGGAGGGGAGCGCGAAGGCTAAGGCGAGAAGGCAAAGAGGTTTTTTGAGCATGGAAGGTCGATTCCTCGGCGGCAGAGGCCGAAACCATTGTATTGGCTTAGGGCGCGGATGAGGTTAGGTCCCTTCGCGGTGTATCGTTGCAGACGGCAAGAAAATTCAGAGGGTGAGGTGCTGGAGTGCAGGCTTTGAATCGGAGGGGGTTTCTGAAGGCGGCAGGAGCGGCAACAACGGGAACGCTGCTGGGAGCGCGGCTTCATGCGCTGGCGGCGGTTCAAAGTGAGGCTGGGCGGCCGGTTGCGGCCAACGATCACATCCAAATTGCGCTGATCGGCGCGGGCGGCCAGGGCCAGGGAGATACGAAGACGGCGCTGCGGGTTCCGGGGGTGAAGCTGATTGCGGTGGCGGACTGCTACAACGGGCGGCTTGAGCACAGCAAGGAACTGTGGGGCGACGACATTTTTACGACGCGCGACTACGGAGAGATTCTGGCGCGCAAGGACATCGACGCGGTGATCGTCGGCACGCCGGACCACTGGCACAAGAAAGCCAGTGTGGATGCGATGAAGGCTGGCAAGGATGTGTATTGCGAGAAGCCGATGATCCATCTGTATGCCGATGGGCCGGAGATGATTGAGACGGCGCGGGCAACGAAGCGGATTCTGCAGGTGGGCAGCCAGAGGGTGAGTTCGGCGATCTACGCC
>Ga0255351_1000435_pt1 | contig 18926 bp, 18 predicted proteins | sample HBST25r2metaG_FD_186024 | JGI IMG/M metagenome (GOLD analysis project Ga0255351, IMG submission 186024) | Peat soil microbial communities from Stordalen Mire, Sweden - H.B.S.T-25.r2 | ecosystem: Environmental > Terrestrial > Soil > Wetlands > Peat | place: Sweden: Norrbotten County, Stordalen... | reverse complement strand
GCCAGTTGAAGAGAGGATGTTGAATCGAATCCAAATACCGGGCGACGCGCGCCAGGACCGATGAGACGGGTTGACTGTAAATTCAGAGAAGTACTCGGAGCAGCCATTCCACTTGCCTCCAATAATCGTCAGGTTTTTATCAAAAACAATTTAGGCCCTCAGTGGGACGTGGACTTGCTTCGCGATCTCAAGCGTTTTCTCTGAAGCTGCCATCGAGTAGTCCTGAGCCTTTGAGCTCAGCTCTTCCGCAGCCTCATGATCGCCGCGATGGTGCGCGGCTGCGGCGGCAGTGTGGGCGTGGGCTGCGTAGATATGCAGGTCCGCTGCATTGTCATATTCGCTCTGGGACATTGTGTCCTCCATTTTCCAGGCACCATTATGGATGTTGCATATGCAGTCTTCCACGTTGCATTTGAGTGTGCTGAGCAATCTTATACGTCCCTGCCAAGCTGTTCCATTGCATCCAATGCGACGATGATGACGGCGGATAAGAGGAGACTCCAGAAGGGAATCGCAGAGCCTCAATGTGTTTTAGAATTCGCCGCATATTACTCGCGAACCATGGTCAATTCTGTATAGCCAGATCATGGTTGCCAGCCGTAGATTCTTTTCACTCGGTTTCGCGTTGCATTCCAACCCATGACGGGGCCGTCAGCGGTTAGACAATTCGTCATTCGAGGTGTAGGCAGCAGGCTCGCGCTATCCGGTGAAGACATTTCCTAACTCACTGGCATCAGGCGAGAAACGATCAACCGCACATTTTGGGGGTTAAGGGATGTACTACTATTTTGGTGGAATGCACTGGATCTGGTGGATTTTCTGGATATTCTTTTGGATGCTCTTCTTGTCATTCATGATGCCGATGCGCCGATCCACTTACCGGGAGATGCAATCGCCCTTGCAACTCCTGAAAAGGAGATATGCCGCCGGAGAGATCACAAGCGAGGAGTACGAGGAACGGCGGGCCAAGCTCCTGCGGGATGCAAATGTGAAGTAGCGGTGTCTCCCTGGATTCAGCCAGCCAAGGTCTAAAAGAAATCCGGGGATCGTTGTGTTTACCGGGCAAGAATCCGTTTGGCCTTCAGTCAGCGCAAAATGCGGACAGACTACCCTGCAAGAAGCCGAACCACATGGTTGACGATCATCAGGTCCTCGGCGGGAGGAATGACGCGAACCATGATCGGTGAGTGATCTGTCGAGATCACCGCGGCACCTTGGACGTTGTTGCGAGACGTATCAAGCGTGATGCCCAGCGTGCCCAATCCCGCGCAGACTTCAGCGCGGGTGGCAATGTCGTTTTCTCCGATGCCGCCGGTGAAGACCAGCATGTCCAGCCCACCTAACTCGGCCACGTACCCGCCGATCCACTTGGCAATCGTCCACGTAAACTTCTCCACGGCAAGCCGCGCCTTCGCGTTGCCGTGCGCGATGGCATCGCGCAGGTCGCGCATGTCGGGGGAGAGTTCGCTGACGCCCAAGAGGCCAGATTCCTTGCTGACTACCGCCTCCAGCTTGTCGGCAGCGTCGGTGGCGCTCTTCGTCGTCTCCGCAATCTTGCGCAGGATAAACAACAGTGCGCCGGGATCGATGTCGCCGGTGCGTGTGCTGCTGATGATGCCGCCAATGGGCGTGAGGCCCATCGAGGTGTCCAGGCCTCTTCCATTCCGGATGGCTGCGATTGACGCGCCATTACCAAGATGGGCAACTACGAGTTTCTCCGGCACGTTGGGTTCCAGTTGATAAACGATCGATTCGTAAGACAGGCCGTGCGCGCCGTAGCGGCGCACACCCATCGCGGCATACTCTTCGGGGATGGGGAGACGGGTGACCACTTCAGGCATATGCCGATGGAAGTAAGTGTCCAGGCAGACGAAATTGGGAATGCCGGGGAACAGGCGCATGGCTTCGCGCATGATGTAAATGGCGATGGGCGTGTGCAGGGGAGCGAAGGCCGTGTAGCGCTCCATCTCTTCGATCAGCGCGGGTGTGATGCGCTGGTTTGTCTGAACTGTTGGACCGCCCGAAACCATTCGGTGGCCGATGGCCGACGGTGCCGGGAAGTCCTTGGAATGGAGAGCGTCAGCCACCAGTTTGAAGGCAACGCCGCGCGTGGGCAGAGACGGGGACTCATCGACTAGCTTCTTACCCTTGTTGTCCTTGATCCAGAACTCGCCCTGATCTGTGCCGATGCCGTCGACTGCGCCCTCGTGGAGTTTCTGCGGTTTGCCGTCGCCGGTTCCATACACTGAGAACTTGATGGAAGAAGAACCGCTATTCAAAACCAATACAGGCAAAGACGCCATGAACATAACCTCTCGGTTGGAGCTGAATGAGTCTGCGGGTTGGAGAGTTGAACGGAACAATACTTCATACGTTCCTACCCTGCAGAGGCGATAAGGCGCTGCTCGCTCAACCCATTGAGTGCTGCCACGAGGCATTTTGTGGGGCAAACGGTTGCGGTGTTAGGTCACAGGGAGACCTGCGGCCTACAAGATAGGCTTGGTCGCGTCTGCGCGGCTGCGACAGACGATGTGGTGAAAGCCCCCGCAATCCATGCCAAGCCCTAATTCGGATGCCACTCTTTCTAGCGGCTGTACTCTTGCAGCACGTGAATCAGTATCCGCGCAGAATCCGGAACTGGAACCTTGCCGTCCAGAATGTTGTGCCTGTCCACCTTATCTCCGTAGAGTGCTTGATCCCCACTTTTGTCGGCCTGAACGACGGCGCCGTTTAGACTGACCCCGGCAAAGATTCCCTTGCTCCGCGAATAAGACAGGATCTCTGCATTCAGCTTCAAATCCGTAGAGGCCGCAGCCTTCCGTCCGACAGGCCCCGCCGCCACCGAAGCATCGGCTCCCAGTTTGAACTTGTCGCTGAGAAGGCTATGCAATGCGTGCTCGTTCATAAAGAGCATGATGAGGTCCGTTGAAGAGCCCCCAATCTGGTATCCCACGCTCCCACCTTCGATGGCGACGAACATCGGCGCACTCCAGCCGTTCGAGGTGCGGCAGGTTGCCACTCCGCGACCATAGTTGCCTCCAAAGATGAAGGCAAACTTCACATCCCCTGGAATGATGGCAATACACTTTGCCGATTGCAGCAGATTATGCGGAATGCCCTGATCTGGCGCATCCATAATCTCCTTGAAGACCTGGGCAGCCTTGCGGGTACGGCTGGTATCGTCCTCGCGGTCGGATGCGACCGCGACTTGAGCCGCAAACAGAACAAGTATTGAGAAGATCAAAAAGCGTTTCAGCATAAATTCCTCCTCTTTCGCTGTGAAGATTGAATTCGAGATGGCCCGATGCGCATTTTGCTTACCAGCGGTCTCCGGCGTGATTGCCGAATTGGTTGCAGCGCTTATGTCCAGTGGAACTGCATCCAGAAAAGGCTGACTTGGAAGCTGATAACAGATCGCGAGCACGTCACTCGCTGGTCAGAAGCCACGAAATAAGGCCGTCTTCGTCCAGAACCGGTCTCATTACCGCCGAATCTTAAACAACGGACCCGAATGAAAACTGTTCACAATTGATCGGATTTATCGTCACATTGTCTTGGATAGTACTTGTGAGGGCCACGCATTTGAAGGCCGCGTCCGAATCGACCAATGGCGGACTTGTGGTCTATGTGGCTTGCTTTGCCTTCGGTCTCGGCCCGATCTTTTGGCCCATCATCTCAGAGATTTATCCTCTGGCGGTTCGCGGCGCTGCAATGAGTGCTGCCACTGTCGCCAACTGGGGCATGAACCTGGTGGTCGCCGTAACCTTTCTGACACTGGTCAAGGTTTTGGGTCACTCTTCAAACGTTTCTGTTGTAAGGTGTCATCACCGTCGGCGCCTGGTTCTTCATCTATAAGCTGGAGCCGGAAACCAAGGGTAAGACTCTTGAACAGATTGAAGAGCACTGGCGAAAGGGAAAGCCGCAACAGGCATAGATGGCCGTCCACTTATCTATGCAAGGGAATCACGGGCCGAGCATCTTGACTTGCCGTTGGGAGAAAATGCAACTTGACGATCCACATCAATCGCCCGAAGCGGGAACAGGAAACGAGTAGACACAAATGAATTCGCAATTGCTGAAAGACACCACACAGTTGCTCTTCGCCGATCACAAGGGCCTGCTTGCCATGGATGAGAGCAACGGGACCTGTAACAAGCGCTTCGAAAAGCTTGGAATTCCGCAGACCGTCGAAGCTCGAAGAGCCTACCGCGAATTGATTGTGACCACCCCAGGTCTCGGTAAGTCGATCGGCGGCGCAATCCTCTACGACGAGACGATCCGCCAGAAGAAGAGCGACGGCACTCCCTTCATCAAGGTCCTCATTGAGGCGGGTATCACCCCCGGCATCAAGGTGGACACAGGCGCCAAGGAACTGGCCGGCCATCCGGGTGAAAAAGTCACTGAAGGCCTGGACGGATTGCGCGCTCGTCTTCAAGAATATTTTCAAATGGGCGCGCGCTTTGCCAAATGGCGCGCTGTGATTGCGATCGGCGAAGGGCTCCCGAGTTGGGGATGCATAGAGGCCAATGCCCATGCTCTGGCTCGCTATGCAGCGCTGTGCCAGGAAGTGGACCTCGTGCCTGTAGTCGAACCTGAGGTGATCATGGATGGTAATCATACGCTGGAGGAGTGTTCCGAAGTTACGGATGAAGTGCTGCGCACGGTGTTCAGCGAGTTGTTCGCGCAGAGGGTGATTCTGGAAGCAATGGTGCTGAAGCCAAACATGGTGCTTCCCGGCACGGCCTGCGCAAATCATCCGACTTTGGACGAGGTAGCCGATGCTACCGTGAACTGCTTCTTGCGGGCCGTCCCCGCTGCTGTGCCGGCGATTGCGTTCTTGTCAGGCGGCCAACCTGCGGAACTGGCCTCGGCTCGTTTGAATGCGATGAATGTTAGATTCCAGTCGCGGTTGCCCTGGGCGTTGGCATTTTCTTTTGCTCGCGCCATTCAGCAGCCGGCCTTGGAGCTTTGGAAGGGCCAGGAGGCCAATGTAATGGCGGCTCAGAAGGTATTGGCTCATCGCGCACGCTGCAATCATGCGGCGCGCCGCGGCGAATACTCTGCAGCGATGGAGACGAGATGACCGGGCATACACAGTGACCAGATTGCAAAAACCAGATTTGGAAGATGAGGCATGAATCAAACACCGTTATATCCTCTGCGGTTCGACCCGATCTATCAATACCGTCTGTGGGGCGGGCGACGCTTGGCCAGTCTGCTCTCCACGCCGCTTCCCGGTGATGGGCCGATCGGCGAAGCGTGGGTGCTTAGCGACCGATCTGACCATCAAAGCCTGGTTGCGAATGGACCGCTTAAGGGCCAGACTATCGGTCGATTGATGGAACATTTTAAAGAACAACTGATGGGGAAGTTTGCTCCTCGCTTCCGCCGCTTTCCCCTGCTCCTCAAATTTCTTGACGCACACGAGATGCTTTCCGTGCAGGTTCATCCCAGCGACGCCTACCCTGACCTGATTCCAGCCGGCGAGACGGGAAAGACCGAAGCGTGGGTCGTGATCGAGGCAGACAAAAAAAGCCACATCTATGCGGGCTTGAAACCGGGCACGACTGCCGACGATCTCCGGCACTCCATCGCTGGCGGCGCGATTGCCGATTGCCTGGTGGGCATTGTCCCCAAGCCGGGCGACGCCGTATTCATCCCTGCGGGAACGGTTCACACTTTGGGCAACGACATTGTTGTCTTTGAGGTCCAGCAAGACAGCGATGTGACATTCCGGCTTTACGATTGGGGCCATGTCGATTCGAAGACCAAGAAGCCGCGACCGTTGCAAGTGGATCAGGCTTTTGCCTGCATAGATTTTGGAGGGAGCGCCGGTGGCTTGGTCACGCCCCGCGTAGAGGCCACCATGCCCGTTGAGCGCGAGAGGCTCTTTGATTGCGAGCCGTTCCGGCTGTGGCGATTACTCGGTCAAGCGTCCTTCCCAGTTGGAGCCACAGGAGAGCCACGTGTGCTGGTTTGCATTGGGGGCTCAGGACAGCTTGAACATGCCAACATTCCTTATGCCGTAGGCAAAGGAGACGTATGGCTCTTGCCTGCAGAGGCCGGAGTGTGTGCATTTCAACCCAGCCCGCAAGTAACCCTCCTTGAGATTGCAATCCATGGATCATAAGGAATTGGGGATAGCGCGGAATTGACGAAATTGATTTTGTCAAAGTGCGGAACCTCACACAGATTACGCGAACTCTTAGAGAGAGGGAGATGAATGAAGAAACTCATCGTGTTCGATCTGGACGGAACCCTGGCGCCCAGTAAGTCGTCATTGGCTCCCAAAACGGCCGCGTTACTGCATGACCTCTTGGGCATCATCAAAGTAGCAGTCATCTCTGGGGGCGCGTGGGAGCAGTTTGAAAAGCAACTACTGACCGATCTTCCCAAAGATAGTTGCCTTGCGAATTTGTCACTGCTTCCAACCTGCGGAACAAAATTCCTTCAATACAACGGGAAGTGGACGCAACTTTATTCTGAGGATCTTACGGCGGAGCAGAGAAAGAAGATCATAGACTCTCTGAACAAGGCTGTTGATGAGACGGGCTATCGCGCCAAGAAGTTATGGGGAGAGGCGATTGAGGACCGGGGAAGCCAGGTGACATTCTCCGCGTTAGGTCAGCAAGCGCCTTTGGCGGAAAAGGAAAAGTGGGATCCCGATTTTGCCAAGCGAAAGAAGATCAAAGCGATTCTGGACAAACTTATCCCGGAGTTTTCCATCCGCATGGGTGGTGCAACGTCAATTGATGTGACCAAACCTGGCATCGACAAAGCCTACGGCATAGGCAAGCTGCGGGATACTCTCCACCTTTCATTGAAAGAGATGGTCTTCATCGGAGATGCGTTGTTTCCAGGCGGGAACGACTACCCGGCGGAAAAGGCGGGGGTTGTTTCAATCCCTGTAAAAGGGCCTGACGATACCAACCTTGTAATCAAGACAATTCTCGCTTGCCTTGGCAAAAAGTGAGCTTGGCAAATCCAGTAAGCGGGTGAGGAGATTCGATGAGCGGATTCAAGTTGCAACGCCTGGGTATGATCATGGAGCCAGAGCCAGGTAATCCTCATGAAGTGGAAGGGGTTCTGAATCCGGGAGTCGCGCGCGGTCCCGATGGCGGACTCTACCTCTTCCCGCGGCTGGTTGCGAAGGGAAATTATTCGCGCATAGGGATAGCGCGTGTGCGGTTCAATGAAACCGGCGATCCGACGGGCGTGGACAGGCTTGGCATCGCTCTGGAGCCTGAGGCCGATTACGAATTGCGGCCCGACGGCGGCGGTGGCTGCGAGGACCCTCGCGTCACGTTCTTTGAGCCGCTCAAACGCTACATCATGACGTACGCTGCATTTTCGCCGCAGGGACCAAGGATCGCGATGGCAGAATCCGAGGATCTCTTCCACTGGAAGCGGCTGGGGCTTGCAACATATGCTCATTGGCACGGCATCGAATTGGCTCACGTGGACGATAAGGATGCGAGTCTGTTTCCTGTCGCGATTCCAAACCCCACCGGAAAACTGGAAATGGGAATGCTCCATCGTCCGCTCTTTCTCGGCACGCGGCCGGAGGAGACTGCGTGCCAGCCTGGATCCCGGCAAGTGGACTTGAATCACGAGAGCATTTGGATCTCGTACTGTCCGCCTGTTCTGATGAGCGAGACGCCGGATCGCCTGGGCCAGTTTACATCTCATCATCGATTAGCAACTCCGGTGTCTCCCTGGGAGAGGCTCAAGATCGGCGCAGGGACTCCCCCTATCTTGACGAAGCACGGCTGGCTCATCGTTTACCACGGCGTGAGCGAAGTGAGCGGTGCGGGTAACGATGGCCATCATCTTTGCTACTCGGCCGGTGTGATGGTGCTCTCAAAAGAGCATCCGCGCGTGATCCGCTATCGCTCGGTCGATCCGGTGTTGACCCCGGTACTTCCGCAGGAACGCGACGGGACGGTTGCCAATGTCGTGTTTCCCACCGGCATCGACCGGCGCGACGACCTGCGAACTCCAGATCGACTCGACGTCTATTACGGAATGGCGGACAACCGAATTGGTGTAGCGCGCCTTGACTTGCCGGAACAGATACCCGCAGAAGCAGTTGCCGACGCACCTGAGGCAAAGGTATAAGCAGGCGGTCGATGAGGAATCAAGAACTCAAAGGATATCCCTACGAATAGGCCGACGGGAGGATAGCTGATGAAAAAAACAACTGGGATCACATGCGCATTTCTGGATATAGGCGGCGTCCTTCTGACCGATGGGTGGGATCACCTGGCGCGCAGACGGGCGGCGAAGAACTTCAAACTGGAGTGGGCCGAGATGGAGGAACGCCATGGCCTCACGTTCGAAATCTTCGAGGAGGGCAAGATCACGCTGGACGAGTATTTGAGCTTGGTTGTGTTCCACCAAAAGCGGACGTTCACGCGCAATCAGTTTCGGCGCTATATGTTCGCGCAGTCGAAGGCCTTCCCGGAAATGATCGAGCTTGTCGCTCAGCTAAAAAGCAATCTGGGGTTGAAGATAGCGATTGTCAGCAATGAAGCCCGTGAGCTGAATGCATATCGGATAGAGAGGTTCAGCCTGGATAGGTTGGCTGACTGCTTCATATCCTCCTGCTTCGTTCACATTCGCAAGCCCGACGCGGATATTTTCAAGCTTGCTCTGGATATAGCTCAGGTGCAGCCCGCGCAGGCTGTCTTCATCGACAATACCCCGATGTTTGTTCAGATCGCGCAAGGACTTGGAATTCATGGCATTCTTCATACAGACTGCCAATCCACGCGTGCCAAGCTATCCCATCTCGGACTGAATGCCGAATAAACCGTGGGATGTAAGGCTCGCGTACGATACCCCAAACCGGTCAATTTCATCGCAGGTTGGAAACCGCATCCGCACTCGTAATCTTGTAGTTCTGGTATTGAATCGTTAATACTGCGCTTCCACCAAACCGGATAGTGGTGATGCTATGGTTGCGCGCAGGGAGCCAGAAGTCCCCCACTCTCATGTATGATTCATCGATTTCGCTGTGCCTCGTCCAGAACGAAGGATTCTTGGCAGGCTGGGCCTCTAACCGGGTTACTGCAAAGTCCTCCGCCTCCACCCAGATTCGGCCGCGGTATAGAAACTTTCCCTTCGTTCTCGGCTTCACGCCGAGAACATACGTTGAGCCGGAGGGCGTAGTGTCGTATCCGACCAGAGTGAAATCATAATTATCCCTGTTCAGAGCCGTGCGCTTTTGAGCCTCCACACCGAGGGCTTCCTGTTCGGCCTGTAAGAGCTTCTTGAATACAGTGCCGATAATCAGCTTCGATCCAGTGGAAGATCTAATCGTAAATTCTTTCGTTCCGGGTGATTGGTACTTTAGGTCCACGACCATCTCCGCGCTGCGATTGCCCGCAAAACCGTGGTATTGCAACAGGTAACTTCGTGTTCCCTGGTAGGTATGAAGCGCATGAGCGCGCTCGAGGTTCATCGCTAGAAGGTTGTTTACGACTTGTTCTCCGCTGAGCGGGGCCTTCCCAAGCGCGGTGGAAGCACCGGGTTGCTGTGAACTTGCGCGCATTTGTAGCCATGAAGAGACCAGAAGCGCCGCAATAAACAGGATGAAGGGGAACGACACCCGTGCCTCTGTTGCGACGCGTCTTCTATCATCTTTCCCATGAAATCTCATAGCGCCACCTTCTTCGAGTTCAACCCCTCAAGTGCTAACCTGCTCACAGGATCGTCGTCCTCAATATCTCAGGCCATGCTCCGATGAACGAGTATTCTGGCTGGGGTTCAAGGCGTTGTAGTAAACAGAGAAGGCTTCGCCATGTTCGATGGCTACAGGTGATATGAAGTTGTCGTAGTAGGTTCGTGCATGGGCGTAGTAGGTGAAGGAAACAATCAGTTTGTTGGGGTCATTTGTGATTCGCAGGGTCAACGCGCTGCTTCTGACAAGCTCATGATGGCACTCTGTAACTCGAGCCTCAGTCTCCATCCAGATTGGTAGAGGAATCGATTGCGCGTTGTCATTACTGCGCTTCGCGTTCGATGCTCCTGCGGCTAGCCTGTTCTTTACCTCCTGCCTCGAGGCACGTCGAGCCGCTCCATCCAGGAGTTTCCGTGCCTGTTCCATGATTCCGAGATTGGTCATCACCATCTCCTCCTATATGCCAGAGCCCAAGAAGCGGAGGCAGTTAGCCGAACTCGCCGCCTTCGTGCATCGAGTTTGGCACGTGTGGCCCGCAGTGGCTTGCCGCCCGCCAGTAGCGATTCATCTTGTCGAGCATCTCAGGCGAGAGCGGTCCCTTGGGCTTTGGGACTCATTCTTCGTTTGTGCCGTCGGCCGCAACCGCGGTCGACAGACTCATATCGAAGACGAATCCGGATGAATTGCAAAACTGATCGAAGTTCTTGCTGAAGGGTTGAGGCGTATCGTCCTTCTCAACTCTGATGGGGTGTTCCTTGGTGGCCATATTAACTGTCCCTTTCCATTTCTCCGCAACTGGAAACAGCACGGTGGGGACTTTGAGGTTTTGGTTTGCTCGAGCCTGAATGCGATGGGTTCTGACGTTATTTCTTCAAGAGCTTCTTGATCGATTGCAACTCGAGGCGGCGCTTTGCGGTGCTCCTGGGATAGGCCATCTTGAGCCCTCCCAGCGCATCAAGAACGATCTGGGAGACGATGAGCCGCGCGTTTTCCTTATCGTCGGCGGGTACGACGTACCACGGCGCATGATGCGAGCTTGTCGCATGAAAGCAATCCTCGTATGCCTTCATGTAGTGTTTCCAGTATTTCCGCTCGTGAATGTCAGGGGTGCTGAACTTCCAGTTCTTGTCTGGTTCATCGATGCGCGCTAGAAATCGCTTCCGTTGTTCCTCGTAAGACAGATGCAGAAATATCTTGACGATTTGAGTGCCGTTACGATGAAGGTGCTTCTCCAGGTCCGCGATGGATTCATACCGCTGCTCCCAAATGTCCTTCTCGTCGCGCAGCTCCTCGGGAAGTCCCTGGCTGCGGAGAATCTCCGGGTGCACTCGAACAACCAACACTTCCTCGTAATAGGAACGGTTGAAGATGCCGATGCGGCCGCGTTCGGGCAGACGGCACGTCGTGCGCCAGAGGAAATCGTGGTCGAGCTCTTCTGCACTGGGCTGCTTAAAACTGAAAACCTCGCAGCCTTCCGGATTGACCCCAGACATCACATGCCGGATGGCGCCGTCCTTGCCGGCGCCGTCCATGCCCTGGAAGATGAGCAGCAGCGCAAACTTGTGTGATGCGTAGTGAAGGTGCTGCAACGAGGCCAGCTTCTCCATGTGTTGCTGCAGCAGTTGCTCATACTCCTTCTTCGACTTTGTGAAGGGCTCGACAATCGTTGGCCGCTTGCTGAGGTTGACCTTTTTGCCTGGCGGCACGCAGAAATCCTTTGAGCTGATTGTTATGTTCGATTTATCGGTCATGGCTGCCTCGTTGTTCCCGTCTGCCTATTTTTTGGTTTCATTGTTCTTAAGCTCTTGTTCTGCTTTCTCAAAGTTTTGGACGGTTTGAACGTCCTCGCGCCCAAGCTGCTCGTAGAGTCCATGGACCCGCTTGACGAGCTGTGGCGTCGCATCAGGCTGAGTCTTGTCTTTGGCTTCGGGTTTCTGCTCATCAGCCTTGGCTTCGGGCGCAGGCGTGTCAGCCTTTGTATCAGGCTTGGGCTCGACCTTGGCTTCGGGCTTCGCTGCAGCCTCGGCTTCATCATTCCGAATCTCCTGCTCCGCCTTCTTCCAGTCCTGAACTGCTGTACCGTCGTTGCCGGCTCGCTCCCCGTAAAGTTCGTAGGCCCGCGCGGCGATCTGTGGCGTCAAATCGGACGCTGCCTTGGCTTCCGGCTTGGGCTCGTCAGTTTTGGTGCTGGGCTTTGGCTCATCTGCTTTGGCGTCAGGCTTAGGTGCGTCAGCCTTGGTTTCGGGCTTGGGCTGGTCAGGCTTGGCCGCAGGCGCAGGTGCGTCAGCTTTGGCGTCGGGCTTAGGTGCGTCAGCCTTGGCCTCAGGCGCAGGTGCGTCAGCTTTGGCATCGGGCTTTGGCTCAGCCTTGGTTTCAGGCTTTGGCTCTTTTGCTTTGGCTTCCGGCTTCGGCTGGTCAGCTTTGGCGTCGGGCTTAGGTGCGTCAGCCTTGGCCTCAGGCTTGGGCTGGTCAGGCTTGGCCTCAGGCGCAGGTGCGTCAGGTTTGGCATCGGGCTTCGGCTCAGCCTTAGCATCAGCATCAGGCTTCGGTTCAGCCTTGGTATCGGACTTTGGCGCGGCCTTGACGGGATCAAAAATCTTATAAGCGAGCAGCTTGATGCGATCATTGATCAGCGCCCATGCGATCGCATAGGCCCAGACGAAGCCAGCCCACTTCCACCCCAGGGGCGTCATAAATAATCCATAGACGGCAATGAGCGTTGCAATGGTCTGAGTGCCGAGCACGGCCATCCAAAGAATCTTCGCCGGTCGGATGGACCAGAATGGGCCACGAGTTCTGGTAAGGAAGATGGTCAGATGCCCGGCCACGGAAAGCTTCAGGTACATCAGTGTTTGGGCGGTCAAGCGGTCCATGTGGAAGACGCGCTCTGCAAGATAGAAGAGGCCGAACGCAGCCACAACGCCAATGACGCCGAGCACAGTGGAGATGCTAAGCACCAGCCGCATGTTCCATGCTTCGGGCTTATTCCTGTAGTGAACGTTGTCATACGCGATCGACAGAATGGCTCCGTCGTTGAGTAACGCGATCATGACGATCATCACCGCGGTGACTGGATAGAAGTTGAACACGAGGATTGCCAGAGTCATGAAGAACAGCACCCGCAGCGTCTCCGCGATGCGGTATATGGCATAACTGTTCATCCGCTGGAAGATGCGCCGGCTCTCCTTGATCGCGTCGATAATTACCGACAGGCCAGAGGCAAGCAACACAATGGACGCTGCCGCTCGAGCTGCATCTGTCGCTCCGGACACGGCGATGCCGCAGTCGGCCTTCTTCAATGCCGGCGCATCATTGACCCCGTCACCGGTCATGCCGACGATATGGCCATGTTTCTGAAGCACCTCAATAATGTGAAACTTGTGTTCGGGGAAGACCTGCGCAAAGCCATCCGCGCCTTCAATGGCCTTGGCTTGCTCCGGGGTCGCATCCTTCTTGAGGTCGCCCAGTGCGCTGGCATCCAGGATGTTCGTGCCCAGACCCAACTGTTTCGACGTTTCACGCGCGATGGCAATCTGGTCGCCCGTGACCATCTTGATCTTTACGCCCATCTGGACGGCGCTTGCGATGGTTGCTTTGGCTTGCTCGCGCGGCGGATCGAACAGCGGCAACATGCCGACAAACTTCCATTTGCCTTCCTCATCGGCCTGGGCCACGCCCAGCGAGCGGAAGCCTTTTCCGGCGAAATCCAAAATAGCTTTCTCGACGGCGGGCTTGACCTCACCGGCGTTGGTTGCCATCTTGAGAATGACCTGCGGCGCGCCCTTGGCCACAAAGAACTGTTTGCCGTCCGCTCCTTTGACGGTGGCTTCCGTGCGCTTGTGGACAGGATCGAAGGGCATGAAGTGAAGCACCTGACAGCTCTTCAGTTCCTTGTCGTCCTTCACGCCTCCGATGACGGCAAGGTCGATGGTGTCCTTGTCTTCAGCGCGGGAGGCAAGCGCCGCCCAGAGAATCACCTTGTCGGGAGCAATGCCGTCCACCGTGAACGGATCGCCCAGTGTCAGTTTGTTTTGCGTGAGTGTGCCGGTTTTGTCCGAGCAAAGCACGTCTACCCCGGCAAGTTCCTCAATTGCCGACAAGCGCGTTACAATCGCTTCCTTCTTTGCCAGCAGGCGTGCGCCCACGGCCATGGTCACCGACAGCACAGTGGGCATGGCGACGGGGATAGCCGCTACCATCAGCACCAGGCAAAATTCGAGCGTGGTGAGGACCTTGTCTCCGCGGATTAGTGAGTCGACGAGAATCACGGCGACCAGCGCTACCGCCAAAACGATCAGGTAGTCACCGATCTTCAACACTGCCTTCTGGAAGTGACTGACCGTGTGTGCGGACTGCACCATTTGCGCCGTCTTGCCAAAGTAGGTGTTCGTACCGGTGGCATAGACGATGGCGTTGATCTCACCCTGGCGGATGATGGAGCCGGAGTACACGGCCCCGCCTGGCTTGGCAGTGACGGGCAGCGACTCGCCGGTCAGGGCGGACTGATCCACCTGGATCGGATCGCCATCCAGCAACCGCGCATCTGCGGGAACGATGTCGCCCAGCCGTAGACGGATGACGTCGCCGGGGACCAACTCGCTCGCTTTGGGATCCTCCCACTTGCCATCTCGCTTGACCTTGGCCTTGATCGCTAAACGGGCTTTGAGGGCGGCAATGGCATTCCCCGCCTGATGCTCTTCCCAAAATCCAACCAGGGCGTTGGACAAAAGCAGCGCAAGAATCACGAAGAAATCGAGCCAATGACGGACAACGCCGGAGAGGATCACGGCGGCTTCAATCATCCACGGAATCGGACCCCAGAAGTAGGAGAGGAACTTCAGGTATTCGTTGGTCTTCTTTTCCTCGATCTGGTTCGGTCCATACTGCGCCTGGCGCTTCGTAGCCTCGGCTTGCGTGAGCCCGTCAGCCGATGCGCCAAGCTTCTTCATCAGCTCCGGCATGGGAAGCGACTTCAGAGCATTCTTGTCATCCTTCGGAGATGGCTTCGAGTCAGACTTCGACCCCTGCTTATCTGCATTGGGCGTCGGCTTCGATTCCGGCTTCGACGCGGGCTTATCTGGATTCTTTGTCACGATGGTTGTTCTCCTGTTTTTGCTCCCTCCACCGGGCGACAGTCCAAGGGAGGCTTGAAAGATCGTTGAACAGGCTTTGAAGATGAAGGCTTATTGAAGGTAATTGAATTTCCAAAAAATGGGCGCATTACACGCAGCATGTCGTCAAGGCATCCCGAACTGGCACTTGCAAAAAGTATTGACTTTCGCGGATGCTGACGCTGTGCTGTTTTGCTCAAGAAAGGCCGAACGGCCAAACCACCGGCCATGCGTCTGGTAATGCAGGGGGAATCTTCGGCCCGAGCCTATTTCTCGGCGCAAAGCTGGGAGGCGCCATCGGTAATCGTTCAGCATGGAAACCCGGCGAGAGTAGACCAAACTCTTCAATTCGACTCATAAGCATACGGCGATAGTGACTAAAACTGAACAGATAGGCGCGGCATCTCGTGGAATTCTAAACGTGTCTGCGTACGCAAATACGTTGCAGAGCGAAGTGCCCACGCAGTTTCGACCGAGGAGTCTATTCCTCGCACAACAGAGCCTTCAGACGAGAGAAGGTATGTTCAAGCAAAAGGAGCCTTTATGACCACGACAAAAAAATGCGAACACCCGGCTTGCAAATGTACGGTTGCGCCCGGAAAGAATCACTGCAGCGATACATGTGAGGACGCGAAGAAGACACCCGAGCTCACCTGCCAATGCAAGCATCCGGAATGCATCGGGGATATTGGCCTCAAGATGTAGTGAACCTGACTCACGACGCAACTATGAGTCTCGAATGCCGGGCCAGTCGTGATACAGAACTACCGTTTTGCAGTGGAGAATGTCTGCAAACAAGCTGACGCTGTGCTCGTCCAGCTTAAGGAGAAAGCATCATGCGTGTAGGAATTGCATCGGACCATGGAGGCTTCGCTCTGAAAGAGCAGATCGCGAATTTGCTGCGCGGCGCTGCCCATGAGGTCGTAGACTTCGGCGCGGTGCAACCGAACCCCGGAGACGATTATCCGGATTACGTGATCCCGCTGGCTAGGGCCGTAGCCGCTGGTACAGTTGATCGCGGAATCGCTCTCTGCGGCAGCGGCGTGGGCGCATCCATCTGTGCCAACAAAGTTACCGGCGTACGCGCCGGACTCATTCACGACGTCTTCTCCGCTCATCAGGGCGTCGAGGATGACGACATGAACCTCTTCTCACTCGGGGGACAGGTTATCGGGTCCGCCTTGGCCTGGGAATTGATAGAGACGTTTCTAAAGGCCCGCTTCAGCGGCGCGATTCGTCACCAGCGCAGGGTTGAGAAAGTGATGGCATTGGAAATGCATCCCATTGAGCATTGAAGAGTTCTTGAGGAGAAAATGAAATGAATCGAACCACGAAGAAACTGCACGAAATAGGCCAGAGCCTCTGGCTCGATAACATTACCCGCGGTCTGCTGGCCAGCGGTACACTTGAACGCTACATTCATGAGCTGTCGATCACGGGTCTTACTTCGAATCCGACGATCTTCGATCATGCGATCAAGAACAGTCACGACTATGACGGCGCCATCAGCCAGAAAATAAAAGAGGGCAAATCGGGCGAGGCGCTCTTCTTCGAATTGGCAATTGAGGATCTGCGGCAGGCCGCCGATCTCTTCCTCCCAACTCACGACCGGACAGACGGTGTGGACGGCTGGGTATCGCTAGAGGTCTCTCCCCTGTTGGCCCGAGATACGGCGGCCACTCTGGCCGCGGCCAAGGCTCTCCACGCCCGCGCGGAAAGGCCCAATCTCTTCATCAAGATCCCCGGAACCAGCGAGGGTCTTCCAGCCATTGAGGAGGCAATCTTCGCGGGGGTGCCCGTCAACGTGACCCTGCTGTTCTCCGGCGAGCAATATGTCGCGGCTGCCGAGGCATATCTGCGCGGCATCGAGCGACGCATCGCAGCAGGGCTGAATCCCGATGTCGGCTCTGTGGCGTCACTCTTCGTCAGCCGATGGGACGTGGCAGTAGCAAAAACGGCGCCGGAGGCCTTGCACAACAAGCTTGGCATCGCCATCGCCGAAGATGCCTATGAGAAGTATCGCGCGCTGCTTGACTCGCCCCGATCGCAGCGCATTTTGAATGCCGGCGCTCATCCGCAACGCCTTCTTTGGGCCAGCACCGGAACCAAGGATCCCAACGCGTCCGACATCTTGTACGTCGAGGCCCTTGCGTTGCCCTTCACCGTGAACACGATGCCCGAAGCCACGCTAAAGGCCCTCACCGCCCATGAAGAATTCGGCGAAGCTTTACCTTCAAACCCAGGGGAGAAATTGGCACAATTCGCCAAGGCCGGTATTGACACAGAGGCCGTGGCTGCCCAACTCCTCGAAGAAGGGGTCGCTTCGTTCGCCAAGTCCTGGAAGGATTTGCTGGATTGCATAGCGTCCAAGAGCCAAGTGCTCAAGGCCGCCTGAATACGAACTTGGACCACGCTCTGCTCTGTGTACGCAATTGCTCAGCACCACGGCCTTCAATCCTGAAACACTTGTCGGACAAGTGGCCTCCAGTTCGGCGACGGCTTGTGATGCGGGCCGGCAAGGGATGCCTGTTGGCTTGTCGGGGACAATGTGTTGCGGCCGCATTGGCGCTTCGGGAGCAAGGGCCCAAGCTGTGTCAGGTCAACCTTGGAAAAGGAGACGTCATGTTAGTCAAAGCAAAGTCACTGAAAGGTTATTCGCTCAAGGGCCTCGATGGGGACATCGGGTCGGCCCGTGAGTTCTTCTTCGACGACCGGTTTTGGGCAATTCGTTACCTCGTCGCAAATACAGCAACCTGGCTTAGCGGCAGAAAGGTATTGATCTCACCTTACTCACTGGACGGTGTCAATATTGCTGAAGAGAGGGTGCTTGTTCTATTAAACAGGAAGCAAATCGAGGAGAGTCCCTCCATTGACACGGACGAGCCAGTGTCACGTCAATATGAGACCTCTTACAACGGATACTATGACCTTCCGAACTATTGGGGTGGGCCATACATGTGGGGAAGCTATGCGCATCTTAAGCTCGATCGCACCAGACATATCCGGCCCGTCTCGGAAACAATCGAATGGGACCCCCATCTGCGTAGCACCGACGAGGTAACGGGCTACCATTTCGTCGCGCCTGACGGCGAGATCGGCCATGTCGATGACTTCATCATCGATGACGAGACGTGGGCGATTCGTTACCTTGTTGTGGCGACAAAAAACTGGTGGCCTGGGAAAAAAGTTCTCATTTCACCAAAGTGGATCGAGAGCGTGAGTTGGGACGCCAGGGAAGTTGTGATCGGACTGACTCGCGAGACCATCAAGGCCGCACCGGAATACACTGACGAGTCTTTGCTCACACGGGATTACGAAACGGGCTTGTATGGGCACTACAATCGCGAAGGATATTGGGTTGACGAACTCTCGGCCGTTTGAATGCAGTTCAACAAGCTATGAGAGCTGCTCCTCTTTATGCGGATCTCTTACTTCCAGTGAGCACATGGGGCTCGGCAGGGTGATTCATGGTCAATGTAGTCGAAACGTCCACCCTTACCCTGATAAGTCCCTCACCTCGCCTGTTTCCGCTTAGCGCCGCCTATGCCTCCCTCGTCATCGACAACACACCCATGTTCGTTTCTCGCAGAGCGCCTGGGGATGCGAAGCATTCTTCATGTAGATTACGGTTCCACCCGCACTGAACTCACTTCAACCGGATTGCAGTCGAACGACCCAACCTAGCCGTGTTACCAGCTCGAAAAGGAGATTCAGAAATGTCGACCGAAACACTCACGACCGAGGATTTACTCCACGAAACGCCGGAAGCAATCGCCAACGAGGAGTCGGTGCACGGAGATACGACTCTCACTCCGGACCTCCTTCGCCGCATGAACGCGTACTGGCGCGCGGCAAATTACGTGTCGGTCGGTCAGATTTATCTCTATGAAAACCCTCTGCTGAAGGAACCGCTGAAGCTCGAACATGTGAAGCCATTGGTGGTTTCGCATTGGGGGACAACGCCAGGGCAGAACTTCATCTATGTGCATCTCAACCGGATCATCAAAAAGTACGACTTGAATATGTTTTATATTGCCGGACCAGGACACGGAGGCCCCGCGATTGTGGGCAACGTGTACCTGGAGGGCACCTGGAGCGAGGTGTATCCGAATGTCACCCAGGATGAAGCCGGT
>Ga0255351_1000432_pt1 | contig 19017 bp, 14 predicted proteins | sample HBST25r2metaG_FD_186024 | JGI IMG/M metagenome (GOLD analysis project Ga0255351, IMG submission 186024) | Peat soil microbial communities from Stordalen Mire, Sweden - H.B.S.T-25.r2 | ecosystem: Environmental > Terrestrial > Soil > Wetlands > Peat | place: Sweden: Norrbotten County, Stordalen... | reverse complement strand
ATATTTTTTCTGAGCCATTATTCTTGCCGATTGATTGAACCGCCAATCTGAAATTGATCGGGAAAATGAAGAAATAGGCCCGTCATGATTGAACAGAATGAAGTTTTGTAGTTGCATTCGCATAGGCCCAAAGTCAATATAGACGTACCATATAATGAGACAATCGTTCCAGGCTCTTGCACCCCAAATAGGAATCGAAAATTTCGCTGCTGTTAATTAGAAAGTGAATCTGCCAGTCTACCGGTTCCGGGATCCATGCCCAGAAACGGAACACTCCTCAAAAAATGCCCGGAAATTCGAAAAATGAAAAAATCTTGCGTGACCGGGAACACTGGAGGGGGCTTCCGGTGTCTAAGAGAATAGAGTGCGTGTGGACACTTGCGGTTGGGTGGCAGTGTCCGTCTCCCGCGTACTCGTTCGATGCATTGGATTTTCAGCGGCGCCTTTTTAGCCGTTGAAACGAGTGGCCGCAGTCGAAAGCCGGGGATCTGTCCGGGGCGGAATTTGGTAATTGCCAAGTTGCGCTGATTGTGGCAAGGTGGGAGGATTCTGATATGCAGGCGGACCTCACCATGGGCAATTATGCCAGCACGCTGGCGTTTCAATCCGAAGAAGCGGCACTGATTGCGGAACTTCAGGCCGGCTCCGAGGAGGCATTTGCGTGGCTGATAGCGCGCTATCACCAACCGATTTTTTCACTTCTGGCGCGCGCCGTGCAGGATCGCACCGAGGCCGCCGACCTGACGCAGGAGGTCTTCGTGAAGGTCTTCCGCGGGGTGGGCAGCTTTCACGGCGAGTCGTCGCTGCGCACATGGATCTATCGCATTGCCCTGCGTGAGGCCTCCAATCAGCGGCGCTGGTGGACCCGTCACCGGCAGGCAGAGATTCCCATCGAGCAGGAGATGGTGGAGAGCGGAAGCGGGCAGCCTGTTCTGCTGAAAGAGATGCTGGTGGACCCGGCCGAGTCGCCCTATGAACTGGCGGCGCATGAGGAAAACCGGGCGCGGGTGGAGGCGGCGTTGAGCCAAGTGCCGGAGCCATTTCGCTCCACCTTGATCCTGCGCGACATTGAGGGATTCATCTACGAAGACGTAGCGGAGATGCAGGGCGTGAACTTGGGAACGGTCAAATCAAGGCTGGTGCGCGGACGCGCCGCTTTGAAAGCGGTTCTGATGGCCCCGGCGCAAAAGGCCATTTCTCCGGCTTGTCCAGTTTGTCCGGCATTCGATACACCTTTGCGAGAGGAGGCGCGATGAACGGCTGCGACGCAATGCAATCGAAGTTTACCGAGTATTTGGACGGCCGCCTGAGCGGGCGCGAGATGCAGGAGTTGTCTGCTCATGTGGAGGGTTGTTGTGACTGCGCTGGAGAATGGAAGTCGCTAGCTCAGGTGCAGTCCTCGCTGGCCGCGCTGGGTCCAGTCGCGGAGCCACAGGATATGCTGCTGCGCATTCGCGTGGCCATCAGCCATGAGCGCGCCCGCCGCGGACAGAGCCCATTCCACGCCTTGAATTTGGCCTGGAGGAACACGGTGGGGCCGTTTCTGCTGCAAGGGGCGGCAGGTTTTGCCTCTGCGGTGCTGCTGCTGGGAACGGTGATTGTTCTGGTGAGCATGTTGGCCCAACCCGAGAAAGCTCAGGCTTCTGCCGACGAGCCGATTGGAAATATTACCGCGCCTCGATTCCTCTATCTCTCCAGCGTTGTAGGCGAAAACCAGATCGACGCTGTCTCCAGTCCTGTGGTGATCGAGGTATACGTCAATGGAACCGGGCAGGTTTACGATTACCGCATCATCTCCGGTCCGACGGACGCGACAACCCGCGCGGCGGTGGAGAATATGCTGTTGTGGACCCGCTTCGAGCCGGCCCGGCGCTTCGGTCAACCCATCCCAGGCTTGGCAGTGCTATCCTTTTCCGGTGTGTCCGTGCGCGGATAAAGTATTTTCTGCGTTCCGCGAGGCGGCTCAAGCAGGGCATTGAACTGTATGTGGAAGAGGAGAATCTTCAAATGTCATTGAACAGGCGAGATTTGCTTAAGTCTATGGGTGGAGTGTGTTCCGCCCTCGCACTTTCAAAATTAGTCAAGGCTCAGGCGGCGAAGGGCAGTCCGTTTATCGGGACCAGATCCTCCTTGCAGGGCTACCGGATTCCTGAGTGGTTTCGCGATGCAAAATTCGGCATCTGGTCACATTGGGGTCCGCAGTCCGCGATTGAAGCCGGGGACTGGTATGCCCGCAATGTGTATGTCCAGGGAACAGACCAATACCGCTATCATGTGGAGACATACGGCCATCCCACCAAGGTCGGGTACAAGGATCTGGTGAATAACTGGAAGGCCGCAAAATGGGACCCGGAAGATCTGATGAGCCGCTACAAGAAGGCAGGCGCCAAGTATTTTGTCAGTATGGGCGTTCACCACGATAACTTTGATCTTTGGGACTCGAAGTACACGCGCTGGAATGCCGTTAATATGGGGCCGAAGCGAGACATCGTTGGGGCATGGGCGAAGGCGGCGCGTAGTCAGGGATTGCGCTTTGGAGTTAGCGAGCACCTTTGGATCAGTTATAAGTGGTTTGCCGTGAGCCACGGCGCTGATAAGACGGGTCCGTTGGCCGGGGTTCCGTATGATGGCGTTGATCCTCAATTCGCAGACTTGTATCATGATGCCGATTGCGCCCGCTATAGCGACGGCCAAGCTGAATTAGGTTGGAATGACGATGGGATTCCAGAATCCTGGAAGAAGCATTATCTGGATCGCATGACTGATCTGATCGATAAATATCAGCCCGACCTGCTATATACCGATGGGCATCTTCCGTTTGAAGAGTACGGCATGAAGATGGTGGCTCATCTTTATAATGTGAGCGCGCAGTTACATGGCGGCGTGACTGAGTCTGTTTATAACAGCAAGGATGCTTTGGATTGCGAGATCGGCACCTGCCTGCTCGATCACGAGCGCGGCGTCGCTGACGGCATCGCCAAGAACCCATGGCAGACTGACACTTGCATTGGCCAATGGCATTACATGCGTGGTCAGCAGTATAAGCCTGCCAAGAAAGTGATTGATCTTCTAGCTGATATTGTGAGCAAGAACGGCAATCTTCTGCTGAATTTTCCTCTACCTAACTCCGGCGAGCTGGATTACGAGGAACAGGTTGTGCTGGACGGGATTACCAAGTGGATGGAGGTTAACAGCGAGGGGATTTATTCATCGCGTCCGTGGAAGATTTACGGAGAGGGACCATCCACCAAGACCGTGATCAAAACCGGAAACTTCAACGAAGACAAGCAGAAGGATCTTACCGCCGAAGACGTTCGTTTCACCACGAAAGGAAGTACGCTCTATGCATTCGTGATGGGATGGCCGGAAAAGCAGGTGAATATCAGCGCGCTGGGCCTTGCCAGTCCGCAGAATCCGGGAAAGATTCAAAAGGTGGAGCTGCTCGGCAACAAGAGCGATCTCAAGTGGAAGCAGAATGAAGCAGGTTTGAATGTCGAGATGCCAGCAGAGAAAATCTCCGACGTGGCAATCACGCTGAAGGTCAAATTGGCGTAAAGGCTGCCCCCCCTTAAAGGGCTGTAAAAACAATGGCCGAAATGAAACCTGTTCTGTCGCAAATGCGCATGAATAGGTTCCATTTCGGCCTTTTCGCGTTTTGCACACCTCCCGGCCACACTTCTACCCAGGAAGCATTTACCATGAATGAAGTATGCCTACAAAAGAACTGAAAAACCTTCCCTCCGAAATTCTTCTCCACGTTGCGCAAACGCTGAATATCCCACTGCGCAGCCTGATCGCGGTGATCGAACTTCTGGACGATGGCGGCACGGTGCCGTTTATCGCGCGTTATCGCAAAGAGGCTACCGGGAATCTGGATGAGGTGCAGATTCTCGATTGCGAAGAGAAGCTGGCTTACTTTCGTGATCTGGTAGACCGGCGCGAAACCATCCTGGCTTCCATTGCCGAGCAAGGCAAACTGACGGACGAACTGAAGGCGCGCATTGAAGCTACGCTCGACAAAAGCGAGTTAGAGGATCTGTATCTCCCCTACAAGCCCAAGCGCCGCACCAAGGCCACCATCGCGCGCGAAAAAGGGCTGGAGCCGCTGGCGCAATATCTTTGGCAGCAGCAAATTGCCGAACAGCCTCTGGATGCATTTGCCGCCACTTTTGTGAATGCCGAGTTAGGCGTGGCCACAGTGGATGAGGCGCTGGAAGGCGCACGTCACATTGTCGCCGAGTGGATCAGCGAAGACGCAGATCTGCGCAAGGCACTGCGCCAGTTAGTCTTCGATGAGGGCATGGTAGTCAGCCGCAAGGCTACGGATGCAGTGGACGAGCAGGAAAAATTCAAGATGTATTACGAGTACAGTGAGCCGGTGAAGACAATTCCCTCGCATCGTATGCTGGCCATTCGCCGCGGTGAAGGCGAAAATGTTTTGTACTTTCTTCTTGAAATCGCGCCGGAGCGAGCTGTTTCTATCATCCAGAAGCATATTTTGCGCCAGAAGGGCGATTGGACACAACAGCTTGAGTTAGCCATCGACGATGCCTGGAAACGCTTGCTGAATTCATCGATTCAAGGTGAGATTCGCCTGGAGTTGAAGAAGAGATCTGACACAGAAGCTATTAGAGTTTTCCGCGACAATCTTTATAACTTGCTGCTGGCTCCGCCGGCCGGGCCAATCTCTGTGTTGGGTATTGATCCCGGCCTGCGCACAGGCTGCAAGGTGGCGGTTGTCGACGAGACCGGAAAGTTATTGGCGCACGACGTTCTCTATCTTCACACTTCAAAGCATGGAAATGCCGAAGCTGTTCCCAAGTTGGAAGCGCTCCTGAGCAAGCACAATGTTCGTGCTATCGCCATCGGCAATGGAACCGCCTCGCGCGAGACCGATGCGTTCGTACGCGAATTTCTTCAAGAGCATAAGATCGACGATATTTTTTCGGTGACCGTCAGCGAGTCAGGCGCAAGCATTTATTCGGCTTCAGCAGTTGCGCGGCAAGAATTTCCCGATCTTGATCTGACGGTGCGAGGAGCGATCTCGATTGCGCGCCGGTTGCAGGACCCGCTCTCTGAGTTAGTGAAGGTCGATCCCAAGTCCATTGGTGTTGGCCAGTATCAGCACGATGTCGATCAGCGCCAGTTACAAGAGTCGCTGGAAACGGTGATAGAAAGCTGCGTCAACAAGGTTGGCGTGGATTTGAACACCTCTTCCTGGACATTGCTGCGCTTTGTGGCCGGAATCACTGAGCGCGCGGCAATGAACATCGTGAGTTATCGCAACGAGAAGGGTAGCTTTCGCTCTCGCGCGCAGGTGTTGGAGGTTGCCGGAATTGGTCCAAAGACTTATGAGCAAGCAGCGGGTTTTCTGCGTATTCGCGATGGAGATAATCCGCTAGATAGAACGGCCGTGCATCCGGAGTCTTATCCGGTTGTTGAACAGATAGCTCTCTCGCTGAAAACATCGGTGAAGGAGATCATTCAACAGCCGAAGTTACTTGAGCAAGTTGATCGCAGCCAACTTACAGCAGGCTCCTATACGCTGAATGACATTCTGGAAGAATTGCGCAAGCCGGGGCGCGATCCGCGTGACAAGTTTGTTGCGCCCAGCTTCCGCGACGAAGTGCGTGAGATCGCTGATGTGCAGCCGGGCATGGTGCTGGAAGGCGTTGTAACGAATGTGACCAAGTTCGGAGCTTTTGTCGATATTGGCGTTCATCAGGACGGCTTGGTGCATATCAGCGAGCTTTCCAATCGCTTTATCAAAGAGCCTTCAGAGGCCGTCAAGACGGGGCAGATCGTTAAAGTGAAGGTGCTGAGCGTGGATGCGAAGGCCAAGCGAATTGCTCTATCTATCAAGCAGTTGACCACGCCAGCTTCGCGTCCGTCCTCAAGGCCGGTGACGGTTGCAGCAAAACCGGCCTCGATGAATGATAAGCTGGCCGCGCTCTCCATGAAATGGAAGGGTATATAGCCTCGATAAATCTTGACGCGGTCCGGTACATCTTGAACAATGTATTTGCAGATTTTTAGCATTGCTTTGACCCTCTGTTTACACTCTTCACCGGATACTGTCTTGGTGAACGATTCCAGGCGTCAAGGTGTTTCTCTCAAACTAGCCTCTGCTTCCACAGCTCTGGTGGAGCTTGCTGAGCCGACTTATCAGCCGGTACTGTGCCCTCTCAGGCCTCGCATCCATGCCGAGGTTGGCCGCTACAGGCTCCGGCTTGCCGAGAATGTGATGGACCGCGACGCCGCCTGCCGCTTGCGCTTCAAAGTTTTTAACATTGAGTTAAAGGAAGGCTTGGAAAGCTCTTATCAGACAGGCATGGACTCCGACCAGTTTGATCTCTTCTGCGAGCATCTGCTGGTGGAGGACAAGACAGAATCCAATCCGACACGCCGGGTGGTAGGCACTTACAGGATGCAGTCCGGCGCAACGGCAGCGGGTAATCTAGGCTACTACTCCGAGCAGGAGTTTAATTTCGCATCCTATGAGCCGCTGCGAGCAGGCATTCTGGAGTTGGGCCGCGCCTCGATTGATCGTGAGCATCGGACACCTGAAGTGCTCACTTTGTTGTGGCGGGGTATCGCGCAGTATGCTAACGAGATGGGACTGCGTTATCTGATCGGTTGCTCATCCTTGACCTCCAAAGATCCGTCGGAGGGTTGGCAGGTCTATCGCCAGCTCGGCCAATACCGGGTCTCGCCGGAGTTTGCTACTGAGCCTACCGCCGCTTACGCCTGTCCCATCGAGCAAGGGAGCCAGCAGACACAGTTGCCCTCCCCATCAGAAGAAATGCCGTTGCAATCTCCGCCTGCCTTCGAGGCAAAGGTGCCCAAGCTGCTGAAGACCTACATGGCCATCGGCGCGCGCATCTGCGGACCGCCGGCCTGGGACCGCGAATTCGGGACCATCGATTTCCTGACTCTGCTTGATCTGCGATTGATGTCGCCCTCGGCGCGCAATCGCTTCCTGGCTCCTTTGACTTCATGAGTTTTCTGGCGATCCGGCGCGCTGTGGCGCTGGTTTTCGCACTGGGACTGAGCATCGTTCGTTTCTGGCTGCTGCGCCTGCGTGGGCCGTTGACGCTGGAGAAGCGCGCTTTGTGGGTGCAACAGACCTGCCGCGGAATCCTTTCCATTGTGGGCATTCGCCTTCAGATGGAAGGCACGCCGCCCACGCATGGACTGGTTGTCGCCAACCACCTTAGCTATTTAGACATCCTGATTATCTCGGCGGAGATGCCGTGCTTCTTTGTCGCCAAGATGGAGATCGGCAGTTGGCCCTACTTTGGCAAGGCGGCGAAGATGGGTGGGACTATCTTCCTGGATCGCGCCAGCTTGGCCAGCGCGCAATCCGTCGCCGCGCAGATGGCCGAGCGGCTCAAGGGGCCGATGCCCGTGCTGCTCTTTCCGGAAGGTACCAGCACCGACGGCAGCAGCGTGCTGCGCTTCCACTCGCGGCTGATCGATCCGGCTATTACGGCTGGCGTGCCCATTACCGCCGCCTCCGTACGCTACGTGATTGAGGATGGCACGCCCGAGGAGAAGCTCTGCTGGGTCGGCGACACGCTTTTTCTGACCCACCTGCTAACGACGCTGAACACTCCCGGCTTCAGCGCCCGCGTGCGCTTCGGTGAGCCGCACCTCTACCCCGACCGCCGCACTGCCTCCGACGCGACGCACGCTGAAGTGATGGCGATGCGCGCGCGGTTGCCGTAGACGACTCCGATTCTGGTGAATCGATTCCAAGCGCACCAGAAGCGAACTCTAGGGTGAATCCGGGCGAAAGGCGCGCAAACCATCAAGCCCAAGTGAATTCGATTAGCGTCTGGATCTCCGGGTGAAGGCTCTTATGCACCGGACAGGTGTGAGCGGCTCGCTCGAGTTTCTGCTTGTTCTCGGAGCTGAGGGCGTGCGGCACGTGGATTTTGACCTTCAGGCTCGCGATCATTCTGGGCAGTGCCGTTGTCATTTCCTTTTCCACGGTTGCCGTGGTCCCAGTGATGTCGATCTTCAGCGTACGGGCCATGATGCCCATTACCGTAAGCATGCAAGTGCCGAGCGCGGTTGCGATCAGGTCGGTAGGCGAGAAACTCTCGCCACGTCCCTGATTGTCCTTGGGGGCGTCGGTGCTGAGTTCGGTTCCTGATGGGCTGTGGACTGCCTTGCAGTGCAAGTCTCCCTGATATTCGAATTGAATGGCGACCATGGTTGCTCCTTGATCGTTGAAGCGGGCATCGCAGGAAATATGCTCCCTGCGATCAATTCCATGGTAAGTGCGCACGACTCTTTACACAACCTGCCATAATCTGCAAGATTGAAAAGCGTCCATCCGAAGGTGGACTTCATCTAAAGCCACTTCAGGATCAACACTGCATATCGAATGTGCTACAGCATTTTCATCGTTCCTTCTCCTTGGAGAAATGGATGCGTGTTATTCGGAGCGCAGGGCCTGCATGGGTTCGATGGAAGCGGCGCGGCGGGCGGGAACAAAGCAGGCCAGCAGCGCGACGACGCAAAGGATTATTGCGACAGTTGCAAAGGTGAACCAGTCGGCGGTTCCCACGCCAAAGAGCATGCCACGGAGCAAGCGGGTGAAGGCCAGCGAGACAGCGATTCCGGCAACGAGGCCGATCAGAGTCAGCCGCAGCCCTTGGCGCAGAATCTGACGGAAGACATCAGCCCGCGCTGCACCTAGCGCCATGCGAATGCCGATCTCATGGGTGCGCTGCCTGGTGGTGTAAGCCACCACGCCATAGATTCCAACATTGGCGAGAAACAGCGCGAGCAGGCCGAACGCTCCCGCGAAGACCACCGCGATGCGCTCGAAGATGCTGCCCATTTGCATATTCACTTTAAGCGTTGTCACGTTGAAGAGAGGCACATTGGGATTCAGTTCGCCGACCGTCCGCTCGACGGCGGAAGCAAAAGCCAGCGGATCGCTTTCGGTGCGAATGTGGAGGATCACGTCACCGCCAAAGGTTTGCGCCATGGGCAGCAGGATCAGCGGGGCCGGATTATCATTGATTCTCCGGTATTTTCCGTTGGCCGCCACACCAACGACCGTGAACCAGCTTCCGCGCCATTGAACCCGCTTGCCGATGGCGTCCTGCCCTGCCCAGTAACGGTTGGCAAATGCCTGATTGACGATGGCCACTGGCTCTGTGGTGGAATTGTCCTGATCCGTGAAATCGCGTCCGGCCCGCAACGGGGTGCGCAAAGTTTGCAGATAATCCGGCCCCACAATTCCGCGATCAGCTTCCATCGATTCATGCGGGCGCGGCAGGTATCCTTCGGGCGTCACTCCATCGGAGTGGATGGAGAAGCTGAGCGGCGAGAAATCGGCAGTGGTGGCCGACAGCACACCCGGCAGAGCACGCAGCCGCGCCAACAATTGCCGGTTGAACTCGATCTCCCTGGCGTTGTCGTACCCTATCGGCCCCAGATCGAACGAGGCGAGCAGCACGTGGCTTGGATCGAAGCCGGGATCGGCGCTGCGCGCCTTGCCGAGGCTGCGAAAGAACAATCCGGCACTGGTCAGCAGCAGCAGCGACAGCGCGACCTGCGCCACTACCAGGCCCGAAGTCAGGCGCGACTTGTGCAGCCCTCCGGAAGTATTCAGCGCCTCGTCTTTCAAAATAGTCATCGGAGAGATGGCCGAGGCACGCAACGCCGGAACGATACCGGAAGCCACGGCCGTAAGAATCGAAACAAAAATAGCTGCCAGCATAACCCTACTGTCCACTCTTACATTGAGTGATAGCGGAAGAGTCCCAGAGGGCAGAACAGCGAAGAGAGAGTGGGCGGTCCAGACGGTTCCCAGCAACGCCAGTCCACCTCCAGCTAGGGCGACGATAAGGTTCTCCGCCATCAACTGCCGCACCAGACGCCAGCGGCTTGCTCCCATGGCCATGCGAATGGCGAATTCGCGGCGACGCGCAATCGAGCGCACCAGCAGCAGGTTCGCCACATTGGCGCAGGCCAGCAGCAGCAGCAGCGCGGACAGCGTAAGCAGGATCGGCAGCGTTCCAGCCAGGTAGACGTTGACTCCGAAGGGCGAACGCCAGAGCGGATCGATGAAGATTTGATTCTGTCCCTGATGCGAATCCGGGTATTGGGCGGCGATGCGCTGCATCAGCAGATTCAGCTCGGTTTCCGCCTGGTGGCGATCGGCTCCCGGTCGCGAAACGCCGAGGATGTTGAGGAAGGATTTGCCGCGATCATCGAGCGGATCCCAGCCCCAGACCTGCTTGTACATTCCCAGTGGAAGCCAGACATCGGAACGCAAGCCGGTCTTGCATCCCTGAAAGTCTTGGGGAGCGACGCCTACGATGGTGTAGGAATGCATGTTGATCTGAATTGTCTTGCCGACAATCAACAGGTCTCCGGCAAACCGATGCTGCCACAACTCGTAGCCGAGAACTGCTTCGGCCGCGCTCAGGCGTTCATTCTGCTGCTGGGCAAGAAACGTCCGGCCAAGAATGGGGCGTAAGCCGAGCACATCAAAATAATTCGCCGTGGCCAGTGTTGCATAGATGCGCTCCGGCTTGGCGCTGCCGGTAATAATGGCGTTGTCGTCGTGATAGCCGATCAGCCCGGAGATGCTCTTCGCGCCGTCGCGCAGATCCGCGTAGTCTGGATAGGAAAGCGGCGGCGATGGATGCTCGGTTTTCTCTCCGCGCATGAGCGTAAACATTCCGCTGGTCCGGGCGACGCCAGGAATGGGGTTAAGCAATGTGGCGCTGATCCAACTGAGAATTGTGGTGTTGGCACCGATGCCCAGCGCCAGCGTAAGCACGGCGGTGAGCGCAAAGCCCGGCGCATGGAGCAACTGGCGCAACGCATAGCGAAGATCTTGAAGCAGCGAATTCATTGTTCGTACTCTCCTTGCTGGCGGGCTATTCTGCGCGCAGTGCTTGCATAGGTTCAATGGAAGCGGCGCGGCGGGCGGGCAGAAACGCCGCCGCCAGCCCCGCTGTCATCAGCAGCAGTGCAAGCAGCAGAAGGTTGCCTGCTTCCTTGGGCGCGTCGAAGTAGATCACCATGCCAATGATCTTTTGTGCGACGAATGTAAGCAGAAGGCCAGCGGCAATGCCCGATCCAAGCATCCACGCTATGCGCTTCAGCACACCGCCTAGAATGGCCAGACGCGATGCGCCCAGCGCCATGCGAACGCCGATGTCGCGCGTGGAGCGCTCCACTTCAAAGCCGACGAGGCCATAGATTCCCGCCAGTGCCAGGGTCAACGCCAATACAGCGAAGATTCCGAAGAGCCAACTCATCATGCGCTGCATCACAATAGCTTCAGAAACCACGTCCGTCATGGTGCGCGCATCCGTCAGCGGAACGGTGGCATCCACTTCCCTGACCGCGTTGCGAATCGCTGCCAGCGCCTGCATCGGGTCACCGGATGTGCGCCACACCAGGCCCATGTTCGATAGGTTCGGATTCCTTTGCGGATCATCGAGTTCGTCGATCAGGTAATCGAACTCCGCCTTCGGCTTCGGAGCATCGAATGTTTGCCGCAGATTGCTCATCACGCCGATGAGTTGCGTTTTTGTCTCGTCTTTATCGCTGTCATCTATGCGAGGAATGCTCGCGCCGTATCCATTGGGCAGAAACTCCTGCACAAAAGCGTCATTGGCCACCGCAATGGAAGTAACATTGCTGGCCTTATCCAAGGACGGATCGAGTTTTCGTCCGCCATGAAGATTGAGTCCAAAGACATCGAAGTACCCTGTAGAAACAAACCGCATTTCCGCCAGCTTCTCAACGTTCTTCGGCGTTGGGGGCTGGCCCGCAATATGAATATCTTCGTTCATGCCCCACATCTCGATAGGAATCATGTTGATGACGCCGACGGCCTGAATGCCGGGAATATGGGAGACACGCTCCAGCAGCGGACGATAGAACGCCGTCACGATGCCGCGCCCATCGTAGCGCGCCAGCGGAACCTGTATGTCGGCAGCGCCGATGCGTGCCGGATCGAAGCCAATATCGGCATTGCGATAGGAGATCACCTGCCGCATCAACATGCCTGCGACAACCACCAGCACCATCGTCAGCGCGACTTGCACCATGACGAACATCGAGCGCAGACGATTTTCCTCACGGCGCGTTCCGCTACGGCAGCCCGCGCGCAATGCGCTATTTGGGTTGGCCATGGCCGCGCGCAATGCCGGATAAAGCGAGGCCAGAAGACTGACGCCGCACGCAATCAGAAAACAGAAAGCAAGCACGGAGTAATTCAGATCGATATCCGTTCCGCGTCTGAAGGCATGTTCGATAAAGCTTTGCATGACGCGCAGCAACGACATGGAAACGAGGATTCCCGCAGCGCCGCCGACTCCGGCATAGAGCAGTCCTTCCGTCATCATCTGGCGCACCAGACGGCCGCGCTGCGCGCCGATAGCCACACGCAACGCCATTTCGTGCTCGCGTTGCAAGCCGCGCATCAGAAAGAGACCGGCAAGATTTATCCCTCCCACCGCCAGCAGCGCAAAGACCGCGCCCAGCAGCAAATGCAGGGGCTTCTGCGGTTCGCGGGTCTCGGCAACGGAGAGCATATCGATCTTTGCTTTGCGCCCACCATCGGTATCGGGCCATGCATTGCCGAGATTGCTGTAAATCTGAGATATTTCGGCCTGCGCCTGCTGCATAGTCACGCCATCGCGCAGACGCCCTGCAAGCGAAAAAGAATGCGATCCCCGCGCCGACAGGTCTCCAGTGTCCGTTATGCGAAGCGGAACATAGATGGCATTTCTGGCGCTGAGTGGGAAGCGAAAATCGTCCGGCATCACGCCGATGATTTGGCAAGCATGGCCATCCAAACGAACCGTCGAGCCAACGACGCTGCTTGCGCTATTGAAATACTTCTTCCAGGCTCCCGCGCTCAGGACGGCTAGATTGTTCTTCCCTTCCGCCTGCTCTCCGGGAAGAAATGTCCGGCCCAGCAGTGGATGCACGCCAAAGACATCAAAGAAATTGTCGGAGGTGCGCACCGACGCAATGGCTGTCGGGCCATTCGGCGTTTCGGCGGCAAGATCCTTCCAGAACAGAAACGCCGCCAGAGCGTTAAAGGAGCGCACCTGCGCGCGTTCATCCAAATAGGCCGGCCACGATTCAGGCTGCTGGTAGCCAGAAGGGCTGTATCCCTGCACCCGCATGATGCGTTCAGGACGCTGAAATGGCAATGGGCGCAGGAGCACGGCATCGAAGACGCTGAAGACCGACGTGGCCACGCCGACGCTTAAGGCCAGCGTGAAGATCACCGTGGCGGCAAATCCTGGAGAGCGCTGCAACTGGCGCAACGCATAGCGAATATCCTGAAGCATGATTACGCCTCCACTTCCTCTTCCAGCTTTTTCAATTCGGTTTCGGAGACGACTTTGCCGTCGAACAGATGGACCTCGCGCTGGGCGTGCTTGGCAAAGCGTGGATCGTGCGTCACCATGCAGATGGTCGCGCCTTCGCGGTGCAGATCATGGAGCAGGTGCATCACTGCCTCGCCATTCTTTGAGTCCAGGTTGCCGGTCGGCTCGTCGGCCAGCAGGATAGACGGCGATCCGGCCAAGGCGCGCGCCACGGCCACGCGCTGCTGCTGGCCGCCGCTGAGTTGCGCCGGATAATGCCTCATGCGGTGCGCCATATTCACGCGCTCCAAGGCTTCTTTCACACGTTTCTTGCGCTCGGCCGAAGGCATTCCAGCGCGATAAGTCAGAGGCAGTTCGACATTCTCCTCGACGGTGAGATCGCCAATGAGATTAAAGCTCTGGAAGATGAAGCCGATCTCCTGGTTGCGGATGCGCGAGCGCTCGCTGAAGTTCAGCTTCTCCACCGGGCTACCGTTCAGCAGATACTTGCCGCCCGTCGGCGTGTCGAGCAGGCCGAGAATCGAGAGCAGCGTGGATTTGCCGCAGCCCGACGGACCGCTCATGGCCACAAACTCGCCCCGCGAGATCGTCAGGTGAATGCCGGAGAGCGCGTGCGTCTCCACTTCGTCGGTGTAGAAGACCTTGGTCAGACCTTCGATTTCAATCAGCTTATCGTTCGATGTCATTGTTCTCTCCCTCATGAGTGCGCGTTTCTGTTCCCTTAGTTCCTAGTCCTGAGTCTAAAGTTCGTTCAACAGATGAACTGTCATCCTGAGCGACCGTAGCGTAGCGAAGGGAGTCGAAGGACCGGCGGTTGCTTTTCGGCATTCCTTTACGAACCGCAGATCCTTCGACTCACCACCCCCAGGCTGAAAAGAACGCCTGGGACCCCGTTCGCTCAGGATGACAGCTACTCAGGATGACAGAAGCTTTACTGCTGCGATCTTCCGACTCTGGCTCTACTCCAGCCGTATCCGGTCCACATTGTCCCAGCGCGACATGTCGGACAAGATCACCGCGTCGCCTTCCTTCAGTCCTTCAATCACCTGAATGCTGTTGACCGACGCGCGTCCCACCTTCACCGGCACGCGCGTCGCACCCTTGCCGTCGGCGTCGATCTTGAAGAGGCTGAGCGTCGAATTCTCGTTGCCCAGCGCCGGGCGGCCAACGTAGAGCACATCGGTCATGCGCTCCAGATCGATGGTTCCATCCACGCTCAAATCAGGCCGCGCACCCTGCGGCAGAGGTCCGGTAAGTTCTACGTCCACCGTGACCGTTCCGTTCTGCACGGCCGGATCGATGCGCTGCACGCGGCCGGGAATCACGCCGTTATGCGTGTCGATGGAGGCTGGCTGGCCGATCTGAATGTCGCGCGCCTGCGTCTCGGCCACCTTGAGCGAGGCCTTCAACTGGTCGGGCTGGACGACCTTGGCCAGCGTGATGCCGGGCGCAACGTGCTCGCCCACCTGGTGCGGCAGGTCCACCAGCACGCCGCTGATTCCGGCGGTGACGTGCAGCGCGGCCAGTTGTTGCTGCTTGAGTTGGTAAAGGGCGCGCGCCTGGTCCACCTTGGTTTGCTCCACGGCCAATTGCGAGACGATCACCTTCTCGTTCATGGTTAGCCGGTCGTTCTCGATCTTGTTGCGCGTGGTCAGCTCATTGGCCTTGCCTGCCGAGGACTGATAAGCGAGGCCGGAGATGACGCCCAGGTCGTAGAGAGCCTTGTCGGTCTGCGCCTGAAGTTTGGCTTGACTGAAATCCGCGCCAACGGTGGCCGCGCCGGCCTTTTGAGTCATTAGGTCGCTCTGCAACTTGATCTGGGTGTTGTGGTAGTCGCTCTCGGCGGCCTTCAGCGCCAGGCTGGCGTTCATCGCCTCCTGCTCCAGTTGCGGATAGGCAAGGTCCATGATGACCGTGTTGGGTTCGACGTGCGCTCCGGGCAGCACCAGAATGCGCGTCACCGTGGCCTCGGTTTCAGCGGGGATCAGACGGAGCTTATCCTCGCGCGGCACCAGCGAACCAGTTGACCCGCGCACCTGGCGGATCATCGGTCCACGCTTGACTGTATCCGTCCAAATGGTGGAGCGGTCCACTGTGGGCGCGGCTGGCTTCAGCCGCGATACTCCCAGTACGGCAATCGCCAAAACCACCACCGCAACGCCGGCGAAGATCCAAAGCCGACGCTTCCTCTTTTGCAATAAATCTGGGCGCGCAATGTCCATATCGACCATAGATAAAGCATTTGGCGTGCCAATCGAGGAGGGCTGAGTGGCGTTGATACTATGCGACTTAGCTCCTCCGGATTGTTCTTGGAGCCGCGTCTCAGTGTCCGCTTGCGGTATGCACTGTCTGATTTCGGACGGTTGGCCTGCTGATGACTTAATGCCTGCTTCCATTTGCTGTTGATTCGCGCTACTATTCCGGCAGGATGTTTGGAGGCCTTTTGTGACGCAGCGCCGGTGGGGATGGATTGTGCTGTTGGCTGCTCTTGCGCCCGGGCTGGCCTCTGCCGGCAAGCCCAAGCCGTGCATCAGCGCTGATGAAGCCACCAAATTGGTTGACCAGGATGTGTGCGTCTCGGCGCACATTTACGACGTGGTCGAGCTGCCGGATGGGACGCGCTACCTGGATGTTTGCGCGCCGCAGACGCCTGATGAGCAGTGCCGCTTCACCATTTTGAGCTTGTGGGAGGACCGCGAGGATGTGGGTGAGCTGCGCAAATACCGCGATATGAATGTGCAGGTGCGTGGAATTGTGCGGCCAATGCATGGGCGGGCGGGGATGGTGGTCAGCCATGCGCGGCAGTTCTACGGCGGTCCGCCCAAGTTCAAGCCCAATCCGCTGCTGGCGCGCGGCTTTTCTGCCGAAGAGAGCCGACCGCCGATCCGCGATCCCAATCTGCGCGCGCAGGGCGGAGGACGGTCGTTCATGAACTCGCGGGATCGGGTGACGCTGCCAGGGAAGTGAGAAGAGCTTGGTATCCCACCCTAGCCGCAAAAACAAGTACGCGGCGAGGGTGGGGCACCCATTTTTCTTACACTAGAGCCTCTTGCAAAATTGTATTCAGTTAGTTGATATGCGTCAGGGCACGACTTCAGTCGTGCCGAAAATGGCCCAAATTGAATCCGGCTTTAGCCGCTGCTGAATTGCAAGCACCTGAAAACAAAGAAACGCAGGGGCTAAAGCCCATGACTTATTGGGGCCTCTGGCGGCACGACTAAAGTCGTGCCCTGACACCTCTTGCAATTTCCAAGGAATTTTATAAGTGGCACACTATCTTCAAGAATGCTCTAGCTGATGCGCTCTTCGGCCATCTCTTGCAGAATGGCATCGGCGGCTTCTGCCGGGTCGGCGGCTTGGGTGATGGGACGACCCACGACGAGGTAGCTTGCGCCCAGACGCAGGGCTTCAGCCGGGGTGGCAATGCGCTTTTGGTCGCCGACGGCGGCTCCTGCGGGGCGGATGCCGGGGATGACCAAGACGCCTTCAGGCCCGGTGAGAGCGCGCAGGCTGGCAACCTCTTTTGGCGAGCAGACAAAGCCTCGCAGGCCCGCCTCCAAGGCCATCCGCGCCAGCAACTCCACCTGCGCGGCGGGTGAGCGCTCCAGGCCGACTGCGTGTACCTGGGCTTGATCCATGCTGGTGAGCACGGTGACGGCCAGCAACTCCGGTGGATCGGCTACACCATCAAGAGCGGCACGCGCTGCCGAGAGCATGGCAGGGCCTCCGGCGGCGTGCAGGGTCATCATCTTTACGCCCAGGCGGGAGGCCGAGCGCACCGCAGAGGCTACGGTGTTGGGAATGTCGTGCAGTTTGAGGTCGAGGAAGACGGAGTGTCCGCGCGCGGTGAGCAGCTCGACGATGGACGGACCGGCGGCGACGAAAAGCTCCAATCCAACCTTGAACCATTGGCAGGTGTTCTCCAATTGACCGATCAGAGCTTCGGCGGAGGCGGCGTCGGGCACGTCCAAGGCAACGATGAGACGCTTGCGCGCCTCTTCAACGTAGTCGATGTCGGGCGTGCGGGCGGAGGCAAAGGTGGGGTTCAACCGGTCGGGGATAGGCATACTTTTATCCTAGAGCATCTTCGGCGTTCGGGAAAGAAACAAGCGTGGACCGGGAGGTCCACGCTACAGCCGATCGGGAGGCCGGCGCTACAGTTTCTATGGGAATGAGGCTATTCTGCTCCGAGCTCGCGCACGATGGCTACTGATGCCGATGCGCCGATGCGGTTGGCTCCGGCTTCCAGAAGAGCTTTCACGTCGGCCAGGGTGCGGATTCCGCCCGATGCTTTTACGCCGCAGCGCGCGCCGGCCACGCCGCGCATCAGCGCCACGTCCGCCGGTGTGGCTCCGCCCTGGGCAAAGCCAGTGGAGGTCTTGATGAAATCCGCGCCGGATTGAATGGCGATCTCCGAGGCGCGCAGTTTCTCCGCCACGTTTAAGAGGGATGTTTCCAGAATCACTTTGAGCAGCGCGCCGTGGTAGTGCGCAATCACGGCAATCGAATGGATAGCGTGCTCGACGGCCTTGTGGTTACCGCTTTTGAGCTGTCCGATGGGGAGCACCATATCCAGCTCACGCGCACCGAGCCGCATCAGCGCCGTGGCCTCATGGCGCAAAGTGGAGACCAGCGAGGCTCCCAGCGGAAAGCCGATGACCGCGCCCACGGGAATGCCAGAGCCGGAGAGAGCGTTGACGGCCGTGGGAACCCAGACCGGATTCACCATGGCGCAGGCGAAGCGGTAGCGCATGGCCTCTTCGCAGAGAGTCTTCACCTGGAGCCGTGTGGCGTCGGGCTTGAGCAGCGTGTGGTCGATGATTGCGGCCAGCGATTGCCAATTCTGAAGAGCACCTGCGGCAAAAGCCGATGAATCGAAGAATCCGCTGGTAAACTCCTGCTCCAAATCCTGAGGCGCTGTGCTTGCAGCCATTCAATCGTGCTCCTGCCGGTGTTTTGCCGCGATGAACTGGCGGCTGGCCGGTTTTCTTGCCGCAATTGAGTATAGTACTTGGCTGAGCAAAAACCCAAGGGGGAATGTGAATTTTGGACAAACAGTGACGCACGCGCACCCAATAGAGGTTATTGATTCGGCTCGATTGCCTTGCGAGATTGCCGCCGAAAAGCAACCGCAGGTCCTTCGACTCCGCTACGCTCCACTCAGGATGACAGAGTTTTAGCGCTGCAATCCTTTTAATCACAACTTGTTGGGGCATTTGCGCCGCTTACTCCGGATGATCGGAGGTCATCAGGCAGATGTCGGGGAGGTTGCGGTAGCGCTCGGCGTAATCCATGCCGTAACCGATGACGAAGAGGTTGGGGATGGAGAAGCCCACATAATCGGCCTCGATCTTTTCCAGGCGGCGGGAGGGCTTATCCAGGAGCGTGGCGATGCGCAGCGACTTGGGATGCTGGCGCTGGAAGAAGTTGCGCAGATAGGAGAGCGTGAGGCCGGTATCGAGAATATCCTCGACCACCAGCACATTCTTGCCCTCGATGGGATCATCCAAGTCTTTGATGAGCTTGACCGCGCCGGAGGATCGATGGCCGCTGCCGTAACTGGAGACGGCGACAAAGTCGAAGGTGGCGTCCACATCCAGCGCCCGCGCCAGATCCGACAAAAACGGCGCTGCGC
>Ga0255351_1000428_pt1 | contig 19151 bp, 17 predicted proteins | sample HBST25r2metaG_FD_186024 | JGI IMG/M metagenome (GOLD analysis project Ga0255351, IMG submission 186024) | Peat soil microbial communities from Stordalen Mire, Sweden - H.B.S.T-25.r2 | ecosystem: Environmental > Terrestrial > Soil > Wetlands > Peat | place: Sweden: Norrbotten County, Stordalen... | reverse complement strand
AGGCGGGTGGTTCCGGGGGCGATCCGGTCTTCCCGCAGCAGCCGCTGATAGATCGGCAGCGACAGGCCGCCGGCATCGGCCTTACCGTTGGCGACGGCCAGCGCCACCGCATCATGGGCGCCGAGCACCCGCGGCGTGTAGTCGCGTTTGGCCACCAGCCCGGCCGCCAGCAGCTGATAGCGCGGCACCCAGGTGCCGGAGGTGGAGGCGGGATCGCCGAACGCGATTTCCTTGCCGCGCAGATCGGCGAGCGTTTTCGCCGGGCTGGCTTGCGGCACGATCACCGCCGCGTGGAAGACCGGGCCGACGCCGGGGTGCGACGGCCGCGCGAATGGCTGCAACTTCGCCCGCCGGCTCTGCAGGATGTAGGTGACGGGCCCAAGATAGGCGATGTCGAGGCGGCCGAAGCGCAGCGCCTCGCTGGTGGCGGCGTAGTCGGCGCCGACGACGAGGTCAACCGGCCGGCCAAGCCGCTGCTCCAGATAGGCGCGCAAAGGCTCGTTCAGGCGGATCACCGTGGGGGCGGACTCAGTCGGCAGCAGGCCGATGACCAGCCTGGCCGGACGGTCGGCGGCATGCGCCCGCGTAGCGGCGGTGGCGAGCAGGCCGGCGAGAGTCGCGCGGCGGGACAGCAAGGTCATGACATATCCTTATGGCAACGGCGTCAGCGCGCGCAGATTGTGAAAGACCCGCCCGCGCGCGGCGCTGTCGAACGCGCAAGGGGCGCCCTCGAAGGCGACGCGCCCGTCGGCCAGGCCGACGATACGGTCGGCGATCGACAGGGCGGTGTCAAGCTGGTGCAGCACGATGACGACGGTGAGGCCACATTGCCGCACCGCGGCGCGGAAGTCGCGGCTGAGCTGGCCGACCAGCGCCGGATCGACCGAGGCGAACGGCTCGTCGGCCAGCAGCAGCGCCGGGTCGCGCACCAGCGCGCGCGCCAGCCCCACGCGCTGGCGCTCGCCGCCGGAAAGCCGGCTGACCGCGGCGTCGGCGCGTGCCAGCAGGCCCACCGCATCCAGCGCCGAGGCGGCGCGCCGGCGCAACGTTGCTGGCCAGGGCAGCAGCGACAGCGGGTGGCGCTGGTCGGCGAGGCCGAGCAGCACGTTGTCGATCGCCGACAGGCGGCCGATCAGCGCATGGTCCTGGAACACCGTCGCGGTGCGCCGGCGATGCGCCCGCCACGCCCGCGCCCCGACGAGCATGCCGAGGCCGTCGACGCTGACCGTGCCGTTGCATGGCCGCAGCAGCCCGTTCAGGGTGCGGATCAGCGTGGTCTTGCCGGCCCCGGAACGGCCGACCACGGCGGTGATCGCGCCGGCGGGAAAGGCGAGCGACACATTTTCCAGCACCGTGCGCCCGCCCAGCGCCACGGTGATGCCCGCCAGCGCGATGGCGTTCCGCGCCTCGCCCGGCCTCTCGCCGTTACCGCAACGATCAGCCCGGCCGCGTGGCGCCACCGGCATCGGATGATCCCGCAGGGTTTCCCTGGTCACAACCCCTGGTCGTCCAGCGGCACCGCCCTGCCCTGCTCGTCGCGCAACACCCGGCGCAACCACAGCGGCGGATTGCCCCGCAGCAGGGCCTGCAGGCGGTCGAGCACGCTGTCGATCTCATGCGTCCCCTCGGTCTTGACCGGGAAGATGTCGGCGCTCTTCACCCGCATGGCGGCGAGGTCGCTGATGCCGCGGGTGATCAGGATCGAGCATCCGGCCAGCAATGCCACGCGGTTGCTCACCATGTCGCCGGCGGCGGCATCGGCGGCCAGGTCCTCGGCCATCATGCAGGCGCCGCCATTGCGGCCCATGCCCGGCTTCACCGCGCCGGCGGGCCGGTCGGCAAAGGCAATGACGGCGGCGGCGGCGCGCGGCGCGCCATGGAACTTCACGGCGTCCTCGAACGCCACGTTGTCGCGGCTGACCCGGTAGAACACCACCTGGCGGGCGTCGGCGAAGCCGGCATCGACCTGCACCAGGCTGTTGGTGGTCAGGGCAACCTTGAGATGAGCGTGCGCGGGCATCGGGCTTTGTCCTTGTGTGCGGGCGATGGGCAATCGAAACGCCTGGTCAGGTCATCGGCACGTCGGTGGGCATGATTTCGTGGGCGAAACGCATGGCAAAGCTGGCGGGCAGAACGGCGCCGTCGGTGCCGCGCGCCCGCCAGCGCGGCAGGTCGGCGACCGCGATCGCGCCATCGGTCAGCGCTTCGACCGGAATGATATGCAGCGCGTCGCGGATGACCACGAAAAAGTCGATCGGGAAGCGGGCGGCATCGCGGGAGGCCTCGCTGATGTCGAAGCGGCAGATATCATCAATGATGCGGACGCGGCCGGTGTCGCAATCCAGCCGCAGATGGCGGTTGAGCCGGAGCGGCTCGCGGAACTGGAACAGCGAGCGGCCCTCGTCGCTGAACCGCTTCACCTCGCCGACGATGTCGGCGTAGTAGCGCAGCAGCATCGCCTCCACATAGGCGGCGCTGTAGGGCTGCGCGAACGAGCCGAGATAGTACGCCACGGCGGATTGCAGCAGCGTCAGCCCGGCGGGCGAGATGTCGAGCGCCAGCACGGTGGCGTCGATCGCCCCGAAGCAGCGCAGCAGCCCGCCCTCGGCCACGATGGTGCCCTGGCGGTGCAGCGCCACCTTGCGGACGACGCGCAGGATGCGGAATATCTCGGCCACCGCCCGCTCGCCGCTGCTCGCCCGCGGCAGCGCGCGATAGATGTCCCAGCTGGCGCGGCCTTCGCTGGCCGGGTCATCCGCCTCGAAGGCGGCCTGCAGCAGCAGGCAGGCGGTGGTGGCGCCGGCGATGCGCGCCGCTTCCGCCATGCGCGGCCCGTCGGTGTTCACCGCCAGGGTCTTCTTGCGCGTGTACAGCTCGATCTGCCGGTGTTCGGGCAGGGACAGCGGCGCTGACGACCGCGCAACGAGTTCGCCAGCGAGTTCCGGCAGCTTATCCATGGTCGTGCCTTGCGGGATGGAGGATGGCAGGCGGTCGGGCACCGGATCCCACGGCCCCGACCGCGCCCTTACGATCTCACCAGGTGTTCAGCAGCCACTCCTTGTTTTTGGTGTACTCCATGTGGGTGAACAGCGCGTTGGCGATCGCCTCGCCCAGCAGCATCGCGCCGCGGTAGCCGACGGTCGGATGCCGGTACAGCCCGGCCCGGTCGAAGGTGGGGAAGCCAACCCGCACCATCGGAATCTGCCGCTCGATGGCCACGTAACGGCCTTTCGAGTGACCCAGGATCAGATCAACCTCGATCTCCTTGCTGTCGATCCGCCGCTCCAGCTCCCACAGATCGGCGTTGCACACCACCTGCATGTCCCAGTCCACCCGGTTCTTCAGGTCGAGCAGGCGCGGGTCCTTCTTGTAGGCCGAGTTGTCGTCGCCGAGCAGCAGCAGCACCGGCTTCAGCTCGACCTCCAGGCAGAACTCCGCCAGCCCGATCACCAGATCGGGGTGACCATAGATGGCCACTTTCTTGTCGGCGAAGAACATATGCGCGAGATCCTGCAGCGCATCCAGCGCCACCCCGCGCTCATGCACCAGCGATGCCGGAATCTCCTTGCCGGTAAGCCGGGAAATCGCCCGCAGCATCGCGTCGGTGTTGCGGATGCCGTACGGCGTCGGCACGACCTCGCTCGGCACGCCGAACTCCTGGGTCAGATACTCCGCCGCCGCCGCCCCCTCGTAACGCGCCAGCGCGACCGAGCCGATGGCGTTCGGCAGCCCCTGCAGATCCTCGACCGTGGTGCGGCCATGGGTGTTGATCGACTTGTCCGGCAGCATCGGCGAATCGAAATCCTCGATGTCGAGCAGCACGGTGCCGTCGATGCCCATCTCGCTCAGATAGTGCTTCAGCAGCACCGTGTCGCCCGGGTTCACCCAGCCGGTGAACAGGTTCAGCTTGCCGTTCGGCGTGGTCTTCTCCTTGGCCAGCGACTTCACCAGGGACTTCACGGCCTCATTGTAGCCGCCGACCTGGCTGCTCTTGAAGCTCGGCGTGTGCACGGTCACCAGATGGATCTCGCGGCCGGGGAACGCCTTCGCCAGATCCTCGCGGCAAAGGTTCAGCGTGCCCTCGACATCGTCGCCGATCACCTCGGTGGAGCAGGTGGTGATCACCGGAATGACCCGCAGATGCGGATAGCGCTGCGCCAGCACCATCACCCCCTCGCGGATGCGGTTGTTGCCGCCGAACACCGCCGACTCCTCGTGCAACGAGGTCGAGGCGATGTCGAAGTTCTCCTTGAAGTGCTGGGCGAACAGCAGGCGGACGAACATGCTGCAACCCTGACCGCCATGCACCAGCGGGATGGCGTCCTTGACGCCGATCCCGGCAAACTGCGCGCCGGCCGGCTGGCAGTCGTACATGGGGTTGATCACCCCGGCACGTTTCTTGGTGGTTATCTCGCAACCCATCGGGAATGCCTCTCAACCTGCGCCGTGGCGCCGGATCAATAGAGTTGGTGGCTGAGCTCGCGATTCTTCGAGCCGGTGATGGCGATCTCCTCCAGCCGCGCCTTCAGCCCGGCGATCAGCGCGCGTACCTCATCGGGCGAGGTCTCGGCCAGCCAGGGAAAGCGCTTGCGGAAATCGGCCACCATGACCGTGGCATCGGCGTAGAACAGCCGGTCCATCGGCGTGTCCAGCTTCGGCGCGGCCCCCGCCAGCAGGTCGGTGGCGGTGGCCAGGATGCCGTCGATGTTCTCCTGCCGGTCCCAGGTGCGCGAGAAGAACTGCCACAGGCAGCGCTCCTGCACGTAGCCGAACAGATCGTCGAGTTTGCTGCTCATTCCGCGGCCTCCTTGTAAGCCACCGCGCCGGTGCCGCGGATGTCCACCCCGGCCAGCGACAGCAGCGGGTTGTTGACGGCGTTGTAGGCATCACGCGCCAGGTTCACGAAGCCTTCGAAGCCCATATACGGCCCGTTGTGATAGCCATGGCCGTTGACATAGGGGATGTGCAGCTTCTTCACGAGCTCGCCCACCCGCGGGCCGGTGAAGATGACATCCGGCTTGATCAGCTCGATGATCTCGAAGAACTCCAGCTCGTTGCCGTCGTCGATGTAGTAGGTGCCGTCCTGGCCGCGGGCGATGACCTTCTCGAAATCCTCCTCATGGCCGAACTTGGACGACATCGCCACCACCCGCATGCCCAGGTCGTCCTCGACCGACTTGGTCCAGTGCCACAGCCGCGGGCCGCCGGTCCAGATCGCCATCTTGGTGCCCTTCAGGCGCTCCTTGTACCAGTCGAGCTTGGGACCCCACTTGGCGTATTCCTCGGCGATCAGTTCCTCGCCCTTCTCCTCGATGCCGAAGAAGGCGCACACCTTGCGGATGCCTTCGGCCATGTAGTTGAAGCCCCAGCTGTCGATGTCCAGGCGGGGGATGCCGTAGCGCTTCTTCAGCTCGTTGGCGATGTAGCCGGCCGAGCGCGCGCAGTTCACCACGTTCAGCTGCGCACGGTGCATGCCGCGCAGATCGTCGTAGTTGGCGTTGCCGGTGAAGTGCGAAATCACCTGGATGCCGAGCCGGTCCCAGTACGTCTGCAACAGCTGGGTGTCGCCCTGGATGTTGTAGTCGCCGATGAAGTTCATCGTGTACTGGCTGGTGATCTCCGGCTCGATCGTGCCGACCTTGTGGTCGATCCAGCCGATGTTCAGCACGTGGTGGCCCTTCGACTGGCTGACGCCGGCGAAGCCCGGGCACTCGACGATGAACACGTCAACGTCGGGGCGCTTGTCGGTGACGCGCTTGACGGTGGCGGGAATGTCGTCGCCGATCAGCGCGGTCGGGCAGGTGGTGTAGACGATCATGCGCTTGATGTCGGGCATCTCGTCGAAGGCTTCGTTCATCGCCTTCTCAAGCCGCTTCTCGCCGCCGAAAACGATGTGGCTCTCCTTCATGTCGGTCGACCAGACGTATTTCATCTGGAAGTGCTTGCCGTCGTCGCTGGGGTAGCGCTTGGTGTGCCAGGTGTCGTAGGCGCAGCCGATCGGGCCGTGGATCATCTGGATGGTGTCCTTCAGAACACCGCCGATGACCAGCTTGGCGCCACAGAAGGCGCAGCCACGCTCGGACAGCGTGCCGGGGATGGTTGCCGCGTTCGCCAGCGGCAGATGCTCCCGCGTGTCCTCACCAGGCGCCTTCAGGTAAACATGCTTCTCGCGCTCGGGGATGTCCTGGTCGCATTTGAGCAGAACCATAGGCATGTCGGTGTCCTCCTTGCTCAGGTCGGTTCGTGCATCGGTCTTGGCATCGCCACGCCGGCCTGACAGGCGGCGCGATCGCGTCCAGGGCCTCTACAGCAGGAAGCGTGCCAACCCGGAAAACCTCGCCGGCGGCAGCGGAATCCGCCACCGCGGCCGGTATTTCGCACCAGCAAGTACGAAGCCCGCGGCGATGTTCGCCTATGTGCGGATGGCGGGCACGGCGAAGCGTTCCGCCCGGTACGGACGCGGCGGATTTGTTCCCGGCCGTACAAACCTGGCACCGCGCCGGCCTGGCCCATGACCGCTGGCATGGCCGTTGCGTGCCCAACCGCCCAAACCGCATGGCATCCACACAGGAACCGACAGATGGACATTGGCGAAACTTCGACCAACACCGGTCAGGAGAGCACGGGCATCCGCGTGGCCGTCGCAACGAAGGACGGCACGCTGGTCGATCTGCATTTCGGCCACGTGCGCGCCTTCGACATCTATGAGGCCGGCGCCGCCGGCATCACCCATCTGGAACAACGCGGCATCGACAAATACTGCAAGGACGACGACGACCGGGCCACCCGGATGCAGGGCATCCTGCAGGTGATCGGCGACTGCAAGGGCGTTCTGGTGGCGCGCATCGGTCCGGTGCCGAAAGAGATGCTGGCCGCCGCCGGCCTGGACGCCGCCGATGACTACGCCTTCCAGCCAGTGGCGGAAGCGGTGGCCGCCTTCGCCACAAAATGGCGCGCCCCCGCCGTCCCCGAACCGGCGCCGGAACCGGACGGCCCGGGAAAGGCCGAGCGGTTCCTGCACGCCATGCTGCGCGTCAATGACCTTGAGCGTTCCATCGATTTCTACACCAGGCTGCTCGGCATGCAGGTGATCGCCCGGCGCGAGCACCGCAAGAACCAGTTCACCCAGGTCTATCTCGGCTACGGCGACAACGACGCGGCCATCGGCCTGGAACTGGTGTTCAACTGGAGCCGCGAGGAACCCTACCGGCACGGCGACGCCTTCGGTCACATCGCCATCGCGGTGTCCGGCATCAACGCGCTGTGCAACCGGCTGGCCGCCGAGGGCGTGCCCATGCCGCGCCCGCCGCGCAGCCAGCGCCACGGCGACATCATCGTCGCCTTCATCGACGACCCGGACGGCTACCGGATCGAACTGGTACAGCGCCCCGAGGGCAGCGCGGAATCGCCGTGAAGGTACATTCCGCCCTGGATAGTTCCATTCCGTGCGATCGCCGCGCATCGCCCGGCCTCGCGCCGGGGGCCGGGCGCCGCACCGCCAAATCGCCGCCGTCTGGCATGCTGCTTGCTAACACCGCTGGCGGCGAGTGGACACACGCCCAGCCACGCCCATCGCCGAACCGCGCGCAACGTCACCTGAGAGGACAGATTACCATGGCCGCACTTCGTCAGATTGCATTCTACGGAAAGGGAGGCATCGGCAAGTCGACCACCTCCCAGAACACCCTCGCCGCCCTGGTCGAACTGGACCAGAAAATCCTGATCGTCGGCTGCGACCCGAAAGCCGATTCCACCCGCCTGATCCTGAACACCAAGTTGCAGGACACCGTGCTGAGCCTGGCCGCCGAGGCCGGCTCGGTCGAGGACCTCGAACTCGAGGACGTGCTGAAGATCGGCTACAAGGGCATCAAATGCGCCGAGTCCGGCGGCCCCGAGCCGGGTGTCGGCTGCGCCGGCCGCGGCGTCATCACCGCCATCAACTTCCTGGAAGAAAACGGCGCCTATGACGACGTGGACTATGTGTCCTACGACGTGCTCGGCGACGTGGTGTGCGGCGGCTTCGCCATGCCGATCCGCGAAAACAAGGCGCAGGAAATCTACATCGTCATGTCCGGCGAGATGATGGCGCTGTACGCCGCCAACAACATCGCCAAGGGCATTCTGAAATACGCGCATTCCGGCGGCGTCCGCCTCGGTGGGCTGATCTGCAACGAGCGCCAGACCGACCGCGAGGAGGAACTGGCCACCGCCCTGGCGACGCGCATCAACACCAGGCTGATCCACTTCGTGCCGCGCTCCAACAGCGTGCAGCATGCCGAGCTGCGCAAGATGACCTGCATCCAGTATTCGCCCGACTCCAAGCAGTCGCAGGAATACCGCACCCTGGCGAACAAGATCCACAACAACTCGGGCCAGGGCACCATCCCCACCCCGATCAGCATGGAAGAACTGGAGGACATGCTGCTGGAGTTCGGCATCATGAAGACCGCCGAGCAGGAACTCGCGGAAATCCAGGCGCAGGAAGCCGCCGCCGCCCTGGCCGCCTGCGCCGCGCGCGAGCCGGCAAACGCCTGATCATGTCTGACGGTTCCCGCGGGCGGGCGCGCTTCCCGCCCGCGGGAACCGCTGTTTTCGCCGTGGCCACAAGCACACGGCAAAGCAATGAACAACGAGCGACAGCCTTGCATGCAAGCCGGCGGAACGCAGAAGCCGTCGCGCGTCGTTGATCGATGACCGAGAGCATTCTCTGCGGGAGGACGCCGACCTGCTGGTCATCGGCCACTTCCCGCCCCACGGAGTCGTCCGGTTTCCACCGGCATCGCCGCGGCTTTTCCACCGCTTTCACCGAGATGGACACCATTCTTGGCGGCGAATGAAAGCTCCCGCGGGCAATCGATGGAATCGTCGAAAGGTACGATCCTCCCGCCGTGTTCGTCTATCAGACCTGTCTGCCGGCGATGATGTGGCGCGACGGCGGGGCGTTTTGTTGCGCCCATGGCCATCCCCCAACATGCCAGGCCCTGTTTCAATCGAGTTCCCCATTGACTTAATCCGGTAGCGTGCGAAATATCCGCCACCCTCACGGCTTCGTGATGGACCGATGGCGCCCGGCACTCACGCCGGACCGTACGTGTTCATCAGGATTGACCGGCGGGATTGGTGCCTTTGCGCCTGGGAGATCACGGTTGCCTTACATCCGGTAAGGCTTGACGGTGGCAACCCAAGGGGCGGCGGCATCGGACACCGGTTTGAACCGGCACTCGTTTCCGCGGGCTCGCGGCAAGCCAGGCTTGGGCATGCCGCGACGGCGAACGGAGTTCCGGTATGTCTGCTCGTGTCGAATCTGAATGTTCTGTCGTTTTTCCGCAAACTCGTTACGCCACACCGGGCCGGCGCCTGGCCGCCCCGTTTCGGGCGGCGGGTAATCATTGCATCAGCCGCCATTTCCTGCATGCCGGCACCTCGCTCATGGCGGTACTGCTGACCGCCGGGCCGGGCTTGGCGCAGAATGCCGCGACGGGCAGCGAGCCGGCGCAGGTGCCCGCGGTGACCGTCGAAGGCGCGGCGCCACAACAGGACGGCAATGCCGCCAATGGCTATCGGGCTACCTCGGCCGCGGTCGGGCCGCTGGGCAATACCCCACTGGCGGACACACCCTACACCATCAACGTCACCCCGGGCGATCTGATCGAGCGGCAGGAAGCGCATACGCTCGCCGACGCGCTGAACACCAATCCGACGGTTTCGACCCTGCTCAACGCCAACACCGTCGCGTCGATGTCGCGCGTCATGGTGCGCGGCTTCACCGCCGCCGACCAGAACGAATTGCGCGATGGCCTGGTCGATCGCAGCTTCACCATCCCGCCGATGGAAATCGTTGACCGCATCGAAGTGCAGAACGGATTGTCGGGCTTCCTCTATGGGTTCTCCCAGCCTGGCGGCATCGTCAACTACATCAGCAAGCGGCCCACCGACAGCCCGCTCGCCAGCCTCAGCGGCGGTGTTTTCAACGGCGGCGTCGGCTACGTGCACGCCGATCTCGGCGGGCCGGTACCGGAGACTGACAACCGGCTCGGCTATCGCCTCAACGCCTATCAGGAGGGCGGCGGCAGCGCCATCGACGGCGGCCAGCAGCGCCGCAGCCTTGTTTCCTTATCGCTGTCCTACGAGGTTCGGCCCGACACCCATATCTGGGTCGATGCATGGCATCAGGACCAGGAAATCAACGGCCTGATGACGATGTTCGACGCGCCGAGCGGCAACTGGTCGGGCACCCACACCGCGGTGCCATCGGCCACGGACTTCCTGGCCAACCGGCAATACGGCCAGGACTGGAGCTATAACAAATCGGACAAGACGCTGGGCGGGATCGGATTCGATTCCAAACTGAGTGACATCTTCACCGTGCGCGCCGCCATCCGCTATGGCTATATGTGGCGGCAGTACTCCTATGTGGACGCGGTTCTGCAAGGGAATTCGGGACGCTACCTGGAAGTCGCGCACCAGGACGCGCGCCAGACCGAGCGGACCGAATCAGCCTACGCGCTGACGGATGCCGCGTTCGACATCGGCCCCGTCCACCATGACGCCACCTTCGGCTATACCAACACCCAATACTACTACGAACGCGCGCCGGAGGTGGTGACCAACCTCGGCTATTCCACCATCGCCAATCCACTGGCCTTCGCCGAGCCGGTGGTGACGTTCGCGCCCAACAACAACTTCCAGCGCGCGATCTGGGACAATTACGTTCTGGGCGACCGCGTTACCATCAACCAATACGTGTCACTGCTGGGCGGCCTCAATGAGGCGGTGCTGACGCAGAACGCCTGGGGCAGCGGCACCGCCATCAGCACCTCCAACTACCGCGCCGCCCATCTCTCGCCAAGTGCCGGCGTGGTGGTCAAGCCGGTTCCCGAGGTTTCCCTCTATGCTTCGTATATCCAGGGTCTGGAGGCCGGCGACAGCACGACCAGCAGCACCGCGGTGAACGCCAACCAGGTGCTGGCCCCCAGCGTCAGCGACCAGTACGAAGTCGGCGCCAAAACGGTGATCGGCCGGCTCGGCGTCAATCTCTCGCTGTTTCGCATCGACAAGGTGAATGCCGAGCTCGACCCGTCCGACAACGTCTACAAACAGGACGGCCGCGAAATCCATCAGGGCGTCGAACTGGTAACGACCGGCAAGCTGACCGATTCGCTCACGCTGGTCGGCGGTTTCACCCTGATGCACGCCTTCATTGCCAAGGCCTCGGCGGTGCCGGCCAGCGACGGCAAAATCCCCATCGACGTGCCCGAGCAGCAGGCGCGGCTTTATCTGGAATATGCCGTGCCGGGCGTTCCCGACCTGACGCTCAGCGGCGGGATGAACTACAATGGACGGCGTCCGCTCGACACGCTCAACACCGCCTTCTTCGCCCCGTCCACGACCTTCGATACCGGTCTGCGCTACAATCCCGAACTCTACGGTCATCGCTTCAGCGCCACGCTGAACGCTTTCAATATCTTCGATCGTGCCTACTGGACCTACTACCGCAGCGGCGACGGACTGCTGATGGGGGCCGGCCGCACCATCACCTTTTCGCTGAAGGCGACATTGTGAGCGGGCTGGCCAACATGGCCATCCGGGCAAAGCGGGTGCCGGGCGCGGCGTTGCTGTTCGTGCTGCTGCCGCTGCTGGCGGCGTTTCTCTCGCTGCTGATCGGACGCTATCCGCTGGCGCCCGGCGCGGTGGCGGAGGTTCTGGCCCGGCACCTGCTGGCATTGCCGGTCAACCCGGCGGACCCGGCCGACATCGTGGTGATCGCCATCCGCCTGCCGCGGATTGTCGCGGGGCTGCTGGTCGGGGCGGCATTGTCGATGGCCGGGGCGGCCTTTCAGGGCATCTTCCGCAATCCCCTTGTCTCGCCTGATATTTTGGGGGTTGCGGCGGGGGCCGGGTTCGGCGCCGCGCTGGCCATTCTGCTCGGCGCGGGACCGGGCGGCATTCAGCTCAGCGCGTTTCTGGCCGGGCTCGCGGCGGTGGCGATGACCTGGCTGATCACCCGTTGGTGCGCCGGCAACGGCGACGACGTGCTGGTGCTGATCCTCGCCGGGGTGATTGTCGGCACCGTCTTCGCCGCCCTGGTGGCGCTGGTGAAATTTGCCGCCGATCCGACCAACACGCTGCCGGCCATCACCTTCTGGCTGATGGGCAGTCTGGCCACCGTGGGCTGGCCCGATCTGGCGGCGGCCGGCCCGCCGATCGGTGCCGGGCTGGTAGTGCTCGGTCTGTTGCGCTGGCGGTTGAACCTGCTGGCGTTTGGCGATGAGGAGGCGCGGGCGCTGGGTGTCGATGTGGGGCGCCTGCGCTTGGCGGTGGTGCTCGCGGCCACGCTGATGACCGCGGCGGCGGTGGCGATCAGCGGGGTGATCGGGCTGGTTGGCCTGGTGGTGCCGCACATGACCAGGCTGCTGGTGGGGCCGGACCATCGGGTGCTGTTGCCGGCGGCGGCGCTGATCGGCGGCACCTTCCTGCTGGTGGTGGACGATGCCGCGCGCATCCTGGCGGGCGCCGAGGTCCCGCTCGGCATCCTGACGTCGCTGATCGGTGCTCCGTTCTTTCTGTCGGTGCTGGGCCGGGCACGTGGCGGGGGGGCATAAGATGGCTTCTCATGCGCTGGAGGTCCGCGGGCTGGTCTGCGGCTATCGCGGGCGCGCGATCACCTCGGCCGCCTCGTTCGTGGTTGCCCCGGGGGAATGGTTGTTCCTGCTGGGGCCGAACGGTGCCGGCAAGACGACGCTGTTCAAGACCATTCTGCGCCTGCTGCCGGCGCTGGGCGGATGTGTCCGGCTCGGCGGCGAGGATGTGGCGGAATGGACGGCGCGGCGCTTTGCCGCCCACGTCGGCTATGTGCCGCAGGCGCATATGCCACCTTTCGCCTTCCGCGTGCATGACGTGGTGGCGATGGGGCGCGCCGCCCATCTCGGGCCGTTCGCCACGCCCGGTGCCCGCGACCGCGCCATCGCCGAGCAGGCGCTGGGCGACCTCGGCATTCTGGCGTTGCGCGATGCCGCCTTCACGGCGCTGAGCGGCGGCGAGCGGCAGCTCGTGCTGATCGCCCGGGCACTGGCGCAGCAACCGGCGGTGCTGGTGATGGACGAGCCGACGGCGAATCTCGATTTCGGCAACCAGGCACGGGTGCTTTCGCTTGTGCGGGCTCTGGTGGCGCGTCGGAAACTGGGTGTGCTGATGACCAGCCATGACCCCAACCAGGCGTTGCAACATGCCGATCGCGTCGCCGCGCTCGGCCGCGACGGGCGGCTGCACGTTGGTCCCCCGGCGGATGTGGTCACGGAGAGCTACATGAAAGCCACCTATGGCGTTGATGTCCGGGTCGCCGCAATGGCCCATCCCGATGGCGGGTCCACCCGTTTCTGTGTCCCCATGGCGCGGCCATGAAAGTGGTCGCGGTCACTGGGCACACTGGCCCGTCGCGCAGTGGCGGCCCGCGCGGATGGATGGTTTTGGGCGGTGTCATCGCCTTATCCGCCTTTGCCGCGCCGGCGTCCGCCCGCGGCGTCGTCGACATGTCCGGGCGTGTCGTGGATGTCCCGCCGCGGGCCGAGCGCGTCGCCTGTCTGGAGGTGCTGTGTTATCAACGCATGTTCATGCTCGGTGCCGAGGCGCGTGTTGTGCTGATGTACGATACCGCCGCTCCCTGGATGGCAGCGACCAACCCCGAGGTCGGCGCCATTCCCCGAACGGTCGGCGCCGCGAACATCGAGGAACTGCTGGCACGCAGGGTCGATGTCGCGTTCCTGTTCTACGATGCGGGGCGGGTGTTGCCCAGGCTGGCGGCTTCCGGCATTCCGGCCTTCGTCTCGCAGCGATCCGGTCCGCCGGCGGCAACCGAAGCCGCGTTCATTGCCGACACGATGCATGGGGTGCGGCTGTTCGGCCAGGTGCTCGGCGGCGCGGCCGAGGCGCGGGCCGAGGAATGGTGCGGCTATTTCGAGGCGCGCATCCGCCGGGTGCTGGCGCGCACCGCCGATCTTGCGCCGTCGCGGCGGCCACGGCTCTATTACGTGCGCGGGCCGCAGGCGCTGAACACGCAGGGCCGCGGTGCCTACTCCTATTGGAGCGGCACCATCGCCGGCGCCACCATGATCGCCAGTGCTCTGCCGCTGGCGGGCCGCGGCGCGGTGCCGATGGAGGACATCGTCCGCTGGGACCCGCAGGTGGTGCTGGTCGGGCGGCAATATCCATTGGGGCTGGTGCAGGACGATCCGCGCTGGGCCGGGGTGGCGGCGCTGCGCGAACAGCGCGTGCTGCCGACGCCGGAGGGCGTGTTCTACTGGGATGGCGGGCCGGAAAGCGCCCTGCTGCTCACCGAATTCATCGCCAAATTGCTGCATCCCGATCGCTTCGCCGACCTCGATATGCGCGCCGAGGTGCAGGAGTACTACGCCCGCTTCTACCGCACCCGACTCGACGATGCGGCGGCGGACCGGTTGTTGCGCGGCGAATCGCCAGACGGCAGCCGGCACAACAAGTTCAATAACTGACCTCGCCCCCGGTGTTCCGGTCCGAAAAATTGCCGCCGATGCCCGCCCTTGATCGCCCCTTGCGCGGCATGCCGATAGCGCCGGCCGGCCCGGAATGGGCGAGGCTCCTGCTGCTGCCGGCCGTGGGCGGGCGCTGGCCGTCGATTCGCTCCTCACACATGCGCGGTTGGGCGCTGCTTGTGTCGGGGCTGCTGCATATGGCCTTGCTTGGGTGGTGGCTGACGCTGCCGGTACCCGCGCCACTACCCGCGCCACCGGTTGAGCCGCCTGCGTTGCCGGTCGAACTGGTGACGCTTGCGCCGCCGGTCGAGGCCGCGCCGGTTCCCGCCGCCGCGGAGGCGCCACCGTCCGAGACACCGCCGGCCGAGACACCGCCGGCCGAGCCGGCACCGCCTCCCCCCGCACCGGAAACGCCAGCCGCCGCGCCGCCGCCGGCGGCCATCGCCGGCCCTCACCCAATTGCTCGGCTCGCCGTAACAAAGCCGCCGCGACCCAATCCGTCCCGCCCGCACGCGCCGCCGCCGGCAGCCGCGCCCGCCGCCGTTCCCGCCACGCCGGAAACACCATCCACCCCGGAGACTGCCATCGGGGCGGCGCCGACGAACCCGCCGCCGGTTCCGCCCGACTATATCGGCCTGATCCAGACCAGGCTGGCAAGCGTGAAGCGCTACCCCACCGAAGCCCGCCTTCACGCATTGGAAGGCGTCGTGTTGCTGCGCTTCGTGCTCGCCGCCGACGGCGCCGTGCTGTCCGCGCGCGTCATCCGCGGGTCCGGGGTCGCAACGCTGGACGCCGAAGGATTGGCCATGATCGCCCGCGCCTCTCCCTTCCCGCCATTGCCCGGCGCGTTGCGCGCGACACCGCTCACGCTGGCCGTCCCGGTGGCCTTCTCGCTGCGTGCGCACTGATCACGACGTGCCGGGTGCGGCGCCGTCGTGTATAAACCGCTGTTTCCTTCATTCTCACCAAGGTTTTACCGAATGGCATCGCCCCCCCTGCTATGGCCTGCCGCTCCGCAGGCGACGCGCATCCTCTATCTTGCCCGCTTCGCCCCGGACGATCCGATCTACACGGTCAAGCCGGAAGGGATCACCTCCGGCTACGCCGAGTATCATTTCCGCCTGTTCGAGGCCCTGCAGAGCATCGGCTACCATGTCGCCTCCAGCTCGAAGCCCTATGCGGCGCTGGTGGCCGGCGGCAACGTGGATTTCGTGTTCTCGCTGCTCAACCGCATGCCGATCCGCAACCCGGAACTGCTGGTGCCGGCGATCTGCACCTATCTGCGCCTGCCCTGCCTCGGCGCGCCGCCCAACATCCGCGCGCTGGCCGAAGACAAATACCTGAGCAAGCTGGCCTTCGCCGCCCTCGGCCTGCCCGTGGCGCCGGGGCGGGTTTACCGGCCGGGGGCCACGCCCGAGGCGCCGGATTTCGCCGGCCCCTATTTCGTCAAGGACCGCTTCGGCGCCGCCTCGGAGGGCGTGACCGAAGCGTCGCTTCAGGACAGCTGGCAGGGCGCCGCGGGCGGCATCGCCGGCTTGCATGCCACCGGCAAGGAAGCCCTGGTGGAGCGTTTCTGCTCCGGCATCGACGTGACCGTGCCGGTGCTCGGGCTTGCCCCCTATCTGGTGCTCGGCCATGTCGCGCCACGCTCCGACAAAATCGGCAACATCCTCACCGCCGACCTGAAGACCGACGACCGGCTTGGCAACGAGCTGATCGATGTCGGCGCCGCCACGGCGGCGGCGATCGAGGACGATGTGCGGACGGTATGGGCGGCGCTGGGGCCGATCGACTATTTCCGCCTCGACTACCGCTGGGACCCGGCGACCGGGCAGCGCTTCCTGATCGAGATGAATATCTGCTGCTATCTCGGCGTGCGGGGGGCGTTCGGCCTGGCCGGTGAACACCGCGGCTACGACCGCACGCAGATACTGGCGCATGTGGTGGAGTATAGCCTGGCACGTCAGCGCGGCACACACACCCACGAAAGATGGGTGATTTGAGGAAACCGCCGGAAATGCACGGCACGGAACATATCCCGGCGGATTGTTCGGGCCTGTGCATTTCCGGCTTCCACACCGCGTCGCCCGGCATTTGCCGCGGCCGTGGCACGGTTCTTGAAGTGCATTCCCGGCGTGGCCGTCGTCCAATGGCCCGCGACCAAGGGAATCACGCCATGCTGCATCGCCGGCTGACCAGCCTCGACTTCCCTGATCACACCGCCGTTTCGATCCGCGCGACCGCCCCGCTTCTGCCCACGCTGGATTTCCTCGGGCGCATGCCGGTGCCGCTGCGTTACGGCTTCGCGGCGGGGCTGGATCGCGCGGCAACCCAGGCGGGGGGACGCAATGTCTGCTTCCTGATGGGCAATGAATGGTACGCGCCATTCGACGACCTGCTGCGCAGTGACCCGAACACCGGCTTTCCGCACATGATCCTGTCGCCCTTTACCCGCGACGTGCTGTCGGTGGCGTTCCAGCAACGCTTGCGCGCGGCCGGCCATGGCGCCGCCCCCGGCAAGCCGGTGCACCCGGCGGTCAGCGCCGCCGGCCTCGTCGATCCGGCCGGTCTGTTCTCGGTGTTCGCCGTGATTCCCTGGGTATTCCTGATCGACCACCGCAAGCTCGGCGCCCGGCCGGTGCCACGCAGCTGGGCCGACCTGCTCGACCCGGTTTATCATAACCAGATCGTGTTCGGCGGCTGGCAGCGACCCAGCGACGGAACCTATCCCGACTGCAACGATTTTCTGCTGCTCACCCTGTACAGCCGCTTCGGCGCCGCCGGCCTGCGGGCCTTCGCCGCCAACACCCGGGCGATCCTGCACAACACCGTTGCCACCCGCCTGGCCGGCGGCAACAGCGATCAGGGCGGCGCGATCTCCATCCTGCCGTGGCTGCAAGCCGATATCTGCCCGCGCCGCGACCGGACCAGTGTGATCTGGCCGGAAGATGGCGCGATGACCATGCCGATCGGCTTCTCGGTCGCCGCGACGCAACACGCCCGGGTGCGGCCGCTGCTCGACTTCATCCACGGCGATGACTACGCCGCCCAACTCGCGCGCAACCGCTACCCGGCGGTCTGGGCCAGCCTGCCACAGGGACTGCCACCGGGCGCACGGCTCGGCTGGCTCGGCTGGGACTATACGCGCACGCATGACATGGCCGAGGAGACCGCCATCGCCACCCGCCTGTTCTTCGCCGCCTGGGGACACGGCTGATGCGCCTGGTGACGGTCGCGGGACCGCCCTCGGTCGGCAAGACCTCGCTGTTCCTCAAGGTCGCGGCACGGCTGCGCGATGATGGCGCGCAGGTGGGCGTGGTCAAGTTCGACGCCCTCTCCACCACCGACGACGTGGCCTACGCCGCCCTCGAACTGCCGGTGCGGGTCGGCCTCTCCGCCGGGCTGTGCCCAGACCATTTCTTCGTCAGTAACATCGACGACGCACCGCCAGAAATGAATCCGCACGCCACGCCGCGCATCACCCGCATGACCTGGTGCCGGTGTTTGACCAGCAGCTGGCGGCAGGCCGTGCGGTGATGGCGATGCAGATGGCCGCCCAGGCGCTCGGTTTCGGCGGCATCTGGAAGTCGGGGTGGTTCATGTACGACCGTGGTCTGCATCGCGATCTCGGCCTCGCGGAGCAGGACCAGATCGTCGGCTTTCCGTATCGGCACCCCGCAACGCGAGCTTCCGCCGCCACCACAAGTTGAGGACGTGGACAGCTACGTTCGCGTTATTTGACCCGCTTCAGAGCCTCATATTGATGAACCTTTTTGCACAAAACCAGCGGCAATCAAGGAGTCAATCAGAAGGTGCCTGGCAGCCCGTCGGAGTTGAGTCGCCAGCCGGAAGGGGTGGCGTTGCTTTCATGACGGGCGCAAGCCCGCATCGGAGGGTCGAGCTGCGTCTCGATCGGTTTGACGAGCTCGATCCCGCCCCCACTGCTGTCCGGTTCGCTGAACCGGAATTGACTGGAACGGGTTGATCTATAGTGATTTTTGGCAGTTCATTGCCGGGACGGATTTGAATTTGAATTGGCTTTTCCCGACGATCCGGCGGGGAGGGCTCGGCCATGAACACCGGCGAGACGATATTCACGCAGCTCATGGATTTCCTGCCATGGAGCACGTTCGACCGGATCGTCGCGCGATATGAAGGCGATCGCGCCGTGCGGACACTGTCCCGCGCCGTGCAGCACCAGGTGATGGCGTTTGCGCAGCTTGCCGACGCGGCCGGAACAGCCGAAGCTGACGCGGGGAACCCCGCAAAATTGAGGGAGCATCGCTGCCATGAGTCCGACCGGGTCCGTCTGCAATGTCCTGCTCATCGCCCCTTGCTTCAGCGGCCAGTCGTTCTGGAATTTTCGCGCGGCGTGCGAGGTCTATGGCGCCCGCTTTCCCGCCCCGCCGCTTGGTCTGATCACCGTCGCCGCCATGCTGCCGGCGTCATGGCACTGCCGTCTGGTCAACCGGAATACCGAGGAGTTGCTGGACGCCGATCTTGCGTGGGCCGATCTGGTGATGACGGGCGGGATGCTGCCGCAGCAACTGGATACGCTCAAGGTCATCGAACTCGCCCATGGCCATGGCAAGCCGGTGGTGGTGGGCGGGCCGGACGTAAGTTCGACGCCGGACATCTACCAGT
>Ga0255351_1000427_pt1 | contig 19173 bp, 12 predicted proteins | sample HBST25r2metaG_FD_186024 | JGI IMG/M metagenome (GOLD analysis project Ga0255351, IMG submission 186024) | Peat soil microbial communities from Stordalen Mire, Sweden - H.B.S.T-25.r2 | ecosystem: Environmental > Terrestrial > Soil > Wetlands > Peat | place: Sweden: Norrbotten County, Stordalen... | reverse complement strand
ATCTGTCATCTGCAATCTGTCACCTGCCTAGTGCCCCGCGTGATAAGGGTGGCCAGTCAGTATTGTAAATGCCCGGTAGAGCTGCTCTGCCACCACCAGGCGGGCCAGCGCGTGAGCCAGCGTCATGGGGCCGAGAGAAAGCAACAATTGCGCCCGGTCGCGCGCCCCAGGCGACCAGCCGCTGGCCGGGCCAATGGCAAACACGATGTGTTGCGCGCCCTCGTCCCGCCGCGCTCCCAGCCAGGCGGCAAATGCCTCTGAGGTCATCTGCCGCCCGCGGCTGTCGAGCATCACGGCGACAACCGGCGTCCGGCCCTGCTGCTTCGCGAGCCATTCAATCAGCGCATCTTCGGTCCGGAATGCTTCCGACTTGCAGCGCGCGAACGGTGAACAGCGTTCAAGATAAATTCGCGTAAGGGCGTCCATTTCGTCTTTGGAACCGGGCCGTGCGCCGACGTGTGCGAGGGTGAGTTGCATGGGGAGGAGAATACCGCATGGCACAGAAATTCGGCACCAAAATGAAGGAAATGGATTCTCCAAAAAATGATTGATACTGTCCATCTTTAGGATATCTCTACAAATTTCTCCGTAATTTCATATTTCGCGCAAGCTCGCACTAACAGATAGAAACCGGCTAACCAATTTATTTTCAATCGCTCACAATTATTTTTCTCTCGATGCGAAGAATGGCACTCCTCATGCATCGCTTACGGCAACCATCCGTCTCTGGATCCTGCTTCGAAGCCTCATGTGCGATATGCAATCTCTATCGACGGGCAGTACCTCATTTTTTCCTTATTTGTGATCTGACATTTCCGGTTCCCACTGAATATTCTGGAGGAGTTTTCAATGCGGTTCTTACGATTGACGAACGCGGTCCTAGCTCTTAGTCTACTGGCCGGTCTTGGACTTGTCTTGAATCTCACGTCCACTTCGGCCTTTGCCCAAACTGAATACGGTTCGTTGCAGGGCGTGGTCATTGACAACGCCGGCGCGGCAGTACCAAACGCCAAGGTCACAGTGCTCAACGTGTCCAACGGCTTCACCCGCCAGGTGGTTAGTAACGGTGTGGGTGAATACCGGTTCAGCGAGCTTCCCCCAGGGCCCTACTCCCTCAAGGTTCAAGCTGCCGGCTTCGGCACGCTCCAGACGGCGATCGAGGTCTCCGTGGGCGGCCATGAGACTCTGGACGCCAAGCTCAAAGTGGGCACCGATCAGGCCACCACGGTCGAGGTCAGCTCTCTCGAGGTCGGTGTGGACGTGAATACCACCAACGCCGAAGTCTCTGAAGTGATCTCGCCCATGCAGATCACCGAACTCCCCAGCCTGACGCGTGATCCGTATAACTTCGTCGAGCTTTCCGGCTCGGTCTCCACCGATCCGAACGGTACCACCGCGCAGGGCGTAGGTGTATCCTTCTCCGGCACGCGCTCAGCCAGCACGGAGGTTTTGCTCGACGGCGTTGAAAACGTCTCGCTCTTCGGCCAGAATGTCGCCACGACCATTCCTCTGGATTCCGTTTCTGAGTATCGGGTCATCACCAACGGCTTCTCCGCCGAATACGGCCGCGCTTCCGGCGGCATTGTGAACCTCGTCACCAAGGGCGGCACGAACAAGTATCACGGATCGCTCTACGAGTTTAACCGCATCTCCGCATTAGCCTCGAACACCTTCTACGAAGATTCCGCGGATGCGCAAGGCAGCCCACAGGCTCCCGACCATTTTACCCAGAACCAGTTCGGTTACTCGGTGGGTGGCCCGGTTCTGCCCATGTTCAAGGACAAGCTCTTCTTCTTCTCCAACACGGAGTGGAATCGCGTACGCAGCTCGGGTACCCAGACATTCGCTGTTCCTACCGCGTCCTTCCTTGCCACCACCGCCTCAAATACGCAGGCCTACTTCAATCAGTACGGCAAGATCGCTCCGGGCGTAACCCTCGGAACCCCATTTGACGTCACGGACTCCAAAGGCAACACCATCACCGGCGGTTTCCAGACCGCCGCGGTTACCGCACCTATCAACGCCGGCGCTGGCAATCCGATCGATGCCTGGTTCACCAACGACCGCATCGATTACAACCCGTCGGACAAGACCAGCATGTTCTTCCGCTACGACTCATACAAAGACGATGTCTTCCCCGGGACCAACTCGCTGAGCCCCTATGCCGGCTTTAACACCGGAACCACGGACTACGACCAGGCCGCTCTCGCCAACGTCAATCACCAGTTCTCTCCCAACCTGATTCTCACCGCGAAGGTAACCTACACCCGTACCAATGGTGGACAGCCGCTTGGCTCGGCAGGCGTCGTCCCCGGCCTCTATCTGTATAGCCAGAACGGGCCGAGCGTCGTCAATGGCGATACCGTCGCCCTGCCCGGCTACCTACCCACATCGCCGGGCAATGCCATCCCGTTCAACGGCCCCCAGAACTTCTACCAGGGCCTCGGCGACCTTTCCTGGATCAAGGGAAAGCACACCATTCAGGCTGGCGGCAGCATGATCCAGGTCCGTACCAACACCACCTTCGGCGCCTATCTCAACGCGGTCGAATTCCTGGGCAGCACCTCAGACCTGGCTGCGGGTGGCATCACCGCGCTGGAACAGGGAAACCTCTACAACTACCAGGCGGCGATCAACCCGGGCGGCGTTTACCCGTGCCCCATTAATTCGCCCGTTACGCCCCAATGTTCCATCACCCTCCCCGTAGGACCGCCCGACTTCACTCACGAAAACACATTCAACGACGGTAACTGGTATGTGGCCGACATCTTCAAAGTCACTCCGCGCGTGACCCTGGACTTCGGTCTGCGCTGGGAGTACTACGGCGTGCAGCACAACACAAAGCCCGGCCTGGATACCAACTTCTACCAGGGCTCGGGAGCCAACCAGTTCCTCCAGATCCAAAACGGCGTCGTCGAGCCGGCACCCACCAGCCCGGTGGGCGGTCTGTACCAAAAGCGCCTGGCAAACTACGGACCCAGGGTCGGCTTTGCTTACGACGTGTTCGGCGATGGCAAGACCTCGATTCGCGGTGGCTTTGGGCTCTCCTACGAGCGCAACTATGGCAACGTGACGTTTAACACCCTCTTCAATCCTCCGTATTACGGCGTCATCGATCTTACTTCCAACCAATCCGGCCAGGGACAGTTCACCGTTTCTACCAATAACTACGCTCCGCTCCAGGGCGCTGCCGGAACTACCATGGGCCTGCCGCCGGTTGAGCTGCGCGCGCTCGATCCTCACATGAAGACCGCGAGCGACTACCAGTACAGCCTGACGATTGAGAGGCAGGTCGCTCACAATATGCTGGCTTCAATTTCCTACACTGGCACCAGGGGCCTTCATCTCTACTCCATCGCAAACATCAACAAGGCCTATTCAGCCAACGTTTACCTCGGCGATCCAATCGTGGGCGACCCGTTGAACCTGCAATACTCAAGCATCAACGTCCGCGAAGCTAATGCCGACAGCTACTACAATGGCGTCAACTTCAAGATTGAAAACAACAATTTCGAGAAGCAGGGGCTGCAGTTGACGGCAAACTACACTCTCTCGCACTCCATGGACGACCTGAGCAGTACCTTCAGCGAAGGACTTCAGAATGACGACTTGGGCTTTATCAACCCCTTCAATCCGGCTCTCGATCGCGGCAACTCCGACTACGATATCCGCCACCGTTTGGTTCTGGAAGAAATCTACCAGCCGAAGTTCCTCGAGTTCAAATCCAACCACCTGCTCCACACGGCCATCGGCGGATTGGAGTTCCCGGCCATCTTTACCTGGCGCACAGGAACCCCCTTCTCCGACTTCGACTGCCAATTCGCCCTGTACTCCTGCGACCGAATCCTCGCGGTTCCCGGAATCCAATACAAGGGTGGCTCAGCCACCTTTGCCGGTGGTATCGCCAACGGCCAACTACCGAATGCCTACAACATGATCTCGATCCCAAACTCTGCGGCGAACAACTACCACGACCCAATCGTTGGCGCAGACGACTTCCCGACCTTGACCAGCACGGGAAGCTACCAGAACGCGGGCATGGACAAGGATCAGTTCTACGATCCGGACAACTGGAACGTCGATCTGGGCGCCTACAAGAACTTCCAGATCACGGAACGCTACAACCTCCAGTTCCGCGGGGAGTTTTACAACGTCCTGAACCATCACAACCTCTACGACAATGCCGCGTATGCCTCCTGGGGAAACAATCAGGAGATCGAGGCCCTCAAGGGAACGCAGAACGGCTACAGTCCGTCGTCCTCTGACGAGCGCCGCAACGTGCAGTTGGCGCTGAAGTTCGTGTTCTAACTAATCCAACCTGGCATCAAATGGAACGGGCGCCCGCAAGGGCGCCCGTTCCATTTCAATGGCTCCATGCCAAAACCAGAAATTCTGTATCTCGAGACAAAATCACTTTCGTCTCACCCACTTTTTCCCCTACGCTTGACGATAATCACGCAACAAACGCGCACAGGAACTGTGAGATCGATTGCGAATCCGCTGGCCCTCGAACCGGCCCTTGAAACCAGCCCTGGCACTTTGCCATTCGACGGCGGTGTCCCTGGTTTCACGGAGAAGGCAATTGAAAGAGCGCTTACCACCTCCTCCCCCCTGGCAACTTGCTCATAGGTTACTGAAGTACAGAAGCCGATCCGTTCTATGCATTCACTAAGTTGCGAGCAGGGGGAGTCTTAACTCAATGACTTGCCGATTCACATCAAAGTGGGATTCGCAAGCAGATTCGCTATTTTCTCGCCGCAACCTCGGAAAATCAGCTTCTCAGCGCACAAAAACGCACCAGATTCACCTGGTGCGTGAATGGCTATCGTCGACCGTGTCTCAACGGATGCACGATCAATCAGGTCGATGCCTACTTCGCCTTGGCCGTGGTCTTCTTGACAGCAGCTTTCTTCTTCACGACCGGAGCCTTCTTTGCGGCAGGGGCTTTCACGGCTTTCTTGGCCGCTTTCTTTGGGGCTGCCTTTTTCGGGGCTGAAACGGCTTTCGCTGCGGACGGCTTGGTCTTCGCCGAAGCCGTGGTGCGGACAGCGCGCGTCTTCGCCGCCAGCGCCGCCTTCAGCTCGGCGTCAAACTCGCCCGGCGTCAGCGGGCGCGCTGACTTGCGCAGCCGTTCAATGTCGTAGAACGCGCGCCGCTCCGTCAGAAATACGTGCGCCACAAAGTCCACGTAGTCCAGCAGGACCCAGTTCCCCTGCCGGCGGCCCTCCACCGAGTTGGGAACCACGCCGAAATCCTTCTTCAGGCGATGCTCAATCTCGTCGGCAATGGCCACCGCCTGGCGGTCGTTGGTGGCTGAGGTGATCAGGAAAAAGTCCGACAGGCCGGCGTCAATGGGGTCGAGTTCCAGAATGCGGGTGTCTTCGCCCTTCTTGCTTTCGCAGGCGGCCGCGGCGGCCTGCACCAGAAGGCGGGTTTGGTGCGCTTGAGTCGTTGTCATTCGGTCGAAAAGATCTCCATCCTCAATCGTAGTCTCTCGTTGGGGCAGGAGCAAGCCCGGCTGGGCGGTGCCGGTCCCCAAACCGGATGCCGTGCCGGCGTCCACGCCCATACTCAGCCTCTGTTTTCCCACGAAAGCCACAAAAGCCTGAAGCTCTCCGTTCCCTGTTGAGCCTGAGTCTCCTACTCCCAGCGGAAAACCTTCGCCGAAATCGCCGTGAACACGAAGAAGAACAGAATCAGCGCGGCCACGTCCACCAGGTGGGCCGACCATGGGTCGCCCAGCCAGATCCCCTGCATCAGGCTGACGGCGTAGCTCATCGGCAATGCGTGCGCCACCAGGCGAAACACCGGCGGCATCAAGGAAACCGGAACAAACAACCCCGAGAACGCGATCATGGGATAAAGAACCACCGCGCCGATGGGCTGCGCGAACCGCGCCGTGGGAACAATGCTGGCGATGATAAAGCCGATCGAGAGGATGCTCCAGGTGCTCAGCAGCAAGGCAATGGCGAATGAGAAAATCGGCGGGTGAACACCCGGCGGGATATAGCGCTTGCCGGCCAGGATCATCAGCGACAACGACACTGCGGTCAGCAGCAGCTTGACCAGGACATGCGCGGTCAGGATGGTTTGCGGGCGCAGCGGTGTGGCGCGCAACCGCTTCAGGATTCCGCCCTCGCGATAAACCGAGATGATCGTCACCAGCGAAAGCACCGCGCTGACCATAATCAGAATCGCCACCAGAATCGGAAGACCCACGCGTGCAAAGCTCTCTGTGGTCGGCGTCGGCGTTTTGGTATGCATCGCGCGCCCAATCACCATGAAAACCAGCACCGGCACAACAATCGTGCCGATCGCCCCCAGCGGTTCCCGCAGGAAGATCTTGATCTCGACCCAGGTCAGTTTCAACAGTCCACGCAGCATGACAATCGATCCTATTCGCGAATGGAGCGTCCGGTCAGCTTGAGAAAAACGTCCTCAAGGTTAGGAAGAATGGTGCGAAAATCGGTGACGCGAATCCGGTTTTCCGACAAGCAATGAATCACTTCGGTCACCAGTTCGCCGCGTCCGCGAATCGTGAACCGGTTCTCGGCGCACTCCACGCCTTCCACGCCTGGAATCGCTTGAAAGTGCTGCGCAGCGGCCGGATCGCCGGTGTCCACAATCACGGTTCGCTCTGGGCAATGGCGCAGCACCAGGCTTTCCGGCGTGTCGATGTCGATAATGCGCCCATGGTCCATCACCGCCACGCGGTCGCACAGCCGCTCCGCCTCCTCCATCAGGTGCGTGGTCAGGAAGACCGTCTTGCCGCGCATGCGAATGCCGCGTACCAGGTCCCAGATGGCCCGGCGCGACTGCGGATCGAGTCCCGTGGTCAGCTCATCCAGAAACACAACCTCCGGATCGTTGATGAGCGCCAGGGCGATGAACAGCCGCTGCTTCTGCCCGCCGGAGAGATTCATGAACCAGGCGCTGCGCTTCTCGGTCAGGCCCAGCTGCTCCAGTAGCCGATCGCCGTCCACGGTCTTCTTCTGGTAGAGAGAAGCCCACAGGTCCACCGCCTCCCACACCTTGATGCGCTTCTGGAGCTGCGCCTGCTGCAGTTGCACGCCGATGCGGTTCTGCAGCTTGTAGACCTGGCGGAAGGGATCGAGTCCGAGCACGGAAATCGTGCCCTGATCGGGCTTGCGCAGCCCCTCAATGCACTCCATGGTGGTGGTCTTGCCCGCTCCGTTGGGCCCGATCAGGCCGAAGATCTCCCCCTCGTAAACCTCAAACGAGGCTTCGGCGACGGCAATGGTGCTGCCGTAGGTCTTGCGAACTCCGGAAACCTGAATGACGGGACGCATGAATGCTCTTGAGAGATCGGAAAACTGCGAAAGCTGAGCGAAGTGTACATCATCCACTCAGGCCCGACTTGATCCAGCGAATGATCCGCTATCGTAGAAGTCTCTGAATGGGTCAACTTTTGAAAGGGCACGCCTTGAGCCCTGTAGCAAATGTGAATGAGATGATGTTTTGAAAGGGCACGGCTTGAGCCGTGCCGCGAATGCCGAAAAACGAGGCCGGGCTTTAGCCCCCGAGGGAAGGTCGGCGCGCCGACCCAAGTGATTTGAATCACATGCAACAAATACGCACCGCATTGATTCTAAGTGTGTAGGGTGGAAGCAGGATCCTCGGCGAATTCCCGGCAGTTCTCAAGGAAAAAGCCCAGGACTCCGATGAACGAGGGGATGGGGTCAGTCATGCGGACGGCGATCGTTGGCGGGGGCATTGCGGGATTGGCGGCTGCTTATGAGCTGGACCTGGCGCGCCGTGCAGGCGCTGAAGTCGAGTACACGCTCTTTGAAGCCGGCCCCCGCCTGGGCGGCTCATTGGCCTCCGAAACCTTTGATGGCGCAGTCCTCGAGCGCGGACCAGATTCGTTCCTGACTGAGAAGCCCGCCGCCGCCGAACTGTGCCGCGAGCTTGGCCTCGGCGCCGAGCTTGTTCCCTCCAACGACGCCGCCCGCAAAACCTGGATCGTGGTCAACAATCGCCTCGTGCCCCTGCCCGACGGCCTCATGTTCCTCGTCCCCACCAAATTGATTCCCACGGCCTTGACCCGCCTCTTCAGCATCCCCACCAAGATGCGCATGGGTCTCGAACTTCTTCACCCTCCGCGCAGAAACGCAACCGGCGACGAGTCGGTGGCCGCGCTGGTCAAGCGCCACTTCGGCCAGGAGGCGGTTGATCGCCTCGCCGATCCGCTGCTGAGCGGCATCTATGGTGGAGACGCTTCGCAACTGAGCGCCCGCACCGTGCTGCCCAAGCTGGTCGAGATGGAGACCGAGTACGGCTCGCTCACCCGCGGCATGCTGGCCGCCCACAAACAGATGCGCGCCAAAGCCGCCGCGCGCAAAAATGGTTCAAGCCCGGCGGCGGGCAATGGCCGTACCCCCACTGCCGAATCCAGGCCTAGATCCATCTTCACCTCGCTGCGCGGCGGCATGCAGCAGTTTGTCGACGCGATCACGGCGCGCCTTGATCCCGCCAGCATCCGCCTTTCCACGCCGGTCAGCGGCCTGGCCAGGGCCGAGGGCGGCTGGCTAGTAGAGTCAAGCCCGGCAGAGTCCAGTCAGGCCGAGTCCAGCCAGGTCAGGGCCGCCAGCAAGCAGGAGTTCTACGACGCGGTCATCATTGCCTCCCCCGCATGGGCCGCCGGCGTCCTGCTCCGCCCCCTCGACCGCGAGCTCGGCGACGACCTGAGCGGCATTCCCTATTCCTCTTCGATTACCGTGAACCTCATCTACGACGAAGCCAAAATCGGACCCCTGCCCGAGGGATTCGGTTTCCTGGTTCCGGGCGCCGAGGGCCGCGCCATGCTGGCCTGCACCTTTGTCCATCGCAAGTTTCTCGGCCGCACTCCGCCGGGCAAAGCCGTCCTGCGCGCCTTCCTGGGCGGAGCCAGGAACGAAGACCTGCTCACCGAGCCCGACGAGGTCCTCATAGCCACAGTCCGCCGCGAGCTCAGCGAGATCCTCGGCAGCCGCGTCCTCGGCGTGCAGATTGAGCCCGAGCACGTGCAGGTCTCCCGCTGGCGCCGCGCCATGGCGCAATACTCCGTAGGCCACCAGGAGCGCATGAAGCGCATCAACGAGCGCCTGTCCGCATTCCCCGGCCTGCGCCTCGCCGGCAACGCCTATGAGGGCATCGGCATCCCTGACTGCATTCGCATGGGCCGCCGCGCCGCCAAAGAACTGGTCGGGAGCTTACAGATTCAATAGGGCGGCCTTACTTCGCCACCACCGGCAAAACAAGCGCGCTCGGATGCTGCGCATCGTGATAAACCGTATTCGTAGCCTTCACCATCGTTACGCTCGTCGCCGCATCTTTCCCCGTGTTCAAATTCCGGTCAAACCGCGGAAAATTCGAACTGCTAACCTCCAGCCGAATCTGATGGCCCTTCAAAAACACATTGCTAGTCGACCACAAATCGATCTTGTATTCGTAAATCTGTCCCGGCGTAATCGGCTTGGGCGCGTCCTTGGTCGATTCCCGGTACCGCGCCCGCAATATCCCCTCGGTCAGGTTGATCGCCGTTCCATCCGGAGCAACGTCCACCAGCTTGCCGGTAAAGTCGGTATCCGCCGCCGACGTGCTGGCAAACAAATCCAGCGTCACCGGCCCAGTCACTTCCATATCCTGTTGCAGTGCTGAGGTCGAGTAGACCAGCACATCCGGCCGCGCCTCCACCTTCTGTTGATCCTGTGGACCAGGGGCGAGATGCCCGCCATCGCAGCACAACGGGCCGCCTGTGGTTGGAACGGGATTGGCCGGGTCGTAAATATAGGTGTCGCTGGGGCTGCCGCTTGTCCGCTTCAGCACACCGGGTTCCAGGAGCGCACCGTTGCCGGGGAGACTGCTGGCCGAGTACAGAGCGTACCGCGTCTCCACCGCCCGCTTGAGCGGCCACTCCGCCTCGTCCCGCCACTCGTTGGCGCCCATCACAAAAATCCTAACCGGCTTGGTCGCATCCGCAAACTGGTTCTCCTTGCCAAGGAAAAGATAGTCATACCAATCGAGCGTGACGTTGTTTTCGTCGAAATCCTCAGCCGCCGAGCCAAAGTCCACAGAGCCAATGTGACGCCCGCCGCCCGCGTGCCCGCCGATAGTCACCAGCAACCGCTGTCCCGCACGCGCCGCATCGTTCGCCGCGTGCTCCTTCATGCCCGCATAGTTGCGCAGCGATCCGCCCTGAAAAATGTCGTACCAGGCCGCAATGGTCAGCGCCGGAACCTGGATATTCTGAAAATTCTCCTCAATCGACCACTGCTTCCAGTAGTCGTCGTACTGCGGATGCGCAAGCCAATCGATGAAGTACGGCGCAAGCGCCTGGGTCAGGTCCGCCCCGTCGCGAGGAGCGTGAATATTGAACACCGGAAACCGGGTCAGCGGCAGAACCGTGCTGCCCACCAGCGCATTCGTGTCCCGCCGGAGGGCGCGATTGAGCGTGTCCCCCGCCAGGCCCGCCGACCACGACTCGTTGAACCACTGCTCGAACGCCCCGCCCTGGTACGTCCAGTTCTCGTGGTAGTTGCTGGCCGTCACCACCGGGCAAATGCCGGCCAGGTGCGGCGGATGCGCGATGGCCGTGAGCATCTGGGTCGCGCCCACGTACGAGCCGCCGAACATGCCCACTTTTCCGTTGGACCCAGGCAGCGCCGCCGCCCATTCCACCGCGTCGTAGCCGTCCGCGCTCTCATGCTTGAAGGTGTACCATTCGCCCTCTGAGGTGAACCGTCCGCGCACATCCTGGATGACCACAATGTAACCGCGCCCGGCTGCCTTGTGCCCAAACGTATCGCCGCCGTCCTTGTTGTAAGGCGTGCGCTGCAGCAGCACCGGGTACCTGCCCTCCGCTGCCGGCCGGTAGATGTCGGCGTAGAGGGTCACGCCGTCGCGGGTCTTCATGGCCACGTTCTTCTCCACCACGATCTGGGCCGATGGTGCGGCAACCATCGAACTCGTTTGGCCGATCGTTGCAAACGGTGTAAGCAGACATGAAAAGGCGAGCAGGCAAACAGTCTTCTTCAGCAGGGACACACAATCTCCTCGGCGGCAGTGGCCGAGATCATTGTAGGGTGCGCCGACGTATACTGGCACGCGGTACAGGTTTACTTGGAAAGAAAATTTCCACGCGCGAGGTACGGGTTATGCACATCGTCAATCGAAGGGGATTTCTAAGAGCGGCGGGAGCCGCAACCACCGCCTCGCTGCTGGGTCCGCGGCTCCATGCCCTGTCCACCATGGCCGGCGAAACAGGCCGCCCGATCGCCGCCAACGACAGCATTCAGATCGCGCTCATCGGCGCGGGCGGCCAGGGCCAGGGCGATACCAAGACGGCGCTCAAGGTGCCCGGCGTCAAGCTGGTGGCCGTCGCCGACTGCTACGATGGCCGCCTCATTCACTCCAAGGAGTTGTGGGGCGACGACCTCTTCACCACCCGCGACTACCGTGAAATCCTCGCCCGCAGTGATGTGGACGCAGTCATCATCGGCACGCCCGACCACTGGCACAAGCAGGCCAGCGTAGACGCGATGAATGCCGGCAAGGATGTCTACTGCGAGAAGCCCATGATCCATCTCTACTCCGACGGGCCGGAGATGATCGGCGCCGCGCGCTCCACGGGGCGCATTCTTCAGGTCGGCAGCCAGCGCGTCAGTTCGGTGATCTACGCCAAGGCAAAAGAACTGCTCGCCGCCGGCGCCATCGGCAAGCTCAACATGGTTACCGCCCGCTGGGACCGCAACTCGTCCATGGGCGCGTGGAACTACACCGTGCCGCTCGATGCTTCGCCCGAGACGTGCGACTGGCCGCGCTTCCTGGGCACTGCGCCCAGGATTCCCTTCAACGCCGAGCAGTTCTTCCAGTGGCGCAAGTGGAAGGCCTACGGCACCGGCGTGGCCGGCGACCTGTTTGTGCATCTCTTCAGCGGCACGCACTTCATCACCGGCGCGCACGGGCCCACGCGCGGCATGGCCACCGGCGGCCTGCGCTTCTGGAACGACGGCCGCGATGTCCCCGACGTGATGCTGGGCCTGTTCGATTACAAGGAGGGTTTCAACCTGAGCCTGCGCGTCAACTTCGTCGATGGCGGCGAAGAGAGCGAAGGCCTCATCTTCACCGGCTCCGAAGGCACCATGGAGATCGCCGGCAACTCCGTCAGCGTGAACCGCGTGCCGCGCGAGAAGGCCCCCGGCTACACCATCGGCACATTCACTGAGGCGATGCAGAAGCAGATCATCGCGGACTACAAGGCGAAGTATCCCCCGCAGCCTGAGGGCGAGCCCCTGGCGGGCACCGAGAAGTTCACCGCTCCCCAGGGATACAGCGACAGCTACGACCATTTCAAGAACTTCTTCGCTTCGGTGCGTTCGCGCCAGCCCGTGGTGGAAGATGCGGTCTTCGGCTTCCGCGCGGCGGGTGCGGCCTTGCTGAGCAATCTCAGCATGGAACGCGGCGCCATCGTCGGCTGGGATCCTGAGGCTATGAAGCTCGTGTAAGACTTAGCTCAGTTTTCTGGTTTAACTTCACCATGCTAGATGTCACGAAGTTACATCGGCGAGCGGGGCAATCGCATTTGAACTTTCATGGCCAGCGAAGGTCACGGGCTGCCGCAAAGACTCTATCGAAGCGAGTTTTGTATCAGGGTACGACTTCAGTCGTGCCGCAAAACGCTCCCAAAAAGAAGTCGGGCTTTAGCCCCTGCTGCATTTCATGCCGTCTGCGATCTCTTTTCCACCTGTTCCGTGCCTCGCAAGCAGCTTTTCTTCCAAATCCTGAAGGAAGCTCTTTCAAATGCGATTGGCCTGGATCAGTAGTATCCGCTGCGATAGATCACGCGTTTTTTATCAACCAGCGTCCGCGCAAACACCACGCCGAAAAGAAACCCCGCGATATGCGCCAGGTAAGCCACACCGCCGGTCCGCACTTCGGCGACTGAACCGAAATTAAGAATCTGCATCAGGAACCAGAAGCCAATCAGCAACGCCGCGGGAATGTACGTGACGCGAAAGAAAATCAGGAAAAACAGAACCGTTCGAATGCGATCTTTGGGAAACGTCACAAGGTACGCGCCCATAACGGCAGCGATCGCGCCACTCGCTCCGAGCACCGGGATGGAAGAGAACGGATCGGCCACCACCTGCGCCATCATCGAGACCAGGCCGCCGGCAAGATAGAAAAATAGAAACCGCACCGAGCCCATCGCCTCTTCAATCTCCGGCCCGAACGCCCACAGATAAATCATGTTGCCGACGATGTGCATCCATCCGGCATGCATGAACAGGGCAGTCAGCAGGGTGATGGAGCGGTGGCCATGCGTGATCCGGATGGGAATCGCGGACCAGTGGTGGACAAATGCGTTGCCGCCCTCGAGCTCAAGAAAAAACAGGAAGACGTTGACAGCAATCAGCAGCACGGTGATGACGGTCGATCGCCTGGGCCCGCGCGATGCATTGCCCAGGGGAATGAAGCCGCCCATTACATCCCGCCCTTGCCCATGAGAATTCCGATGCCATAGGTAACCGCGCCTTCCACAGCACCGACTGCGGTCATCTCAAAGCCTGATGACCACCACGACCGCACCGTAATCAGGCTCTTGGCCGCGCCCACCGCGAAATGCGCCGCCAGTGAAATCACGGCCGCGGCAATCACCGCCTCAATCCCGCTCATGAAAAAGAACGGAATGATCGGAATGCTCGCGCCGATCGCTGTCGAGAGCGCTCCCGAACTGGCCGAAACCAGCGGATTGCTCAGCGCCTCTTCTGAAGATCCCAACCGCTCGCTCACCAGCGCCCGCAGCAATTGCTCCGGATCGCTGGCAATGTGGTTCACCATGTGGTGGGCGTCCGCCTCGGGCAATCCCTTCATCTGGTAGTAAAGCGAGAGCAGCTCGCGCGCCTCGGGCCCGTTCATCTGGATGGCTTCGCGCTCGCGGGCCACCTCGGCCTCAAAAATTTCCCGCTCGCTCTTGGCCGCCAGGTACGCCCCCGAACCCATGCTCAGCGCCGACGCAATCATGCCGGAAAGCCCCGCCAGTAATACCCATTTGCTGTTGCCTGCCGTGGCGCCGGAGACGCCGGAGACGATCCCGAAGATCGCGCCCAGTCCGTCGTTGACGCCGTAGATCGCGTCGCCAATCCACGCGCCCGGCTGCTTGCGGCCCTTGGCGCGCTTGGCCAGCATCTCTTCCAGCACCGCCTTGGCGTCAATCTTGGGCGCGCTGGCCGAGGGAGCGTAGTGGCCGCGCAACAGCGAACCGAGCTCGCGGTAGTGGTCCTTCTCATCTTCGATAACGTGGTCGAGAATGGCGATCGAGCCCTCGTCGCCCAGCGCCTTCAGCTGTTCGCCGTAGGTGGCAATGTGCCGGCTCTCTTCAATCTCCAGGCGCCGCAGGGCCATGCGTACGCCGCCGGCGCGATTGGCCAGTGAATCCGCCTCGCCGCCCGGCTTGCCGCGGTAGGCAGGCTCCTTGCCGCCCAACTCGATGATCCGCCCGTGCCACAGCGCCGCGTGCTCCCACTCCGCACTCGCCAGGTGGCGCAGCACCTGCGCGCGCACCGGCTCCGTGTCCCGCTCGGCCAGCGCCAGGTAGGTATGGTAGGCCTCCACTTCGGCCTGCCAGTTCTCTTCCAGAGCCGCCAATATCTTCTTCAGCTTGGCAGGACTCAATGCTTCCTTGGCCACGAATATCTCCCGATGCTCTCGCAAGATTCAATTGAGACTGCGAAACGTGTCAGGGCACGACTTCAGTCGTGCCGAATGAGCAGCAAAATCATGTTGGGCTTTAGCCCCTGCGGTTTTGTTTTCAACTATTTGCAATATTCCGCAGCGGCTAAAGCCAGAATTCAGATTGGCGCGTTTGCGGCACGACTCAAAGTCGTGCCCTGACGCAAGAGGGAGATTCTGCAAGGGGCTCTCCCGTCTTTCTTAAGAGAATACGGCATTTTCGTAGGAACCGCCGCGACCGGGCCCCCGATTCGATCGAGACCGGCCGCGGATCCATCAGCCCCTCGCGAACACTCGCGCGGCCTGGCTTGAGCCGCTGCCAGCCCGTCCTCCAAAACAAACGCTTGCCCTGATCCCCGTCACTTCCCCAGCGCGGGGTTTTACGTATAGTGTTGTTGGGTGCAAACAGGCGGAGTTCCAGGCACTCGCTAACGGACCCCCGGAAGAAACCATCCAAGGTCCAGCAACAGGCCGTGCGGCCAGGAATGCGGAACATGCCCCAACCGGGCAAAACTTCACTCAGGAAGCGGGGAACAACTCTTATGGCAGCTCAAACCAAGCAATCGGTGGCTCTTACATCGCCCGGGTACTTCTTGCCGTTCATTATTGTCACCGCGCTGTTCTTCATCTTCGGGTTCATCACCAACCTGAATATGGCGCTGGTGCCGCACCTTCGGCACATCTTCACGCTGCCCTACGCGTGGGCCATGCTCGCCGAGTCGGCCTTCTTCCTGGCTTACCTCGTCTTCTCCTCGCCGACTTCCAAACTCATTGAGACCATCGGTTACAAGAGGACGATGGTTGTTTCGCTCTTCATCCAGGTTGTCGGCTGCCTGCTGTTTGTACCTGCGGCCAAACTGGTCAGCTTTCCGCTGTTCCTTACGGCGGTGTTCGTGGTGGGAGCGGGCGTCACCGCCCTCCAGACCTCGGCCAATCCTTACGTGTCGATTCTGGGTCCGGAGGGCACCGCTTCCATCCGCCTGAATCTGGCTCAGGCCCTCAACTCCCTTGGCGGAACGCTTGCACCCATCGTCGCCGGCGCTTACATCCTCACCGACCTCGGTCCCGACGCCACCAAGGCGGCAGTTGCTGAAACCGTGCGCATCCCTTATATTTTGATCGCCGGCGCGCTGCTTCTGCTTGGCGTCGCCGTGGCCTTCATGAACCTCCCCCATGTGCAGCAGACCCAGGCCTTCCGCCCCGCCAAGGAAGGCGATCCCATCCTCAGCCGCAGTATCTGGGGCTACAGGCATACGGTTCTGGGCGCTTTGGGCATTTTCTTTTACGTAGGCGTGGAAGTCGGCCTGGCGTCGATCGCGGTCAACTACTTCAGCTCGCAGGGCATGAGCACGGCCAAGACCGCATCCTTCCTGGTGTCGCTCTATTGGCTCGGTGCACTCGTTGGCCGCGTGCTCGGCGCGGGCATCATGACCAAGGTGAATGCTGGAAAACTGCTCGGAATCTTCGGGCTCACCGCCGCAATCCTGATCACCGTCTCCATGTTCACCAGCGGCAGCGTCGCCATCGGCACCCTGGTTTTATGCGGCTTCTTCAACTCGGTCATGTTTCCCAACATCTTTACTCTGGGCATTGCCGGCCTCGGCCCCATGACCAGCAAGGGCTCCGGCCTGATCATGTCCGCAGTTGTGGGCGGCGCCGTGATCCCCTGGTTGATTGGCGAGGTTGCCGACAAAGTCGGAAAGCACTACGCGATCATCCACAGTTTTCAATACGTGCCCGGCGGGTTGGCTGACAAGATCGGCATTCAGACCTCGTTCATCATCCCCATCATCTGCTACCTCTACATCGCCTTCTACGGCTTCATCGGCCACAAGCCAACGCGCACGGTGACAGCGTAGACCAAATTGGTGTTCTTCGAGGGCCCTTTGGCGCAATCCGAGGGGCCTTCGTGTCTGCCTAGACACGTTTCCGCACCCCCGCCGTAACTCCCTTGCAAACAAAGACATTCTTTTCGCGCGATTCACCCACCGGCCGCGAAATTCAAGGTAAGATGAGCGCGGATAACTTCAGTTGAATTCCACGGTGCGGAGAACGAATTCGGCACGCTGGATGGCCCTCAGCGCCATCGTCGCCATCGCCACGGCTCTCGCCCTGCGCATCGTGATTCCGGTGCGAGGCTGGGTGCATCGCACCCGGCCGGATACTTATCGAATCGAGAGAATCGCGCCGCAAGCAAAGTCCGCCTCCGATTCCGAAATCACAAATCGGATCTCAACCGCGCGTTGGTCTTCTTTGCCATGGACGGATAAGTTTAACGACGGCACGCCCGACTTCCTGCGCCTCACCGATCCCGCCGACCAGGCCGCCTTCCGCCAGTGGTTCACCCTCATCGCCGATTACCAGGCCATTCGCCCCAAGGCCGATGTTCCCTCGGAGATCACTGACTGCGCCAGCCTGCTTCGCTACGCCTATCGCGAGGCCCTCAAGCGCCACGACGACACCTGGTTCGTCGCCACAGGCATTGAGGTCCTTGCCCTCCCCGGCGAGATTCGCGCCTGGCGCTATCCTGAAACGCCCCTCGGCGCGTCGCTCTTTCGCGTACGCCCGGGCAGCTTTCAGCCCGGCGACATCAACAATGGCGCCTTCGCCCAGTTCGCCGACGCCAAAACGCTGGTTGAGCGCAACGCCTACTTCGTCAGCCGCGACGTCCGCCAGGCCCAGCCCGGCGACCTGCTCTTCTACCGCCAGTTCGGCCAGTCGTCCCCGTGGCACTCCATGATCGTCACCCGCATCGCCGGCCAGCCCGCCGTGGTCTACGACACGGGTGAAGACCATGGAAAGGCCGGCGAACTGCGCCGCGTCCTGCTGCCGGAGCTGCTCGATCATCCCCAGCCGCAATGGCGTCCGCTTCCCGGCAATCCCAACTTTCTCGGCGTGTATCGATGGAATATTCTGCGAGGGACCTTATGAGGCTCCGTAAGCCGCTGCTCTTCGTTCTGCTTCTTCTTTTTACCGGCGCGCCGCTATCCGCCGCGATCAAAGACCCTCCCCGCTCTTTCTCGCTCTCTACCTCGCGCACCTTCGCCCCCGGCGAGAGCGTCAAGATTCAGCTCTACGCCAAAAACGTGCCCGCCCTCGAGTTCCGCGTCTATCGCGTCAAAGATGCGGAGAAGTTCTTCAGCGGCCTCAAAGACCTGCACAGCTTCGGCGTGCAAAGCTATTCGCCCGGCGAGCAGATCGACGAGCGCACCTGGATCGAGCGCCTCCACGACCTGAAGGCCGACCTCTGGTGGCGCGTGCGCCACTTCTTCCGCTTGCAGTTTTCAGATGATGCGCGCGACAGCTTCCGCGAGAGCCAGGGCAAGCTCGGCAAGCGCAGCCAGGTAGTCGGCGCAACGGAGTTCGCGCAAATTCCATTGCTCAATGAGAGCCAGCTTGTTGCCCGCTGGAAACTCATCACCCCGCCCGCCATCGTCAGCGAAACCCAGCAGTTGCCCATTGACGGACTCGCCTCCGGCGTTTACCTCATCGAGGCCACCGACGGCACCTACAAGGCCTATACCGTCGCCATTGTCACCAGCATCGCCATCGTCGAGAGGGCCGGCAACGGCCAGGCCAATCTCTACGTCGCCGACCGCAAAACCGGCGCGCCGATTGACAGCGCAGCCGTTTCGCTCTGGACCGGCAAGCAGCTCCAGTCATCCGGCAAAACCGGCGGCGACGGCCTGGCCACCCTCACCATGACCGTCCCCAAAACCGAGCAAGGCGCCGAACAGGGCGCCCCGCCGGAGAACGTCTGGATCCTCGCCCGCCATGGCGCTGACGCCGCGCTGGTCACCCCGTGGGGCTACTCTTTTGGACCCGACCGACAAACCGACCTCACCGCCTTCATCTACACTGACCGTCCCGTCTACCGCCCCGGCCACACGGTCCACATCAAGGCCATCATCCGCCGCGAGAAGGACGACGCGCTCCTGCTGCCCGAGGACAAGACCCTCCAACTCAAAGTCACCGACCCGGACAACAAGGCGGTGTTCACCAAAGATCTTCCCGTCTCCGCGCACGGAACCATCGCTGCGGACCTCGACCTTGCCTCCGACGCCGGCCTCGGCTACTACAGCGCCACCATCCTGAAGAGCGGCCAGTTTGCCGGAGGCGGCAGCTTCTACGTCGAGGAGTACAAGAAGCCCGAGTACCAGGTCACCGTCAAGCCTGCCGCCCCGCGCACGCTGCAAGGCAATCAAATTCAGGCCACCATTGAAGCTCGCTACTTCTTCGGCGAACCCGTTGCCAACGCCAAAGTGAATTACGTCGTCCACACCTCAACCCATTACTGGTGGGATCAGGACGAAGCTGACTCGAGCGATTCCAGCGGCGCCGACGCCGATACCGCCGCCACCGACGAGCCCGACGACACCTACGGCGCCACCGAGCAGCAGGAGCACGAAGGCATTCTCGACGCCAACGGCCGTCTCACGT
>Ga0255351_1000419_pt1 | contig 19406 bp, 15 predicted proteins | sample HBST25r2metaG_FD_186024 | JGI IMG/M metagenome (GOLD analysis project Ga0255351, IMG submission 186024) | Peat soil microbial communities from Stordalen Mire, Sweden - H.B.S.T-25.r2 | ecosystem: Environmental > Terrestrial > Soil > Wetlands > Peat | place: Sweden: Norrbotten County, Stordalen... | reverse complement strand
ACCTTCTTCATTGGCTGGTCTCCTTTTAGCACCTCGAGTGCGCTGCGTACAGCTTAGCTGCTCGCGAGACCAGCCGTCTCATCCCATCTGTAGTGTGGACCTCACGGTCCACGCTTGTTCCTTTCTAGTGGAAACTTCCCGGCGGTTCGCCGCGTAGAGTATCTTTCCTACAGTACAATTTCGCGCAAATCCTTGTTTGAAAATTGAAGGAGACTCCATGCTTGCCCCCGAAGATCCAACCGCCCCTGAGATTCAGCCGCCGCAGCCGGATACTGCGCAGGCAGAGCCAGCAGTTACCGCGGAGTTCATCACGGCCAATGAGGAGATTTCCGCGCCTGAACTCTTCGCTTCTTCCACGGAGCGCTTTCACTGGCTGAGCTGGGTCTTTTTCGGCGATGAGCAGCTGCGCGCTGGTTGGTCAATCGCGATCTTTGCACTCCTGACGACCGTCTTCGCCGGCCTGACGGGATTCGTGGTCGCCAAAGCACATCTCCTGGACCCCAATGAACATCTCTTTACAGCCGGATCGGCGTTCTTTGGGGAGTTGACGGGTTTCGTGGGGATTGTTGGCGCAGCAGCGATTGTTGCCTTCATCGAGCGCCGCCGCAGCCTGTTGGCCTTCAATCTGACCGGCCCGGGCCGCCTGCCTCACTTCTTCAGCGGTCTGGCGGCGGGCTTCCTGGCGCTTTCGGCGCTGGTGGGAGCGCTCACCTGGGGCGGCTGGATGCACTTCGGACCCATCGCGCTCTCCGGCGCGGCTATCTTCAAATTCGGCGTCTTCTGGGCGGCGGCCTTCCTGCTGGTGGGCTGCGTGGAAGAGGGCATCTTCCGCTGCTATCTACAATTCACGCTGACGCGCAGCATCAACTTCTGGTGGGCGCTGGGCCTGATCACCGCTATATGTCTCGACGTAGCGCTCAGGAGCAAAGGCAATGGCGTCTGGGGTGTCTATGTGATTGCCTTGCTGGGGCTGCTGCCTTGCTTGATCCTGGAAAAACGTAAAACCCCACGGAGTGGGTTCTGGCAGGCAGCCTGGGTCACATCCACACTCTTCGGCTACATCCACACGGGCAACGGCGGCGAGAACTGGATCGGCATCTTTGCCGCCGCGCTGATCGGTTTTGTCTTCTGCGTCAGCATCTACGTAACAGGCTCGGCTTGGTGGGCCATCGGCTGCCACGCAGCATGGGACTGGGCAGAGACCTTCTTCTATGGCACCGCCGACAGCGGCATGGTGGCCAGCGGCCATTACCTGACCACCAACCCCCTCGGCAGCCAGTTCTGGAGCGGCGGCGCGGACGGCCCAGAGGGCAGCATTCTGGTGCTGGGCGTCATTCTTCTGTTATTGGCAGCGTTGCTGGTGATTCATGGGCGCAGAAAGCCTTCCGCAGTTTTACTGGCCGAGGCGGCAGAATAATCGATTAGCATTTCTCCAATAGTTATAGAGTCTTGCGTGTAGGTATTGAATCATGGGTGCCCCACCCTCGCCGCGTTCTTGTTTTTGCGGCTAGGGTGGGATACATATCCCCTTACAAATACACTAGGTTCTTACTTAACCGTTACTTGTGCTACTCGCCGCCATACATCCCATCCGCAGCCACTGCTTGCGCTTGCCGCGCTACGGACACGCCGAGCCGCAGGCGAACTTGCCGTCTGCATTGGCCGCTACAGTAGGTTCACTCGAAGGACGTTCCGCCGGACTCGCCTTGGACAAATCCCAGCAGAGCAGCCGACTTCCGTCCGCGCTCAGAATCAGCGTAGCATCGAGGCTGTCTTTGGGGCTGATGATCTGATCCCCCACCAGCACACCTCCGCCAGTCGACTCAAAATAGATACGATTGAAGGTCTTGCCGGGCGTGTCGGAGTCCTCTTTGCCGGCGGCGGGAGTAAAGCCGATCACATTCAGCTTTCTCGCTTCCTCCAGCGACAGATTGACGCCCGCATCCATCCCCTCGACGGTAACAATCACTCCGTCGCGATGCTTGCCGTCATCCCCAAAGGGCTGATCCATCTTGAACCAATAGCGTGCGCGCAGCGTGCCCCTGGTGACCTTCAGTTGATCGGAGTGCGGAAACCGACGGTAAAACTCCGTAAAGATCTCCGGCGATCCATCCTTGTTGGCGATCTCCCAAGCCGCAAACTCGCTCATTCCGCTATGAAATGAACCGAAGGAACTGGTCGCTGCCGTATTCCCCTGTGCCTCAGCCACGGGTGAAGTGGTGTCGGCTACCGCTGCCTTCAAGGTCGTATCCACACCGCCCAGCGTGAAGGTGACATTGACCATACTCTCCACCTCCACTGGTTCACCCTTCCACAGATAGGGCCGGTAGCGCCAGGTCTTGACGGCGTCGATGGCGGACTGCTGCAGCATCGGCGGACCGCTCATGACGCGCAAGCCGATAACCCTTCCTGTCTGGGAGATGACTGCATCAAGGACAACCGTGCCGGAGACGCGCGCGGCTTTGGCGATCTGCGGATATACTGGGTCGGTCTTCTCCAGCAGCAACCTCACCGTTACGTCGGGGGAAACACCGATCCGTGTATCTCTGCTCCGAGTCATACCGTCAGAGGAGGATTGCGCAAGAACAGCGGGAAGTATAAAAAGGCAGCAGCAGAGCGGCAACCAGACTACAAACCGCATTCCGAGGGTCCGAACTTGACGGAAAATCAACAGAGACATCGGAACACCTCAAAATGGGGAACGAGTGGAGTTTAGCAGAGAGCAGCTTGGCTTGGCGAGTACTTTATGCGCCGCAAATGCCGTAAGATAAAGATTGGATTGCCTCTGAATCTCTGCCCGAAATGGGCATCGCATTCAGCGCAAAGACTGGCCTATGACAAATTCCGCTTCATCCCGTTTCTATCTGACCACGCCGATCTACTACGTGAATGCGCGCCCCCACCTGGGCCACGCCTATTCAACGATCGTCTGCGACGCCATTGCGCGACGCAAACGGGCGCTGGGCGTTGAAACCTGGTTCCTCACCGGCACCGACGAGCACGGGCAAAAGATCGAGCGCAGCGCCGAAAAGGCCGGTCGCAGCCCGCAGGCCTTTGCCGACGCCATCTCCGGCGAGTTCAGCGGCCTCTGGCAGCGCCTCGGCATCAGCAACGACGACTTCATCCGCACTACCAGCGAGCGCCACAAGCGCGGAACTCAGAAGTTGTTTACCGAGCTGCGCAACCGCGGCTTCATCTACAAAGGCTCCTACACCGGCCAGTATTGCGTCAGCGACGAGTTGTATGTCGATGGCCCTCCGGGCACCGTCTGCCCCGACTGCGGCCGCGTCACCGAAACCGTCAGCGAAGAGAATTACTTCTTCAAGCTCTCGGCCTTCGAGCGCAAACTGCTGGAGTTCTACGACGCCAACCCTGATTTCATGGGCCCAGAATCCACCCGCCGCGAGGTCATCTCATTCGTGCGCGGTGGCCTGAAGGATCTCTCCGTCAGCCGGACCAGCTTCTCCTGGGGCATCCCCGTTCCCGGCGACGAGAAGCACGTCATCTATGTCTGGCTGGACGCGCTGGCCAATTACATGACCGCCCTCGGCTATGGCTCCGACGATCCGGCCGACCAGGCCCGCTTCAAGAAATTCTGGCCCGCCGACCTGCATCTCATCGGCAAAGAGATCAGCCGCTTCCACTGCGTCTACTGGCCAGCCTTCCTGATGGCCGCCGGCATTCCGCTGCCCCGCTCCGTCCGCGCCAACGGCTGGCTGCTCTTCGACCAAGGCAAAATGTCCAAGTCCAAAGGCAACATCGTCCGCGCCGATACGGTGCAAGAAGTTCTTGGTGTCGATGCGTTGCGCTACTTCCTGCTGCGCGAGATTCCCTTCGGCCAGGACGGCAGCTTTTCCTTTGACGCTTTGGTGCAGCGCTACAACGGCGACCTCGCCAACGGCTACGGCAACCTCGTCAGCCGCGTCGTCAATATGGTCCACAAGTACTTCGACGGCGTCTTGCCAGAGGCGGGTGTTCCTACCGCTGCCGAAGACGCGCTGCGCGAAAGCGCTCTGCGCGCCATCGCCGCCTTTGGCCCTGAGTTCGACGCGATGAACTTCTCCGAAGCGCTGAAGACTCTCTGGGGTTTGGTTGCCGAGACCGACGGCTACCTGACCGCCAACGCGCCTTGGAAGCGGCCAACCGACCGCCCAGAAGCCGAGCACGTAGCGCTCCAAGCCCGCGTACTGGCCACCGCCGCCGAAGCCATCCGCATCATCACCGCGCTGGTCTATCCCATCCTGCCCGACGCAGCCGCCAAGGTCTGGCTGCAACTCGGCCAAGGCGAAATCGCCGACGCCGCCAAGAATGCGTTCCTGACGCAGATCAACTGGGGCGGCCTGCAAGCCGGAACCAAATTTGCCGAGCCTGCCCCGCTCTTCCCCCGCGCCGAAAAAGACGCCGTCGCCCGTATGCAGCAGATCGAAGAGCAGAACAGCCTGAGCGTCATTGAAGCCGCAGGCGGCAAAGCCGTTTCTGCCGATGAACCAGCAGCAAAATCAGGGCCTTCTGCTCCGACGCAAACTTCTCTGCTCCCAGCACCAACCGCACCGCAAGAACTAGCACCAACCGCGCCAAAAGAAAAGGCTTTGTATCAGGGCACGACTTCAGTCGTGCCGCAAACGCAGCTAAAAAATGCCGGGGCTTTAGCCCCTGAGGCAAAGACCAATAAAAATGAGGCAATCGTGAGCGAAGAAACCGCAAAGCAAAAGGCCTGGGACAATGTTCCCGTAGATTCAATCGGCGTCCAGGCGCAAGATGAAGCGCTGGCCTATGAAACAGTGGCGCAGACTGCCAAAGAGGCTTTAGCCTCCGAGGGAAAAGCACTGTGTCAGGGCACTATTTCTGTCGCGCCTCAAGAAAAGGCTTTGTGTCAGGGCACGACTTCAGTCGTGCCGCCAACTCCGCAAAAAGAAGCCGGGGCTTTAGCCCCTGAGGGAATTTCCGCGCCCGCCGAGCCGCAATATATCTCTATCGATGACGTGATCAAAGTCGATCTCCGCGTAGCGCAAATCCTTGTCGCCGAGCGCATTCCCAAAGCCGACAAGCTCCTCCGCTTGGAAGTCGATCTAGGATACGAAAAGCGCCAGATCCTCGCCGGCATCGCCCAATACTACGAGCCGGAAAAGCTCGTAGGCCGCAAGATCATCATCGTCGCCAACCTCGCCCCCCGCAAGATGCGCGGCCTGGAGTCCAACGGAATGCTGCTCGCCGCATCGCTCGAAGGCGGCGCGCCCGTCCTCGCCGGTTTCCTGGAAGATGTCCCCCTCGGCGCGCGGCTGAAGTAGGCACCTGCGGTGCGGCCAGCGGCTCGCTTCTCGCGCGCAAGGAGTTCGTGGCTTCCCACCCTTGGGCAGGTGGGGCAATCACAAAAGCTGGGTGCCCCATCCATTCCACAGTTTCATCGTGGAATGGGTGGGAAACCACGAACCTCAACCAGCGTGTTTTTTCTGACCACTGATCCCTGATCCCTGACCACCGCCATTGCCCCATACACATAAATCGTGCCATACTTACACATCAGGGGGCGCGCTCATGCGGACCAATATCGACATTGACGATGAGTTGATGCGCCAAGCGATGGCGGCTACCGGGACCACCACCAAGAAAGCGGCGGTCGAGGCCTGTCTGCGCAAGTTGGTCGCGCTCAAGGTTCATGAACAGAAGGTCGCGGAAGTCTTCCGTTTGCAAGAGATTGATCGGAAGGTAGCCGAGCGCGAGGGCCGTTTGGACAAGTGGCACGCGGAGTTGGTAAAAAAGGGCAATTGGCCGGAGTATCTAACCGATGCGAACGAATATTGAGATTGATGACAAGTTGATGAGCCGCGCCATGGTCTTGAGTGGCAAATCCACCAAGAAGTCCGTGGTTGAGGAGGCCTTGCGCCTCGCCGTGCAGCTCAAGCGTCAGGCGGGCATCCGCGAATTGTGGGGCAAAGTCAAATGGGAAGGAAATCTGGATGAGATGCGTCAGGGCCGTTTCATGAACTGGCAGGAAGATGCGGAACGGGCGGAACCGAATGGCCCTTCTCTCTCCGCATGGTTATCATCCATGAAAAAAGTCTCGTAAAGGGAAAGGCTGCGCCGCGTGGTCATTGTCGATACATCGGTTTGGATCGATTATCTGAACGATAAAGCCAATGCGCAGACTTTATGGCTGAATTTTGCTCTTGAAAACAAGGATATTGGTTTGTCAAGCCTTATTCTCTGCGAGGTTTTGCAGGGATTTCACACTAGCCGTGAGGCCGACAAAACCTGCAACTGGCTGTTGAATTTCCATGTCTTTGAAACAGGTGGCACGCGTCTGGCCATACAATCTTCTGAGAACTATCGTTTTCTGCGGCAAAAAGGCATAACTATCCGCAGCACAATCGATTGCCTCATTGCAACATTCTGCATCCAGGAAAGCCATGAACTCCTGCACAAAGACAGCGACTTTGATGGCTTTGAAAACCATCTCGGCCTGCAAGTGCTGCATCCTCCGGCGATTCCTTTTGAAGTGAGCTAACAGGAGATAACTTTGCTGATCGATTCTCACGCCCATCTGGACAGCCCGCGTTACGCCGACGACCGCGAGGCCATGCTGCGCCGCGCTTGGGAGGCGGGCATCGGCGCGATTCTCGCCATCGGCATCGGCGAAGAAGCCATCGGCATGGACGGTGCCCTCACCGTCTGCCGCGCGTTCAACGGACGGGAAGGACTGCCGAAGCTCTACGCCAGCGCGGGCGTCTATCCGCACAACACGCAGGAGATCGACGATGCGGTCATGGCCAAGCTCGACAGCCTGCTCACCGAGCCGGAGGTGATCGCCTGCGGAGAGATTGGCCTTGACTACTACCATGAAGGCACACCGCACGAAGTTCAGCGCGAGGGACTCATCCGCCAGCTCGAAGTCGCCGCCGCGCGCAAGCGTCCCATCCTGATTCATTGCCGTCCAAAAGACGGCCAGACCGACGCCTGGGACAACTTGCTGGAGATTCTCGAAGCCCACTGGCGGCCCACTGGCCTGGGCGGAATCATGCATTGCTTTGGCAGTGGCTACCAGCAGGCGCAGCGCTCGCTCGATCTGGGCTTTCTGATCTCCTTCGCCGGCAACCTGACCTACCCCAAAGCCCAACCGCTACGCGATGTGGCCGCGCAAATTCCGCTGGACGGGCTGCTCGTCGAAACCGACGCACCCTGGCTGGCTCCGGCTGCTCAGCGCGGCCAGCGCAACGAACCAGCCTTCGTCGCGCAAACGGCTTCGCTGCTGGCCGGGCTGCTCAAAGTCGAAGAGCAAGAGCTAGCCGCCGCCACTACGAAGAATTTCTGCCGCCTCTTTGGCCTGACTCTCTGAAATTGCTGGTGCCCCATCCATTCCCGCGTTTTCTACAGGAATGGATGGGAAAGAATGTCACTCTTTTCTTGCCGGATCAACAACGCTTTACTCTCGCCGCTGCAACGAAAAATCGACCAACTCGAAGCTGCCCGATTCAGAGAAACCCCTCTTCCTGTACACTAGATGGTTGAAAGCTATGAAAAACAAACTCCCAATCGGCATCCTCGGGGCCACCGGAATGGTTGGCCAACGCTACATCCAACTGCTGGAAAACCATCCCTGGTTCGAGATCACTTGGCTCGCTGCCAGCGACCGCTCCGCGGGCAAAACGTACGGTGAAGCCGCCAAGTGGCGCTTGGACTCCGTGCTGCCCGAACGCATCGCCAAGATGGTCGTCTCGCCAGCCGAGCCGGAAGGCGCGCCCAAGATCATCTTTTCGTCGATCGACTCGCCCATCGCCCGCGAACTGGAGCCAAAATTCGCCGCCTCTGGCCGCGCCGTCATCTCCAACTCCAGCGCCTTCCGCATGGCTCCCAACGTGCCTCTGGTGCTGCCGGAAGTCAACGCCGAGCACCTGCATCTGATCGAAGAGCAATCCTGGCGCAAGGAGTCGGGCGGCTACATCGTCACCAACTCCAACTGCACCGTCATGGGTCCGGTGCTGGCTCTCAAGCCCATCCAAGACCGCTTCGGCATCACCCAGATCTTTGCCACCTCCATGCAGGCCGTCAGCGGCGCGGGCTACCCCGGCGTGCCCTCCATGGACATCCTCGACAACGTCATTCCCTACATCGGCAACGAAGAAGAGAAGATGGAAGAGGAGCTGCTCAAGCTGCTCGGCACGCTCGATGGCGGCGTGGTTACCCCGCTCCCCGCGCGCATGAGCGCCAGTTGCAATCGCGTCGCGGTCGTCGACGGCCACACCGTTTGCGTCAGCATCAAGCTGGCCAAGTCGGCCACTCGCGAAGAAATTCTGGCCGCATGGGCTGACTTCCGTCCGCTAGCCGGCCAGAATCTGCCCTTCGCCCCCGATCAGCCCGTTCAATGGGCGCCGCAGCCCGACCGTCCGCAGCCTCGCCTGGACCGCAATCGCGGCAACGGCATGGCCGTCACCGTCGGTCGCCTGCGTCCCTGCGGCCTGCTCGATTGGAAGTTCGTCGTCCTCTCGCACAACACAGTTCGCGGTGCCGCCGGAGCCACCATTTTGAATGCCGAGCTGCTGGCCAGCCTCGGCAAGTTTGATGCGGTCTCTTTGTCAGCCTAGAATCCTGGGTGCCCCCGGTCCCGATTTTGGGACCGGGGATTCAAGGAATTTTGGATGTGAATGTTTGGGTGCCCCACCCTCGCCGCGCCTTTGTTTTTGCGGCTAGGGTGGGAATCCACGAACCTCCACAAAGAAGGTTTTGTAACAGGGCACGACTTTAGTCGTGCCGAAAATGCCAAATATTACACGCAGGGGCTTTAGCCCCTGCGGTCAGCTAGGAAAACTCGCATGAGCATCGTAGTCATGAAGTTTGGCGGCACCTCGGTCGAAGACCCGGCCGCCATCCGCCGCACCGCAGCCATCGTCGCCGGGCGCGTCGCCCTCGGCAAGCAGCCTGTTGTCGTCGTCAGCGCCATGGCCAAGGTCACAGACTCCCTCTTGCGTGCCGCCGCCGCCAGCGAAAAAGGCGACCGCGCCGGAGCCTTGGCCGTCAGCAATCAGCTCCGCCAGCGCCACCACGACACCGCCGCCGAGCTGGTCAAAGATCCCGCCAGCATTGCCGATTTGACGGAATTCATCAACCAGAAATTCGATTCCCTCGACGAAGTTCTGCGCGGCCTCGCGGCCATTCTGGAACTCACTCCGCGCATCAGCGACCTGATCGTCAGCTACGGCGAGCGCCTCTCCAGCCGCATCGTTGCTGCCGCCTTCGCCGAGCTGGGCATCCGCGCCGTCGCCGTCGATGGACGCGACGTCATCATCACCGACTCGCAATTCCAGAAGGCCGTTCCGCAAGACGCGCTCATCGAGCAGCGCGCCCAGCTCCACCTGCTCCCGCTCATCAAGCAGGGTCAGGTGCCTGTCATGGGCGGCTTCATCGCCTCCAACGAGGCCGGCATCACCACCACCCTCGGTCGTGGCGGCTCCGACTTCACCGGCGCACTCGTCGGCGGCGCGCTCCAGGCAGAAGCCATCGAAATCTGGACCGACGTGGACGGCATCATGACCGCCGACCCCCGCGTCTGTCCCGACGCCTTGCGCGTCAAGACTATCAGCTTTGAAGAGGCCGCCGAGCTGGCCTACTTCGGCGCAAAGGTGCTCCATCCGGCCACCATCCTGCCGGCCGTCAAAAAGAACATCCCCGTGCTCGTGCTCAACAGCCGCAACGCCGCCTGCGAGGGCACGCGCATCACCTCGCTCGCCCCGCCCTGCAAGAGTCCCTTCAAATCCATCGCCGTCAAAAAGAAGCTCTCCATCATCGACGTCGTCGCCAGCCGTATGCTGATGACCCACGGCTACATGAAGGAGATCTTCACTATCTTTGACAAGCACAAGTGCGCCGTGGACATGGTCTCCACCAGTGAGGTCAGCGTCTCGCTCACCGTCGATTCCAACGACAATCTGCCCGCTCTGGCCGACGATCTGAGCCAGCTTGCCGACGTGAAGTACGAGGGCAAAAAGGCGCTTGTCTGTCTCGTAGGCGACGACATCCGCGGCCGCAACGGCATGGCCGCGCAGGTCTTCAACGCCATCCGCCACATCAACGTGCGCATGATCTCCCAAGGCGCCAGCGAAATAAATATGAGTTTTATGATCGACGAAGACGACGCCGACGAAGCCGTCCGCAGCCTCCACGCCGCCTTCTTCCAAGACCCCGACCCGACCATCTTCGACACCGAAGCACGACACGCATAATCCAACTCTGAGTACCCCACCCAGTCCGGGTGCCCCACCCTCGCGGTGTCTTTGTTTTTGCCGCTAGGGTGGGATGCATGGATGCCCAGACTACAGGAACAGTTTGAATGCTCGGCCTCCGCTATGGCAAAGTTGGCCAAAAGACACTAAACTCAAGCTGAGGTGCCCTGATGCCCACTCGCAATGTCAGCCTGACAAAAAAGATGGATCAGTTCATTACCGCCAAAATCGAGTCTGGGGACTACGCCAACGCCAGCGAAGTGATGCGCGCTTCCCTGCGCCTGCTGGAGAAAGAAGAGCAGGAGTTCGAGGAAAAGATGGCCGTACTTCGGGCGGCGATTGCTCTGGGAGATGCCAGCCCCGACGCTGAAGAGGGCGTCTTTGAACGGATTCGTGAGAAATACGGGCTGCCGAAGAGAACTGAAACACCAGTTTGTGTATGAAACGTTCTGTGATTTCAACCGAAGCTCAGGCCGATATTGATCTGATTGCCGCTTATACAACCGATACTTGGGGCTAGCAGCAGACAGATCGGTATTTGAGTAAACTCGAAGATTCTATTCAGCTTCTTGCCGAAAATCCGCGCATGGGCCGCTCCTGCGATTCGATCAGCGCGGGACTGCATCGGCACGAGGTGGGCAAGCACGTCATCTATTACCGGTTGAAGCCAAGCGGAATTCGCGTGGTGCGCATCCTCCACCAGCAAATGAACCCGGCCCGAACGCACTTTGAGCATTGAAAGCCTGCAAAACTCCCTCCACTCCCTCGTGGCAGGTCACGCCGGTACTCATAATTTTTTGAAATATAGATTTATGTTTATTTGCCAATCGCGTTTCCGGTATGGTACTTTAGTGTCGATTCGGCTCCCCGCGGATCAATTGATCCCAAATCCAACAGCCTTCTCGAACCTGAAATTTGCGGCTGAAGAATCTATTCTTGATTTTGCTCGAATCTCTGCCTTTCCGAAGGTCTAAACGGATTCAGCGTGCTTCAGTTTCGATTGGCTCGCAACCAGGAGGACTCTATGAAACTGAGACTTTTCCCCGCAGCGGTCCCTTCAGTAATTGTGCTTCTCTCCCTCGCCTTAACCAGCATCTGCACCGCACAGTCCGTTCCTACGGGTCAAGTTTCACATATCCGGCAGAGTGCTGCCGTCGTTAAAGTGGCTGCTTCAGACAAAGCCCCCAACGCGTCCGGTGCTTCAGTAAATTCGGATATGGAGACCTATAAGAAGTCGAAGATAACAGGTAGTCAATGCGATCCAAAGCCGTCCGTCACGGGAGCCGTCACCAGCGAAGCAATCAATGCCTATCAAGCAGCCAATAGCGTTCTTGTTCAGCCTGCTAAAGGCGGAACGCTCTCCGATGCCGATAAAGCGGTAAACACCGCTGTTTGCAACGTAGCAAAAGCGGTGTTAACAGCACCGTCCGATGCAAGCAAAGCGGCGGACGCGGCTCAATTGATCGAGTTGAATTATGCCTCTCCCGACTTGAAGGCAGCAGTGAAGAGCGCGACCGATGCCGTCGTGGAAGCCGTAACGACACCAACTGGCCGTTGCAAAACAACAACCGACTATAGCGATCCTAAGAAAGCAGTCACTTCCTACACCTATCCGGTGTGGTTTCCGCTGCTTGGTAAAGGATGCTCAGCCCAAAGCGTTCAGAATTTTTATGACAAAACCGGGACCATTGCTCTAGTATCCTCGGTGCGCTACCTCTACGGCGTCACGGCCTCGTCGAATGCCATCTCTTCCGATCTCATCACTGGCACATTCCCGCTGGGCTTTCAGGTCAAGCTTGGTACAAATGTGACCACGGGAGCATCGTCCACGACTTCGAGCAGCGGATCGAGCACCTCTAGTCAGACAACGGATACAGCTGCAACGGCCATATCTAAACTCGAACAAGGCGGAGATTTCTATGTAGAGGGTCTCTATCCGATCCTCCAGTGGAGCAAGCCGGATCGGGGGTTTTCGCTCTATTCGCAATTCGCTCCTAAAATCGGCTTCACCGTGAGCGGACTTGGCTCTCAACAGACCATTACTCAGGCGACAGACACCAATTTCTATTATCCGGCAGAACTTTATGCGCAATTTGCCGACATTTCCGTAACGAATTCCGATCCCATCGTGGCATTTGTGGATGCGCAGATTGGCGGCGAGTCGATTGGATCCGATCTTGCCAAAGCCCTCAACTATAACCGGAATTTTTACTTGGGACAGTTCTCCGTGGGTCTGGAATTCAACTCGGCGATCCGCATCAGCTTCCAGCGTTTCGAGGGGCCTAGCTCTTTATATGATGCAGCGGGAACTGGAACCTCAACGCTTGCAAATGCTACTGGTTGGCATCTGTCCGTCGAGTTGCTTCCCAAGTCGTTTGCATCAAGCAAGGCGAAATAAGCAGGGAGCTCCGTCAAAACTTGCCAGGCAGTTCCACGACTGCCAAGATGACTTCGTGGTGCTGCCTTGAAAGCAAACCCCAACCGCTCTGCCTCGCAGCGGTTGGGGCGTTTTCTTTACCGCGTATTTGCTTCATCGTGCGCTTCGCCAATGTGGCCGAGCAGGTCCATAACCGGATACTGCCCCAATCTCCACATCTGCACAGCTCTGCCCCTTGCCCCCGCTCCCAGCAAAGACTAGCTTTGAACCAGGAGAGTAACGAGCTAAGCAATCCACGACTTGCACCAGCTTTTGTGCGGTTTTGGAAGCCGGAAGCCGCGCCCTGCAAAGGGCTTTCGAGCTTTCCACAGCCAACCCCCTTTGTTTGGAAGGTAGATGCCTCAATCGCAAACAAAACACAATATATTGTGGTTTTTTGTTGACAAGCACAACAGAGAGCGGTATTTTTTCATCTGCGGCACTAAAAGGATTTTAACGAAACTCCGGTGTGAAAGAACCACACGAGGCCGCTGAGCGAAGAGAACTCGCGGCACTTTCAATTCCCCTGTTTCCCGTTCGTTGACCAAAATTTTGCCCCGCCCCTCCAGGTTCCCTTGTCCCGGAGTGGAGCCGGAGATTCACCGACTTTGATAGATTGTGAGGATTTTATGAACGAGCTTCAATCCGAAAACGCCATCGCCCCCCCCCAAGCCTCCCAAACCCAGCGCGGCCTGATCTTTACCCGCCGCTTCTCCGCCGAAAGCGTCTCGCCCTACGACGAGGTCCAGTGGGAGCGCCGCACCGCCTCCATCACCGACCAGAAGGGCAACACCATCTTCGAGCAGAAAGACGTCGAGGTGCCCGCCGACTGGTCGATGACCGCCACCAACATCGTCGCCTCTAAGTACCTGCACGGCAAGCTCAGCTCCCCGGAGCGCGAGTCCGGTGTCCGTGAGCTGGTCAGCCGCGTCGCCGAGACCATCCGCGACTGGGGCATCAAGGACGGCTACTTCGCCTCCAGCGAAGACGCCGCCATCTTCCACGACGAGCTGGCCCACATGCTGCTCACCCAGAAGGTGGCCTTCAACTCGCCCGTCTGGTTCAACGTAGGCTGCGACCGCCTGGAGCCCGACGCGGAAGGCCAGAACTGGCACTGGGACCCCTCCACCGGCGGCGTGCGCTACTCCGCCACCGGCTACCACAATCCGCAGTGCTCGGCCTGCTTCATCAACTCCGTCGAGGATTCCATGGCTGGCATCATGGAACTGGCCCGCACCGAGGCCCTGCTCTTCAAATTCGGCTCCGGCACTGGCACCAACTTCAGCTCGCTGCGCTCCAGCAAAGAATCCGTCTCCGGCGGCGGCACGGCCTCGGGTCCACTGAGCTTCATGCGCGGCTTTGACGCCTTTGCTGGCGTCATCAAGTCCGGCGGCAAAACCCGCCGCGCCGCCAAAATGGCCATCATGAACGTCGATCATCCAGACATTCTCGACTTCATCGAGTGCAAATCCAAGGAAGAGGCCAAAGCCCACTCGCTCATCAAGGCCGGCTACGATGGCTCTGGCCCCGACTCCGAGGCCTTCTCGTCCATCTTCTTCCAGAACGCCAACAACTCCGTCCGCGTCAGCGACGAGTTCATGCGCGCCTACGAGGAAGACGGCACCTACTCCACTTACACCGTCAAGGACCACCAGCCCGTCGACACCTACAAGGCCCGCGACATCATGGGCAAAATCGCCGAAGCCACCTGGCTCTGCGGCGATCCCGGCCTGCAATTCGACACCACCATCAACAAGTGGCACACCTGCAAAAATTCCGGCCGCATCAACGCCTCCAATCCCTGCTCGGAGTACATGTTCCTGGACAACTCGGCCTGCAATCTGGCCAGCTTCAATCTGATGAAGTACGTCACCCCCTCGGGCGGCTTTGACATTCCGGCTTACCGCCACTCGATCTCGGTTGTCATCACCGCCATGGAGATTCTGGTGGACAACTCCGGCTACCCCACCGAGTCCATCTCCCGCAACTCCCACGACTACCGCCCGCTCGGCCTCGGTTACGCCAATCTGGGCGCGCTGCTGATGGCCTTTGGCCTGCCCTACGACTCCGCTACCGGCCGCGACCTGGCCGCCGCCTTCACCGCCATCCTCACCGGCCAGGCTTATCTGCAGTCGTCCATCATCGCCGCCAATTGCCCGCCGATTCCCTCCGCCACCCCGCTCACCGCCGACGCAGATCGCCAGGGCGGCGCATGCCCCGGCTTCTACGTCAACCGCGAGCCGTTCCTGGACGTGATCCGTATGCACCGCGCCGAGGTCAACAATATCGGCAAGTCGCGCCAATCCGGCGAGCCTTTCGCCGTTCCGCAGCTCGACGCCCTCATCGACGCCAGCCGCGAGGCCTGGGACATGGCCCTCGTCTACGGCGAGCGCTACGGTTATCGCAACGCCCAGACCACCGTCCTCGCCCCCACCGGCACCATCGGCTTCATGATGGACTGCGACACCACCGGCATCGAGCCGGATCTCGCCCTCGTCAAGTACAAAAAGCTCGTCGGCGGCGGCATGATCAAGATCGTCAATAACACCGTCCCCGAGGCCCTCTTCAAGCTCGGCTACTCCAGCGAAGAGGTCAACGCCATCGTCAGCTACATCGACGCGACTGGGACTATAGAAGGCGCGCCCGGCATCAAGCCCGAGCACCTCTCCGTCTTCGATTGCTCCTTCAAGCCCTCCAAGGGCACCCGCTCCATCCACTACATGGGCCACATCAAGATGATGGCCGCCACCCAGCCCTTCCTCTCCGGCGCAATCTCCAAAACCGTCAATCTGCCCCAGGACGCCACCGTTGAAGACGTCGCCGAGGCCTACGCCGAAAGCTGGCGTCAGGGCATCAAAGCGGTCGCCATCTACCGCGACGGCTCCAAAGGCACCCAGCCGCTCAACGTCAGCATGGATGAAGCCAAGCGCGATCCGTCGCCCCTCGACGCCGCTGCCTCCCGTGTGCTGGCTCAATTGATCGCGGGTCAGCCCGCCGCCGCTGCCGACCTCAAGGCTCTGGCCGACAAGCCCGCCGAAAGGCTCGAAGTCACCTCCAAGTCGGTGATCCTCGCCGCTGCCAGCGTCCAGCATCTGCTCAACGAGATCGCCGAAATCGCCAAAGCCGCCGCCGCCGTACCGACGCTTCAGCCCTCCGCTCTCGACTCCACGTCGGATTCCAAATCCGAAGAGCAGAACCTCAACGCTCCGCCCCGCGCCGTCCGCCATCGCCTGCAAGACGAGCGCGCCTCCATCACCCACAAATTCGGCATCGCTGGTCACGAGGGCTACCTCACCGTCGGTCTCTATCCCAACGGCCAGCCCGGCGAAATCTTCATCAAGATGGCCAAGGAAGGTTCCACCATCTCCGGCCTCATGGACGCCTTCGCCACCTCCGTCTCCATCGCCCTGCAGCATGGCGTGCCGCTCAAGACTCTCTGCGAAAAGTTCGCCCACACCCGCTTCGAACCCTCCGGCTGGACCGGCAATCCGCAGATCGGCTACGCCAAGAGCCTCATGGATTACATCTTCAAGTGGCTCAATCTGCGCTTCCTCTCCGGCACGCAGCTCTCGCTCTTTGCCAGCCTCACGCCCCACGCCGAGCAGTTGCCCGCTCCGCCTACCATGATTCCGGAGAACGAGGCGGAAGAGATCGCGGCCATCGAAAAGAGCCAGCAAGCCGAGCAAGCATCCAAACAGTTCAACCCAAGCATCTCCGCTGCCGACTCCGCAATCAGCAACCAGGGAGTCTCCGGCGGCGGCATCGCACCCGACCCTTATTCCGTCTCCGGTCTCAGTCTAGAGGAGATGGCGGCTTCGGGCGTACCATCTGCGCCTACCATGGCCGACCGCGGCATCTTCCACGCCGCCGACGCCATGCGCGACATGTACGAAATGGGCGACGCCCCCAGTTGCTCCACCTGCGGCGCCATCATGGTCCGCAACGGCAGTTGCTACCGCTGCATGAGCTGCGGCTCCACCAGCGGTTGCAGCTAAAGTTGTGGTTGAGCGAATTTGTACCCCCAGGTCCAAAACTCGGGATCTGGGGGCACACAGTTCATGCGTCACTCACCTTCGGAACCTGGGATACGCACCTGATCTTGACGTCAATGGGAATGTATTCCCAATTGAGTGAAATGCTTCAATCTCCTCAGAAACAAATCGAATCACTATCCTGTTTTGGGTTATTATTAAGATTGGAGTGACGGAACCGTGGCGCATCAGTCTCCTCTCAGATGGGATGATCTATCGTTTGATCCGAGTCCGCTCCTCAAAGCTGGAGCCAGGATTAACCCGGCATATGCCTCCAGTTTCGGTGCGCTTTACTCCGATGACTGCATGGCCGTTCTTCCTTGGATCAAAGACGGCGTTGTCGATACAGTTTTTGCCGACCCGCCATTCAACCTCGGGAAAGAATATGGGAATCGTTCCAATGATTCACTCACGGAAAAAGCCTACCTGGATTGGTGCCAGCAATGGGTAACAGAGTGTGTGCGGACATTGAGGCCGGGCGGCTCTTTATTTCTCTATAACCTTCCAAAATGGAATGTGCTTCTGGGCGCGTTTCTTTCCAGCCTTGGTATGGAATTTCGTCATTGGATTGCCGTCGAAATCTCCGCCTGTCTGCCAATTCCAGGCCGCCTCCATCCGTCCCATTACAGCCTTCTCTACTACTCGAAGGGCAAGCCAAATACATTTCACCGCATTCGCACTCCTATACTTCAATGCCGCCATTGCGGTGGCGAAGTAAAGGACTATGGCGGCCATCGCGATGCAATGAATCCCAAGGGTGTAACGCTCAAAGATGTTTGGACGGATATTCCGCCGGTACGTCATTGGAAATACAAGTCGAAGGATCGACCCGCAAACGCGCTTTCCACTAAAATTCTTGACCGCGTAATTGAGATGTCAACAGTAGCTGGCGACCTTGTCCTTGATCCCTTCGGGGGAAGCGGAACGACTTTTGCGGTCTGCGAGAGGAAACATCGTCATTGGCTTGGAACGGAAATTGATTTCGCCGATGAGATCGTTGACCGGCTTGAATCCGGCCTAATTCAATCCCACAAAAACGACGATTTTGTCGAACGTTAGGCTAACGCTCGTCCGTCAGTCCCCTTTGGGATTCTCGGCACATCTTTGCTGATGGCATCCTGCTCAATAACGACAATCTCAAGCACTCCAGCGCGAATCGGCACAGAGCGCCAAAGAGCGAAGTAGGGTTGGATCTCCTGAATATTTCCGATTCGGTCTGTCAGGTAAACATAGAGTTTACGGGAAGGCACGACAAGCACACCGGCTGAGATAATTCCCGTTTTCAAGAGCAGTGTCAGCTTGTTCATCGACCGATGAGAGGACGATATGTTGCCGGTTTCCCACTCGACGACAATCGGCTTCTCCGGTCCTGCAAGAACCGCATCGAAGTCCCCGATACGCTCATCCATCGCATTTTTTGCTTTTCCTTCTATAGTCCAGCCCTCCGATTGTAATGACTGCACGAATCTATCGCGAATCGGCTTGACGCCGTTTCCCTCTCCCCGCCCTTTTCCACTCTCCGGATGGATCGTAAAAGAACCGCTTCCCACTGGCCACTCGCAACTCTGAATTGCAATGTGAATCTGGGCGCGGACATTCTTCCAGTGTTCAGAGGCGGCATAATTGCCTCGACTCTTCAACGTATAGATTTTTACGATTTTCATGATCCCTCGCTGCAAAAGCGTTTCAGGAATAATGCGGGATCAATCTCAAGCGCATGACAGACTTCGCAGAACTCGATGACATCGAGCCTACGTTCACCGCGCTCATATTTGGACACGAAGGATTGCGGACGTCCGAGTCGATCGGCCAAACCAACTTGGGTCAGGCATGCACTCTTCCTCGCCGCAATGAACTGGTTCCGTAACTTGGCTTGCTTGTCAATTTCCACAGTGATTGGTCCGTGGAAGAATAATAGAGCCCAATTTGGGATATACCAAAACAGGTTATTACCTTTGGTCCATAACGCATTCTAAGTTTTTCAGAATGTTGAGCTTCCAAAAAACTCGGCGGCGGGTGGCCCGGGGCTGGCCAATAAAGCCGGGTGTCCCCGGTCTCGATTTTGAGACCGGGGAACCACGAACCTCAACCAGCAGGCTTTGTAACAAGGGCACGGCTTCAGCCGGGCCGCAAAGATACCCTGATAGAGAGCGAGGGCTTTAGCCCCTGAGGGAAATTGCACTCAATGATTTAGAAAACGCAGGGGCTAAAGCCAAATATCTTTTAGCAGACCTCTTCGCCCCGACTAAAGTCGTGCCCTTGTTACAGAACTAGACGGGTGGTCCACATCTGCCCAATAAAGCTGGGTGCCCCCGGTCTCGAACTTGAGACCGGGGAACCACAAACCTCAACCAGCAGGCTTTGTAACAAGGGCACGGCTTCAGCCGGGCCGCAAAGATACCCTGAAAAAGAGCATGGGCTTTAGCCCCTGAGGGAAATCGCACTCAATGATCTAGAAAACGCAGGGGCTAAAGCCCATTATCTCTTGGCAGACTTCTTCGGCACGACTAAAGTCGTGCCCTTGTTACAGAACTAGACGGGTGGTCCACATCTGCCCAATAAAGCTGGGTGCCCCCGGTCTCGATTTTGAGACCGGGGAACCACGAACCTCAACCAGCAGGCATTTTCTGACCCCTGATCCCTGGATTTTGCAGAGAATTCTTACCCATTCGTGCATACTGGGGAAGAGATAGAGAGATATTTGAACTGGAGGGCACAGGGAGAAACCCGCGCCCTCGGCAAAAG
>Ga0255351_1000410_pt1 | contig 19608 bp, 10 predicted proteins | sample HBST25r2metaG_FD_186024 | JGI IMG/M metagenome (GOLD analysis project Ga0255351, IMG submission 186024) | Peat soil microbial communities from Stordalen Mire, Sweden - H.B.S.T-25.r2 | ecosystem: Environmental > Terrestrial > Soil > Wetlands > Peat | place: Sweden: Norrbotten County, Stordalen... | reverse complement strand
ACGTTGCCGCAGCCGAGTTCCTGGACGTGCTCCGCTACTATCCCCTCGACGAGCAGGCCGGCTCCGCCCAGTTTTACCTCGGCGAGATCGCCTATCGCCAGCTCAATTATGCTGAGGCAGTCAAGGCCTTCAATGCCGTCCTGGAATCGTTTCCGGGCAGCCCCAAAGCCCCTGCCGCGCAGTTGCGCAAAGGATTCGCTCTGCTGCAGATGAACAAGAAGGACGCGGGCGTGAACGAGCTCAGGCTGCTCATCAAGCGCCATCCCCAAACCCCTGAGGCCGCGCAGGCCCGCACCAAACTCAACGGCATGGGCATCCGCATCACGCCAGCGACGCCGGCTCCTCGCTGAGACCGCATCCAACCGGAGACAGCCGCTTTCGATCAACCAGACCATCGCGCAATTCAGGCGCAAAGTTTGGTATCATCGTATCGGGAAGTGGAGCGGGCAGAATCGAACTTCCTCGACAGACTGCCTGGAGGGTGCTATGAGTCCCAAAGAGTTCAAGAAATTCAAGGAAACTGCCGAGAAACTCAATCGCAAGCACAATACCCCCGAGAAGGCCAGGGAACTCCTCATCAAAATCGGTTACCTTGACCCGGACGGTAAAGTAGCCGAGAGATATCGGTAAGCTGGACTCATTCAAAAAAAGCCCCGCAATCGCGAGGCTTTTCTGTTGCTGCCATGTCGCTTCAGCCGTTACTGCAAGCTGGCCATCAGCCCGTCCAGCGTCGCCTTCGCAGGCCGCGTCACCGATTCCGGAAGTTGCCCCAGAGGCTCATCCACCAGATTCAGCAGGTCGATAAACGTCGGCTTCTGCGTGTCGATGTAGAACACCCCGGTCAGAATCTCGTCGTTCTGTTGCGACTCCATCAGTGTGCGCACCGCGTTCGCCTTGTCGGTCGGGTCGTAGCCCTCCTGCAGCTTGCGCAGCCGCAGGTTCGAGCCATCGTGCATCTCCACTTCGTACACCTCGCCCGAGCCGTAATCCACTTCGATGTCATCGAAGCTGGCTACGAAATCCACCTCGTTGATCGGCTCGTCGTTGTCCTGCATGAACTTGTAGCTCTTCGTCGATCCCTCGTGGTCGTTGAACGTCACGCACGGGCTGATCACGTCCAGCATCACCGTCCCCTTGTGCGCGATCGCCGCCTTCAGCATCTGAAGCAGTTGTTTCTTGTCCCCGGAGAACGAACGCCCCACGAACGTCGCGCCCAACTGGATCGCCAGCGCGCAGGTGTCGATCCCAGCCAGGTCGTTCACCACCCCTGTCTTCAGCTTCGAACCGAGGTCTGCTGTTGCCGAAAACTGCCCCTTCGTCAACCCGTAAACCCCGTTGTCCTCGATGATGTAGATCATCGGCAGGTTGCGCCGCATCATGTGGACAAACTGCCCCATCCCGATTGACGCCGAATCGCCGTCGCCGGAGATGCCAAGCGTCGTCATGGTGTGGTTGGCCAGGATTGCCCCGGTCGAAACCGACGGCATGCGCCCATGCACGCTGTTGAATGCATGCGCGCGCGCCATGAAGTAGGCCGGGCTCTTCGACGAGCAGCCAATCCCGCTCATCTTCATCACCCGCTCCGGCTCCACTCCCATCTGATACATCGCGTCGATGATCCGCTCAGAGATGGCGTTGTGCCCGCAGCCGGCGCACAGTGTCGTCTTCCCGCCGCGGTATTCCAGAACCGGAAGGCCAATGTGATTCAATTTAGGTGCTGGCGCTGTCGTAGCCATTTAGAGGCCCTCCTTGGTCGCAAACTCTTCGGTAATGGTCCGGGCATCCAGCGGCAATCCGTTGTAATGCAGAATGCTGCGCAGCTTCACCACCTGATCGGCCGGAAGATCCAGCTTCAACAGGCTGGCCAACTGTGCGTCGCGATCCTGTTCCACCACGTAAACCCGCTCGTGCGTGGCCACAAAGTCGTGAATCTCGTGCGCAAACGGATACGCCCGGATGCGCATGTAGTCCACGCTCCGCCCATATTCCTTCTTGATCTGATCCAGGCTCTCGCGCATGGCAAAGTCGGTGCTGCCGTAAGCCAGCACGCCAATCTTCGACGTCCCATCTTTGACCGTCACCGGCCCCGGAACCAGCTTGCGCGCATTCTCAAACTTGCGCGAAAGCCGCTCCATCACCTCAATGTATTCATCCGGCTTCTCGGTATACCCTGCCGCATCGTTGTGTCCCGAGCCCCGCGTAAAATATGCGGCCTTGGGGTGGCGAGTTCCCGGCAGGGTTCGCCAGCCGATTGCATCGCCGTCCACGTCGCGGTATCGCGCAAATCCACCCAGACGGTTTAGATCTTCCGCCGTCAATACCTTGCCTCGATCCAGCGGCGTCGTGGGATACTCGAACACTTCAGACATCCAGTTGTTCATCCCCAGATCCAGATCGCTCAGCACAAACACCGGCGTCTGCAGCCGCTCCGCCAGATCGAACGCCGCATACGCCAGCTCGAAGCACTCCTTCACCGAGCCCGGCAAAAGAACAACATGCTTGGTGTCGCCGTGCGAAAGAAACGCCACGCTCAGCAGATCCGCCTGCGATGTCCGCGTCGGCATTCCTGTCGAAGGTCCTGTCCGCTGCACATCGAAAATCACTCCAGGAATCTCCGCGTAATAGCCCAGCCCCGCAAACTCCGCCATCAGCGAAATCCCCGGCCCGGATGTCGCGGTCATTGACCGTGCCCCGGCCCAGCCCGCGCCCAGCACCATGCCGATCGCCGCCAGCTCATCCTCGGCCTGCACCACGGCAAACGTCGCCTTGCCCTCCGGCGTCACGCGAAACTTCTTCAGCAGGTCCGTCGTTGCTTCCACAACCGATGTCGATGGCGTAATCGGATACCAGGCCACCACCGTCACGCCCGCGAACACCGCGCCCATTCCCGCCGCCGCGTTGCCGTCGATGATGATCTTGCCCTTCGTCTGATCCGCCCGCTCGATGAAGTACTGGTCCTGCTTGGGAAGATTCTCCGCCGCATAGTCGAACCCGGCCTTCACCGCGCCAAAGTTCAGCTCGAACACCTTCACCTTCTTGGCAAACTGCTTGCGCAACCCGCTCTCCACAACGCTCAGATCGATCCGCAGCAACTGCGCCACCGCGCCCACATACACCATGTTCCTGACCAGCTTGCGCAGCTTGGCCTCGGGACAAATCTCCGCCGTAATCTTGTCCAGCGGAACCGGGTAGAAGACCACATCCTCGCGATACTGCTTGAGGTCCAACTTCTCCTCGTAAATGGCCACGCCACCTGAAGGCAGAGCCAGCGCATCCTCCCGCGCCGTGTCCGCATTCAGCGCCACAAGCACCTCTGACGCACGTTTGCGCGCCACGTAGCCATCTTTGCTTGCGCGAATGGTGTACCAGGTGGGAAGTCCGGCGATGTTCGACGGGAACAGGTTCTTTCCACTCACTGGAACACCCATTCCGAAGATGCTTTTCAGCAGTACGCTATTGGCGGATTGCGAGCCGGACCCGTTCACCGTTGCTACGTTGATGCTGAAGTCGTTAATCACGCGCTCACGCACGCTGGTTGCGCCCTCTAGTTGACCGAGGGCTAAGTCGCCTGTCGCCATTTGGCGGGATTCCCTTCCAATAAAATCTCAAAAGATTCAGTCCTTCCGTCCATTCCAGAAGGCCTCAATCTTTCATCACCATATGTGATTATAGTCACTTTGAAACATCCGCGCTCCAGTTCTGAGCCCAATCGTTACCCCTTTGAGTCCCACCAATTGGAACGCCCTCAGCCCATTCCGGCAACGGGCCAGGAACGTTGGAAACCGCTGGAACCGGCATGTGCAAACTTGACCAGCCTAAGCAAACATTCATCCCGGTGAGCGGCACGGGCTTTTCAGGCTGCGGAAAAGTCATTTCTGGCCGCAAGGAGTGTCAGTTGTCCACCGGTGTTGCCGACCCACGGAGGATGAAACTGCGTCCAGCGATGCCGCCGCCAACCTGCTAACTTGCGATCCCCGCTTCAGCGGGGGCCAACTCGCTGCTTTTGTCCGAACACGTTGTTTCCGTTTGGATTGTTCAACTTGCGGCACAATCGAAATTTTGTTTCTTATCAAATTCCTTCAAGAGAAACAAGGAATAGGATCGGATGGAACCGGGTGACGGAAAATCACCGTATACCCAGGCAGGATAACCGGGAAAGCTATCCCGTGTGACGGCCATCCTTTACATCCGCGTATCACAATCCTAGGTCTAGGATGAGGAATTTGGGACCCCCGGCCAAACTGGCTCGTCCAACTTGATGGGGAATAAGCAGGCCTCCTGGAGACTCGATATGTTGTTATTCAGTTTCAAGCTTGGAAACAGACCGGGCAGCACGCTTTGCTGCTTAGGCGTCGCCCTCTGCTCGCTCTGCCTGACCGTGGAAGCGCAGCAAACCACGCCAACTCTGCAGGATCGCAGCCAGCAGGCATCCACGCTCTCGATCACGGCGCGCGAGGTCCTGCTCGATGTTGTGGTGACCGATAACTCCGGCCGCCCGGTCACCGGCCTCGCGGCCTCCGACTTCACCGTGACGGAGGAAGGCGACGCGCAGCACCTGACCCACCTTGAAGAGCATCATCCGATGAGCGCAGATGAGTTGGCCCGGCTCAAGGCTGCCCCTGCGCTGCCGCCGAACACCTTTACCAACTTCATGCCGGTGGAGAACACAAATGCCTCAACCGTCATCCTGCTGGATGCGCTCGATATGGGGATTCAGACGCAAATGGAATTGCGTCAGCAGCTCATCGACTGCTTTAAGCACATCCCGCCGGGAACGCCGGTCGCCATCTTCCAGATCGACACTGAAATGCGTTTGATCCAGGGTTTTTCTTCGGATCCGCAAGTGCTGTTGCAGGCTGCGCAGGGCAAGCGCGATATGCCCTCCCTGAATCGGCCGATTCGCGGAACGCGGTATGAATATCGCCGCGCCCGAATGGACATCCTCCGCAGCGGTTTTCAGATGATGGGGCGCTACCTGGCCGGATTCACAGGCCGTAAGAACCTCATCTGGTTGACCGGCTCCATTCCCCAATCGTACCTCTCCGATCCCATCGGCACTTCTTTCGGCAAATCCTTCAGAGACGACTTCGCCGTGCTTGAAGACGATCCCGGCGACCTGATGGATGCGCTGACCCTGAGCCGGGTTGCCGTGTACCCCATTGACGCGCGCGGCCTCCAGACCCTGCCGCAATTCGAGGCCAGCAATAACGGCAAGTTTTCGGCGGGCGCCAACCAGGCATTTGAGAGAAACCAGGCCTTTCAGCACATGGACCTCGACGGCTTTGCGCAGGCCACCGGCGGCAAGGCTTACTACAATACCAACGGCTTGAAGGAAAAGATCGCCGCAATCATCGACAACGGCTCGAACTATTACACGCTGGCCTATGCCACAACGAACACCACCTGGAATGGCCAGTTCCGTCATATCAAGGTGACGCTTGACCGCCCAGGCCTGCGGGTGCAACACCGCCAGGGCTACTACGCTATCGACCGTGCCAAGCAGGAGCAGCGTTTGCTTGCCGCCATGCAAAAGAGGAAGGCCAAATCCGGCGCCAATCCGTTCGGCGAGGACGACCAGGCAAGCGACGATTCGCAGCCGGCGCCCGGCGGCCCTTCCACGCCAGAGAATGCCGGCGCTCTCGTCCAACACCCCAAAGGCGGCTTCGAGGCCACCATGCAACTTGGCGCCATTCCGCCCACTGAGGTGATCATTACGGCCAGCCTTGCGGTGGACGACAAGGTTGTGAAGCTGGATCGGAAGGCGCCGCTGCCGGCGGACAACTATCTGGAAGCGGACTACAAGGGCAAACCGTTCCGCACTTACGTCGTGCAGATCCAGGCTGATGCCCACGCGCTCCGCCTGACGCGAACGGCGGATGGCATGCGCCACGGCACCGTCGAATTTGTCACGGTTGTGTATGACCAAAGCGGCAAGCGGGTTAACTCGCTGATCTCCACGGCGGTGATGAACCTGAGCGACGCGCACTACCGCAGAATGCTGCAAGACGGCGTGCCCGTTCGACAGGAGGTCGCAGTCCCCGTGAAAGGCAATTACTTCCTGCGCGTCGGGGTCCACGATGTCGCCAGCGACCACATCGGCGCGATCGAAATACCGGTCGATGAAGTCCGTGCAGGCGTGTCCGGCCAAGGTCTTCAGAGACCCTAGTTCTTTGGCCGTATGAAAATGTTCCTTTTGGAAATGTAGCGCCGGCCTCCTGGCCGGCTGTAGCGTGGGCCTCCCGGCCCACGTTCGTTCATTGGATAGAACATCTTCATCCGGTCGCGGACCTAGTACAACAATTGCAGATCGCCGATTCTGGAGGGAGACAGGCCGGCAGGTGGCCCAGGCATCGATTCTATCTCCTTCGATCATTAGCCAATATGGAAGGCTGTGCCCCATTCTGACCCTTATGACCGGGCCACCTGCCGTGCGCGGGGCCGGTCATCGGGAATATGATGCAGTTAGGCCTTGCTGGAAGTTGGGCGCAGCAAAAATCGGCGCATCCGTCCCCCGCATGGACGGAACCACCGGGAGCATTGAGTTGGGTATCTTTGACGAGTCCGAGAGGGGTAGAACCAAGGTCAGCCAGGCTCGTTCGCGTGTCCGAACGGCTCGCCCGTCATGGCCTCTCTCCGCGCGGCTCCTCGTCGGAGCAATGTTCGTCTTAAACATTCTCCTGGCAATATTTCTCGTAAGAACTGAAATCAAGAGGCCTGGAGCACCCGCAATTTCCACTCCGCTCACACTCGAATGGCAGAAGCCCGGTTCCTCGCCGCACCTCAATGCACCGGCCAATCAGGGGTCCAGCCTCGGTGTGAAGACTCCCCCTGTCGAAGCCCGGCCCGTCGCATTGCCCAGCACCCAGATGGCGAAGCGCCCCGCGACCAAAGCACTGCGAGCCAGTAAAACCCCGCGCCCGGTTTTGTCGGTGCCGATGCCGCGGGCCGATATTTACCCTCCACAGGAAACTCTCGGCCAGACTCCCGCTCCTGTTCGCGATCCAGCAGCCTCTTCGGGCGCGAGCGCCAATGTCGCGCCCCCTGGCCTGGCCGCATCCTTCGGCATCCCTGGCGCTGGCGTCCCCAGCAACGCGGGACCACATCCCAACGCGCCCGCTGCATCGGCTCTCGCCCGGTCGGCGATCGGCCACGGCCTCACTGCAAAGGGAACCTGGGCGGGCTCAATGGGCAAAGTGGCCTCGGTTGGGCTTCCAAGCATGGAAAAGGGAGTGGTGATACCGAAGATGCCCGTAGCGCCAACCTCCCTTAAAATCGAGATTGTTCCCCGGCCTGTCAGGGTGCTTGAGAATTGCGGCGACGACAAGGTTTTTATCGCCTGCCCCACGCTGCAAATCCGGTATGACACGCCCTACACCTCCGAAGCCCCCTAACCCCTTTTGGCAAGACCCATCGGAATGGACTCCGCCGCGAGAGAGGCTGGCAACTGACCGAGTGGATGCGCAATCGCCGTTCCGACGCTTCGACCTCCCCGGTCCCTCGCATCTGGGAACCGGGGATACCACTAGACAGAACTTGCATGGAACTGGGGCATAGTCAAGCAGATCGGTACCGCTAAACGCCGTAGCGTCCCTCAGGCTCCGGCATTGCCGCCTATCCGAGAACATCGTCGCAGGGTCCCATCCGTTAGAAGGAGCGCAAGCCCCGCTCAAAACGCACAAAAAACGCCGAAAAACACGCGGAAACGATCGTTTTTTGAGATGTTTTGATTGTTTTGGCCGGCATGGAAACGGAGTTTCGCTACCTTTTTGCCGAGCCCCAGGTCGACTTTCCCGCAAATTGAAGTCCATTTCTTCAATTTGCAGGCTTATCGCACGACGGATTTTTTCAATCTGTATACCCGCGGGACTACCAGCGCCGTCGGCTTCCAGACCGACATTTTCAAGTCACACTCAAAGGCAAAGACGATCAGCGATCGGCTGTCACTGCCCACTGGCACTGACCACTGACCACTGATCCCTGACCACTGATCTCTGTTCCCTGCCTCATCCCACTGCCGGCCGCACTTCCGCCTTCTTGGTCGTAATCACCAGCTTGGCCGGAGTCAGCTCAGGTCCGTCCCAGCCTTCCTTCACAGCTTCGATGTGGATCTCGCCCGGACGCTTGCTCGACTGCACAATCACCTGTGCCAAACCGCTGAAAAGCGACCGTTTCGGTTCCTTGTCGCTCTCCTGGCAATTGGGGTCGCCGTTGCCCACGCCGATCAGCTTGCCCTCGCCTGAGATATTGAACCCGATCAGGTTGCCGGCCGTCGGAACCGCGCGTCCTTCCTTGTCCAGCGCCTCCACCTTCAGGATCGCCACATCCTCCCCGTCGGCATTGATCTCCATCCGGTCTGAAGTCAATCGGATGGCCACTGCGGGGCCGGTCGTCTCGCGCTTTTCGGTGAGCACCACCTTGCCGTCTTTGCTCCCCCGCGCTTCAATCGATCCAGGCTGGTACTTCACCTTCCACTCCACGTGCCCAAGCTGCGGAACCTTCTTGCTTCCCTGGCTTTGCCCATTCACAAACAGCTCAACCTCGTCGAGGTTCGAGTAGACCCACACCGGAATTTCCTCCCCTTCCCTGCCCTCGAAGTTCCAGTGAGGAAACAGGTGCAGCGCCGGCTCTTTGCCCCACCACGCCTTGTAATAAAAGAAGGTGTCCTTGGGAAAGCCGCACATATCCACAATGCCGAACTGCGAGTTGATTGAAGGCCACCCGTAAGGCGTCGGCTCTCCTCGATAATCGAACCCCGTCCAGGCAAATCCCCCTGCTTCCCAATCCCGCGTCCCATAAAACTTCCACCACTCCTCAGCCGTCTCGCCCCACCGGACCACGGAATCATAGGCGTTGACGGTGTTGCGCAGCGGGTCGGTTGTATATACGCCGCGGGTGGAGATGGCGCTGGAAGTTTCCGACCCATAGATGGGCCGCTTCGGATGCTCCTGGTGATATTTGTCGGGGAGAGTCAAGCCGTAGTTGAATCCGATGATGTCGAATGCATCGGAAACGCCCTTCTCGTTGTTCCCGTTCACGGCTGCGGAGACCACGCGGGTGGGGTCCAGTTCATGCACGCGCCGCACCATGGTCGCCCCGATCTTGGCGCCCTCTTCGGCCATATCGCCCTGCAACTGCCACTCCTCGTTGCCGATGGACCACAGAATGATGGACGGCGAGTTGCGATAGCGCTTGACCATCGCCTCCAGTTGCGCCAGCCCCTCGGGGCTCGAGCTCATCTGCCGCGTCTCGCACATCATCATCATCCCCATGCGATCGCAAGCTTCAACCCACTCCGGCGTGGGCATATTGTGCGAAGTGCGCACGGCGTTGCCGCCCATCTGCTTGAGCACGCCCAGCCGGAACCATTGCAGCCGGTCAGGCAAAGCCGCGCCCACTCCCGCGTGGTCCTGGTGGTTGCAGGTGCCTTGAATCTTCAACGGCTTGCCATTCAAGAAGAAGCCTTTGTCGGCGTCGAACAACGCTGTTCGAACACCGAAGCTGGCCCGCTCGGCGTCGCGCGGCTTGCCTCCCGCCTCCACCGTCACAATGGCCGAATAAAGGCTTGGCGCATCCACCGACCACAGCGACGGATTGGCCAGCTTCGCGGTTGCGGTAAACGATGCTGAGCCGTCCACGGCAACCGGTTGCGGCGCGGCTTCGGCTGTGGCCACCGTCTTGCCCGCGGAGTCGAGAATCTGCCAGCGTACCTTGGCGCTCTCCGACTGCTTGCCCTGGTTCTCTACCACCGTGTCCAGGGTCAGCGTAGCGGAGTCGCCGCTCACTGCCGTGCGTACCGTGCTTTCCCACTTGCCCAGGTGCAGCGCGTCCGTCTTGGTCAGCCACACATGGCGGTAGATGCCCGCGCCCTCGTAAAACCACCCGTCGCCGAAGCTCGCGTCCACTCGCGCCACAATGTAGTTCTTCGCCCCGTAGGCCAGAAAGTCCGTCAGGTCGAAGCGGAACGGCGCATAGCCGTTGTCGTTGCGCCCGATGAAGCAGCCATTCACAAAGATCAGGACGTCGCGGAATACGCCGTCGAATTCGACCGTGATCCTCCGCCCCAGGTCGCTCGCCGGAATCTCGAACTCCCGCCGGTACCAGCCCACGCTGGTCTCCGGGTACCGCCTGCCGAGCGGCTTGAACCCGTGCGAATTCTGCACCTCATCGTGCACAAACGGTAACTCCACCGCCCAGTCGTGCGGCAGGTTGAGAATGCGCCACTTCGAATCGTCAAATTTGCTTTTCGAGAATCCGAAATCGCCGGTCTTGGCGAAGTCACCCTGACCGTTGCCGAAGCCCAGGTCGCGGGCCGGGTCAGTGCCGTTGCCAAACTGAAACTTCCAACCGAAATCGAAGAGCAGTTGTTCGCGCGGCGCAACCGCGGCAAGCGCCTCGGCCGACGCGGCCTCAGGATAAGCGGCCAGCAAGGCGGCAGTGCGCCCCCAGGCCGAGCGAGCAACAAGAGAAGAAGCCGAAAGTGCCACTCCGGAAGAAAGCAGGTCACGACGAGAGATAGTCGACATGGAAGTCCTCTTAAGGTTGAATTCTGGCCACACGCGATGCCACAAAAAACAATTCGCGCAGCAATCAACCCCGAACTATACATCACCCACCGTTCCCAAGTAAACGATTTCATTTCCGTTTGGAAACCCATCTTGTGCCTCAGGCTCATCTTGCGTTGGACAAGAGTCAGTCTTGACTTCAAGACGAAACGGGTATTTACTATCTAGTTGGTGTGGTGAGGGAGTTCACCCTTAACCGCTGTCCACCCAATGGGCCGGACAGATGATGACTCCTGACAGGGAATCCTGTTGCGGAGTCATATCCCGGCACGATCCCTGATCTGAAAATCTAGGAGTTCGCTTTGTTGACGAACACTTGGGCTCGCTGTGCGCTCTGGGTGGGACTTGCTTTGGTCGCGACGCTGTTGGCAATCTGGTTCAAGATTTCGACAGCGCTTTCCGAAATTGTGGTGGGCGCGGTGATTGCGAGCGCCGTGATTCAGCGGGTGATTGCGAATTCCTTTCTCCTGCCACGTCTTCTTCCCCAAGCGTCAGCAAGCAAGAAACCAGCACAGGCAGCGCTGTGGCCCGCCGCTGCAGCAGAGGGACACTGTTTACCAGCAACTCATCGATGTCCTCACAACTAGCGGCCTTTTGGCCGGGAAAGCGTAATCATCATGTCTGAAATTGCAAAGCTTGAAGCGCTCGAAATCCTCGACTCTCGAGGGAACCCAACCCTGGCAGTTACAGCAACCCTGTCGAACGGCGTGAAGGCAACGGCGAAGGTTCCTTCTGGCGCATCGACCGGCAAGCGGGAAGCTGTTGAACTTCGCGACGGCGACAAGGCACGGTACGGCGGCAAGGGCGTACTGAATGCAAGAGACCACGTGAACGGCGAGATTCAAAAGGCAGTTCATGGATTCGATGCAAACAACCAGAAGGTATTGGACAAGAAGCTGTGCGAGCTCGATGGCACACCGAACAAGGCGCGCCTTGGAGCCAACGCGATTCTTGGCGTTTCTCTCGCGGTTGCGCGGGCGTCCGCCGCAGACCACGAGCTGCCGCTGTATGCAAGCCTGGGAGGCGAGTCGGCCAATTTGATTCCGGCGCCGTGGTTCAACGTGCTCAACGGCGGAAGCCACGCGGACAGCAATGTGGATTTTCAGGAGTTCATGATTTCGCCGGTGGGCGCGCCTCGCTACAGCGAAGGCTTGCGAGCCGCGGCTGAAACCTTTCATGCGCTGAAGACTGTTCTGCACAAGAAGGGCTACAACACAGGCGTCGGCGATGAAGGCGGATTCGCGCCGCAACTGACGTCCAACGAAGAACCCATCGAGCTGATTCTGGAAGCGATCCAAAAGGCCGGATACAAGCCGGGCAAGGACATCGTCCTGGTGCTCGACCCCGCCACCAGCGAGCTTTTTGAAGACGGCGCCTATGTGTTCGAAAAATCAGACAAGAGCCGGAAGTCGCCGGAGCAGATGGTCGATTTCTGGAAGGGCTTGCTCGACCGATATCCCGAGATCTGGGCCATTGAAGATGGCGTTGCCGAAGACGATCATGCCGGCTGGCAGCACCTGACCAAGACACTTGGAGGCCGGATCCAGTTGATAGGCGACGACAATTTTGTCACCAATCCAACGATCTTCCGTCAGGGCATCAAAGACGGGATCGCCAACGCCATTTTGATCAAGCTGAACCAGATTGGCACGCTGACAGAAACGCTCGAATGCATTCAGATTGCTCGTGAGAATGGATACGGCGCGGTGATCTCTCATCGTTCGGGTGAGACCGATGACACCAGCATCGCGGACCTGGCCGTGGCTGCCGGCATGGGCCAGATCAAGACGGGATCGACCAGCCGCGGTGAGCGCATCGCAAAATACAACCGCTTTCTGGAGATCGAACATGAGCTTGGGGCAAAGGCTCGCTACGCCGGCGCCATCGTGTACGAGCGGTGGCACAAGACTGTGAAGGCATAGCAAGCGGCAAGCAACCGGGGGTGTTGGAGTCCACCTGAAACCGCTCAACTGGGCAGATGACTCCTCGAAGCTGAACACAACTTGGAGGAGTCATGCCCGAACCCGAAGCTGAGATCGCGAGAACACGAGAACCAGAATCGCGAAAACCGGGAGCGCTGAACGATGCCCAGCAGCGACGCCTGAGCATCACCTGCAAATACATCGACAACTTGCTGTGCGACATCGAGCACGCTCTCCATTCCGCGGCATCGCAGTCTCCGTTCCCGCGCTATGTCGTAAACGTCACTCCTGCGCAGACCCGCGTGATAGAAGAGCATATTTCCCGTCTCCGCATTCAACTTCTGCGCACATTGGATTGGCAGTACTTGAAGCCGGAATCGCCGGAGATTCCGGTCACGCGATCAGTCCTGACGGACCTTGCTTTTGTGGATATCGCGATCGAGGAACTAAAGCCCAGATATATGCGCGGCTGTGGGGCCGTGCCTGAGGACGCGGTTGACGGACTCAATGAAGTGGTGCATGAGCTTCGATCGCTGGCTGGGAACATGGAGCGCTATATCCGCCAGGAGTTGAGCACGAATCTGGAGTCACCTCTCAGCAAGCTAGTGTAGGCCACCGCAAATAGAGTCCTTTACCGATGCACGCAAATGGGCGGAATTCGCAGAAGAGACTTCCCTCAGGGGCTAAAGCCCGGCTCGTTTTGCGCCATTTATGGCACGACTGAAGTCGTGCCCTTTCAAAACATAAACGACCACCTGTGTGGCGGACACCACTGGGCTGAGATCGATGCAAAGAATGGTCAATGCCCACACATTGGGACCGAACAGATCGCCACTGGAGCGAGCTACGTCAAAACGTCATCGAACCAGCCTGTAAGCTATGCCAACATGGAAGCCGTTTGGCGTGATCTGATGCGCGGGCTCGTTGGCAAAGTTGGGAGATCCCGGCCAAAACTGGAACTCGTATTCCCCACGCACAGTCCATTTGCGGCTGATGCGATAGTTCGCGCCCCCACCCGGCGCAAGTGCAAAATACTGTCCACTGCCGATGTTGAAGGGATACTGCATCCTGCCAAAGCCCACAAGGCATTGGGCAAAGGGCTGAAACTTTCCAAATGTTCCGACCAGGTATCGCGGCCCAGCCAGATAGTTGTCCTCCGTCTCTCCGTAAAAACTATTGAATCGGAGAAAGCGCGCTTCCGCTTCGGCATCTATATGGACAGTCAAGTGGTAGTCGGCAAAGCCGCCAATCCCCCACAGCCGCTGGCTGCTCTGATACGGAAACCCCGCATGAATATTGGAGTATTCCCCACCGACCCAGAGCGCACGCCGCGGATCCACGGCATCCGGGACAACCTGCGCTTGCGCCAGGTTGGCAAACACGCCTGCTGCGAGCGCCACCATCCAACAGAAATGTCTCAAGCCGGGCGAGCGTTTTAGAAAAAGCATCGACGTGCCTCGTTAGGGGTAGATTTCAACACTGTCAAAACAGCGAAGTGACATTCAGTGTTACAGACGTTTGATGATTCAGTGTTTGGGATCCATTGGTCGCGGTCCCGACAACTGTAATGGTTTGTGCGCCCAAAGGCGTGCCGCCCACCAGCGATCTGGATCCGCTGCATCCTGTGATTGCCGACCCGGCAGCGAGGAACGCGAGGAGCAGGAGAAGCATGGGCCAGCCCTTGCGGCGCAGGCGCCTGGGGATGAAAAACAGGAAGAGACCCGCCAGCGCGGCAACTCGATATCCAGAAGAAAAGCCTGGAGCGATAGAAGCATGACTGGGAGCTGTTGTCTGCACAACCATCGTCGAGATTCCGCTTCCATTGCTGATTGTTGCCGGAGTGAACGTGCAGGTCGTATCGACCGGCAACTGGGAGCAACTGAGAGCAACCGGCAGATTGAAACCTGAATCGGCCGTCACCGTTACTGAGTATGTTGCCGCCACTCCGGTGTACACGGATAGTGAGCCGGGAGAGGCAGAAATGCTGAAATCCAGAATCACTTCGACAACCACGCTCGATGTACTGGTGGCGAAGCTGGGTGTGGCCACATAGGTAGCAACGATGTTATGCGAGCCCCCGGTCAACGTGTTGGTGGAATAGGTGGCCACGCCGGAGGCGAGAGTACCGGTTCCGATCAAGGTGGCGCCATCGTAGAAGGAAACACTCCCCGTAGGCGTGCCCGCAAGGCTCGAGACCGTGGCAGTGAAGGTTACAGTAGTCCCAATGACTGCCGGGTTCGGCGAGGCGCTGAGCACGGTCGTGGTTAGGCCGGCCGTCACGTTGACTACGAGGGGATTGGATATTCCGCCCTGAAATTGCGTGTTGCCCGCATAGCTGGCGGTCAACGTGTGGCTTCCGAGAATTAGCAGCGCAGTTGGAAGTGTCGCCACTCCATTCACGAGCGAAGCCGTGCCGAGCACGCTCGCACCATCGGAGAAAGTCACGATTCCGCTGAGGGTGCCAGCTATGGTGCTCTGGACAGTGGCTGTCAGGGTAAACGGACTACCGGCCGGAATTGAAGTCGCCGATGAGGTAAGAACTACAGTTACCGGAGCCAGGTTCACAGTTAATGACACCGTGGCAGTGGCATTGTTGTAGTCGGCCGTATCGGTGGGAGTGAAGGTCACCGACAGCGTTTGCACTCCAGCCGCCAAAACGGTCCCCGCAGCCGGGGTGTAGACGAAAGTGCCGGCGACTGCGCCCGAGGAGGCATCCAGTTGCGTGGCGCTCAGCGCTGTGCCGGAGCTGATTGGAGCCGGAGTTGCCCACGTAATCGTGGGGGTAACCTTGTTTACTGTCAGTTGTACAGTCGCTGTACCCACCGAGTAGTCAACTGTATCGGTAGGAGTGAAAGTCACCGACAGCGTTTGCACTCCAGCCGCCAACACGGTGCCGGCAGCCGGGGTGTAGACGAAATTGCCGGCTATACCACCAGAGGATGCATCCAGTTGGGCGGCGCTCAACGGCGTGCCGTAGGTGATCGCTGCCGGAGTCGCCCAGGTGATGGAACTGTTGGGCTTTCCGACTGTCAGTTGGACAGTCGCCTTGGCCGTCGTGTAGTCGGTCGTATCGGTGGGAGTGAAGGTCACCGACAGCGTTTGCACTCCAGCCGCCAAAACGGTACCCACAGCCGGGGTGTAGACGAATGTTCCAGCCAATCCGCCAGAGGTTGCATCCAGTTGAGTGGCGCTCAGCGCTGTGCCGTAGCTGATTGGAGCCGGCGTTGGCCACGTAATCGTGGGAGTAACCTTGTTCACAGTCAGTTGAACAGTCGCCGTCGCCGTTGGGTAGTCAACCGTATCGGTAGGCGTGAAGACCACCGACAGCGTTTGCACTCCAGCGGCCAACACGGTGCCGGCAGCCGGAGTGTAGACGAAAGTGCCGGCCACTCCACCCGAAGACGCATCCAGTTGAGTTGCGCTCAGCGGCGTGCCGTAGGTGATCGCCGCAGGTGTCGCCCAGGTGATGGAACTGTTGGTCTTGTTCACTGTCAGTTGGACAGTCGCCGTGGCCGCCGTGTAGTCGGTCGTATCGGTGGGAGTGAAAGTCACCGACAGCGTTTGCACTCCAACCCCCAACACGGTACCCGCAGCCGGCGTGTAGAGGAATGTGCCAGCCACTCCGCCGGAGGACGCATCCAGTTGAGTGGCGCTCAGTGGCGTGCCGTAGGTGATCGGAGCCGGTGTTGCCCAGGTGAGCGAAGTGCTGGTCTTGTTCACTGTCAGTTGGACTGTCGCCGTAACCGTCATGTAGTCGGTCGTGTCGGTGGGAGTGAAAGTCACCGACAGCGTTTGCACTCCAGCCGCCAAAACAGTACCCGCAGCCGGCGAGTAGAGGAAGGTTCCGGCCAACCCACCGGAGGTTGCATCCAGTTGGGCGCCGCTCAGAGGCGTGCCATAGGTGATCGGCGCCGGTGTCGCCCAGGTAATTGTGGGCGTAGCCTGGTTCACAACTAGTTGGACAGTATCTGTGACCGTCGAGTAGACAGTCGTTTCGGTCGGACTGAACACCACCGACAGTGTCTGTGTTCCGGCCCCCAACACGACGCCGGCAGCCGGAGTGTACGCGTATGTGCCGTCTACCCCACCAGAAGAAGCATCCAGTTGGGTGCTGCTCAGAGCCGTGCCATAGGTGATCGGCGCCGGCGTTGCCCAGGTAAGCGTCGGAGGCGTCAAAATGGGGTTAATGCATACGGGCGTCGTGAAGCTGAAATTCAGCACCGCGGACGTAGGATGGAGATCGACATAAAACAGCTCCAGCGTGTGAGGTCCGGCAGCGATTGTAGGCGTTGTGCAGGGAACGGGAGTATCTCCGTGCACGCCGCCGTCATCGCAAGCGATTTGCCCGTCGAGATAAAGGAAGGCCATGTCGTCGGAGGAGATCGTAAAGCTAACCTGCTCTGTTGACGGCGCCACCAGGTTGGCCGTAAGAATCGCCGCTTGAAACCCGTTCAGATCATCTGACCCCGTCCCGTTCGGGGGGAAGAAGTTCTGGTTGTCATAGGGAAGTGTAACGGTTCCTGCGCCGGTCTGGACTTCGTCGGAGGTTCCGCCAGGCCCTCCATTGTTGAGCGTTGGGCTCCACCAGGTAATCTCGCCATCGGGAAGCTCATCGAGTGGAGCAGCGATGGCCCCTAAGGTTGCGGTGGCGGCGGGGTTAAATACCGGAAGACCATTCACCCCGAGCGTATTCTGTACATAGTTGCTACTGAAGCCACGGGTAGGGCCGTTGGCATCCTGGTCCGCTTCCGCAATCGTGAAGTAGGTGATGTTCATCGTCGGCGGAGGGCAAGTCTCGATCGGACTACTCAGCGGTAATGTCTGACTCGCAAGGGGCGTGTAATACGGGTTGCCGCCGTAAGAAACGGCCATAGAGTGTGGCCCGGCGCTGAGTCCGCTCAGAGGAATCGTAGCCGTCCCCAAAGCGAGCGTAGCCAGGTGCGCCGTTCCACCATCGATCGCATAGCTAGCGCTGCCAGTGGGAGCCGGGACAGACGCCAGCGGTCCTGAAACGGTCACCTTCACGCTGAGCGCCTGACCATTGGGCGCAGTCGTGCTGGACATCTCTGCCAGATTCATCGTGGGAGTAAGACGGCTTGCGGCAAGTTGCACCGTGTTGGACGTGGCAGCGAGATAGTTTGTGTCGCCTGAATATGCGCCGAAGACGGAGTGAATTCCTGTGCCTGGGAGAACCGCATCTTCCAGGGTCGCCGTAGCAGTCTGCGTCACTTGGTAGAGCAGAATGTCCGCGGTTCCGTCATTGAGGTTGGGAACGACAATGTCGGACCATCCGTCGTGGTTCAGATCGGCAACCGCAGGCGTAATCGGACCGGCTCCGGTCGGATAGGTGGTGGCGGTCTGAAAGGTGCCGTCGCCGTTGCCGAGCAACACATTTGCCTGCGGGTAGCCGTAGTCGGAAACCACCAGATCCAACTTGCCGTCCCCGTTGAAATCGCCCACCGCCAAGCCGCTGTAATTGGTTCCGCTGAGGATGGTCCTCTCCGATTGGAAGGTTCCGTCCCCATTCCCGAGCATGAGATTGAGGTTGGTATTGTAGCCTTCGCAGCATTGGTTGAAGACGATTGCCAGGTCAAGGGCGCCGATGCCACGGAAGTCCGCGAGGATCAGATTCCCCGGCTCGTATTGCGTAACATAGGTCCGGCCGGGGTGGAGCGTACCGTCTGCGTTCCCAAGAAAGACACTGACGTTATCAGGCGCCGTTCCGACCACCAGATCGAGGATGCCGTCGCCGTTGACGTCACCGACCGCGAGCGATAGTGGGGAGCTGACCGGGTATTGCACCGGATGGTTGAAGGTGCCGTCTCCACGGCCGAGAAGCAGGTCAACTGTCCCCGACGAATTGAGCGTCACAAGGTCCAGTATCCCGTCCCCATTAAAGTCGCCAACTGCGAGTTCCCTGAGACTCCCGTTGTCGTAGGAGACCGGGGAATTAAATGTTCCATCCCCCTTGCCAAGAAGCACGACAAGACTCCCGCCAGAGAGAACCGCAAGATCGGGTTTGCCGTCGCCATTGAAATCGCCTACGACGATCCCCTTCTCTGCCGCCGCACCGCTTAGAATGAGGCTCGGCGCCTGAAAGGTACCATCGCCGATTCCGATCGCAACCGTTATCTGTTTGCCGTCTCCCATCAACAGGTCGGGTATGCCATCGCCATTGACGTCGGCGAGCACAACGACCAGCGGGTTAGAGAATCCAGAAATGGTTGGGGCGTTGATGAAGGTCTGCGCAAGCGTCGCCTGACCCAAAGCCGCCGTGCCTGGAACAAGCCCGGTGGCGCCGTCAGTGTAAGTAACATTCCCTATGGGTGCGACAAGCTTCCCACCCGCCGCTTTAGCGGTAAGGATATAGTCCAACACGCCCCCCGAGGAGGCAATCTGAAGGGCCGACGGATACTGCCCTGTCACGGTGGCCATTACAGGTTCGGAAGAGCTGGTTGCTGCGCCGACCGCATAAGCTGCTTTGAGGGTGTTGGCCCCAAGCGGGACAAGGATGGTTTTCAGGGTTGCCGAGCCGATGGTTCCGCCCCCGGAAGTGGTCGTGACAACCTGCGCCGTTCCCAAAATGGTACTGCCATCGTAAAATGTCACACTGCCTGTCGTGACAGGGTTGCCGTTCTGGTCCTGGACGCTCGCAGTGAGCGTAAAGGGGCTCCCAAACCTCGCACTTGTGGGAGAGACATTCAGGCTCACACTACTGGCAAGCGCGAGGCAGGGCAGCGCAACAAGAAGCAACATGAGAGACAGCACAACCAAGCCCCGGCGATTACAAATGCGCCTGAGTCGAAGAGCCCCAGAGTCGAGAGAGGCAATCGAAATTGAAGGCGCAAACGCGGTAGAGAGCATTGGCAGGGAAGCTCCTAATGGAGAAACATTTTTCTGGACAACGTATCTGCAAGATCCGCGGGGGGAATTCCACAGGGAATGATACACAGCTTACATTGCTTCGAGCCCTTTTGTCACTCTCTTTACGCAACCACCAGCAGTTCTAAATGAAAATGGGAACCCAGGTAGCTATTTGCCCAAGCGTTGCACTGTGCTTTGTTGAGGCATGGAGATATTCGAGTCGCTTTTGGATGGATTGGGCACGGTCTGCGCGGGATTTC
>Ga0255351_1000406_pt1 | contig 19673 bp, 16 predicted proteins | sample HBST25r2metaG_FD_186024 | JGI IMG/M metagenome (GOLD analysis project Ga0255351, IMG submission 186024) | Peat soil microbial communities from Stordalen Mire, Sweden - H.B.S.T-25.r2 | ecosystem: Environmental > Terrestrial > Soil > Wetlands > Peat | place: Sweden: Norrbotten County, Stordalen... | reverse complement strand
GGTCTTCAGATCGCGAATCGAGGGCGGTCTGCGGCAGTATCCGAAGGCGCCCACCCGAACCAGTTCGAAGGCGGTCGACCGGAGACCGTCATCCGCCAGTACGATTGCTGGAACACGGGTCGCAATCAGGCGGCGGGTACACCCAATACGCTCATCCAATGAACTGTGACTGGAATGCAGATCCAGGATCATGACATCGCAATCGCCCGCGGCACGGAGCAGATTGATGCCATCCTCATCCGGCTCCAACAGAACCTCGAATTCCTTCCCAAGGGCGGAAGAAAGCAACGTCTGGAGCGTATGGTCTTCAGAATAAAGTCCGATCTTGATCATGCTTGGACCCGCTCCCTGGCATTCACCGCCGCACCGTCTCCTTGGGGGGGCGCGGAGACAAGGTAATCCTTCACCCAGATATGCGACAAATATCTGCGACAAAAATGACAAGAATATGTTGTTGCGATGACGAGGCCCCCCAGCCTATCGCCACCGACGACAACGCGCCAGCAAAATTTATGCTGACATCTTTTGTGAACTCTGAGGACATATACTAGCGTCCAACCAACCCTCTGTCGAGATTACTTTAGTCATAACATTGAAAATATTTGTCGATTGAGAGATGCAGGATGAATCGGACGGCAAAAGACTCTGGGCTCTCCCGCGCGTCCTGTTTCCTGCTCCAGGTGCAGTACGGAACCATACAAGCAAAATGTTTATAATCTATGTTTTACAGTTTTCTTATCCAATTCTCGAAGTTGAAAAATTGGCGACTTCCCCGCGATCAATTACCGACCGGTGAAACCGAGTCGATGTACCTTTGGTGTCCCTTGGATGCACGATTGGTAATCAAAGAGCAAGGTGACTTGCGTGGGAGCATTTCCTGGATTGGTACCTGTTTTGTCACTGGACGCCGCCACGCTCCCGCGGTTCCGGCGCAGGACGCGGGCGCATCGGAGGTGTATACGCCCCACTTCACTCAGGAATGCCCGCACGTAAACTCACGTGTACACCAGGGGCGAACGATTGGAAGGCAACTCTCTGAAATCAAGCGACTTCTTCCTTCTTCTAGTTTGGCAATGTAATTGCTATTCCATGAGAACCAGTTGTAATCAGGTAAGCTTCCCGAAGTTTGGGGGAGGGAGTATGGGATATGCACTCGTTCGCCTGGTGGCCGACGCTGGCCGTGCTCGCTGTGGCGACCTTCACGGATCTGCGCAGCCGTCGCATTCCCAACTGGCTGGTTCTTCCTTTTCTTGTGGCCGGGGTTGTGGCCTCCGGCTGGTTTGGTGGCTGGCACGGCATCGGCCAGAGTTTCGCCGGGCTGGGGCTGAGCATTTTGATTTATGGAATCTTGTTCTGGATGGGCGGCATGGGAGCCGGGGACGTCAAGCTGTGCGCTGCGATCGGAGCCTGGATCGGACCGCAACAGATGTTCTGGGCGCTGTTTTTCACCAGCTTGGCCGGGGGAGTTCTGGTGCTGTGCTGGGCCGTTTTAGGCGGGTTCATGAAGGAGCTGTTTACGGGCACGGGCGATCTTCTTTTCGGTTGGAGGCGGCGCGGAATGCGTCGCGAACCGGAGGATGCTCTTGCCAATCCGCTGCGGCGGAAGATGCCTTACGCTCCGGCCATCGCCATCGGGACACTGATTTCCTTTTTCGCTCGTTGAGGATTTGGCGCAGGATTCAACTCCAACCCGCTGTGGGCCGGGCGCTTTTTGGTTAACCCACTAAGGAAAGCTGCACGCAGCAGGGAGCGGCGATCAAAGTGAATTCAGAATCTTCTTCGTATCTCGACGATCAATATCCGGACTCTCTCGGCTCCGATGCCGTATCGATAGCGCTGATCGGACCGGACGAGGAACGCCGCAAGGCGGCCGTCAGCGCTCTTACCGGTTGCCAGGGCGGGGAAATCCGGGAGTTTTCTTCCTACCCACCCAGCCTGGACGATGTGCCCAGACTGCTGGAACAGCATTACGACGTCATCATCATCGATCTGGACAGCTATCCCGAGTACGCTCTGGAACTGGTGGAAAGCATCTGTGCCAACGGCCTGGCGACGGTGATGGTCTATTCGATGAAGACCGATCCGGACCTGCTGGTTCGCTGCATGCGCGCGGGCGCCCGCGAATTTCTCACGCTGCCTTTTGCGCAAAGCACCATGGCGGAAGCCCTGATTCGGGCCGCCGCACGCCGCCCGGCCGTGCGCACTCCGAAGAAGGCGGGCGGAAGGCTGCTGGTGTTTCTGGGGGCCAAGGGCGGGGACGGGGTCACCACGCTGGCTTGCAATTTCGCGGTTGCCCTGGCCCAGGAATCGAGCAAAAGCACTCTGCTGATCGATCTCGATCTGCCACTGGGGGACGCTGCGCTCAACCTGGGGATCTCTGCCGATTACTCGACCGTCAACGCCTTGCAGAATTCCGGCCGGCTGGATTCGAGTTTTCTCTCCAAACTGTTAGTCAAGCATAGCTCGGGGGTGTCGGTGCTCGCAGCTCCAGGCAAGTTCCCCCAGTTTAATGCCCCCCATGACGCGGTCGACAGGCTGATCTCGGTAGCGCGCCAGGACTTTGACAACGTCGTCGTGGATATGGGCTCCAGACTCGACTTGGCGGGCACATCTCTTTTCAAGGACGGATCGACCGTCTATCTGGTGATCCAGGCCAGCGTCGCCGGACTGCGCAACTCGAATCGCGTGATCTCGCAGTTCTTCACGACCGAGATACCCCGGCTCGAAATTGTGATCAACCGCTTTGAGCCACGCGGGATGGGCGTTGCCGAAGATCAGATTACCAAGGCCCTCACCCGGCCGGTTCAGTGGAAGATTCCCAACGATTATTCCGCTGTGCGGCGCATGCAGAGCACCGCTGTTCCGCTTGCGATGGAAGATTCGCCCATCTCCCGGCTGATCCGGCAGATGGCCCGAACCGCGTGCGGTCTGCCCGCAACTCCGGAAAAAAGGTCGTTGTTCAGGCTCAAAAGTCTCAGCCGAAGCATTTCGGCGAAGGTTCCCAGTATCGAGCAGACGCCGGCCATCGCATCGCTCGGGCTGGCAATCGGGCAGGCTGCCCCGAGCGCCGCACCTGACGTAGCGGCAGATAAGGACGCGCTCCGCACTGGCAATGGGGAAGCAAGTCTGGAGAAGTCGCATAGCGTCAGCCCCTCCGAACGGCAGGACGAAACGGTCACGCGCACCTACAAAGGCGCTACTTACGTAAAGGGCGCGGACGGTGAATGGCATTTACAGAAGATCGTAACGAGTGGAGCGATCAGGGCGACACCAGCCATAACCTGGTTTGCACCCGCTTCGATTGCCTGCGGCGACGCGCTTGGCTCGGCGCAGCTCAACGCCACGTCATCGGTTCCAGGAAAATTCACTTATAGTCCGGCGGCCGGCGAGTTACTGAAAGCGGGGATGCATACTCTTTCGGTAACTTTCACGCCGGACAGCACCACGGAGTACAACTCGGCGCAAGCTTCGGTGAAGCTGGTCGTGAGCAAGGCAACGCCGGAGATCGAGTGGCCTGAACCTGCTTCGATCGCCTGCGGCGACGCGCTTGGCTCGGCGCAGCTCAACGCCACGGCATCGGTTCCGGGGGAATTCACTTATAGCCCGGCGGCCGGCGAGTTACTGAAAACGGGGACGCATACTCTTTCGGTAACTTTCACGCCGGACAGCACCACGGAGTACAACTCGGCGCAAGCTTCGGTGAAGCTGGTCGTGAGCAAGGCAACGCCGGAGATCGAGTGGCCTGAACCTGCTACGATTGTTTATGGAGCCGCGCTCAGCGCCACCGAGCTCAACGCGACGTCACCGGTTCCGGGGAAATTCACTTATAGTCCAGCGGCCGGCGAGTTACTGAACTCCGGAATGCATACTCTCTCGGCAACTTTCACGCCGGACGATGCAGCGGAGTACAGCACGGCGCAATCCTCGGCGGTGCTGATCGTGAGCAAGGCGACGCCGGAGATCAACTGGCCTGAACCCGCTTCGATTGTCTACGGAGCCGCGCTCGGCACGGCGCAGCTCAACGCGACGGCATCGGTTCCCGGGAAATTCGTCTACATTCCATCTGCTGGCGCGGTGCTGGCGGCGGGAACTCACACGCCTTCGGCAATTTTTACTCCGGAAGATACGGACAATCATACCGCTGCGCAAGCTGCCGTGCGGCTGCTTGTCAGCAAAGCGGCGCCGGTCATTACATGGCCCGATCCTGCTCCGATTCCTTACGGTGTCGCGCTCGACACGGCGCAGCTCAACGCGACGGCATCCGTTCCGGGCGCCTTCGTCTATAGTCCGGCGGCAGGGGAGTTGCTGCAGGCAGGAATGCACACTCTCTCGGCGACCTTCACGCCGATGGACGTTGCGGACTATGCTCTGGCGGAGGCTGCCGTGTCTCTTTCTGTCGCCGAAGCCAAGCCAACCACAATCGCGTGGCCTGAACCCGCACCGCTTGCCCACGGAACCGCTCTCAGCGCCGAACAACTTAATGCCACGGCGCCGATTCCTGGCACATTCCTCTACACTCCCGCGGCCGGTGAAGTGCTCGCGACGGGAACTCATACCCTATCGGTGACGTTCACGCCAGTAGACACCAACCTCCCCGCGGCGCAGGCTTCAGTGCAGCTTGCCGTGACCAAGGCAGAACCGATCATCACCCTGCCAGCTCCCACTTCGATTGCCTACGGCACCGCTCTCAGCGCCGCACAGCTCAACGCCACGGCGTCGGTTCCGGGAACCTTTGTCTACGACCCTGCCGCAGGCGCAGTGCTGCGGGCGGGAACGCATACTCTGTCTGTAACTTTTACTCCAGCCGACGGCGTGGGCTTCAGCACAACGCAGGCTTCAGCGCAGCTTGTTGTGACCAAGGCAACGCCCATCGTGACCTGGACGGATCCCAAGGCCGTCTCCTACGGCACCGCTCTCAGCGCCACGCAGCTCAATGCCAGGGCCTTGGTCCGGGGAACCTTCGTCTACACTCCAGATATTTGCACGGTGCTTCCAGCAGGAAAGCATATGCTTTCGGTGACCCTGCTTCCCATGGAATCAGCCGATTTCGCGACAGCGCAAGCCACGGTGCCGCTTGTGATCGAAGAACTGCCGAACATCGCTTCGCTCATGCCGGCGTCGGCAGATCAAGCGGCGAACCGCACTGAACTGACGCCGCCGGAGCCGCCGGAGATGAAAGGCGGCAGTGCTCCCCCCGCTCCCGTGAAGCCGAGTGAGCTTGAAACGCGCAGTTACAAAGGCGCTACTTATGTGAAGGGAGACGATGGCCAATGGTACCTCCAGAAGAAATAGAAGCGGAGCAGCCTGCCACGCTTCCTGCGGATTTCAGCGAATGGGACAGTGGAGAACATGCCGCGGTGCAGGCCTCAAGCGTCAACGGCTTTGACGCCGCGCTTCGTGCGGGCGCGGTTTCCAGGGCGCACGCAACGCCGCACATTCCCGCGGCGCAGGCGACAAACCAGCGGGCGAATGTTTCTATGATCCCTCTGAGAACGGCCAACGAGGAGGCCAAGGAGCTTTTCAAGCCGGTTCAGTCCGAGGGCGGGAATCCAGGAGGTCTGAAGGACAGGAGTCTGGCCAAGGGCAGGCGCAAGGTGAGGATGACGCTCTTCGCTGTTGGGTTGTTTCTGCTCATTCCCATTGCACTGGGCTACTTCAAGCTGCGCTCCGGGGCGGATACGGCGAGGCAGCCGGTTGTGTTGAAACCAGCGCCGGAGAATCCTCCTCCCGCAATGGCCATGAACTTGCCCGCCGCGCCGGAGCTGCCGAAACCTGCGGCTGGGAATGCGCAGGCGCCGATGGTGACGCCGCCGGACGAGGAACCGCAGCAGGTTGCGCTTGGCGCTCAGTCCGAGGCGATGAGCGAGCAATTGACCGCACCCTCGCGAATTCCGAGCGATCTTAGGGGGGCTGCCGAAAAGGGAACTCCGCCTTCTGCGGGCTTTGGCGCGGCCGGCGTGGAGAACCTGGGCGCCAGTGGCGGCAGCGTTTTCGGCAGGCCGGCAGTGTCCGGCGGCAAGGTAGTGGTTCTTGAGAAGGTGAGGCTTTCGGCCGGCGTTGCGGGCGGCCTGCTGCGGAAAAAGACCCCGCCGGTTTATCCGTCCATTGCCAAGGCCGCGCACGTCGAAGGCACGGTGGTGATTCAAGCCACGATATCCAAGGCCGGGTTGATCGAAAGTCCCCACATTGTCAGCGGACCGGTCATGTTGCGGCAGGCCGCCCTGGATGCTGTGAGAAACTGGCGTTACAGACCTTATCTGCTCAATGGCGAACCGGTTGAGGTGGAGACCACTGTGAATGTGGTTTTCACTCTTGGCGATTGACTTACCCGTTGGCTTCTTCTTCCCTTTTTGGGCAGAGGCGGGTTGTCAGAATGATGGTAACGTGAAGAAGTATTTCAGTCCGACGGAAGGTATGACGTGGAACTGCTGAATCTTGAAAAGTACAAGGCGGATATACACCGTACCCTGATCTCCAAGCTGGATCTGGAGAAGCTTTCGCGCGTCAATTCCAGCCAGGCGCGCCAGGCGGTTGCCGGCATCGTGAAGGAGATCATCGCCGAGCAGCGCGTGCCGCTGAACTTCGACGAGCAGGAAAAGATCCAGATGGATCTGCTCGATGAGGTCTTCGGCCTCGGCCCGTTGGAACCTTTGTTGCGGGATACAAAGATTTCCGACATCCTGGTCAACGACAAGGATCATGTCTTCATAGAGAAGGGCGGCCTTTTGCAGAGGGTCGATACAGCGTTTCGCGACGACCGCCACCTGCTGCAGATCATCGACCGCATCGTATCGCGCGTGGGCCGCAGAGTGGATGAGTCCTCGCCGATGGTCGATGCGCGGCTGCCCGATGGCTCCCGTGTCAATGCCATCATTCCACCACTGGCGCTCGACGGGCCTTCCTTGTCCATTCGCCGTTTCGGGACGGGTCCGCTGGCCGCCAACCAACTGGTCCAGTTGAAGACCGTCTCGCCGGAAATGATGGAGGTGCTATCCGCAGCGGTCAAGGCCCGGATCAGCATCCTTATCTCTGGCGGTACCGGCGCCGGCAAGACTACTTTCCTGAATATCCTGTCCCAGTATGTTCCGCGGGGCGAGCGCATTGTCACCATCGAAGATGCGGCCGAACTTCGCCTGGCGCAGGAAGACATCGTGCGCTTGGAAACCCGTCCGCCCAACATCGAAGGAACCGGAGCGATTCTTCAGCGCCAACTGCTGATCAACGCGCTCCGCATGCGCCCCGACCGCATCATCATCGGCGAAGTTCGCGGAGAAGAAGCCTTCGACATGCTGCAGGCCATGAACACCGGCCACGAAGGCTCGATGACCACCATCCACGCCAACACTCCCCGCGATGCAGTCTCCAGGCTGGAATCCATGGTCATGATGGGCAACATGAACATTCCTGAAAAATCCATTCGCCAGCAGATCGCCGCCGCCATCACGATCGTGGTGCAGTGCAGCCGCTTGAGCGACGGCACCCGCAAGGTGACCAGTATCTCCGAGATCACTGGAATGGAAGAGAATGTTCTCAGCATGCAGGAGATATTCAGCTTCCAAAAGAAAGGGATCGGACCCGACGGCAAGGTAATCGGAGTGTTTCAACCGACCCGTATCCGGCCCAAATTTCTCGAGCGGCTTCGCGTTGCGGGCGTCGTCCTGCCGCAGGTGCTGTTCGAGCGCGAAACGCCGGTCAATTGAGCAGGGGGCAACAAAAATGGGATTGATTATTGTTTTAGTGTTTCTGGGTGTTTTCGCGGTTGTCGCTCTATTGCTGGCCGCCCTCGGAACCCGGGCCGCTCAGCAGGCTAAGCGGGTCCACGAAACGCTCGACTCGGCCCTGGCCACAGACAGCCCGGAGGCTCGTGAACAAATCGGCAGCCTTCGCAAGGTCGATCGGCTGAGCAGCATTCCCTGGGTCAATCAAAAACTGCTGCGGTACGAACTGGCACCGCGCTTGCAGACCCTGCTTCAGCAGGCCGATCTGAATTGGACCGCCGGGACATTTCTGGCCGGCTGCGGAGTTTGCTTTGCGGCCCCGGCAGTGCTGATTTATGAGCGCTTCGATTCCGCTCTCATTGCTTTGCCAGCCGGTTTGCTGGGGGGCGCCGCACTTTTCGCCTGGGTCTTCCGCAAGCGCGCAAAGCGACTTTACCGGTTTCAAGAGGGTTTGCCGGAAGCTCTGGATTTGATGGTGAGCGCGCTCCGCGCCGGGCAAAGCTTCATCGCCGCAATGAGTTCGGTGGCTCGCGAGTGCGCCGACCCTGTAGGCTGTGAATTCAAGGCATGTTTCGAGGAGCAGAACTACGGACTTGAACTGAAGGTCGCTCTGGATAACCTGGTCAAACGCGTCCCTCTTCAGGACCTTCGCATTGTCACCACCGCGATCATGATTCAGAAGGAGACAGGGGGAAACCTTGCCGAGGTTCTCGACAAGACATCTCATGTCATCCGGGAGCGGTTTCGGCTCAAGCGGCAGGTGCGGGTCCATACAGCGCAGGGGCGTCTTACGGGGTGGATACTCACCCTTCTCCCGGTGGTGCTGGGAATCGCTTTATGTTTCGTAAACCGGGAAATGATGAGCATCTTGTGGACCAATCCCACCGGGATCAAGCTGCTCGAGTACTCTGGCTGCTCTATCGTGGTTGGCGGTTTGATCATTCGCCACATCGTCAACATGGATGTTTGAGGGGGACCTATGCAATATGCGATTTTTACATTTCTGGTCGTATTTCTGTTGATTGTGAGTGGCGGGCTGCTTCTGTTTTATCGCGAACAAATGCTTCAGCGGATCTTCGAAGCCATTAACCCCCGCCCCAAAAAGAAGTCCCTGATGAGCGCCATTCAGCAGACGGGCTTTTCGATTGGCGGCGTGGTCGAGCACTTTGAAAATGTTCTGCCGAAAAGCCAGGCCGAGGTCTCAGTGATCCTGCAGCGTCTGCAGCGCGCCGGATACCGCGGTGAATCCGCGGTAAAAATCTTCTATGGCTCGAAGGTGGTGGTTCCCCTCGTTTTGTGTCTCCTCGTGCTGGTGACCGGACTGGGGAACATCAACTTGTTTGTCTATGTTCTCGCCCTGGTTTTGGGTTTTCTGGCGCCGGATTTCTGGCTGGGAAGGCGGATTTCATCCCGCCAAAGCAAGATTCGGCGGGGCTTGCCGGATGTGCTCGATCTGCTGATCATCTGCATCGAGGCCGGACTTAGTTTGGACCAAGCGACGCTGCGCACCTCAGTGGAATTGAAAGGAGCCCAGCCGGAACTCTGCGATGAGGTGAGCCTTGTCGTGCTGGAGCAGCGAGCTGGTCGCCCCCGTGGCGAGGCCTGGAAGCATATGGCAGAACGCACGGATGTGGATTGCGTGCGCAACCTTGTTTCCATGCTGGTTCAGGCGGAGCATTTTGGAACCAGCATTGCCAAGACATTGCGCGTCCATAGCGACACGCTTAGAACTCAGCGTGTGCAGGCGGTTGAAGAGGCAGCGGCAAAAACCAGCGTCAAGCTGGTTTTTCCGCTGGTGCTGTTCATCTTTCCCTCGCTATTCGTAGTTGCCCTGGGGCCTGCATTCATTTCCATGATGGATTCGCTGAAGATGATTGGTCAACATTGAGGGAAGGAGGAATCGGAATGGATACGAACACGATCAGGATCATCGCCGCCGTACTGTTTGTCGTTGTATTGGTTGTCATAATCCAGCGCCGCCGCACGCGGACCAAGTAATTGAGCTTTCTCGGGTGGCCAGTGGCGCAGTGAAACTGGGCGAGCTTCACTGGCCAGCCCGATGATCCCGCAAGTCAGGGAGCGGCTGCTTCGGCGACCAATTCTTTTACGTCCTGCTCCAGCCGCGGGTCAATCAAGTGCCTTCCCGTGCGGTTTTCAGGCGGTGCGATGCCTCCTCTGTACTGGGTAGGAGAGTTGTGCTCTTGATCCGACGATCACGGAAAAGGGGATGTCATGATCGCTTCTGGCGGAAAAAGTTGAATTGACCAGCAGGATGCCGGGAGAATACCTGGCAAGCCGGATACTCGCCGAGGGCGGGAGGTTCCATGGAAACGCAAAAACTTTGCGCATACAACCAGACTCGCGAATGCTTCCTCGGCCTGGAGGTCTCTGCCACCGATTTATCTTACGCGGAGCTCGGGAAGCTGATCGGAAACCTGGCTCTCAAGTCAGGCGAGGGGCTCTGGATGGCGCCGTTTCGCGGAATCCCTGAGACAAAGATCAGCGCTCCGCTCGATTTGGTTTATTTAGACGAGGACTGCCGGGTCATCGAGGTGGTCGAATCGTTTCCCACCTTTCGAGTTGCGCCTTCGACGCCCCATGCGGCAAGTGTTCTGGCGCTGCCCTCCCACTCGATTTACTCGTCGCAGACGCAAGCGGATGATCAACTGGTGCTGTGCGCGGCAGAGGAGATGCAACGCCGGCTGGAGAGGTTTTCCATCTCGAGCGGTGCTGCCGGCGCGGTGCAAAGCGCCGTTCTGCTGCGGGGAAAACCGCTATGGAGCGGCGGCCCCGGCGTGGTGGAATTGGAGGACCGTTCCGGGGAGGAGCGTCTCCAATCTCCGCAGCCGTATGAGATGAGCTTGATCGAACCGGGGATGAAGGAGATCAAGCCGCCGAAGAGCTGGTTGGGGCGCTGGTGGTCTCCGGATCCGAGGAAGGCGCCTCGTGAACCGTCGCCGAACGTAGCAGCATACTATTGGACCGGCGCCGCCGCGACGGCGCACGGCATTCGGGATATCAGCTCGACAGGGCTTTACGTGATTACAGAGGAGCGTTGGTATCCGGGCACATTGATTCTGATGACATTGCAAGACACGGCCGAAGGGGAAGAAAGCGTCGAGCGTTCGATTTCTGTGCATTCCAGGGCCGTTCGCTGGGGAGACGACGGCGTCGGCCTCCAGTTTATTCCGCAAGATGTGCAGACTGAGAGCGCGCGATTCGGCCCCCAGGGGAAGGGCGTGAATCAGAAGAAGCTCGATCAATTCTTGAGGCGGCTGCGGAAATGCATCGAATAGAGCCATCGAGTATCTTCTATAACCGCATTTTTTGGTTTGGCAGAAGATCTACTTTTCAGGCGGGCATTCATATTCAAGCGAACGAGGAAGGAAACCGATGAGGATCTTCAAAGAGGAAAGTGGACAAGCGCTGCTCATCACCGCTCTTTTCACCGGGATCGTTTTTCTGGGCGTGGCTGCGATCGCGATTGATGTAGGAATGCTTTACCGCGAAAGAAGAATCGTGCAGACCGCTGCCGACGCGGGCGCCCTGGCGGCTGCGGCGGGAGAAAGCAAAGGCACGAATATCACCACGGCAGCGGACTTGGCTGCAAAACAGAATGGACTGAATGTTGTTTCTACAACTCCAACCGCAGGGCAGGCGACGGTGACCGCCGTGGATGGAATTGCCGGGAGGTCTGGCACGGCTTATGTGCAGGTGACGGTGACTGACCAGGCGCCCACATTCTTCATGGGGGCGTTTGTTTCCAAGTTCAGGCTTGTATCCGTCTCAGCCGCGGCGCAGGCCTCTTACCTGACGAGCAGCAATGGATGCCTGACCGGATTGAGTTCAACCGGCGCAGTTGTTCCCTATGCATCCGGGGCTGAAACCGATGGCTCCACTTCCATGACGTGGGGAACGACCGTGATGTCGGACGTCGCGACGGAAGGCAGCAGCAAGATTATCGCTCCCAACTGTGGAGTTGTGGCCTGCGGTCCAGCCAGCGAAGCGTCAGGCAACGGAAAAACCGCGGCGGCGATTTACGCCTGGGGATCGGGGAGCATCTCGGCAGTGTCGAACTCCGCGCCCAGCTATGGAACCGACAATAGCGGCAGCACAATCAGTGCCGCTCCGGTCATCAAGACGTGCTCGGGAGATCCGCTGGCGAGCTCGATGCCTGCGAAGCCCACGGCAGGTTCTTGCATCGATCCGTCCTGGATGTCCAGCCACAACGCGGGAGGCAGCGCCGAGACGATCTCTCCCGGAACCTATTGCAACTTCAACACCGAGAATGTCTCGACTCTTACCATGAATCCTGGCGTTTACATTGTTACGAATACGTTCAGCACCAACAGCGGATCAACGATCAAAGGGAGCGGGGTGACGATTGTCCTGGCGAACGGTGCGATTGCCAATTCCGGCAACTGTACCTACGTCGCTGGCGGCGCCACTCCGTACGGGGTGGGAAACGGCACGACGATGGACATTTCCGCGCCGACCTCTGGAACCTATGCCAACATCGCTATCTGGGATGAGAACTCCTCCGCCAGCACGCCCGACACGGTTACCTTTGGCGGCGGCGCGTCCTCGACTTTCACAGGCGCAATTTATGCTCCGAACACGAATCTTGTGCTGGGCAACGGCAGCGGCACTTCGGCGATCAGCTCGAACATCGTTGCCAATACGATCATGGTTCTGGGCGGCTCGACCATCAAGAACAACTATCTTCCAACCAGCTCCGGAGCGGCCGCAGGCGGCGTAAATCTGGCGCAGTGAGAGATGACAGCGATGATTTCGACGACGATACGGAATTGCAGGGCGAGAAAGAGATCGATGCGAGCAGCGTGGAGGGCAATCCGCGGCAATCGAGGAAGTTCGCTCGTCGAACTTGCTGTCATCATGACATTTCTCTTTCCGCCGATGCTGCTCGGAACCGTTGAATTCGGTGGCCTGGTCTATGCCTCCATCGAAGTCTCCAATGCCGCTCATGCGGGAGCCGCGTATGCCGCGCAGTCCTACATGACAAGCTCGGAAACCCCTGCAGTGCTTCCCACTCAAGACAAGGTGACGGCCGCGGCAATCAACGATTCGCCTGAGCTGCAGAATATGCTCAAATCGGGCTCCACTTTCACCGCCGCGATGTCTACGGGATGCGGCAGCGGAACAGCCGCGGCCGGCAACTCAGTGCCGGTTTGTTCGGGGACCAATTTGCCTTTCGTTCAAGTGACGGCCTCGGCGATTGTCGTTCCTCTGATTATACTTCCGGGATTTTCCGGGCCTTTTACGATGAGCAATACCGCAACAATCAATTTGGTGAACTAATGATTGCAGAAAATCGCTCTCTACGGAAGATGGCTGGAGCCGCGAGACGGCTGGCCCCATTCGCGTTCTCTCCGTTGACGAAGGATTCCAGGACTCTGTTCCGGGCTGGCCGGAAAAGAAGCTGGCTGCGCGGCGAAGCGGGTGCAGAACTGGTGGAATTTGCATTGTCTTCCAGCATCCTGTTTTTGCTGATGTTCGGCGTAATCGGGTTTGGACTTGTGTTTTTCATGGAGAACACCGCTGCCGAAGCCGCGCGGGAAACCAGTCGCTGGGCAAGCGTTCGCGGGACAGACTGCAACAATCCGAATATTACCGATGGGTCCTGTGTGAATGGGGTTGGAGCTACCGCGCAACAGATTCAGGCTTACGGGCAGAGCCTTCCCGGCGCGGGAGGGATGACCGTGACCGTACAGTGGTGCAACTCTGCCGGCGCCAGTTGCGGAACCGCGAACCTCGGAGCGGGGAACACCGTCCAGGTGAAGGAGGCGTATAAATTTGCGTCGGTTCCCTTCGTGACAAACAACTCTCTCTCCGTGTCCAGCACATCTGAGTCGGTGATCTGGTAGCGGCGCGGGAATTCCGCTTTCCGGCTTCAGACGGCAGGCATTCCTGGTTCATCCGCCCGGCTAGAGCGTTTTCGATTTAAGTGTTTACATATCCGCATGAGGCGAAGAAGTTTGAACACTCGCCGGGCGTAACGGCATTGAGCAGGTCGCCGATTTCCTTCCATAGGGCGTCGATGGATCGTTTGGCTGCTTTGCGGAGCAGTGCTTTAAGTTTGGAAAAGAACTTCTCGATGGGGTTGAAGTCGGGAGAGTAGGGCGGCAAATAGAGCAAGGTTGCGCCTGTCGCACGGATCGCTTCCTCAACACCTGACACCTTGTGGCTGCTGAGGTTGTCGAGGATGACGATGTCTCCCGACTGCAACGTTGGACACAGGAATTCGCGCACATAAGCAAGAAACATCTCCCCGTTGATCGGTCCGTCAGTGACCATTGGCGCGGTCAATCTTCGGCGGCGCAGAGCACCCACAAAGGTCGTCGTCTTCCAGTGCCCGTGCGGAGCTGAGGCGACGCAACATTTGCCCCTGGGAGCACGCCCACAACGCCGCGTCATGCTGGTCGATGCCCAGGTTTCATCAATGAATACAAGCTTTTCGACATCCATCCTCGGCAATGCTTCAACCCATGCGCGCCGCGCTTGCTGCACGTCCTCGCGCTCTTGCTCGCTGGCGTGCAGGGTTTTTCTTGAAGGTGAGATTCCATTTGTTCAACTGATGCCACAGTGCACCGGGCTTGATGAAAACATCCTGCTTGGCCAAACGTGCGGACAATTCCGACAAAGCCAGATCTGGCTCTCGTTCGATCCAGGCGCGCAGCACTGATTCCATCTCTTCCACGCGTGAACGGCGATGGCCGCCGATCTGAAAACTGGTCCGCTTGCCCAACTTCTGTGCACGATCGCGAACCTGATAAACCCAGACGCGGCTCACTTCCAGACGCCGTGCAATCGAACTCGGTCTCTCACCGCGATCCAGTGCCCACAACACACGCTCACGCAAATCTTGCGAATACGATTGCATCCTGCCCCCTCTCTCCCGGCAGGAATATTATCGCATAAATGTCAATACTTAAATTAGAAACACTCTAGTGGCAGCTTGGTTTTGACCGAAGGTGATTTGGAGCCTCCGACTAGTAAATTCAGCAGCGGTGAAACATACTTTGCGAGCGCAATCTATGCGGCGCAGGCCGCGCTCCAGGCCGAAAAAGCGGTGGTTGATCCGCTTTTGATTGCCAGTGGGGTCACATCGAAAAACGCGATCATCTTCGTCAGTGATGGTCAGGCGAACACCAATTATTCCGCCGCGTTCCCCACAGCCACAATCCCAGGCTATGCTTATTCACCGGCGGTGAGGGCGGCCTAAACGTACAATATGCTGGAACCACGACTTACAAATCGACGAACGCAAATTTGACGGGTACAGCCAGTACCTGGGGAACCTATCCGGATATCAATGATCCTTGTCAGCAGGCGATGGTAGCTGCCCAATATGCCAAGAATGCGGGCACCAGGGTCTTCGGTGTGGCCTACGGCTCCGAGTCGAATGGATGCGAAGATAGCTATGCTCTTCCCGCATTGAATAGCTCTTCTTACAACATTCCAATTAAGACGTTGTCGCAGGTCACCCCCTGCGTGACGGTGGAGAATATCGCCGATTCCATGACCGATACCATGGATGATTTCTATGCCGAAAATCCAGCGTCGGCTGCAATGTCACAACGTCGAATGCGCCGATGGATTCTCTAGCCACCATCTTCGAAGCCATCGCATCGAAATTGGGCTTGGCGGGTATTTGATTCCCAACAGCCTCCAATAGGAGCCGGAAGAAGAACAAAAACCGCATCCCGTTCGGGTTCGCCCCATGGACTTGTCCGGGATGCGGTTTTTTATTCCGGCTCCTCCGGGATGATCAGCAGCACTTCCACTTTGATATTCTGCCCGTTCTGCTTCGCCGGTCTGAACTGCCACTGGGCCAGCGAGTCGAGCACAAATCGCGCCTGCGCGAACTGCGGCGGAAAGGCGACGGAGAGATTCACGAAGCGGCCGTCCTGATTCACAAACCCGTGAATCATGAGGGCATCGGCGTTGATCGTTCCGGGAGCGAGGTTGGGCCGCACGATGTTATACGGCCAGGGAGCCTCGATGCGCGCGACGTTGCCAGCCTCCGCCGCGTCCTGGGCGCGCGGAACCGAGTACTGGAGAATCCAGCTTTTCGCCAGGCCCACGTGCAGATAAACGGTATACCCCAATCTGCCGCTCCAGATATGGCCGATCTCCGGGTATTCTTCTTCCATCGACGCGCCCACCACCACGGATCCGAATTGGCCGTTCTTGGGCAGTGCGATATGCGCGGACGAAAGCGGGTTGCCAAGCGCGGAACCGGTCGTGGATCCCTGGGCGGCCGTGGCCGGGTCCGACGAATCCGCGGCGCTGTTCGCGCTTTGTCCGGTCCCGATTCCGCCTGCTTTACCGCCCTGTCCTCGCTGGGCGGAAGCACTCGCCCGGCCGGCCGCCAGCCCCCCGGTCGAGCTCAAGGAAGTCGTTTCGTTGACCGGAGGCAGCCTGAGGTCTCCATTCACCATGCGCAGATCGGAGAGCGAGATGACCGCGGCGGGCGTGGGCTGCGAGGAGCCTTGCGCGGTGGTCACCGGAACAGGCGGCGTGGGCTGCGGCCCGTGAACCGCCACGAACGATGCTGTGCCGGGAAGAATCGGCAGCCGCTGCAGGGTCAGATTGGTGGATGCAAGGGCTAGGTCAGCCACGCGCTGCTCGTCATTTGGCGGCTGGATCGCAGGTTCGACGTCGGTAACTGCCGGCCTTTGCGGCAAGGGAGCAACGAGCGTCTTGGCCGGAGTGCCTTCCCGATTCCAGATCACCATGGTCGGCAGCGGGATTTCCTTGATGAGCGCTACAGGCTTGGGAATATCCAACTGAACCAGCGTCTGCGGTCCAAGCGCGGCCTTGATCGAGGGCCGCGAGAACTGTGGATGCGACACCTCCCCGCCGGCAGCGGAAAGCTTGTGCGCGGACGAGTGCGGACGGAGAAACTTGATGGCACTTTGGGCCGCGCGCTGCATCTCCGGCTCCAGAGTTTGCAGCTCAAGGCGCCGCACCGCATAACGCTCTGCAATGGGCGGGGCCTTGATTTGCGGCGTGGAGACTATGCCGATCAACACCAGTCCAATGGCGACGCCATGCGCCAGAATCGAAGCTGCAAATGAATAAGACCGCTGGTTCTGTTCCGGCAGATTCGAAAAGAGCGTGATGGCGGGGGAAGAGCTCATGAGCGGATGAATTTCCTCCCTCGATCAGGTCTGATTCTTCTTATCGCAGGGCACATTTCAAGTATTCCCGTTAGTTTGGAGACGGGCAAGACCCAGGCTGTCTCTATTTCAGAGTTTCATTATATTCTTTTCCAGAATTACGGCAGGAGGGGAGCCGCGACCTAGTAACTCTCTGCATCTTGCCCTTTTCCCAAAACAGGCTCTTACGAACGATTTCACGGGATTTGAAAGGAATAGGGAAATCGACTGAAACGCCGCTCGAATTTCTCCGGAATATATATCCACTCGACTTTTGTTTTTGGGTTAGAATTGGACAGCATTTCTTTAGAACAATAGTACCCCCCCCCGAGGGACAGAAAGGCGATGCTGGCCCTCTAGCCAGTTCAGACAGGCCCCTATATGAACCGAAGACTGCTCACGATCCTCTTCGCCGCGTTCGTCATTGCGGCAGCTTGCACATTTCTGGTCTTTCGCCTGGTTTCCAACCGCGTAGGAGCGCGGCAGACAAGCACGACGAATGTGGTTGCGGCCAAGCAGGACCTCAAACTTGGCTCCATTCTCACGGCGGACAACCTGACGACTATGGGGATTACAGGCGCGATTCCCCAAGGCGCCATTCTCGATAAAGACAAGAGCAGGGTCATTGGGCGAGGCGTCATCTCGGATCTTTATGCGGGAGAACCGATTCTCGAAAGCCGTTTGGCCGCGCCAGGCTCCGGGGGCGGATTGGCGGCTACCATTCCTCCCGGCATGAGAGCCTGCGCAGTCAAGGTCGATGATGTGGTGAACGTCTCCGGATTTGTCACTCCCGGAATGCGCGTGGATGTGCTGATCTCCGGCACGCCACCGGGGGAAGAGAACTCCAAAGAAGGCACGGTATCGAGAACGCTTTTGCAGAATATCCAGGTACTGTCAGCGGGCACGGATATCCAGAAAGACGCTGAAGGCAAGCCTAAACAAGTGCAGGTCGTCAACCTGCTGGTCACTCCGGAACAGGCCGAGACGCTCAGTCTGGCCAGTAATCAGGTCAAGATCCAGCTGGTGTTGCGCAACCCGCTCGATACAAAGACGGACGCGGTTCCAGGTACGACCACGGGCAACCTCTTTGCCGGTCAAGTGATTGCGCCGGTAAAGTCGAGCAGAGCCGCAACCACCAAGAGAGCCGCACCCCGGAGCTTTTCCATCCAGGTGATCAACGGCTCGAAAGAGAGTGAAGAAAAATTTGCTGCTCCCGGGGGGCGTCAATGAAAGCGAAGATTTGCATTCCTATCGCATGCCTCAGCGCACTGTCTCTTTTTCTCTGCGCCGGCGCGGGCCTCAAGGCTCAAGCCTTAGCGGCTCCTTCTGCATCCGCCGGAGCTTCCATGCAGGACTCCGCGAATGATCTTTCCGTCGCTGTAGGCAAGACCGTGCTGGTCGACTGCGCGTCGCCGATCGAGCGGGTTTCCATTGGCTTGGGCGACATCGCCGAGGTCCATGCGACCAGCTCGACCGAGATCATGGTGAATGGGAAAACGCCAGGGGAGACCAGCCTGATTATCTGGGACAATCACGGTGGAAGGCAGTTTTTCAATGTAACGGTGCGCGCCAACGCGTCTGTTCTGGACGACCAGCTGGACGGGATTCGCCGCGAACTGAGTACGGAGCTTCCTGGACAGGCCCTTAAAGTCACTTCCGACGACGGCATTCTCTTCCTTCGCGGCACGGTCAAGAATCTGGGCGATTCGACGCGCGCCTTCAAGATCGCCTCCGTAGCCGGCAAGGTCGTCAACCTGCTCGACGTCAAGGTGCCCGACTCCGATCCGCAGATTCTCCTCAAGGTGCGTTTCATCAGCGTCGACCGCAGCAAGGAGACGCAACTCGGCATCAATCTGTTCAATAACGGGCTGGGAAACGTTCTGAGCTCGATTTCCACCGGGCAGTTCTCTCCTCCGCTGACGGCCTCAACAGGAACGGGAACCGGATCAGCGGGGCTAGGTACAACGACGATCACCAGCGATCTGAACCTCATGGCTTTCTTCCCAGGCCTGGGTATAGGAGCAACCATCCAAGCGCTGGAGACCAAAATCGGGGCGCAGGTTCTGGCCGAGCCCAACCTGTTGGCGGCCAACGGCAAACAGGCCAGCTTCCTGGCCGGCGGAGAATATCCCTATCCTGTCGTTCAGGGCGGCTCGGGCGGCTCGGGAGCCTCCATTAGCATCATGTTCAAGGAGTATGGAGTTCGCTTGAACTTCATACCCACCATCACTCCCCGCGGGACGATCCGGCTGCAGGTGGCTCCAGAGGTCAGCGCGCTGGACTTCACCAATGAGGTTGAGGTCTCCGGATTCGACGTGCCCGCCATCACCACGCGGAAGATGAATACCGAGGTCGAGCTGGCCGACGGTCAGAGCTTTGTCATCGGCGGGCTGCTGGATAACACCGAGGCTGAGACCTTCACCAAGATACCTTTTCTGGGGGACATCCCTGTGCTCGGCAAGTTCTTCCAGTCGCAGCAGAAGACCAAGGCGAACACCGAGCTGATCGTGATCGTGACGCCGGAGATTGTGGCGCCCATTCCGGCGGGAGCGCCGTTGCCCGCGCTGAATTTCCCGCAGAAGTTCCTGCCGCCCAACTCCAGCATTCCGATGAATACGCCGGACGCGAAGACCTCCGCCAACACGCCGGCCCCAGCGCCGCCCACCCTGCCCATCGAGAAGCTGGTGGACAGCATGAAGCCGGAGACGCCGCTGGTGGTAGAAGGCTCTTCGGGAGGTTTTGGCGAGGGATCGAGCAGCGGAGCGAGTGCGGG
>Ga0255351_1000399_pt1 | contig 19824 bp, 25 predicted proteins | sample HBST25r2metaG_FD_186024 | JGI IMG/M metagenome (GOLD analysis project Ga0255351, IMG submission 186024) | Peat soil microbial communities from Stordalen Mire, Sweden - H.B.S.T-25.r2 | ecosystem: Environmental > Terrestrial > Soil > Wetlands > Peat | place: Sweden: Norrbotten County, Stordalen... | reverse complement strand
GCGACCATCGGACCCGCTCCGCAATAAAACTTGCAAAGGGCCTTGCGTCCACGTCAATGCTCGCACGATCCAGAGCCTTCAAATACTCTGTGCGGTCTTCAACACGAACCACCGTCCACGGATACCCACCCGAAGCCAGCAGAACATTCATCAGGAAGCGGGCCATGCGGCCGTTGCCATCGGGATACGGATGAATATATCCAAAGAGCCAATGACCGAGCACGGCCCGAACAGATGGTTCCGATTCCGCTTCGATCAAATCGAACAGCGCGGGCATCGCATCGCGCACAGCTTCCCAACGCGGCGGAACATACCTTGAATTTCGCAGGTAAACGGCGTCACTCCGGTAACCAGCCAGGGCCGAGGCCGGGATCAGGCCGGAAACAACACATGGCTCAAAAAGTTCTCTGTACCACTCCTTGTGATCTGCTCTGGCAATCTCTCCCGGATTCTTACCGGCGAGCACTTTGGACACGGATCCCTTCACTTTTTGAAAGGCTTGCCAATACCCACGCGCAGCCAGTGCATCCCGGCTTTGCCGGTCTGCTTCGTGATGCGCCGGGTCCCATGCTCCCGACATGACCCTCTCAACCAACTCCGGGCTGACGCGCGGAAGCGCCAGACCTTGCAAAATGCCGAGTTGCCACACAAAAACGCTCATGAGGAAGCTTTCGGCACCGCCGGCAGAGGTTCTCCCGCCAATCGCTTCTTGACGAGACCAGCTAGAAAAGCTGCGAATGGACCAATGTCCTCTCCGACGCTGGATTTTTCGAGGGCTTCCATATAGGTCTTGCGGTCGCCCACAGGCACGACAGTCCACGGATACCCGCCCGACGCCAGCATTAGGTTCAACAAAAAGCGCCCCATGCGACCGTTGCCGTCCATATATGGATGAATATAGACGAACATGAAATGCCCCAACACCGCCCTCACCGCTGGGTCTGTTTCCTCTCGTAGCAGATCAAACAGCGTAGGCATGGCGTCTCGTACTGCGTCGCAGTTGAGCGGCACATGCATGGACCGGCGGATATAAACCTGGCCGTTGCGGTAGCCGGAGAGATCGGCAGGCGTGAGCAGGCCTGCCTTCACACTCGGGGCGAACATCTCCCTATACCATGTTCCGTGATCCTCGTCCGCAATCAGGCCGGGGTTCTTGCCGCGCAGAACCTGCTCGATGCTTTGCTGCACCGCTTGGAAGGCTTGCAAATAGCCGCGCGCCGCCATGGCGTTCGACTGTTCGCGGTCCTTTTCATTCGCTTCGGGATTCCACATTCCACTGCGAATGCGCTCGATTAGGTCGGGTGTGACGCGATAACCCTCGATTGACAGTGAGTGGTAGGCATCTGTGACGAAGGCATCCTCGACGCTCTTGATGTACGCCTCTATATCGCGCGGCAGACCGGGCGCTTTCGGGAAGAGGTCGATAATAGGCCCCCGCATTTTCTGCCATAGCAGCCTTATGCGGTTCACATAAGGCGAGGTTTCGCGGGCGGACAAAGCAATGATCGGTTTGTCTGTAAAAGGGTCGTTTTCGCGTACGTCGTAGCCCGCAGCGATCATCGTTTTCGTAATGTCGTCGGCGATTCGGTCACGACCGCTGTTGCGAACCGCGCCGGCGAGGCGACCCGCAACCGTGCTTTGGCCCGCTTCCAGCATTCGGGCCAGAAGGCCTGAGGCATCTCGGATCATCAGCAGCGCGGTGCGGACATCAGTTGCATTGCGGGCGAAGAATTGGGGCGAGCATGCGATCAGTGCCGATTCGAGCGAAAAAATACGTATGCCTTCTTTTTTTTTGCGGTCGCCTGCCACAGGCAGCGCGGCGCGAAGATCTAGCAGCGATGTTCCATGAGGGAAAGCAGTGATTTTGTTGCGGGCTTTGGGAGACCGCACAACGAGTTGGCGGGGAACCGTCCAGTTCCCGGCATGCAAACGCAACGATTGTTCGGGCGATAGACACCAGTCCTTGCCGAGTCGTTCTTCTAGATAGACGGCACAAAAGCGCCAAAACGAGGCGTACCAGGCCGTGCTCTCACCACGGGCCTCGTCCGGGCGGCTCGGGATGAACCAGCCCTTTATTACTTCTTGGAGAAAGCCATTCTCAATGAGGCGCTCCCGGTGCGTACGCGTTAGATCCCTTGACCGAATGGCGGCAGCACCGGTGGCACTTTGGAGTTTGCTCAGAGTCTCCAGGGATTGTGTGAGCTTTTCTGACGGCGTGGGCATAAAGATGCTCCTGGTTAGCTTATTTCGCTGCGCGATATTTAGCTTTTTATGTCAATATAATTTTAGCGTATTGTGCTGTGCTAGAATTAGCTTATTACGCTCCACGTATTGATAAGTTGTTTTAGTACAGTTGTTTGCTCTATAGCAGAGATTAGATTCTCGCCGGACCCTATCTCAATTATGAGCGCCGCAGAGACCGAGACCGGCTTTCAATCAACCGGCGAGCTTCTGCTGTATCCACTCGTCGAGGACGGACGCGCGGAAGCGCCAGACTTTGCCGATCTGCAAGGCGCGAATGTCCCCGCGCCGCGCCATCTTCTGGAGAGTCTTGGGATGGAGTTGCAAGATCGCTGCCGCCTGGTCCGAGTCGAGCAGTGGCTCTGGGAAAAATGCACCTGGCAATAGCGCCTGCAAACGCGCCTTCGGAGGCTCAGCATCCACAGTGGCGACCGGCTGAGTTTTCTCCGCAATGCTCTGCACGGTTAATCTGTTTTTGCCCGGAATAGCCGCGTACAGATCGTTCCGTGCCCCATTGCCGGCAACTGAAGAATTGCCCTCCACTGCACGGCAATCCGCATTTTGCATCGCATTATTCATCACTACCTCCACAAGGGTGTCACAAAATGGATTATAGCATAATGTAGATATTACACAAGTCGGGTAGTATAATAATCGCGCAATACTCTGTTAAAGCGTTCATGGATAACGACATGGTCGGCTATTTCTCAGGGGATGGAAATGGGGTGCGGTCGCTTGCTGATCTCCAGCCAGCCATGAGCGATAGAGAACCTCTCTATCGCTCATGCTCAGCGCTGCTATTTGCTTTGACGATGGCGTTGCAGCTTTGGGCTGCTAACCGCCCAGCCGTTCTCTTGCGGTTCAAGAGTTGGTGCTGCTTGCACCACTGTTGGCGTATGCGATGCAGCCTCTGCGGAACCCGAATCCATGCAGCCTCGAATCCCCATGCCAGCAACCAGCCCGATCATCAGTGCTGCGGTGGAGATCAGCGGAATCCAGAAACACAGCAACCAGGTGTTCAGTTGATGCAAGAGCGCATCAAGAGCATTCTCCCGCTTCTCCAGAGGCTGCATGAGCCGGTTGTTCGCAGACTCAACTTGAGCAACGACTCCGCCCTTTGCATCACTCAGATTGCCGAGCGCGGCAGAGAGTTCCTTCTGGGCGCGCGTCATCATCTCGCTGGTTCCTTGCAGGCATCTGGCCGCAGCGGGCAGGCCGGATTCGAGAAAATTCTGGCGTAGACTTTCACTCAGCAATCTTGCAATCTTCTGTGCATCAAGCCCGGCTTCGATCTTCTCGGGCAGTCGAGCAATCCGCGACTCCAGCTTGTAGACATAGCCGAGCATCTTCTGTTGCGCTTCGTCTGAAAACTGCTGATGAAGATCGAGCATCTCCTGAAAGGGCTCGCGCTCCTCGGCAATTTCCATCGGCGTTTGGCGGGTGAGCAGGGCCAGGATGCCCATCGCTTCGAGAATGCGCAGCATCTCGTCATCGGGGCTGAGTTTGCGAGTATGTGCGAGAACGCGATAATACGCGGCCTGCATCTCTTCGGGGACAAGCCGGGCGAGAGAGTCGAACAGAGTCGGCTCTCCCACCGCGACAACGGCATTGTTGGTTTGCGGGTCCGTGCTCATGGCAAGAATACCTGCCTTGCCCGGTCCAATTCAGAGAAGAGCCGCCGCCGGTAGCTCTGCGCGCGCATCACGAGAGACGCCCGCCTCAATTCATCGACATCGGCCTTGCGGTCCGCGACCTGCCCGAGTTGGATACCATGCTGGCGGACAGGGTTTTCGAGTTCGGCCAGCCGAAACTCCATCTGCAACATCTCCGGCGCGAAGGCTTCGCGGAAGCGATTTGCCTGCTCTGTGGACTTCCAGTAGGTGAAGTCCGCCAAGGCGCTGGTTGCGTTCTCAACAATGACGTACTCGACCCGTTCCTGAAGACGGCTCGCCCAGGCGAGAACGCTCTCGACGCTGGCCGGGTCTGGCGTCACAACGCCGACCGCCGTAAAGCGGACACCGGTTGCAGAAACATCGTCGTACATCGACTCGAACCAGTCGGCCGCAACCTGTCCGGCACCGGCTCCCATATCGGCGAGAATAATGGGCGTGCCGCCATCGAGATGATCGACGAAGGCATCAAGGCCCGCAGGCGTGTGAATGTTGACTTTGGTGACTCTCCCATTGAAGAAATGTTGCAAGGAGCCACGCGCTTTGTTCTCTGTGTCTAGGTCGAGCAAGGTGACCGGAATCTCATTTGCCTCAAACCATTCGGCCAGGGCGACCATGACGCCAGTTTTGCCGACTCCGCCTTTACCGCCCATCGTGAAAACCACACGCTTCGTACTCCCGTTCGTAATAGCGCACTGAGGGAAGAACGCAAAGCGAAGCGACTCTCCGACCGAGTCTCCCTGATGGCCGATTATAGCCAGCATCGTAATCGACAACGGGAAGTGTGCAAGAGTCTAACCACACAGGGAAGAGAAGCACGTCAACACCTGGTTGTGAATCTCCGGCAACGCAAGAAGGAAATCCGCTCATTGGCGCAACCGTGGCCCGCCAAGAAGATCCTGCTCTCGGAGACTGTAGCCGCGTCCGTCATCGAGCTGCGAACGCTCAAGTTGTCCACGCAGAAGACGCGCCAAGCACAGTTTCCGAAGAACCTGCGCACGTGGGTTGCCGAATGCGCCGCCGAGGGCGATGCGCGGGCGGCAGCACAATTGCGCGGATGCCGCTATGCGGATCAGCGAAACCAGCGGCGCCTGGATGCCAGGCTCGAAACCAATGCGCTGCATCTTGGCCCGGAGACGGATGAAGAAAAGTCGGATTGGTCCGAATTCATGCAACAAGGGGTAAACCCAACATTGCTGTCACCGGGGGCAATCTGTCAGCCCGCTTGCTGGTCGTATCGGAGCAGGAGCTGAGTTCCAACAGATTGAGGGCCGAACCGCGGCGGATCGATGGGCAGCCGGGAGTGTAGGTCGAGCTGAAAGCTGCCATAAGGATTGACGTGGCCATAAAGCAAGGGCGTGATTCCCCTTCGGTCATGGGCGTTGAGTCGGTTCCTCCAGGCAAGTGCATTACGACAAACACCGTCTATAACACCTACAACGGCCGTCCAATCACCCAGAACATTTCAGTGACGGAGCCGAATGGCAAGGTAAGCGTAACGAACGTCATCAATGGCAAGTTGCTGCCGCGATGCACTCCCAGCCGAATCACACGCGACGCACGAGCCACACAATCAACACAATCACAATAATTGTTCCTACCAAACCCAAACCTAACATAGCGCCTCCTAGCGGACACATAGGGCATCAAGGTTATCCAAGCAGGCATGATAGGACTGGATTCCGGCTGTCATCTGATCAAAACCAGACACTAACCCGGTTTTTCATTATTAACCGGGAATTTCCATTTTGCTCTCGGCTGCAAGCGAATATACCACCGGTTGACGCTGGAATTGCTGAGGAAACTCCGGGATGGCGTTCCAGAGAGGAAATCCAGAACAGGCAGTAAGGCATCGTCGCGCAGTCTCAAGCACGGGCTGAAGGCGCGGCGGCCGCAAGGTGGGGGGTAACTTTACGGACATTCCCATGAGTTCGGGGAGTACATCTGGCGGTCGGAGGCAGCTTCCAATCGGTCAAACTGCAAAGGCCGGATCGGGCTATCGTGTGCAGTCGCTCTGTTAAAGACACGACCGCCAATGTAAAACCTATCCTATACAAGTCGCGTCCTCTGAGTTGGTCAAAATCGTACCTCCGTTCTACACCGCGGGTGGGTTTGACGAAAAGCGCGCTACGCCTAACGCGAAAATGATCAGTCTCAGGATGATGGCTCCGTCCAGGAGGCTCGCTGCGCACGCCCGGATGAGCAATTCCGACCAGCTTTCAGCAACCTGATCGTTGGATGCTGGTCGATAGAAGACTGTACATCAGGCAAGGAAGGTTCCCAAAAGAGGTCCTTACCGGGTCGCAGAGATTCAAGACGCAAGGAACTCTCGATGGATCTCAACTAATTGAAACCCACCACCAAGAAGAGGAAAGAATCATGATGAAACCCAGCACGGACGATAAGACAACAGGCAATCTCCACGAAGTCAAAGGCGCAATCAAGCAGAAGGCGGGCGAGCTTACCGAAAACCCCAACTTGGAAGCTGACGGCAGAACTGAAAAGAATGCCGGAAAAGTTCAAAAAGTTGTCGGCAAGATTGAAAAGGCTGTCGGAAAATAAGCGAACCAGCATCGAGCTCCATAGAGAGATCAGAAGGAGGTGTTTGCTTGCCCGTGCCTCGCCAAGATTCCATCAGGCCGGAAAACGGCCTGACCTGAGCCGACCTTATGTGCTAAACTTCCGCGCATGCGATTGATAGTGATTCTCATCGTTCTTTTGCTCCTGTTCGGTGGTGGCGGCTACTACATGGGCCCCGGAGTCGGCTACTACGGCGGGGGCGGCGTCAGCCTTATTCTGCTAATCGTGATTCTCTTTCTGTTTTTCGGAAGGGGTCGTAGCAACCTTTAACGGGAACTCTCTGTCGGTGGTCTCTGACCTAGTGGCGATTGCTGACCAGCACACTGGCCTTGCGATGAGTGGACGAGGGTGTTTGAAGCTCTCGCGTTCAGCGGTATTGCGTAAAGAGCTAAGTGATCTTTTGCCGCCTAGCCGCTTTCAATTTTTTCATGGCTTTACGGATCCGCCAGGCCAGGACGGAAATTGCGAGCCATGCCAGCCCCGCGACGGTAAGGATGGCCGGACCTGAGTGACTGGGCAGGAAGCGCCAAATCAGTATTGCGAATGCAATAAGGCCCAGAGTCCCCATCGCCGCCCCTACTGCATCGATGCCTGCGGCGACTCTGCCTCTTGAAGTGCCATCGAGACCGGCTCGCCGCTTTTTCTCCCTCTGCTGCTTCTCGATCAACGTGGCTCCAGCGGGAAAAATCGCTGGAAATGCGAGGAAGAGTCCGGCGACACCCGGACCATACCGCCTGGCTATCAATCCCACAAGCGCCGTTACGATGCCGCCGAAGACGAAACGCACAGCGTAGTCCCTCCAGCGAAAGTGCTGCATAGAGGAAACGTCAAGTCCGATTCTCATAGCTCCGTCCTATCGCACCCAGACAAACCACAGCCCAAAGGCAGTGGCCAGCCATACCAGCATGAGTGCCGATGTCGCAACTAAGGCCGGCGGCTTATAGCGCAGCATGACTTTGCTTACGATCAATGCATAGATGAAGAACGCGATCGCTCCGGCGATCATGGAGCGAGCCTCAATTGCAGCGTAGTCCCTGCCCTTCGTTGCAACTGTCAATCCGAGAGTAGCGAGCGCAATCGACGGTGCAGCGCCAAACAGGCCAGCGAAACTTTTTGGACGAACGGCATCTCCTACTAAAGCAAAAGCCGACACGAGCGTGCCGCCAATCAGAAAGCGGAAAATGAGTTCATCCATGTGTCTGTGCCCTCAGGACTTCCTATTGTGTTTCCAATCCTTTTCGACGACTCGCGCCATTCGCGCGGCCGCATCCCGCAGCCAATTCGATTTTCTCTTTTGCAGGTCGTTCAGAATCTTGGTCGTCTGACCTTTCGTTCCCAGATGCACGTTTGCCGTTTCAGAGCCCATCGCATGCAGGAGCATGTGCTCATCTCGATGCTTAGGCAGGCTTTGAATATCGATCGGGTTTGAGTCTGGAGAAAGGCGCCGGATCAACCACGATCCTTCGATAACTTGAAACGGGTCAGGGGAGCGTACCGCAGAGCTGATCGCTTCCTCGTAGTAGGACTGACGATGCCCAATTTGGTCATTCAGCCAGGAGCATGCAGAGGGGAGCATAGACTTTGCTTCTCGGGCAATAAAGCCGCCCTGCCATCTGGCGATTGCTACGAATCGTTTCTGTCCAAGACTCCCCAACCCGGCTTGGCGTCGGACGACTTTGTATTCCATCTTCGGGTCAGGCAGCGTCTTCTCCAATGCATGCTTCAGGTCATTGGCAAGCGAGTGCCTGACAGTTGGCAAGCGGTTTAGCTTCCCCCAAAAGTCAGAAGGCGGCTTGAAGCTGTCCACTCCCAGTTTGTCCAGCTTTTGCTCTCGTTCGGCGAGAACGATCGGACAACCGCCCTCGTGGAGTGATTGCAGATATCCGTCCAGAATGGCACCGCATCCGTCCTTAAACCTGATGGACAGGCTACCGGCATCGATCACGATCTTCAGACTTGCGGCCAAACGGACGATGTCGTTTGTGTAGACCAGGGGGTAAGACTCATCGAAATCGTCGACACCCCAACAGAGGCGGCCCTCAGCATCCCGCCAGGTTCCAAAGCTATTGACGTGCAGATCCCCTACCGCGAGAACCTTCGGTGCGTCACACAACTCGGCGCAGATAGACGGCCAGACTTGCGCCCACCTGTAGAAGGTACCCCTCAAGAACTGGAATGGGCTTTCTTTCATTTGCTCGTGTTTCGATCGAAGATCGGACGAGACGATCACAGTACAACTGCGCATCCATCCCTCGTAACTGGCGGTCGCGCTCTCAATGTTTAGTTCTCTGCCTTCGGACAATTGACCGACGACGGATCTTCTCCCGTGCTCTTCAGTCTTCATGACCCTCCTGACATTGTGAATCGCACATTCATGCTTAGTGAATGGGATGCAATTTGATCCGCTCAAGTTGTTTATTATGTGCCGCCGAGACGCCGTGCTGAGGTCTGGTCTGACGCAGCTTTGGCAACTGCTCCGAGATGGGCGGCATCACGCCAGGGAGCCTGCGGGAGTAGAAAGCATTTCGAATCGACAGGTGACTCAGATGGGTGCGTTCAGCCTGAGGTTGGTTCGGCGCCAATTGCGGGACACAGTTACGCCGCGCGAGTTGAGGAAGCGTGCCGCGAGGCTAATTTCGCGCCATTTCTTGCAGATTGCTTGCAAACTTTCGCCGGAGAGCGCAGTAAAATCGGAAGCCATCGGCTGCTTGCTTCTCTTGGCCTCCAAATCTACCTACATGTTGTAGCAGTTACTCCGTAACCTATGGTTCACTGGGAGCGATGACCGTCCTGCTCACCTGGTTCCGTATCACTGCCCTCATGCTTCTTGCTGGGGCAGAGATCAACAGTCAAATCGAGGCCGAAGTTGCCCAAGAGCGACTGCCGGGACACTCAACACCTGCTCCCCCCTCACACCTACATCGTGATGTCAGTCAGCCTGACTTCAAGCTTTGCCAATAACTCTCACTGATTGGCGTTCTGGCGTGGGAGATACAAGACGCAATGATCGGCGCGCCGTACTTGACCCTCAGGGCGGTCCAATGTGATCAGACAATCGTCTGGACCACTAATAGCATCATGTGTAGACAAGACGTGGGACAGTCGTTACAAGGGCGGGTCCGCTTCGTTCTGCGAGTGAGGTTACAACATGGAAACGATCCTGATTGTTCTACTGGTGCTTTTTCTGCTCGGAGGCGGGGGCTGGGGATATTCGCGGTGGCGGCGCTGACGGGGCTGCTGAATGAAAACGTACACGTGCTGTTTGATCCTCTTTGCGGGTTACCTGGAGGAAGATCGGCTCCGAACTCGATACGGTAATTCACTGCTTATCATTCAAAGAAGGGCCGCTTCATGAAAGAGAAAAGCCGGATCGAGATTGAAAGACAGATTGTCTCTCGCGTAAAAAGGGAGATGGATAAGCCGCGACTGACCGAGTCGGTCCGCAACGGCTTCAGCGCCCAGGCCGCACCGGCCGTGAAGAAGCCTGCTGCCCGTTTTGCGTGAGCGTGAGCCCTGGTCCTTTCAGTGCCCGCCACACTCAACTCTGATTTGCTCAATTCCGGCCATGCTATGCACGCCTGACAGGCGTCGATCGAGTTCGTGCGGTGGCCGAAGCAGGAGGTTTCTCGGGATTACGCTCGGGCATTTGATCAAGCAGGACCACATTCAGAAGGGACTTGTGAACCTTGATGCGCCCGTGGTAGTGGTATTCGATAAACCCGAGTTTGCGAAATCGGTTCATAAAGAAACTGACGCGGGAGCGGGTCGTGCCGATCATCTCCGCCATGGCTTCCTGCGTAATGGGAGGAATAAAGGTTTCTGGTTCCCCAGGCTTTGCAAACTCCGCCATTAACAGAAGAATCCTTGCCAAACGCTTTTCGCTGAGGTTGAAGAGCTGGTCAACAAGATCGGCCTGGGTTCTCATGCTTCGGGCCAGCACGAACTTCATGAAGACGTCCGCGAACGCGGGTTCTTCATGCATCTCGCGAATCATCTCCTCCCTCTTAATCTTGAGCGCCGTGCACACATTTATGGCAGTGGCCGTGGACAAACGCAGTCCAGGCACCGCCGCGAGGGACTCCTCTCCAACGAAGTCGCCGGCAGCGAGAAGCGCGATGGTCGCCTCCTTCCCGTCTTGCGCAACGACGGTGAGTTTTGCCCGGCCCGTACGAAGATAGAAGACGACGTCAGCCGAATCTCCCTGCGAAAAGAAGGTCTGATTGTCCTTCAAATGGACGAGCTCTCGCCCCACTCCTGCTTCTTCCAGAAAGGTGGCGAGGTCAAAGGTCATGCTTCTCACCCTTGCTATCTGAATGACTCATCTCGGATGCGGTGTTCACGGGAACTGTTCGGAAGGGCATCCGGCGTACAGAGTCCCCATGGCTTCTCGCTTCGCGGAGGCGGCAAGGCGCGGTCACAATGAACGATGCGATGCTGACCAGGAGCGCCTTCATGTGGAGACCTGCGATCGAAGAAAGAGAAGGTTGACGGAACCACCAAATATAGCCTACTCGCTTATTCTTAGGATCTTTGTACGGCTTCTAACATAACCCCCCAAATCTCTGGATGGTATCTGACATAACTCGAAGGTTCTTTTGTACGGTCTCTGACATATCCAGAATTCTGTCAGCAATCGCGAGCTTGGGGCATACCGGTTGTGATATGCGCATCTTCATCGGCATTCCCTTACCTGCAACGGCTGCTGCTGACTCAGCTCTTCAAATTAAAGGCAAGAACGCCCCCACCGATTCGCAGCTATTGACGGAGTCACTCCATGTCAGACTGGTAGCTGTTTAGTTACTCAAGATAGGGCAAACTGGGGATTCCGGTTGATGCCCCTCATTGTTTTGGCCATAATCAGAGTAGTTCTGTGTCGGTCCCAGTTCCGCATCCTATTGCGGACAGGTCAATTGTGGCCTTGGCACGTCTTGACGCCAGACGGACACCTCGGAGGTCGACCACTAGATGTCAGGGGCACGCTACTGTGCGACCGGGAACGAGAATTCCGCCCCGACGGAAAAAAGGACAGCCTCAGCACCGAGGTATATTGTCGCGCAAGGGCGGGAGCCATTTTCTCTTGTTCGGTTCGGGGTAGTTTTGTGGCGCGGCCTCACCCACCTCAGAACGCACCGTGAAGTTCTTCGCCTCCTCCTCAGAGTTCCGCCTTTTGCTGAGATAGTTCAGAAAAAACCAAGGTTCGCCTACAAATATCTCACCGACGATTACCTGGCCCGAGGCCTCTCAGTACCGTTATGTCCGCAAGACCGACGAGGCACCCGACGCGTACGCCGTGCTTGAAGCCGAGGCCCGTGTGGTCGAGCGCATCTATGAGATGTACACGGTTGAAGGCCTCAGCATCGGCGAGATTACCCGCCGGATCAACGGCGAAGGCATACCGACACGCAAAGCCAGCGCTCGACCGTCTGGGCCGTGTTGCGCAACTCTGCCTATCGTGGGGTCGCCTGTTTCGGCAAGACGCGCGCCTCTTCACGGACGCGTGTCATCCGTCCATTGCGTCGGCGGGGTGTGGTTACACCCAGCATGACAGCAGGCCACGAGCGCCCACGCGAAGAATGGATCGAGATCCCCGTGCCGGCACTGATAAGTGAAGACAGTTTCGCTCGCGCCCAGGAGCTTCTTCAGGAGAACAAAATAAGATCGCGCCGCCGCACCATCGAGCCAAGTATCGTGCAGGGTCTGGTCAGCTGTCAGAAGTGCGGCTACGCCTTCTCGCGCACATCGACGCAAACGAGTGCACGCAAGATCCACTACTACAAATGCATTGGCTCGGATAGCTGGCGCAAACTGGGTGGCCCTGTTTGCGACAACGGCCGCTTCGTCCGGCAGGATCTGCTCGATCAGATCGTTTGGGCCGAGGTCATCAAGCTGTTGGAAGACCCCACGCTCATACAGCAAGAGCTGGATCGTCGGCTGGCAGCAGCGCGCTCGTCCGATCCGACCAAAAAGCGCGAGCAGAGTCTGCAAAGAGAATTGGTGCATGTGGGCAAAGGCATCGAACGCCTTCTCAGCGCCTACCAGGAAGCACTCATGTCGATCGAGGAGTTGCGTGAGCGCATGCCAGGGCTACGCCAGCGCGAACAGGCGCTCCGTGCGGAGTTGCAGGCAATCGCTGACCAGGCCAATGATCGGGCGGCCTTCCTTCGCCTCGCGGAGACCCTCACGGCGTTTCTCGACCGCCTGCACGGGGCTGCTGATACGCTGAGTATCATTGAGCGTCAGCGAATCGTTCGACTCGTTGTGAAAGACGTCCTGATCGGAGACGACACCATCACCATTCGCCATAGCATTCCTGTCCCGCAGGGCCCCACGCAAGGCGGTTCCCAACCCATAAACCAGACCGCCGGCTCAAATTACCTTTTGTGTAAGGGGAGTGATCACACCGCCTTGGGGAACTGCTGCGTCTCTTGAAGCAATGTGTGCGGCGGCCCGGACTCAACTGCGGCACATGCGACGCTGGTATTGCCAGAAAAGAGTGTGAGCGTTGGTTCCTTCACCGCTTTCGCGCAACCTACTGTACCAAACTGCTGCGTTCAGGACTTGATCTCCGAACAGTCCAGCAGATGATGGGGCACGCCGATATGGCCTCTACGATGAGGTATCTGCGGCCTGCCGAGAACGCGGAGACGCAGACAAAGGTCAACTCGATTAGCTGGCTCTAGCTCAGATATGTTTCGGTTCGGCCACAGAAGATTTCCGGATGAAGCTAGGCGGCGCCTGGGCCGGTTGCTCTGGGCGTGCTTTGGCGGTGGACTGATTGCCGGAGGTCTCCTGCGGCTGGCGGGTTTTGGTTGGGCGCAATTGATAATCTCAGCCGGACGCAGGATCAAACTTCAAGTCTCACTCGACAGGATTTCTGTTTAATATCTGTTTAATATGAGTTGTCGTAGTGCCACTACGACAACTCATTCAGTATCAAATTGGCCCTACCTTGATATTGTGCCTATAATCGCAGTATGGCTACGACTAGCAAGAGCAAACTAAATCGCCTCTATGCACAGACGGTTGCGGGGACTCCGGTGACTTCGGAGGACCTTGCCAGCTTGGGCATATCGGCCGATCTTGCCGTTCATTATGTCCGTGCTGGCTGGCTGAATCGTTTGGCAAGGGGGGTGTTTGTGCGGCAGAGCGAGGCCCCTGGACTCCATCCTTCCCTTCGACTTTTGGAGCGTATGATCCCCGGATTTCACGTTGGCGGCAAAACCGCATTGAACTGGTACGGAGTGCGCCACTACGTTGCCCAGCAGGAGACGCTTCACTTGTACGGTTCGGTGGCGGCCAAGCTGCCAGCCTGGTTTGTGGAACGATTTGCGGCGGAGTATCACCGCAAGCGTCTCTTTGCGGAACCGCCGGACAAGCTATTGCATGTCGCGCCGTTTGAAGAGCGCAGCGACGGCCCGCAGGTTTCCGCGCCGGAGCGCGCGATACTGGAATTACTGAGCGAAGTCGGCGTACGCCAGCCGCTTCAGGGGGCGAGAGAACTGATGGAGAGCGCCTACAACCTTCGCGCCGATGTGCTGCGCGAGTTGCTGAAGTGCTGTACGAACGTCAAGACGGTTCGCCTCTGCCTCCAACTGGGGCGCGAATTCTCACTCTCGTGGATCAAGAAACTCGATCCTGCGGAACTACCGACCGGCAGCGAACGGCCCTGGGTTTCCCGTTCCGCCGACGGTCTACTGGTGCTCAAACCATGAACCAAATCTATCTTGACACGGTAAGACTGCTGACACAGGTCGCGCCCATGGTCTTTGCAGATGGCATCTTCGCCCTCAAGGGCGGCACGGCCATTAACCTATTTGCGCGCGATATGCCGCGCCTCTCCGTCGATCTCGATCTGGTCTTTCCCGACTAAACGCTCTCACGGGAAGAGGCGTTGGCCCGTATCAACGAAGCGATAAGGAACTCGGCGGCACGGCTGACAGCGCGTGGATTTCTGACGCATACCATTGCATCCGCGGACGCCGGCGAAACCAAACTCCTGGTGAGGCGCGGCAACGTCGAGCTGAAAGTCGAGGTGAACTTCGTGATGCGCGGAACCGTGCATCCGATTCGCAATGCGTCGCTCTCGCCCAGGGCGCGCGAAGTCCTGCTGGCCGATCTCGAACTGCCGGTCGTCTCGCTCGAAGATATGTATGGAGGCAAGCTCGTTGCCGCGATGGACCGGCAGCATCCGCGGGATCTGTTCGATTGCTTGCAACTTTTTGCGTATGAGGGCATTACGCCTGCTATTCGGCGAGCATTCGTCGTCTACTTGGCTTGCCACAATCGTCCGGTGCATGAAGTGCTGTTCCCCTCTGTCCGCGACATAAGCCAGGAGTACGAGCGCACCTTCAAGGGAATGACAGCCGAGCCAGTCGAACTGAGCGAATTGACTGCGGTGCGGGAACGTCTTATCCGTGAGCTTCAACGCGGTCTGGATGCGGATGAGCGCAAGTTCCTGATTTCATTTGTCCACAACCAACCGGACTGGGACCTTCTGCGAATTACACATCTTGCCGAGTTGCCCGGCATCCGTTGGAAGCTGCATAATCTGGGGCAGTTGGCCAAACTAAGCCCCAAGAAATTCTTGACTCAGGCCCAGGCGCTCGAACGCTTGCTGGAGAGCTGATGCCGCTTGTGGGGAGGAACCATCGATTCCACTCTTTCTTTGAATACCGCGCCTCATCATCAACGTGAGGCACATCTCGCGATCAGTGATACTCTCTTGCCCGGTGCCTTGGTTGCGCGATTCACGGTGCTCTTCACTAGACGCTATTTCAGCGGCACACTGTCCAAGATTTTTGAAATATTTCTCACTTGCGGCGGTGGAGGGGCTGCGTCTATCCACAGCCACAGCCGTTACCGCCTGCACCACGCTGAAAATCTGGCGGAGTGAGATGGTCCGTCTGATGCGCGATGAACACGGGTTTTCAGAATTGTTCATGAAGTATCTGATCGAGAACAGTATGCGCATCCAGGCTGATCTGGTGGATCATCTTTTCAACTCTAGCGAAAAGCGGCTGGCGCGAATTCTGCTGTTGATGGCCGAATACGGAGAGCCGGAAGAACCAGTAGAATTCATTCCAAAGATTTCTCAAGAGACGCTGGCGGAGATGATCGGAACCACCCGATCGCGTGTGAGCTTCTTTATGAATCGCTTTCGGAATCTCGGGTTTATCGAATACAAAGACCGCATCCGGGTTCACAAGTCGCTGCTGAATGTGATTCTGCACGATCAAATCAGCGAGCAGAATGCCGAGATACCCCTTGGTTCAGCCAATCCACGAAGCGTCCCAAAAGCGGACTATCAGCTACAGTGAGCTTGTCCACGGCCCTCAACCCACGTCGGCATCTGCTTCCGTATGATAGCCCGGAGTCGCTTCCATATCGACATCCCCATTATAGCTTTTCGCAGTTGAGCGAAACTGAGCAGACAGTCGCTGCGTCCAATGTGATAATTATCGAAAACTTGGCGTATCCATATCAGGCAATAGGATAATCGTGGTCAAAGTTCTCCTGCTGTCTTTGAGACAAGTTGGGACGGCTTAGCTCGTTGTGTAGTCTGTCCTGATATTCCGTCAATATAAGCTATTTGCTACCAGAAGGGGTAGGAATGACAACCGCACACATTAACCGCATTGCGACAGCAACCCCTCAACACGATGTCCATCATGCCTTCATTGACTTTGCGGCCAATTTTCTTGCAGAGGGTACGGTCCGAAAGTTGTTTCGCCGCATGGCACGATTGTCGGCAATCGAACACCGGTATTCATTCGTGAATCCTAGCGCCATACCAGACGGTTCGTGGCACGATGCGGAGAGTATCTATGTGCCAGGCGACTTTCCCTCAACAGCGCGCCGTATGCAGTTGTTCGAACGCTTTGCCCCGCAATTGGCACACAGCGCGCTGGACAATCTCTCTCTGACTCAAGAGGAGCGACGCGGAATTACGCACGTGATCGTAACCTCTTGCACCGGACTCTACGCACCGGGTTTGGATTTCGAAGTAGTCAATCATCTCGGGCTCAATCCGTCAGTCGAACGTACCATGATCGGCTTCATGGGATGCTACGCAGCAATCAACGCGCTCAAGTCGGCACATCACATCGTTCGCTCGGTGCCGGAAGCCGCGGTTCTGGTATTGAACCTTGAGCTCTGTTCGCTGCATTTTCAAGAAACTCATGAACTGGAGCAGGTCCTGTCTTTCCTGGTCTTTGCCGATGGCTGTGCCGCATTGCTGGTTACGGCGCAAAAGAAAGGGCTTGCCATTGATAGTTTTTTGGCGCTCAACATTCCCCAGACAAGCAACCTGATCACGTGGCGGGTTGGCCACCGTGGATTCGACATGCATCTCTCCGGAGAGGTCCCAGGAGAGATCGGCCGCGCGCTGAAAGAATCAGGCATTGAGATTACGCGAGGGCAACCTATATCCTCCATCGATTGGTGGGCAGTGCATCCTGGAGGCCGCTCGATTCTTGACTCTGTGGAGAAGGGCCTCAGGTTGCGCACTGATGCACTAGCTTGCTCACGCGATATTCTGGCGCGATACGGCAATATGTCCTCTGCTACCGTGATGTTTGTGTTGCAGCAGATCATGGAAAAAGCCCAGGCAGGGCAGCAAGGCTGTGCCATGTCGTTTGGACCCGGGCTGACTGCGGAAACGATGCTCTTCCATGCAGCATAACGCGCCGGATTTCCGCTATCGCTCGCAGCTTGATGAACTCATGGACGCGCCATGCAGCCGCGATGAGATGCGCGCCTGTCTTTGTGATCTTGCTTGGACAAACCGTTGGACCCTGGCCTATCGGCCTCAGATGCATTGGCTTGATACTCTAGCGGATGAACTATCGGCGCTAGCGGATCCGATCTGCATACTCGATGTTGCCTGCGGCTATGGAGACGGGTTGCGCAGGATTGAGCAATGGGCACGTAAGCGCGGCATTGCCGTGGAACTGACTGGCCTTGAGCTGAATTCAGACGCTATGGTGATAGCCGCGGAGGCAACTCCGGCATCAAGCAGAATTCGGTGGGTTACCGCGGATGTATTTGCATACGTGCCGCCGCATCCGGTTCACCTTGTAATCAGTTCGCTCTTCACACATCATCTTTCTGAAGACAATATTGTTAGATTCTTGCAATGGATGGAGCAGCATGCCAGGCTGGGATGGTTTATCAACGATCTATCTCGCGCTGCGATTCCTTACTATTCCTTCCAAATCTTCTCAAAGTTGGCAAGGCTCCATTCCTTTGTGCAGCATGACGGCCCCATCTCAATAGCGCGGTCTTTTGTGCTGGAAGACTGGCAACGGATGTGCGCCGCCGCAGGCCTTGAATATCAAGACATCGATATCGAGACCTTCACACCTGCACGTCTGTGTGTATCCCGGCGAAAGCCATGATCATGGAGGATGCATCAGTGAGAGCTGTAGACCCAACTGTTGACAATCTTGTCATTGGAGGAGGGCTTGCGGGCTCAATGGTGGCAATCCGACTGGCAGCCGCAGGACGACAGGTGGCTCTTCTTGAGAAGGAGAGCGCTGCGCACCACAAGGTATGCGGTGAGTTCCTGAGCCCAGAAGCCGTTGAGTATCTCAATCAGGTAGGGATCAACCCATTGGATCTAGGTGCGGCGACGATCCGCTTTGTACGCCTTTCCTCAAAGCAGAGAGCGGTGGAGACAGCTTTGCCCTTCACCGCGCTCTCGCTTTCACGATTCACTCTGGATGAAGCCTTGCTCTCACGCGCTGAAGAAAGAGGATGCAAAGTGCAGCGTGGCGCGTTCGTGGAACAACTAAATATTCAGGACAACCTATGGTTTGCGCAACTCCGAGGCGGCGAATCGGTGTGCGCTCATACAGTGTTTCTTGCCAACGGCAAACACGATCTTCGAGGATGGGAGCGTGCACACACCGGTCAAGGCGACCTGGTCGCCTTCAAATTGCACTGGCAACTCGATCCGTCCCAGACCGATATGTTGAGAGAGTTCATTGAGCTATTTCTATTCCCCAGAGGATACGGTGGACTTTCTCTAGTTGAGAGAGATATAGCCAATCTATGCTTGGTAGTTCGACAGGCTGAGTTACGCAGGATTGGCGGGTGGCAAGAACTCCTCGCATCCGTACTCGATGATAATCGGCATTTGAAGCACCGTCTACAAGGAGCAAAGGCCTTGTGGGATCGGCCGTTGGCCATCTCTTCCATTCCGTATGGACATCTTGCCGGACAACCCTTCGGTCTCTGGTGTGTGGGTGATCAGGCTGCGGTAATCCCATCGTTTACAGGAGATGGGATGTCGATCGCCTTGCACAGTGCTGCCCTTGCCACGGAGATGTATCTGGCTGGCGAAAGCGCTGAACAGTACAACCATAGGCTTCATGCTCAGCTTAACCGAGGTATGAGTCTTGCAAGCCGTCTCTCGCGGTCCATGGTCACCAAAGCGGGTCGCAGCCTGGCTCTTTTCGGTCTTTTTTTCTTTCCAAATGCCATGCGATGCATCGCTGCATCGACCCGTATTCCGAAACAAGCCCTTCTTGCACTCCCGTTATCTTCCAAGAACAGAGAGTAGCCGCCCGCTGTAGTTGTATCTCTCTTTGCAAAAGAATAATTCCAGCACATCCTGAATAATCCTCTAACAAGGCAGTGAGCTATCTGTGCAATTGGAGACTCGGACACCTGGTGCTCTTGACGCCATCGACGCAGCGGTATTGCCTCTGGTATTGCTCACCGGTGCCCAAGTGATAGAAGTTGGCATTCAGCCGAGGCCGGGAGAAACCATTCTCATCACGGGTGCAATCGGAGGCGTCGGTCGAACGGCTGTTCATGTTGCCAAACTGGGTCATTGCAGCAGTCGCCAACTCCTTCTTGCATGCATCCAAGGTGCCGAAGGAAGCCTCGATCGTTTGCTTCAATACCGCGGGTGGTTCACCACCGCCCTTCGGCTTCAGACTGTGCCAGTAAAACGTGTGGTTCCATGTTTGCGCTGCATTATTGAAGATAGCGTTCTTATCAGCTTTGCCGGCTGTCGCGGTGATGATATTCTCCAACGGAAGGTCCGCAAACTCCGTTCCTGCCACCAGCTTGTTTAGGTTATCGACATATCCCTTGTGATGCTTGCAGTAGTGGAAGCCAATGGTGTGTGCTGAGATTACGGGAGCCAGCGCGTCATCTGCGTAGGGCAGGGACGGTAGAACGTACGGAGATGCACTTTCAGGCTCTGCGCAAGAAAGTGGAGAAGTGTGCATATTACGCGGCTTTCTGGAAAGCGACGAATTCGGTGCGCGTGGCGGCCAGCCGTTGTGCTTTCAGTAGCAGGTAGTTGAGGTTGCGATAGCCGCGT
>Ga0255351_1000397_pt1 | contig 19864 bp, 10 predicted proteins | sample HBST25r2metaG_FD_186024 | JGI IMG/M metagenome (GOLD analysis project Ga0255351, IMG submission 186024) | Peat soil microbial communities from Stordalen Mire, Sweden - H.B.S.T-25.r2 | ecosystem: Environmental > Terrestrial > Soil > Wetlands > Peat | place: Sweden: Norrbotten County, Stordalen... | reverse complement strand
AGCTCAAACCAGCCATGAACTCTACCAGGCCATCAGAAACGCACTACCGCAAATCTCCACAGAAAACGCCACAGCATGGTTCAGAACTTGTCAGAACTGGGTACAGCTAGCATGATATTGCTCTAATATAAGGCCAACTAAGATTTGGCCTGGAAGAGGGGATCAGTATGTGGGGAGTAACCTGTTCAATGACTCTGTCATCGAAGGAACCACGCTCGAAGTACTTAAGTGCCTTGACTGGCAATTTGGTGGACTATCCTTATTGAGACAGGAATCGGAATGCCTGAGAAGGAAGCTACAGCACGCATCAAGATCAACAAGCTGCTCGAAGCGGCAGGTTCCGTGATCGCCAGCTCTGGCCGTTGAGCCCGCTCGCCCAGGTGACCGGATGCTTTCAAGTCCACGATGAAAAGTTGGCTGCGCGCGGGGTCTGATTAGCACAACCCCGTTGCTCAGTTTACAGTTACAGTCAGGGTAGCTGACTGTTGAATTGTCCCGGCTGTTGCCGTTACCACAACGATCGAGGTGACCGGAGCATGCATTGTGCCTTCATAGGCGGCGCAGCCGCTCAGCGCGGTCAGTAACGAAACAAATCCGGCGATGAAGAGGAGGAAATGGAATCTGCGGCGCCTGCGGAATCCGATCGCGCAAAGAAGGGATGCCGCGGCGATAGCGGGTACCAACGGCTCGGTTCCCCGACTGACCGCTATGTTTGCATTTGCAGCAATGGTGAAAGTTGCTGTCACGGGTGCCCCACTAGTCGCGACGGACGAAGGAGAAAACGCGCACGACAGCCCTGCAGGGAGTCCATTACATCCGAAGGATACAACTTGATTGAACCCATTGATTGGGCCAATGGTGACCGTGGTCGCTGCCGACTGTCCAGCCGCCAATGATAACAAAGTGGAACCCAGCGAGATGGTAAAGTCAGGTGGAAAAGCATACGCCGCAGTGACAGCCTCACTGTTGGTGTAGCCTGCCTCGACTGAGATAGCTTCCAGCGTCTCCGTCGCGCTCACCGTGATTGCGCCCGTGTACTTCGTGGACGAAGTAGTGGGCGTGGTGCCGTTGGTCGTGTAGTAGATGGTGGCGCCAGCCGTCGAATCGCTCACGGTCACCGACTGCGTGGTGCTATAACTTCCCGCCGCGGGCGAAAAGGCAGGCGCGGGCAGCGTCGGAGCGATGGTATAGGCCGCCGTCGCCACCGGACTGTTGCTATAGCCCGTTGCAACCGCGATGGCTTCCAGCGTCTCCGTCGCGCTCACCGTGAGCGGACCGCTATACACGGCGGAGGAAGTCGTCGGCGTGGTTCCGTTGGTGGTGTAATAGATCGTCGCACCGCTGGTTGCATCGCCGATGGTCACCGACTGCGAGGTGGCATAACTTCCGGCCGCCGGGCTGAAGGTTGGCGCCGCTGCGGTCGTCAAGCCCGCCGCGGTGTAATCGAGCGCGGTAACCGAGAAGGGCGGCAGAGTTATCGAGCTGGGGCTGGAAAGGGTGGTCGTTTCGATCGAAACGGTAGCTGGAGTCAGATTGGTGGCGGTTCCACTCGGCGCCTCGTTCATGTCGTCCAGCGCCGCGGGCGCATACTGCCGTTGCGTAACCGTTCCCTCGGGAGGATTGGTTCCGGCAAAGCCCACGCTGTGGCTGCTGGAAAGGTCGGTGTTGATCAGCACCAGCGACCGCCCGGTTCCATTCTCAAAGCAGAACGCGTAGAGATTGGGAACGCCGTTGAGCGCCGGCAAGGGGGAAATGCCGTTCGGCGAACCCGCGAAGTTATACGTTGAGTTATTGGCGATGGGGCAGGAATACATGGGGCCGATGATCGACTGGTTCACCAGTTGCACGCCGAGAAACTCCGGGCGCACGTTATTGGTCGCGCCGCCCATGTCGACGACGGTGCCCCACAGTTTGTTGATCAATCCATTGACCGCGCCGTTCCTGTATCCGGTCAGCGAAAAGACGGACTGGGGGCGGATGCCGTAGTACTGCAGATTCAGCAGCGGCTGCAGGGCCATCACCACGCCCTCCCCGGCTCCGGCGTTGATGTAATCCATGTGCGTCTGGTCGATGGTGCCCTCGACCGTGCCCTGGCCCCACTCGTAGATATTCACATTGCAGGCCGCGGTGCCCGACGCTCCGCAGGTCTTCTGCGACTGGTAGTCGTGGACCGATTGATAGAAGTTATAGATGTCCGCGGGATTGGTCACCTTCTCGTAAGGTTCGACCATGGCCGGCTGCCAGAGGGCGGCGTCGGTGGCGAAGCTGCTCACCGACGAATACGTATAGCCCTCGATCTCGATGGAATCGGGGTGAGCCCTTTGAATCGCCGTGTCCATCGAGTCATTGATGCACGTTTGCGCATCCATCACCAGATCGAACGCGGGCGCCGAGTAATAGCTGTCCGCGCGCATCGCGGCAAAGATGTCCCGCGAGCGCACGCTGTAATCGTAGTAATACTCCGAGTTAGGCGTGCCGGCCCGGTAGGCAAGCGACTGGCCGGCAAAGGACTGGCTGTTCCAGCATTCATTGCAGAAGGAAAGATGAATCTGGCTGAAGACGCTGGTCCAGGGCTCGGATTGACCAAGAGCCGCGCGCCGCGCGCCGTAAGTCGTTCCCGACGGGCTGGCAAGAAACTCGATCAGATTGGCCGCGTCGGCGGTGGAGAAGGTCACCGGAACTTCCAGATAAGGCTCGGCGTTCAGCAGTTGGCAGATAACAAGATAGTCTTCCAGCGAAAGGACCACCGATCCCGATCCTCCCGGACCGACAAAGTATCCCGTCCCCCAGCCGGTTGGCGCGCGCGCGTAGTCCGGCTCGGTCCAGTTACTCATGGTTTCCGCGTTCTGGTTCACCCAGTAGCGAAACATACCGGGATTGCTGCCGATCGACGGACCGTAGAAGTTTTGCAAAGTCTGAATAACTTCATCGCGAAGAACAGTGGTGTTGCCGGGATTGGCGGATATCTTCTCAAAACTGATGTTGTCGAGATAAACCGATCCTCCCGTGGCGATGAACGATACCTGGCCCGGACCCAGCGCCGTCTTAGCCGCCGTTTCCGAGGCCGTGCAGTTCGAGGTATATTGCGTCCAGGCCGACGTCAGCTTCGGCGTGAATGAGCCGCAGTTGAAGCCGCCTGATGAAAGACGGCTGGCGGAAGCAGTCAGCGCGGGAGTGCCCGAGGCCGCTTTGGCCCAGAAGGAAAGCTGATATGTGCCATTCAACAAGACAAAATTGTTATCGCTGTTCTCGCTGTCGAAATACGATGCCGCAGTGGCCGTGGATCCAACCGCCGAGGCATTCATGTTAAGCGATTGCGTGCCGCAGGTCGCGCAAAGATCCGTAGTATCGGAAAGCAGTTGCGCGCCGCCCGTAACCGTTCCCGCTACTCCGCCCCGCGATCCGCTTTCCCACCACGACTCAGGCGTGGGAAACGTAGACTTGCTCATGACAACGATGTCGCCTACGCCGAACGATGCGTTGCACGGCGTGGAAACCGTTATCGACGGAGCCGTATAGGTCGACTGGCCCACGAGCGGATAATTCGGGCCGGTGTTCGATGCAATGGAGCCCGTGCAGCCCAGCTCGGCGCCACCCGATTGCGACTCGATTACGGTAAAAGTTCCGCCTGTCAAGTAGTTAGGCGGAACGCCATCGTACCGATCCGGAACGGTGAACGTGGTCGCGGTTCCGGCCGCTGTCAGAGTCCATATCTGCTGCTGCTGCAAAGGCTCAAATCCCGGGTTGGAGGACCCGATCAGGTTCTTGAGAATCTGACCGTTATCGTAATAGTCGAGGGAGCCGATATTCACTCCGATGCGATTCGTACTGCTCTGCACAATGGATCCGTCGTTCAGCGACAGGGTCTGCCCAAATGCGGAAACAGTAACTATAACCAAAAAACATGACGCAAGAATCACCAATGTCCGTTTCATTTACTAACTCCTTCGACGACTGTTTGTTTACCGGTCGACAGTGCCTCTGGAATAGTCCTTCCGCAGGCATGTCCTACCGTCTGCCATGGCAATCGCATAAAGAGCAGAACCACAAGTAAATCATCGCTTTGACCGCTGCCAAAGACAATGTCTCCATTAAAGCAATGCTTAAGCGGTCTTATCGATCTTGTCTTGCATGCTATAGAAACTGATTGGTAGAACGCAGGCATGCGAACGCACACTTAGCACTGCAAGCAGAAACGGAGCCGGTCTTCCGGCGTCTATACGCCCTGCTCTTCTCAGCACGCAGTTCCCACTCGCATAAAGGGGAACTACGCCACAGCACTCAGTTTCGCAACTTCTTCTAGTGGGCCCAACTGGTTCCTTGGAATCCCGACTACATTGAATTGTACCGTTCCCGATAGAAAATGCAAGTCAGGCGTCCTTCCACCAGCGGCAGCCAGTTGTTCCGGCCCATTATTGCTCAGGAGTGCAGGCCGGCGCCGACGCACATGGACGGCGATCTTTTTCATTGACAACAAGCCTGCCCGCGTGCAAACTATAACTTCCTGAATTGGCAGGGCCGGGAAAGCACACGATTGAATAACTGTTTATGAAAACTAACATCGCATCGCTGGTTTTGGCGCTCTGTCTAGCTTGCGGAGCGGTGCGGGCGGAGGCCGGGAGTCCCGAGCGCAAATGCCCGGTTGTCATTGACAGCGTTGAACTGAGTTACAACCATCAGGGTGAAACGTCGAAGCCCCAACTCAGGGTAGAGTTTGACAATCATTCCGGCAAACATATCTCGAAGATCGCGTTCAGTTTATCGTTGCTCGATGTTGGCGGCTATCCTCACCCCTACCCGGACGATTTGATGTATGGGAACGGCCTGGAGATTGGCAAGACGAAAGCGTTTACCTGGGAGTTGGCGTCCGAATCCGTGGACATCCATCGCACCGGTGAAACGGTCGTTGTGAGCAAGGTTGAGTTTAGCGATACCGTGAGCTGGATCGACGACGGCTCGGAGACCTGTGCATTCAAGGTCGACTTTCACGCCAGATAGGACGCGCGGCAAAGCCATTGATGCTAAAGGAAGCCAGCACTCAATCGGCGAGTGAGCGGAGGTTGCTCCGAAAGGTCAGCAGCGCGCCAAAAACACACAAAAAACTGCGTCCGAACCCACGGCTGGCGCATCATCTTAATGGACATCTGCGGTTGCATCGGAGGTAATTAATGGCGCGTGGCTCTGCGATGAGTTTCGTTCTTTCGGTTTGCATGGTTCCGGGGCTCTGGGCGCAGGCGCCCAGTGGGCCTGGCTTCGCGTCAGGCGGTACCGGAACCGCTCCGGCAGCGGAAAACGGATCAAGGGCCTACACGGTTCCTGCCGGAACCAGGATTCTGCTTTCGCTGAAGCATGAAATCAGCACACGCGTCGCCAAGCCCGGCGACGCGGTCTATCTCATCTCCGATTTTCCGGTAGTTGAAGATGGCGCCGTGGTGATCCCAGCCGGGATTTATGTGAAAGGAACCATCGACAGCGTCGAACGGCCTGGGAAGGTGAAGGGCCGCGCACAGCTTCAATTGCACCTGACATCGATGATCTTTCCGAACGGTGTGGAGATCGCGATTCCCGGCTCGCTCGACAATGTTACCGGCTCAACCGGGGCAAAGGTCAAGAACGCCGAGGGAACCGTCGAACAAGCCGGAAGCGTGGGGCGCGATGCCCAAACGATTACGGGTACTACCGTGGAGGGCGCGGGGATTGGCGGCTTGGTTGGATTGGGAACAGGGAATGCCGGCATGGCGGCCGGGATCGGCGCCGGCGCCGGCGCGGCGGTGGGCGTTCTGACCACTCTCTTCACGCGTGGCAACGATATCGTGTTTCCCCAGGGCACAACGCTGGAAATGGTCCTCGCCCGGCCGGTCGTAGTGCGGCTGGATCAACTGTCTGGCATGCCCGGCTACACCGGGATGACCATGCCCGCGCCTGGGCTCCCCGGTGCGCAGCAGTTACCGATGGCCAGTCCTAGACCGAACAACTAGGACGGAAATGATAACTCTATCCGGATGGCTGAACCCGACGCGAGTCCTTGGGCTGAGTGCCAATCTCTTTGCCCTGATTTCGTGCTGCATCGCATGGACCAGCGGCCGCGGGAGTCCGCGCCAGCGACGGCTCGCCGCGGTTCTGGCCGTGCTGGAAGCGGGGCTTGTTGTGGATATGGCATTCAGTTTCCGTTCGCTGCTGCATGATTTGCTCGAAGACGAAGCGATCGCCAAGGGACTGTATGCCCAGCGCGCCGGCCCGCAGATTGCGGCGTTATGTCTGCTGGGTGCTGCCGCGGCAGCCGGAATGGGAGTGGCGTTTCAGCGTCTTCGTGGCAGAACTGGTGCAATTGTGGCCGTCTGCGGCGCGATTCTCTCCTTGAGTTGCTGGTGCGCTGAAGTTATTTCCTTGCACACCGCCGATACCGTGTTCTATTACACAGTTGACGGAGTCATGCTGGTGAGCCTGTGCTGGGTCGCTTGCGCCTTGATGACCGGCCTAGGCATTCTGTGGGATGCGCGGGCGGCCCGCGCTTATGCTCACTGGCGTGGAAACTCCGCCGGAGCGCCGCCGTCTACGCTCACAGATTCTTGACAAAGAAGTCGGTCAATCGCTGAAAGAGGATCAGGCGCGCCCCGCGATCCTCAAACAAATCCCGGCGGTCGGGAAACAGCAGGATGTCGGCATATTTTCCGTGGTCCAAAAGCTCATCGAGCAGCATGAGGGAGTTCTCCTGATGAATCGTCTCATCCAGTGTTGCTTGTGCCAGCAGGAGCGGCGCGCTGAGATTCTTGGCATTCTCCAGGGGCGAAGACGATAGCCAGCCGTCCTGGTTGCGCTTCGGATCCTCCAGGTAACGCTCGGCGAAGACCGCGTCGTAAAGATGCCAATCCGTAATCGGGGAGCCGGCAAACCCCGCTTTGAAAAGCAGCGGGCGGTCAAGCATGCCATGGAGCGCCAGGAACCCTCCGTACGCCCAACCGCAGATTCCGATCCGCGTCCTGTCGACCCAGGGCATAGAGCGCAGATACAGGACTGCGTCCCGCAGGTCTGCCATTTCCGATGACGAAAGCCGCAAGTGCAGCGGTTCCTCAAACAGATGGCCGCGCCCGGCGGAGCCGCGGTTATCGACGGCGAAGACGATATAGCCGCTCTGCGCCATCAGAGCGAACCATAGAGAGATATCGCCGCCCCACGCGTCACGCACGATCTGGTCGCCAGGTCCGCCGGCAACGTAGAGAATCACCGGGTATTTCCGCGCGGCATTGAAGTCCGGAGGCTTTATCATCCAGGCATTCAATTCGATGCCCAGGTGTGTCTTTACGGTAAGGAACTCGAGGGGGCTGAGCTGGTTCGCTGCCCCGTCGCCGTCCGTATTGCCGCTCAGGCTTGCAATGCTGCTCCCGTCGGCTCGGAGCAGCTCAATGCGAGGTGGTGTAGCGTGGCCGGACCAAGTATCCACCATGACATCGCCGGAGGGCGACAGTACCGGGTTGTGGGTGCCCTTCTGGCGCGTGATGCGCGTAAATCCCGTTCCGTCCAGATTCACGCGATAGAGTTGGCGCTCCAAAACGCTGGCTTCAGTCGCGGTAAAGCAGACAGCGCCCGCAGTTTCATCGACCCCAACCAGGGAAGTTACTTCCCAGTTCCCCTGGGTAAGTTGGACAAGCTGGCGTCCGGAAAAGTCGTACAAATAGAGATGGCGATAACCCGAGCGTTCGCTTGACCAGAGAAAGCGGCGCGAGTCTTTGAGGAAATGCAAATTGTCGCTCAGGTTGATCCAATAGGCGTCCTTTTCTGTGAGGATCGTGCGCACCTTCCCTGTAGCCGCATCCGCCAGAAGAAGATCGAGCGTCTTCTGATCGCGGCTGAGACGCTCGATGGCCAAGTGCTTGCCGTCCGGCAGCCACTGCACCCTGGGGATATACACCTTCGCTTCACTGCCTAGATCGATTTGCAGCGGCTTGCGGCCAGACACCGGCTGCACGAAAAGGCGAACCGTGGGAATCGCCCCACCGGGCTTGGGATAGGCTATGGAGCGCTCATCGCCATCGGAACTGCGCAGGGAGTATTTATTGACTGCGCGATCGTCCGTCTCTATCCAGGCGATGGAGGACGAGTCCGGCGACCACCAATATGCCCGGTGCAATCCCAACTCGCGAAGATAAACCCAGTCTGGTTCGCCCTCTCGAAGATCGCTGTTTCCCTCAGGCGAAAGGGCGCGAGCGACGCCGGTTGCGGCATCCGCCAGCCAAAGGGTGTGGCCCTGGACAAAGCTGACATAACTGCCGTCCGGGCTGATTTGAGGACTGGCGAGATCCGTTCGATCGGTCACCAGGGGCCGGAAGGATTGCGCGTCGAGGTCGAACCATGCCAATGAAGCGCCACTCGCAAGCAACAGAGCGTGCCCGCCCGGAGCCCAGGCATAGTCCTGAAGCTGCCTCGCTTCCGCAGCCTCCTCCTCGCCTGGCGCGCCATGGGAGCGATGGCCGCCGAAAGCGGCAGTTATCTTGGCATCGGAAACAAGAAGGCTCTGACTGCCAGTCGCCGCATCGATGCTCCATATCTCGGTGACCGGGGAACCATGTGCGGCCTTGCCCGGCCTGGCCGCCGTCCGAATAAAGCTGAGAGTTTTGCCACTGGGACTCCAGGATAGATCCGCGGGCAGAGCTTTGTTCCGTTCACGCTCGTCCGCTATGCGCTCGATAGTTAGAGAGCCAGATGACGGCGGTTGCTGTGCAGCCAATCTTCCAGCCGCCCCCGGCAACGCCAGTAAAAACAATGCGAGAATCAGTCGCTGCGAAGTTCTCCTGATCACCATGCCAATCCCGATCCTTTTTCATGAGCCTGCATTTTTGCAAGGCAGGCTGGAATCTGCCCTAATTAAATACCCGCCTGAAGGCGAATCTGGAACGCACAGCTAATTCCGGTGCGGCTGCCGGCCCCGTGGATAGCGGCAGGATGGACTGACTCCAACCGATCAGAAGAAAGGCGATCTGCGGCAGTTGCTCTCCCATCCACACGGTGGTAATCGATATCCAGAAGACCGTCATGGCTGCCAGGAGGACAATGGCAAAGGCTTGATCCTCAGGCGCCTGCAGTCTCCACGAGCGCACAACCAGGCGGCGGAGCGATTCCGCGGCGATCAGCACAAAGAGGATGTACCCGGAGTTTCCATAGGCGAGATGAACGAGCAGAAACTCGTTATCGATGGAGAACATGCCGGGAAGGACTGGACGGCTCTGCACGCCCCAGCCGAGAAAGCCGCCCTGTTTCACAATGGGTTGGTAGAGTTCGTTCATTTGGCGCCTGTAGAGCGCGCTCCCCTGCTGCTCATTCACAACGGCGCCGGGGTCGGAGATGTTCGTATAGTGCGAGAAGTACCCGTACGCGGCCACGCCGGCCACGGCAATCAGAATGGCTACCACAACGGTTGCGGATTTCTTGCTTTTGAATTTGGGAATCTGAAGAATAAGGTAGCCGACTCCCACAGCGAGTAAAGGCCCACGAGATTGCGTAAGGTAGACACACAACAGGAGCAGCAGGCCGGGGATGTGGTACTTCTCAAGCCAGGCAAGCCGCTTTCCTGGATTGGCGGTCGAACGCCATTTGCGCACGTAAACCAGCCACACATTCAGAGCCGCGGTCATCCCAAAGACGATTCCCGCGATTTCCGCGTCGTTGAAGGATACCGCCATTCTTCCCCGGCCGGATCTCATTTGAACAAATGCCCGGACAGTGTCCAGATTGAAGACTCTTATTCCTATCAAGCCATAAAGACTCTGTCCGAACCGCCATTCGTACAGACCCATAGGGCCCAGCAACAGAATCAGGATCACAAATCGCCGGACAGTAACCAGGCGAAGGCCGGGTTCGATGAACGTGCGCCCTGCCGCATACGCCAGGAAGATGGAAATGAAGGCGATCAAGGCGGCGAAGATGCCATCGTTCATGACCCGCTCGCGAAGAACCTCGCTTGCGGTAATACTCACGATGAACAAGCCCACCAGAATATCCATCAGCAATGGAAGGCCGCTCCGCACCAGGCGATACAACGCGACCGCGCCTATCGGGATCAACGCCGACTCGGCCGCGGAAATTGCCGGCAGATGAGGAAACTTGAGAGCGTATCCTTCGGGAAGCAACAAGAGAGCTGGAAGGTAGACGGACAGAAACGCCGTCTCGATCCGCCCGCGGATCACAAAATAGAGCGAGAGCAGGCCGGGCAGAAGGAATATCGCACTCATGGAAATAGGTTAGCCTATTCAAGCGGTCTTTACGATGGCAAGCAGCGAAGGTTATGCAGCTATCACTTGGGAATCGCCAAGAAGTTGAAGGCTTGGAAAGGATACACCGCGGCATTTTGAAAGGCCGCCAGGTTCAACGCCGGCCGTTTCTCCAGGAAGTCCTTAAGCAGGAAGACCTGGTACCCCAGTTCATTCACAAAGAAGTTGAACAAGTCTTCACGATTCAAGCCAAGCCTTGGGGCCCCATCATGGCTGCTCTCAAAGAGAATGACGGGAGAATCGCGGGCAATCAACTTGCGCGCTCCTTTTAAGACCAGGAGTTCCGCGCCTTCCACATCGATCTTGACGTACGCATACCTGCGGCCGGCTTCCACCATGTTGTCGAGCATTTCGCAATCCACGGAGAGCTCGACAACATCATCCAGGCTTGCAGAGTCTTTCGCAAAACCGCTGAAGCCGGGACGCGAGCGGTTCTGATAAAACATAAGCTTTTCGCTTTTGTCTCCCAAAGCCAATGCCTTGACCTCGACCTCGGGGAACTTCCGTTTCAGCCACGATGCCTTGGTGGGAACCGGTTCGAACGCGATGTGCTTGCCTTTTGGCGCGAGGCGCATGATCAGGCTCAAGGCAGAGCCGATGTGGCAACCGATATCGATACAATTCGAATCGGATTGGATAAGCAGCCGCATCACCTGTTCGGTGCGATCAGACTCAAGATAGATTTCGCGGAGTTCCGGATGCCGCCGGCGCCTGACGATCCCAGCAAAGTCCCGCAGTCGCAGCGCGGGCCCTTCCAGCGGAGTGCGGATGAGGATGTATTTGAAGTAGAGCCAGTTCATCGGTTGTTCCTCAGTCAATTATGCAGCGTGATGGGGGCTGGACCGGTTCACACCCGAGGGCACTGCGGAACAGCATATGGGCGCCGGCTCCATGGAATTTTATCGCTCCTGAGGCAGATTACATGGCCAAAAGAACGTTTGCCCCGATAAAGCCAGCGTTTGCGAAAGAAAAGCCGGGCGATTCGCTGCCGTTTTTGCCTCTCCGCCTCATCGAGAGACCTCCAAGTCAATTGCGCCGACAACTTATAGATTCCATTTCTTGTGTTTTTTATTCAACTTTTTTGGCGATATCCTTGACCTCGCCGAAAAACAAAAAAAGACTGAACAAAACGGTAAGAAAAGGTATATTCAAAGTGACAAGGCACAAAGTTCACGCTCACATCGTCCAGGACTATCTCGCCGCGGAAGTGCAACTCTTCAATCGTTGACACAGATCGCAAGCCCAATCACAGAGGCTGACTCTTCATGAAGAAAATCCCAGTTCTCTTCATCTTCTCTGCCATGTCGCTCCTTTGCCAGACGAATCAGGGAGAGTTGCGCCTGAAGGTGATCGATCCCTCCGGCCTGGGCGTGAAAACAACAGTTCAGATTGTCAGCCGGGCCAATCAATATCGAGATGCTCTCGCGACCAGTGATCGGGGATATCTGGATGTGCAGCGTCTTCCGTTTGGCACATACGAGCTCGAAATCAACCAACCCGGCTTTGCGGCCAAATCCGAATCGATCGAGATTCGCTCGTCGTTGCCAACCACTGTTGTGAAGATCCAACTTCAATTGCCTGAGGTGAATCAATCGATCTCTGTGCGCGCTGCCAACACACTTAGCGATCCGGACGAGGCCGGTTCCGTCAGTCAGGTCGGCGCGGAGTTCATTCAGGACCGGCTGAGTTCGGTCCCGGGCCGCGACCTTCAGGATTTGGTCAATTCGCAGCCCGGCTGGCTCTATGAAGGAAATGCTGTGCTGCATCCCCGCGGCGCGGAGTATCAGACGCAGTTTGTGGTTGATGGCATACCGCTGACGGACAATCGCTCTCCGAGCTTCGGACCGGAGATTGAAGCGGACGATATTGAATCGATGAGCATCTATACAGCCGGCATTCCCGCAGAGTACGGCCGGAAGATGGGTGGCGTCGTTGAAGTAAACACTCTTCAAGATTCTCAGCCGGGCTTCCATGGTCAGGTCACTCTTTCCGGAGGCAGCTTCGATTCGGCCGGCGCCTTCGGAAAGGGACAATACGTCTGGGGGAAAAATACACTGGGCGGCAGTGCAAGTGGGAGCACGACGGAACACTATTTGAACCCTGTGGTTCCCCAGAATTTTTCGAATACCGGCACTGTGGGCGATTTTTCCGTGAACTACGCGCGGGACCTGACGCCGAGCGATCGAATTCGATTCATTGCGCGGCATGAACTCGCACGCTATGACATCCCGAATGAAATGGTGCAGCAGGCGGCAGGGCTACGCCAAAATGCCGACAACTTTGAAACCCTGGGAGCCACCTCCTACCAGCACACATTTTCGCCCCTTGCCATAGGCGATCTGCGCGGGATGGTTCGCGACAATTCGAATGATTTCCACTCCAACCCTGCATCGACTCCGATCATGGTCTTTCAGCACAATAGGTTTCGCGAAGGGTACTTCAAAGCCAGTGCGACCATCGATCAAGGCCGGAACGAGTGGAAGGCAGGCGTTGAGTCGGACAACATCTTTCTGAATGAGATGTTGAATTACAGCATCACCGATCCTACGCAATTCGACCCCGGATCACCGCTGACTTTTGCATATCAGGCCAATCGCCCGGATCTGGAGCAGTCGGTCTTTGTTCAGGATCTGATCCGGCTGCATAACTGGACCATCAATGCCGGCCTGCGCTGGGACCACTATCAATTGCTTCTCAATCAACAGGCATTGCAACCGCGCGTTGCCCTTTCCCATTTCTTTCAAAAAGCTGACACGGTCCTGCACTTCTCCTATGACCGGATCTTCCAGACGCCATCGTTCGAGAACATTCTGCTGTCGAGTTCGCCGGTGGTTGCGAATATCGATCCCGCGGGCTTTCTGAATCTTCCTGTCCGGCCATCGCAGGGAGATTACTACGAAGCCGGCTTGAACAAGGTATTCATTGGGCATCTGAAGCTGGGAAGCAATTACTTCAGAAGAGTTGTCGATAACTATGCCGATGACAGTCAGATATTCAACACGACGATCAGCTTTCCTATCTCCTTTCGGAAAGCGATCCTTTACGGAGCCGAAGGAAAGATTGAGATTCCCGACTGGCATCGTTTTTCCGGCTTCGGAAGTTACTCCTATATTGTCGGCAACGCGTGGTTTCCGGTGACCGGCGGATTGTTCTTCGGTTCCGATGCCAGTCAGGCTGCGTCTCAGTTGACCGGGCACGCTCCGGACTCTCAGGACCAGCGCAATACCGTCCGCGGACGCGTCCGCTATCAGGCGACGCCGCGCATCTGGACCGCATTCGGAGTGCAATATGACACGGGCTTGCCCTTCGACTTTGATGGCGACCCGGCCACTGTGCTCGCTCAGTATGGTCAGCAGGTTCTTAATCGCATTAACTTCGCTCGCGGCCGAATCTATCCAGCCTTTCAGGCGAATGCTTCCGCAGGCGCGGAGATCTACAAATCGGACCGCGTGAAGATACGCTTCCAAGCGGATGGCCAAAATCTGAATAACGTGCTGAATGTGATTGATTTTGGCGGCCTATTTTCCGGCAACTCCATTGGGCCATCAAGAAGCTTCGCCCTGCGCATTACAAGCACATATTAAGGCTTGGGAACGCGGCGCCAGGCATCGAATCGCATTGCCTTCGCGCCATCGAATTGAGTGCATTGCAGCCGGACCGCACCATTTCGGAATGCACTATAACCCCACGGAACCGACGAACTACGGCGCTGAGTACGTCCACGACAGCACATTCTGCGTCGCAGTCAGGCTCCCCGTGGAACCGGTGAAACCGACGTAAGCCGTGCTGCCTCCCACTATGCTGGGGATGTTTACCGGGAAGACCTCCGTCACCGTTCCATTGGTCACCGTGTCGGTCAGCGTCATGGTCAGATTGGTCCCGTCATAGACCAGTTGCGCGTCCATGATGTCCCCACTGTGCAGATTGATTCCCGTGGAACTCAGATCCACAGAAGGCACGGTCGGCGCCGCGCCGCCGGTATATAGCCCGGTGGAATCGTTGCCTTCCCCGGCGTTGTTGTAGAGGTCGAACTTCACCGCCACGCTGTTGGCGATTCCCTGATAGGCCAGGCCGCCTCCGGGATCGCCCAGCGCCCAGATGTTATCGCCCTGAATCGTAAAAGTCATGCCGTCTGCCGAGGCATTCAACAGCTGGAAGGTGAAGTTGGTTATGAAGCTTTGCACCGGAACCTTCGTTGCAAACCAGGCGGATCGCTCTTCGTCGGCTCCTCCGTCAGTCAGTTGCAGCATTCCGCCGGTCACGGACGCGCCATAGTTCAGAGACAGGGCGCTGGCCGTGAATCCGCTACTCGGATAGTTGATGTAGGTAACGCCTGGCGTGCTGATCGTGTAGGCCGCTGTGGCTACCGGGCTGCTGGTGTAGCCTGTCTCCACGGCGATGGCCTCCAGGGTCTCCGTCGCGCTCACCGTAATCGGGCCGCTGTATACGGTGGACGAGGTTGTGGGAGTGCTCCCGTTGGTTGTGTAGTAAATGATAGTCCCGGCTGTCGCGTCGCTGATCGCCACCGACTGCGACGCGCTGTAAGTCCCGGCCGGCAGCGAAAACGTTGGCGCTGGCAGTTGAGCGGCAATGGTATACGTGCCGCCTGCAACAGGACTGTTGTTGTAGCCTGTCTCCGACGCCATGGCCTGTACGGTCTCGCTCGCGCTGACGGTGATTGCAGAGCTATAGATGTCGGAAGAGCTTGTAGGCGTCGTCCCGTCGGTTGTGTAATGGATGGTGGTTCCGGTAGTGGCATCGCCGATGGTCACCGTCTGCGCTGTCGCATAAGTGCCTGGGGCCGGAGATAAGACCGGCGCGGGCAGGATGGGAGCGATGCTATAGGTTGCGGCGCCCACAGCGCTAAAACTGTAGCCGGAAGCAACGGCGATCGCTTCCAATGTTCCCGAGGCGTTCATCGCGATGGGTGAGCTGTAAACGGTCGCCGACGCTGTTGGCGTCGTTCCGTTCGTCGTGTAATAGATCGTCGCGCCCGAGGATCCGCTGGAAATGCTCACCGACTGAGCCGTGGCATATGCTCCGCCGGGAGGGTTGAAGGTCGGCGAAGTCGTAACCGGCAAACCGTTTGAAACGGTGGTATAGACCCAGGTAAGAATCTTTTGGCTCGAGGCTAGCCCCCCCGTTCCACCCGTAAATCCGGCATAGGCTGTGTTACCGCCGACGATCGAGGGGATATTGACCGGCCAACTCGTGGAATAGGCCGCTCCGGTAACCAGGTCCGAGATAACCATCGACAGAATGGTTCCGTTATAGGTCAGGGTGACGTCCATCGTATCGCCGCTGTGCAAATCGATGCCGGTCGTACTAAGGTTGATGGCGGGAACGGTGGGGCTGGCGCCGAGAGTATACAGTCCGGTTGAATCCGGGCCCTCGCCCGCCGCGTTATCGAGATCGAACTTGATTGCGATGCTGTTGGCGATCCCCTGATAACCCAGCCCCGCTCCGGCGGTGCCCAGAGCCGTGTCGCTGTTCCCCTGGACTGCGAAGGTAATGCCCTCGCCAGCCGGATTGGATAACTGGAAACTGAACTCGGTCGTGAATGCCTGGATATTTACCGGCTGGTAGTACCATGCCGACCCGGCTTCACCCGTTCCTCCATTGGTCAGTTGCAAGCGGGAGTCATCCAGGTCGGTGCTGCCATTCAGAACCATGATTCCCTGCGTCCCTGCAAACCCCTCCGGGAAGTCGATCCCTGTTTGTCCTGTATCGATTGTGTATTCTGCACTCGCCACGTCGCTGTTGACAAAACCGGGAGCTACAGCGATCGCGTTCAGAGTCTCGGTAGCGCTCACCATCACCGCTCCGGTGTACTGCGTCGAGGAGACCGTCGGCGTCGTCCCATCGGTTGTATAGTAAATTGTTGCTCCGGCCGTGGAATCGCCGATGGTCACCGGCTGGGATTGCGTGAAGGTGCCGCTGCCTGGATTGAAGGCCGGCGTGCTTACCTGCGAGGAGTCGATATAGGTTTCCGAAGTTACACCGCTCTGCAGGTAGCCGGTAGCGCTCGCAATCGCCTGAATGGTAGTCGTTGCCGCAATGGAGATTGGAGTTGTGTATACCGCGGATGCCACGGTCGGCGTGCTGCCATTCAGGGTATAGTAGATCGTCGCTTCCGGCGTCGCGTCCGTCATGCTCACGGAGAGGCTGCCTCTAAAGGTCTCCGCTGCCGGGCTCAAGACCGGATCGGATGCCAATTGTTGTCCGCTCAGCAGTCCATAGACGCTCAACTGATATTGCGCGCCGACATATACCTTCCCATTGACTACTGTCGGGACGGTGAACTTGACCGCATAGCCGGGGTTGTCTCGTGATAAGTTGGTGTTGCTTGAATAGAGCGTAGTGGAGACGTTCGCCGCGTTGTGGGCCATCAAGACGGAGGATCCGGATGTCATATACCCATCGGTCTCAAGGCTCCAGACAATTCCCTGTGTATTCCCATTGGCAGATATCGTGGGATTCGCTCCCGGATAGCCGTATGTTTCAGAGCTGACCGCGGTGGGACCGGTAAGTTGTCCGTTCACGAGCGGAAATGCCTTCAGAGTGTCTATCTGCCCCCAGTAATAGACCGTTCCGTTCCAATATGCCGGTGCGCTCCAGGCGCCCACGTTTCCCACCGCCCAAGGAAGCTCCTGCACTACCTGATCGCCGGCGGGGTTGTACCCTCCAAGATTCTGGCGATTGAGCAGGTACACATAGCCGGATTTTCCGGCCTGCACCAGCAAATACGGATAACTGCCGGAGGTCTGCGTGGGAACGATCATGAGCCCTCCGGCTGCCTGGTCCATATCGTACGCATCCAGCTGGGCCTGGTTGGCCGGCGTGAAGTCGTCCTGGATCGTCGGCACGCCATTGGTGAGGTCCAGATTGAGAATGCTGTCTCCATAGTCCATGCCGGCCGCATACGGCGCGGTCGCCGTAAAATCTCCATTTCCGGTGGGCACGAACATCCGGCCATACGGATGATTGACCGGATCGATTACTTCTGCTGCCAGCCCGGCCCCGCCCATCCATACACCGGCGCCTACGCCGTTCGGCGTGGCGCAGAAGGCGCCTGTCTGTTGCAGAGTCTGTTCGTTGTACCCCAGGATCCATCCATGCCATGGGCCGTTGTCGCCGTGAGCCGCGAAGCCTATATACACAATGCCGTTGAGCAACAGAAGACCAGGCCGCTGGTTCTGCCACTCGGAGTCAAAGGTGAGCGTCCCGCCCGAGCTGCCATTTCCGGTGCCGGGAACCGTTGCGGTAATCATCGCCGGGCCCCCATACTTCTCCGCTCCTGAAGTTATGTCAAGGGCGTGCAGCCGTAGATAGAAGTTGCTGCCTTCCTGAGTAAAGCTCACCACATACAGCGTACCGCTCGCAGGATCGATGACTGGAGTGCCTGTAATCCCCAACTCCGGAATGATATCGGTGCCTACGGTATCCGAAGAGACCGTGGTGGCTCCCGCAGCGGCGCCATGCGCCGTGGTAAGCATCGAGGCAAACCAGAGAGGATTCGCGTTGCCGACACCGTTGCTGTCTGCATCGAAGGCATATACGCTGTCATGTTCGGTCGCAACGAACACCACATTGTGCGATTGCCCGCCGATCGTCACGTTGGAAAGATAGAGCGGCTGCGCGTAGACGTATCCGTCCACGGCCTGCGAGAAGAGTTTGCCAAACTGCGTGGGGTTTACATTGGACGGAGTCAGGATGGTCTCATTGAGATTCTGCCCAGTTCGCGCAATGTCGTTGCGCCAGGTGGTAACGCTGACTTGAGCTTTCATCGAAAGAATGCCGGCCGCCAGAAGCAGCCCAACTCCGAACAGCGCCCGAAAGGCCCTGCCCAGTCCCGCCGATGCCCTAAGCATTTCTTGTAGACTTGACATAAACGACTCCCTCCCACCGGTTTACGTTTCGTTCGAGCGAAGGCCAAAACCCTCGGTTCCAAAACTCTCATTGGTTTGCGCCGGCATGCGGGAATCTAATCTCGCCATTTCCGGCTGCCAGCAAACTGGCCATGTAGACAGTCCCGCCTTTAGGGAACTTCTGCACAGGTGACTTAGAAGATGTTATTCAATACTGATCTCGCCCGGCGTTGCGCGCCGATCGTCTGCTGAGCTTTCTTGCTCAGAGAGCCCTGCCGTGCATCTAGTCTGAGAGTTACGTTGTGTTACTCAGATGCGTGTAGAGCAAGTGGCCACCAACTTACTGTGGTCCTCGCGACCGTTAGAAACCGGGGTTGGCTCAAGAACCAAGTGTGATGTGTATCACAGCACGGGAACTGTAAGAGGTCACATGATACACCTAGGATTTTTAAGGAACTGATTGGTCCGACTAGAAGAAGTTGCGAAACTGAGTGCTGTGGCGTAGTTCCCCTTTGTGTGAGTGGGAACTGCGTGCTAAGTAGAGCAGGGCGTATAGACGCCGGAAGACCGGCTCCGCTTCTGCTTGCAGTGTTAAGTGTGCGTTCGCATGCCTGCGTTCTTCAAATCAGTTTCTATAGCCTGCAAGACAAGATCGCCAAGACCGCTTGTGAGATGAGAACGCTGCTCGACTATCGCGTTGACGGAGATTTATCGTTTGGCCATCGCCAGGCGCCGATTCTCATGGGGATATCCCTGTCTGCGACCGCCCTGAAACGTTAGTACCTATCTGCCGGCGGATTGGCTTGGTAACACCGCCGGCCAGTAGGTAAACGGTCGTCGAAGGAGTTGGCAGATGAAACGGACATTGGTGATTCTTGCGTCATGTTTTTTGGTTTTAGTTCATGTTTCCGCATTTGGGCAGACCTTATCGCTGAACGACGGATCCATCGTGCAGAGCAGTACGAATCGCATCGGAGTGAATATTGGCTCACTCGACTATTACGATAGCGGCCAGATTCTCAAAAACCTGATCGGGGCCACCAACCCGGGGTTCGAGCCTTTGCAGCAACAGCAGATATGGACTCTGACAACGGCCGGAACCGCGACCACGTTCACCGTTCCGGATCAGTACGATGGCGTTCCGCCTAACTACTGGGCAGGCGGAACTTTTACCGTAGTCGAGTCGCAATCGGGTGACGCCGAGCTGGGCTGCACGGGCTCCATTGCATCGAACACCGGCCCGAATTATCCGCTCGTGGGCCAATCGACTTATACGGCTCCGTCGATAACGGTTTCCACGCCGTGCAACGCATCGTTCGGCGTAGGCGACATCGTTACCATGAGCAAGTCCACGTTTCCCACGCCTGAGTCGTGGTGGGAAACCGGGTCGATGGGCGGGATTTGGGGATCGGTCACCGGTGGCGCGCAACTGCTTTCCGATACTACGGATCTTTGCGCAACCTGCGGCACGCAATCGCTCAACATGAACGCATCAGTGGCTGGATCCTCGGCGATCGCGAACTGGTATTTCGACAGCGAGACCAGCGATAACATTTTCGTCTTGGTGAATGGTACATATCAGCTTTCTTTCTGGGCCAAAGCGGCCTCGGGCACTCCGGTGCTGACCGCTTCCGCCAGCCGTCTTTCATCGGGCGGATTCAACTGCGGCTCATTCACGCCGAAGCTGACGTCGGCCTGGGCGCAATATACCTGGAACTGCACGGCCTCGGA
>Ga0255351_1000392_pt1 | contig 20041 bp, 15 predicted proteins | sample HBST25r2metaG_FD_186024 | JGI IMG/M metagenome (GOLD analysis project Ga0255351, IMG submission 186024) | Peat soil microbial communities from Stordalen Mire, Sweden - H.B.S.T-25.r2 | ecosystem: Environmental > Terrestrial > Soil > Wetlands > Peat | place: Sweden: Norrbotten County, Stordalen... | reverse complement strand
TCCAAGCGTTCACCGGGAGCCAGCTTGACAGCATTCTGGCGGAAGTCCTGGATCGAGACCGGCGCCGCGAGGATTCCCTTCTTGCTGGGTTTCTTTCGGACCGGGTTGCCGAGCTGAATCTGTGGTGTCAGTACCTGTACCCAGTCCCTGCTGACGTTCAGGACGGAGTAGGACACCATCATCGTGTCGCCAACTTGCTCTGTGCGACCAAGCGATGCGGCGATGGATCTAGTCGCGTTGGTATTTGTCCTATCCAGTTTTGCGAGATCATCGGCAGTGATCCAGTGGGGCGTTGCCAGCTCTGCCTGAGCGGCGAGCACAGCGTCAATCACGGAAACAGGTTGCACGGTGCGTACAGAGGATCGAGTCGGATAGCTCCTCACGAACGGAACTGAGAGCTTCGGCCCCGTCGTAGGATGCGGAATAGCGGCCTCTTGCGGCCCTGCAAAGGCCAGTAGCGACCTGTCAGGGCGATAATCGAGCACGAAATCAACGTCATACTGTGCTGCGGAATTGCCCGAGGAGATCAACTTCAGGCTGATGGTTTCGCCGCTGGCCAGGGCAACCAGCAGATTGCTCTCCGCAGCGTCGTGGGTAAGCGGGCTCACGTAAACCAACCTCGGCTCATTTTCCACATGTTCGGCGGTAAACAGCGTCGGGGCACCGACGGCAATTGAGGTGACAGCTTCGGGGAGATGAATTGTGCTGATGTACAGGGGCTTGCAATGAACCTCGCCAACGCTGGTACTGTCGGCCGGGCGGCTTTCAATGCGAGCATCCACTGAACGGGACGGCGCTCCCGCCGGGATCTGCGGTTTTGACGGCGCCAGATCTGCACCCGAAGGTACGCTCACCGTACTCCCTCCCACAGTAGATGGAGGGGCATTAACTGGTGAAGGTGGCGATGCCGTCTGAGCTGATACAGGTAGTGCGGTCAAGGAAAGAGCAAGAGAGAGGACAAATAGCTTCATTATTGATCGCCTCCATGGGCGAGATTAGTTGGACTGTTGTGGAGGGCGAGCTCCGCAAGGTAGAGACGTCGAACGGAAGCAACGTACGCATACACATCGGCGTCGGAGTAGTGGAGACCACGACGTAGGATTGGGCGGCTTCCCCGGTAATACGCCGCCAATACTAGACGGAAGTCTCCGCCTAACTGCTGCATTAAATCGGCGAGGTATCGAGTCCCGCCGGAGAGGTTTTCTGAGATGTCGAAGGGATTTTGTACGCCATACTCTGCTGCGGTAGCCGGCATGAGCTGCATCAGTCCCATAGCGCCTTTGGTGGAGATTGCCCTTGGATTCCAGCCGGACTCCTGGGTGATGATCGCGTGGATCAGCTCTTTGGGAATCTGATAGTGGGCGGCGTACGCGTCGGCGTAGTAAACCTCTTTATCATGGCCAGTCTCTGAAAATCTGCCAGCCGCAGCAGAAAGGGAGAACACCAGCAATAGGAGCACTTCAGTGAAGAGCCGAATCATTCAGCGGAAGCCTCGAACGGCATCAACGAAGAGGGTTGGGGAACGTCATTCGTACGGATAGGAGCTTCCGGCACCTGAATATCGTTCCGACCCATTTCGTCGGCGATGATGCGCGCATTGTCCATGAAGCTCTCGAACCTCCCAGAAACTAGCAGACTGGCTCGATCCTTCTCAGTCTTGGCAATGAACGGCAGCATGACGGCCTTATGGTCGTCCCTGATTTCTTTCAGATTCAGTTTGTCGAGCGCCAGAGCGAGGGTGATCATTTCGGAAATCGAAGGGGGCTTTTCCATCTTGAAGGCCCGTAGCGTCTTCGCGAAGCCCGCTATGAAGTAGTGGATAGCCTTTGAGCAATGCGGCGTGCGGCTTGCGACAATGGCCGCTTCCTGTTCAGGTGTGGGATGATTGATGTAGATGCGGGCACAGCGCCGTAAAAGGGGGTAGCCGAGTTGCCGTTCGTCGTTGGCCGTGACGATCGTGAACGGGGGATGAACTGCCTTGATCTCGCCTAGGCCCGGGATCGTCAGCTGCCATTCGCCAAGAAACTCAAGCAGTTGGGCCTCAAAGGCATGGCTGATCTTGTCGATTTCATCGACCAGTAGAATGCATCGAGATTGCGTCTCGAGCGCGCTTAGAAGTGGCCCTGCTAGATAGAAGGCACGATCTGAAACTCTTTTTGCGGCCTCGTCAAACGTTCCATCATGAAAACGCACATAGAGTTGCCGCAATTCATCACTGAAACTGCCGATAGCCTCCTTGTCAGTGAGGCCTTCGTAACACTGCAGGCGGATGAGCTTCATCCCCGTCGCACGTTTAATCGCGAGGGCCATTTCAGTCTTGCCGGCCCCTGCGGGGCCTTCGAGGAGCATCGGTCGATCAAGCTCTCCTGCAAGATAGATTGTGTTGGCGACTTCGCGCGTGGTGAAGTAGCCAACTTTCTCTAGCAATGCGCGGGTGTCGTCGGCGTTCGTAAACATAATATTCGACATAGTATCACTATGTTTCTTTTTCACCTAAGATTTTTTTGCCGCGAATGCTCGCAGGTACGAATTATGTCCGCGGCGCAACGTGAGATCTCTGGTTTAGCCCTATATACAATGGCCGCAGGTACAGCGGGGGGCGCACCGGGCAATAGGATTTGGGGAGTTTTGCTGAGTACAGGAAGCTGCTAGCAATACAGCCTCATACTTCGGACAGACAGGGCTCACGGCACGAATTACGGTTCACGATTATGGAAGCTGTTGGGCCCCGGATTGCATAATCGCCCGGATGCGATTTGTAACACCTCGTGCCTGAGTGCACTTTTCGGCGCTGCGCTACCACGTTGGCGGTAGCGGAGATGCACGCCAGTCAAGCGGGGGATGCTCGACCTTCCTAATCTGCCGCATATTGGCTACATTTTAGCGCCCAATGGTTCTATGGAAGCACTTTCGCAGGTCGGCGGTGACTCCATAAGAAACTTGAGTAGATCGTACCTGTTTCGCACACCAAGTTTGTCATAGATCAGAGCGACGCGGTTCTTTATCACTTGAGGCGTTGTGCCGAGCCGAACCGCAATGTGCTTGCTCTGCATACCTTCGAGCAGCAGGGCTGTCAGGTGTCTCTCCTTTGGCGTCAGTAAATTCCACATTTCCTGGCGAGAAGATGCGCTGGAATCTTGACTATCCAGCAACTGTATCCATGAACGTTTCTCTCGCATGGCCGAAATACACTCGGTCAGATCGGCCGCTTTCGCAGTCCGGTACATGATTCCTCGAATCACTGTTTGAGCCAAGAGCGGCAGGTACTCATCTTTGCGTTCGGCAATCCAGACGACGGTACAAGAGTGCTTTCCTGCGAGCCTCATTGTTTCTGATCGTAGCGATACCTGGCCGAGAAATAGGGTTGCGCCGGGATTGTTGGCTACGCTGCGCACCAGCTCCGATTCAGTGGCACAGTCTACTATCTGTATAGATTCTGGGAGAAGTCGGCTAAGCCGGCTTGAAATCGATGCCTGATAGATCGATTGGCGGTCAAATATGAGGACGGCTACCACTAAAACCTCACTCAAACATCCTAAAATGTGCAATCTAGCAAATGCCGCAGTTCTCCTTTCGCCAAAAAGATGCAGGGCTATCGGAGAAGACCATAATTGCAGTGCTAACAGCAGAATAGAACACATACATGGCTACGGACAATGTAAGCACCTGTCCATATGCACAATCCGCAGCAAGAACTCTGGGAAGTCAATATATGACTGTTAGCGCCAATGGTAACCGGCTAACTACAGGCGAACCGGCCACCATACATTTGCTACAGCGTCGCTAATGTTATTCAAGATATGTATGCTACACCGCTTCGCTCTGACATTCCCCAGCATGACGCTCTGCTTTTTCCACATCTATGGTGTATGCAATAATGGCATATCGCTCCTATGACCTTTATATTTTTCCATGAATCTGACCCGATTGCAATTACTCCTGAACTCATGAAACGAATAGCGTGGGGAACGCATTTCCAAGGCCCACAGCGGCAGATTGTGCGCTACGACATCTATCTCCACGGGCTACGCAGGTGCAAAGGGGAGTTGCTTGAGTGCGGACACATTGTGATACCGAGTGACGGATACCGCCCCAAACGCCGGCGCTGCCCACTATGCCATAGGCTTCGCACCCGATGCGCTCTTTGAACAACAGCTCATCAGATACGCAATTCACAACAAAATTTGGGGGCTTGACGCCAAGATGACAGAGAGAGATCACGCAACAGGGGGCTGCTCAATTCGTGAGCGGCCCCCGGGTCACTCTTAGTTCGGGATGATCGTGGCTCTCTTGACTTGACCAACAGTCGCATATTTGTTCTGGACTGCGTAGTAGTTGACCAATACCCGAACTGCTTCGCTTCGATTATTCGAACTGAAGAGATGTTTTGCGTAGATGAGCAGCAAAGCATTTTCTTCCTGGGTCCAGTCGAGCCGAAGCTGCGAGAAGCGTTGTGGGCTCCCAAACGCCAGATTCGTCCATACCTCTTGATAGAATTTTGTGATTTCCGCCAGCTTGATCTTCTTCTCGAGGGCGAGCCCCACGATCATCTTCGCGGCATTCCCTTTGGTCAGGTGAAGCTTATGCCTGATCTTTTCAAGCAGTGTGAGCGTCAGGTCGTCCAGTGAGGTACACGCCTTGATGAGCATAGGGGCGTTGGGATCTTTGGTTCGAGGCATAGTGGTACTCCCTTGCCGGGTTATTTCTGTTTGAATCATACAATGTATATGATGACTAGTCTATAACGACTTTGACTCTTCACAGGCAGCCGCCCATTAGGGGGAATCATGGGCTCGCTTACTGTCTTTCTACGTACCACTGAAGCTATAAATCCCACGCCTCCGTAGGTGGCATGATCTCGTTTGCGATCGGCAAAGTCTGTAGAACATCTATGTCAGAGAGCCGGACAAGCGTGCTCATGAGCTGCAGCAGGTGAATTTCGTCAGAGGTCAGTCGTAGGGTCTCCTTTGACCAAAGTGCCTGGAGCTGAGCAGTGAGTGGTGCGATTAATGCCTCACGCTTCTCTTGAACTGTGAGTAGTTCGGCCTTTTGCTGTTCGGCAGAGCCCGGCGTTTGCGCAGACTTACGAGGCGGTTCGGTCCTGCTCATTACAGTATTTCCCCTTTCCGCGAATCTGTCTGTACCGGAGAAAAGGATTCACGTCCCGCAATTGTAGACAGGAGATGAATGCTTTGTAAGTTACCCGGGTAACGGGAGGCAAAAATTGTTCATGACTGAGCGGATTGTAGTGCAGCCCACTATAACTGGACACGGTTAATTGTTAGGATCGGGGCCTTTACAAAAGCGCGAATGGGAAGACGTTCGAGAGTTCAGAGGACAGCGGTAGAGAATTTTGCCATTGTGATGAAGGGTCTGGAGAGCCGTAGCATTGCTGAGACGCGCCGCACTCACGGAATCTCTCCGACGGTCTACTATCGATGGAAAGACGAGATGGAGAAGGGCGCTCTGGCTGCGATTGGGGGGAGAGCAGAGCCGCGCGGCCCAACGAAGAGCAGGCCAAGCGCATCAAGCAACTGGAGCGTGCGCTCGGGCACTCGCAACTTCAGATCGAGATCCTAAACAACCTGTTGGGAGAGTGAGCTGCGGGTAGGCTCATTCGCCGGAAATGCAGTTGGTGGCCCAGGGCACGTAGGCGAAACTGGTGGCCGCGACCATCGGCGCAGCCGCTCCAGCCTGTACTACAAGCCGAAACCGCATGCCTCGCGTGCGGACCGCACTATGGATGGCGAGATCGTCGAGGCCTGCAGCGCCAAGCAGGCTTACGTTTACCGCCGCGTGGTCTTGATGGATGCATCGCAAGTAGCTGTTGGAGGTAAACGGCAAGCGGATGCTTCGCGGGATGCGTGAGCGCGGCCTGCTGTTCACAGCGCGGCAGTGCGGCCGCGGCGCAAGAAGGAGTGGAACCGCGTCGTGGCCGAGCGCCCCAACCAGCTCTGGCAGACAGACATGACCAAAGTCTGGGCCGGCTCCAGCGTGGGCTGGGACTACCTGGTCTCGGTCATCGACTGCTGCACCCTTGACATCGTGGGCTGGGACCTGAGTCTGCGCTGCCGCACTCAGGAGGCGATCGCCGCCGTCGAGCGCGCCGTGCTGGAGCAGATGGCCGACGGCTCACGAAACTATGGTCTGGTGCTGAACACCGACAACGGTACTCAGTTCACCGCAACCCGCTCCCTGGAGGTCCTGACGCGGCTCGGCATCACGCACCGCCATACAGCCTTCAACCATCCCGATGGAAACGGCCTGATCGAACGCATCCACCGCAGCTTAAAGGCGGAGGAAATCTGGCTGAATGAATACCCCTCGCTCGAAGAAGCCCGCCACTCGATCGGCCGCTGGATCGAGGAGTACAATCACGACCGCCCCCACAGGGCATTCAAGAACCGAACTCCACACGAAGCCCGAGCGGGCTTCGCACAACCGCAACCACTAACAAAAACAGAGGCCCTGAGTGTCTAGTTTAGGAGGGTGCACTACAGGTGCTATCCGGTCGGAGACCGAAAGCAACATTCCGCCACAACTTTGTCTTCTCACGCCTGGTTCGTTGCGCATCCTCCCATCGTGCCCTGGTTGCGGAATACCAAAAGGGTCATATTTACTACCGCTGCCATTCGAAGCAATGCAGTGTCTCACACAAGGAATATGTCATAGAAGAAACTGCGTCGACGGTGCCAAGGCGGCTCCAGCTTCTACCCAGCGAGCGCAAGATCCTTGACCGCCATGTGAATAACAAGCGTCGCAGTGCTCATACAGACGTCGAGGTAGCGCTTCTAACCATATCGAAGCAGCGAACCAATATTGATGCTCGCCTCGGGCGTAGGATATCGTGTTCACTTCAAAGACGCATGCCGAGAGTCAATTGGAGTAGGATAGCGTGACTGTAGCAACCCCGTTTGCGTGTGATGACGTCAATCCCCGCGACTTCGAATCATACGTATGCGATTCGAGGATTTTTCCGGCGCTGTCCAAAACAGCCGTTATCAGGTACGGGTTTGGATCGTTATACACGAATGAGACTGTTGAGTTATCCGGCTCCGTGACTAAGATTAATCGGTTCTGCGTATCATAGGCATATGACAGAGAAACCCCGACATCTGAGGTGACCGAGGTCACAAGGTAGCTGGAACTGTTCGGATAGGAGAAATACAAGTGCCGAGACGCGGGGTCCGTTACCGTAGTGAGGCGGTTCGACACGTCGTACGAAAGCAGGGTCTGGTTCCCATTTCGGTCAAGGATTGCCATCAGAGAGCCGCTCGTATTGTTGAAGAGGCGGGTTTCCCCTGATTTATATGTTACTGTCCAATAGCCAGTTCCACTTGTTAAGACAGCTCCACCGTTCGCGGGAGCAATCAACTGATATCCATTTCCGCTCAGCGAAAATGACCAGAAGCTGCCATCTGCGCGTGAATACTTCACGGTTCCGTCGCTTCCGGGGAATACACGCTCCTCATAGTTTGATCGCCAGCGATCACCAAACATACCCTGTTCAGTTGTACTCTGGCTTGCCGGCCACATACTGTTCCAGGTTCTGCTGAGAGTCAACCCCCCGCCTAGTCCCGGTATTGTAAAGTCGTTCTCGGTAATATACGTGTTCCCAGAAGCTATACTTATAGGGCTTCCACAAGCTGGACATTGAGGACCGGGCGCGGTTTCAGATGGCAAATATGGGAATTGGGGCTCAATAGTCAGCAGAACACTAGATGCAAGATTCACGGTGGCGGGAGTCGCGCTTGCACTATATACAGTGTAAGCAATGTTTTGAGTAATCGTTTCCTGCATTGCCTGTTGCGTCACAGGAGCAAACATCGAAACTTGATACGTTGTCGGCGACGGTGTCGCGCTAGGCGCTGTGTTAGTTACCCCAAAAGAACTTGGCGAACCAGTTAATGACCACGACATATACCAACCCGGAGTAGACTGCAGGCCAAAGTTTGAGACTGATATCGCAGTCGGATCTGTGACCGGGGGTGCATTAAAGGTTTCATAAACAGTTATGGCCGAACCAGCTGCCACATCACTATTACTCAATGAAAGAGACATGGTTAGAGGCACTATGGTTACCGTGGCCGATGTGGAAGTACTACCATAAACAGTAGCAGTAAAAGTCACGGGTGTGTTTTGAGTGACAGGTGGAGGATACGCTTGGAACTGTACAGAATAGTTTCCCGGGGGATACATGAGGCATTCATGGATTGCTACATTAGGAGAGTCTACACAAAAACTGGCAATAAACAGACCGAAAGCATTTGCATTTCCTGGAACTGAGGCTGCGACGTCGTTGACAGGAATGCTGCTAGCCAAGGTGATTGAGCTAAATGTGCATTCGGCAATAACGAAGTTGACAGTAATATTAATCACCTGAGTGCTCGCACCGACGACTTGTTGCGGCGTAGCAGTAACCGATACAGATCCTGGGGTCATCGATAGGCACTGAGCATGCGCCGTCATTGGCAGCAAAACTACGAATACGAGAAAAACGAGGCCCAAAACGATATTTCGAAGCTGAGTCATAAACCCATCCTTTGTAGCCATGCACAATTAATTAATTGCATGTAATTCGATTCGACACCCAGTCTTTTTTACTTCCTAAGACCTGGCCAGAAGCCAGGTCTTTTGCGATGCGCTCATCTTCTCTCTAACAATAGCTAGGGCAGACCCCAAAAGAAACGATACCGGAGATGCAAAGAGATCTAACTCCGGCTTTGCCGCTCTCCTTGCACCCGGCCTATCCTTAACGAATCATTACCAATAATGTCATCGCGCTCACCAATGCAACACGTCGAACGCCCGACAAAGAAAATAGTACAAAATAGAGCGAAAGAATGATTAGCGCATAAAACCAAGGGTGATGATAGGGGTAGTGGTACGCATCATAGACGTACCACACGAACATATAGCGCCCGGGGACGACGTGCAGTAGGCAGCGCGTGCATGCGATAAGCGAAAGCAATGCGGCAGTAATAACCCCGACTACAAACCGGTACTGGGTTTCTAATCCGCGCCCAGCCAAGACCAAATACCACCCAAGAACAATTAGTAAAACACAGGCCGTCAGGAGGTAACTCTGTCCAGTGTAGGAATGAATGAAACCATAAACCGCTGGAGCCGTCCAGACATCTGAAAGCACGAACACGACGGTTATGAGCAAGAATCCACCAGAAAACTTCTTAACGGTATTCCAAACGTCTCTGTGCATCTATTGCTTTCTCCTCTGTTCACAAGCACTTTTCAAGTGCCGATAGAGCATCTGATACACTTGATTTCGCTCGTTCTCGAACGCGTCGTCAGCGGCTCCATTTGTGTAACTCTTTAAGTCGTCGGCGAGTTGGCCGATGATATTCTTCAGATCTGGATCCTGGATCTGAAGACTACCGAGATCAGCGATCAGACCTGTGACATTTCCAAGATGAGCGGCCTGGTCCAGTTGAAATAGAATCTGCGTATCAGCTGTTGCCATCAGCATGTCCCATTCACCCGGACTGTTACCAGACCCTTGCGATTGGCTGGTGAGAAAAATGAACAAATTCTGGTCAAAGATCATGCGGTCCATTGTCACCTGTGATTCACAGGCTGTTTCAAAGATTCCTGTGGGACATCCGTATAGAAGGCCCATCGGGTCCACATGTAGGATGGGGTTCGCACCCGCGTATGAGTATTTGTTGACTCCGCCCTTAAACCCAATCGGGTCTTCGCTGATAAACCTGCCAATGGTTGGATCATAATATCTGGCGCGGTAGTAATACAGACCGGTCTCCGGATCCTGCTCGCGCCCCGTGAAACGGAAGGGGTTAAAGATGCCTTCCGTCGCCGTTGTAGCACCAAAGGCCTTATACACATAGCTAGAGACGGTGTTACCCGCCGCGTTCGTTAGCGAAGTAATCGACCCTAGCCCGTCCGCCTGGTAGTAAGCAATCGTTCCATTGCGCCGCATCGCCAGCGGCTGATCGATTCCGGAGCCCTGCACATAGCTAGCCGCCAGCGAGCCAGCCGGACTAATTTCAGCCACTATGTTGGCTCCATCGTAGAGGTAGATCGTGGTCCCCGAGGCGCTCGACTTCCTGATACGCCGGCCCAACGGATCGTAGGCGAATGTCACTGTGTTCGTCCCGCCACCCGTCACAGGTAGAGTCACCGAGGTAAGGCGATTCTCAAAGTCCCAAGCGTAGCTAGTAGTTCCCGAAGATGACGTCTTCGACGTTAGATTGCCATTGGGGTCATACGTAAACGAGTTCGCAGGTGAACTGGTCAGCTCATTAGAATTGTTGTACGCCAATGGGCTCACGCTGAGTGATGCAAGCCGATTTCCAACCGCATCGTAGGTGTAGCGCTCGGTCGCAGCGGTTCCCTTAAGTACCTGCGTGAGCTGGTAAAGCGCGTCGTAGCTGTAATTCTCGGTGAAGCCTTCCAAGAGATTGTGCTTGGAAAGTCGGTTTCCAGCCGGATCGTAACTGTAACTTGCACCATCGCCTGTACCACCATGCAGCACGCTGAGAAGCCGGGATATCGAATCGTATTGATAACTGGTATTCACGCCATTGGGTCGACCGAGCGAGGTGCGCCGACTCATCGCATCATACCCATAACTGAACGCCCCAGCCCATGAATTCGTAAGCCCCGTCAACCGGTTCAGGCTGTCATAGGCGTAGGTGCTCGTGCTGCCGTCCGGCGATGTATATGCGGTGCGGCGAGATGCAGCGTCGTAAGTGTAGGAATCTGTGTACGTCTGTCCCGGCATAAACGCATACGACGTAGTCGTCCCGACTCGCCGCCCCATGTTGTCATAAGCAGCTCCATAACTGCCTGTCGGGTCAGTAATATTGAGAAGTCTGCCAGCAAGATCATAAACATATGCAACGCTCGTTGAATCAGGATAGCTTTTCTGCGTAAGCCGACTTAGGGCGTCATACACATAGGCGATCATTTGCCCTTTACGATCCGTCTTGCTGACCAGATTCCCGACCGCATCATATGTATACCCCTCCGTCAGGGAAGACGGGAAGGCAGTTTGAACTACTCGGCCATACGCATCATAGTTGAATGAGGTGGTGTTACCGTTAGCGTCGGTAATGCTTAGAAGATTATTTTCTGTATCGTAAGAATACTGTGTCAAGCTTCCTGCAGCATCGGTGACAGATACCAGCCTATCCGCATCGTCGTAGACGTAATTCGTCGTCTTGCCATTCTGGTCGGTAACTGATGTCTGCCGCCCACGATAATCGTAGCCATAACTGACCGAAGAACCATCCGGATACACAGTACCAGTAAGGCGACTCATGGAATCATAGGAGTAAGTGGTCGGATGTGCACTACCATTTATAGGGTCAATTACGCTGATGCGATTACCACGCGCGTCGTAGGAATAGCTCGTCGTGCTGTTCTGAGCGTCGGTGATGGACTGAACTAGGCCGGTAGGATAGTAAGCGAGCGTCGTGACATTACCAAGAGGATTGGTAATTTGGATCAGCTCACCCTTGCCGTCATAGGCAAACCGAGTCACACTTTGTGTCGGCGAAGTGACCATGACCAGATTGCCCTTAGCATCGTAAGTATTGGCAGTAACATTGCCGACGGGGTCTATCGAGGTCAAAACTTCGCCAAAGTTATTGTACGTGTATTGAGAGCTAGCGTAATTTCTGGCGCTTACCGGGGACACTAAGGATGTGACGTTGTTGAACTGATCATAGGAATAATACGTCGTGTTTCCCAGAGCATCTGTAACAGAAGTGATATTTCCGAGCAAATCATAGGTATTGTGCGTAACCCCGCGCGTTCCACAAGTGACGCATCCTGACCCGAGTGAGTCAGTAACATACATTTTCTCGCCGAATAGGTTTGAGGGATAGGTAGATTGGTTTCCTAACGAATCCGTTAAGGTCACGACTGTGTCGACAGGCGCATAAAAAATAGGAGTCGCAACCGTGAAGCCAACGACATTACTTGACATTCCATTAGCATTCACAGATACGTTTCCGCTCGTCACACCAACTGGTATGGGCGCAAGTATTTCAGTATCCGTCCATTCAGATGGCGTCACTGCAGTGGAATTGATGGATACTGTACCGGGAGATATTCCAAAAGAGGTTCCTTGAATACTGAGCGTTGTTCCAGTTGCGGCCGTTATGGGCAATGCGGAAGTGATTGCTGGTGCGCTTATTACGATGAACGCTATTTGCGCGGTTTGACCGTAAACCTGAACCACAATCTGGCCGCTCGTTGAGCCGTTTGGTACCGGGACCACAATTGTCGTGTTGTTCCAACTTGCCGGCACTGCTGCGATCCCATTGAAGGTTACCGTGCCGCCGATTGGAAGGGCCTGAAAATTGTTCCCTGCAATTACCACTGAGGATCCAGGAGACCCCGAGGACGGTGAGACGCTCATTATGATTGGAGCAGGAGACGTACTCGGCCCAACGCTTATTGTGGTCGAGCCACAAACCCCACCAGCGCATGCGCTGATTGTCGCTGTACCATCTGCCATACCAAACGTCACACCGAAATCACTCGAGTCGCTTGAAACAGTTGCAATCGTGTTGTTGGACGATGTCCAAATAGCGGACGACAAAGTCTGAGTGTTTCCGTTTCCAAATATGCCAGAAGCGGTAAGGCGTTGCTGAGTTCCAATGGAGATGGTTGGGTTTGTCGGTGCAACCGTGATGCTGGCTAGCCCACTTAATAGGCTCGGCAGATAGAGTTCTGCTGTCGTGAAGAAATTCGTGCCGTCTGTACCTCCATCCACCAATACCGAGCCATCATTTAGCAATGTAGCCGTATGGTGGTTGCGTACACTGGTCATACTATTCAGAAGCGTGAAGACTTGGGTGGTCGGATCGAGAAGTTCGGCGCTACTCAACGCCACACTGGAGCTGTTCGTGTCGGTGGCTCCGCCTGTGATTAGCACCTGGCCCGTATTCAGCAAGTTCGCCTGGTGGTTAATCCTCGCTACAGCCATTGATCCCGGAATTGCCGTGAAGCTGTTCGTTAGAGGGTTGTAGATTTCTGCGGTACCCAGCGATCCAGTTCCCGGTAGATCACCTCCAGTGATTAAGACCTGACCGCTCGGCAATAGTGTTGACCTATGTCCTTCTCTAGCCGTAATCATGCTCGATGAAAGCGCTGTGAACGTCATTGCTGCCGGATCGTAGATTTCAGCGCTATTATAGGCTCCGCTCGGAATTAAATCCGTCTGTCCCCCAGTGATCAGCACTTGGCCGTTCGACAACAGGGTTGCCGTATGCCCGCTCCGTGGGATAGCTGTGTTGCCTAAAGCGATGAAAGTCTGGGTAGCCGGATCATAGAGTTCCGCCGAGGGAATAATCCCGGTAGACGGATTGTATCCTCCCACCACAAGCACTTGGCCGTTCGGTAGAAGAGTGGCCGTGTGCCCCATCCTCGCCGTATGCAGTGAGGATGGCAATGTGATAAATCCTCCTGCCACTGGATCGTAGAACTCTGCCACAGACAAGGGACCCGTCATCACAATGATACCGAGATCTGGGTTTGCCGTTGCAGCGCTCTGGGATGGCGTCACGCTGTTAACGACTTGCGCAGAACTAGCGGGTGGGGTGGCATTGGATCCTCCAATCACCAGCACTTGCCCATTATTGAGGAGCGTGGATGTATGGAGCCATCGGGGACGATACATTGTTCCCGATGGGGAAAAGAGTTGTGTAGTTGGATCGAATAGCTCAGCACTGTTCAGTACACCAGTAGCGTTCACACCGCCAGTAACCAGCACCTTTCCATTCGTCAGGAGGGTAGATGTCTGATCGTAGCGTGCGTTGCCCATCATGCCGTTGGTTGAAACAAAAATCGATGAAGTTACGGTGAATGCAACTCCGTTACTCACAATTCCTGCGACTGTGACCGATACATTTCCGGAGCTTGCCCCATTTGGGACGGACACCACAATCTGGGTATCGCTCCAACTGAGTGGCGTTGCCAAGGTCCCATTAAACGAGACCGTGCTCGAGCGCTGCTTTCGTCCAAATCCTGCGCCTGTGATGGTCACCGTCGTCCCAGCTGGCCCGGAAGTGGGTGAGACTCCACTAATTGAAGCGGGCGAAGTGACCAAAAAACTTACACCATCGACCGTCACTCCATTGACCGTCACGGACTCATCATCCCGCCCCAGCGTCGTTCCCACAGGTACTGGAACAACGATCTGTGTTTCATTCCAGCTTGTAGGCGTAGCCAAGGTGCCATTGAAGCTTACAGTGCTCCCAATTTGAGAATTACCGAAGCAAGTCCCCGTGATCGTCACCACGGTGCCTATCGGCCCCCATTTGGGCTGTATATCATTGACCGTGAGCTGAGTACATGACACCGGAAGGGTCTGAGTGGAAATCTTATTTATTGCCATCTGCGCACGTGATTCCAGCGATAATAAACTCAGTATGAACAACAGGAAGAGGACACGCGCCCGAACGAACATGGCGTTCTCCATCACGGCAAGAATGTGTGACCACATTTATGCGGAACCATCCGCAAATTGCAGACGACTGATATTGATAGCTGGTCGGTGCTGGGAGGGGGAATCCGCGGCGAGGCCTAGCTAGTTTTACAGAGAATGTGAACTGCCAAATCGCAGGCAATTGTAGCCCACTTATTGTCGAATGCAAATGAGAATTTGGTCAATTTTTTGTTCCGGCGCGCATATCTGACTTTTCACTGCGCCCTCCCCCCGGGCCGAGCTAACGAGGGCTTTTAATGTCATGCGTTGTTCATATGGGTGTTGCACGCAGTCATTAGTGTGCCCTACTCTCGCGGTATTTAGAGTGTTCGATAGCAGCGTGAATGTTCCAGTTGCAGGATTGTATATCTCTGCTGAGTCTAAGGTCTCCTCGTTTGCCAGGTCAGAGCCGCCGGCAATCAGTACTGTACCGTCATTTAGCAAAGTAGCCGTCTGCAGCCAGTGCGCAATATTCATCGCATTGGCTGGTGTGATTGTTTGATTTGCCAGAGAGTAGATATCCGTGCTGCTTACCACTCCAGATGTGCTCATGCCTCCGGCGATCAATACTTGCCCCGTCGTTAATCGTGTCGCTGTCTGTCCATACCGTGAAGCGACCATTTGCCCACTGGCTGCTTTTAAACCATTTGGTAAGACTGTAAAACCGTTTCCACTACTGGAGACCCCGCCAATTGTGAACACTACATTACCTGTTGTGGCTCCAGGCGGAACCTGAACAGTGATTGAGGTTGAATTCCAAATAGTTGGTGTGCCAGCAGTTCCGTTGAACGTCACGATACTCGCACCTTGACTGACACCAAAGCCTGACCCAGAAATTGCCACAGAGGTCCCCACTGAACCTGCTGTTTGAGATAGAGATGTAGCGCTCTTTATAGCCTGTCTTTGTCTTCCCGTCTTCAGCTGGGGCGCCAAGGGTCATACGACACGCGCGTCCCACACTGCGAGAACACCTGTAAGGTTCCTTGCGCAGGGAGTGGCCGTGTACAGCTCCTTGAGCGGCAATCAGACTGAGTATCTGGTGGAGATCGCCGGGGGCGACAAGCGCGCGCACTACGCGCGGCTTGTTTACCGGAGGCCCACCCCCCACCCAGAGCTCACAGACCAAATCCTCGGAGTTGGCAGCATCCGCACGCTGCCCTTGCTGCGTTCCGAGGACTGTGATGATACCTATTCAAACCTCTCTACCATCTGGATTCCCGGATACAGAGGTACTGTCAATCGAGCAGAGGCACTGCACTTCTTCCAAGGAGTGAACCGACCATCTATTTCATCAGGGGAGGTCCTTCCCTGCTACGTTCTGCCTGCGAGCAGAGTGCGTTGGCGCGGATTCGAGGCTGTGATTCGGTAGATACCTGAAGACAGATCGCCCCTTGTATTCGGAGTGATTCGTCTTCAGGACTTTCATGCCTTCAGTGCTCCCCAAAGAACCGTGAGCGCGACTGTAACTCTCCACCATCTCGCAGACTATGTCGTTCCGGTTGGTTATATGCTGCGGCCATTGCGTAAGGAACATTGTTCATGCGCTGCTTCACCCAATCGAATGCCTGAGAGATTGAGGTGACCTGTTCATCGTGCCTGCTCTTCAGGAAGGCAATCAGTTCATTGGGGGTATTCACCAGGAGTCCTCATCGGGGAAATATACGAAGCCATACTCAATCAGGCTGGTGGCAGTATCCTATCTCACCTTCCACTTCGAGGCGAGCATCGAGAGCTTCTGCTCCGTTGAAACCTGCTGCGGAGCTTTCACGCCGGGCTTCGCAGTCTCACGTGGCGCGGCGCCTGAACGTGGCGTGGCCCCCGCAAGCAGAGCCTTGATGGAGAGCGCGATGCGTTTTGTTTTGAGATCCGCGCTCAGCACCTTGACCTTCACGATTTGACCCACCTTCACGGCATCGCCCGGATCCTTGATATAGCGATTGGAAAGCTCGCTGATGTGGACGAGTCCGTCCTGATGCACGCCGATATCGACGAAGGCTCCGAACTTGGTCACGTTGGTGACCACACCTTCCAGAACCATGCCCTCCTGCACGTCGGCAATCTCCCGGACGCCTTCGGCAAAGCTAGGCGCGACGAACTTGTCTCGTGGATCGCGGCCGGGCTTCTTCAACTCGTCCAGAATGTCGTTGACCGTGAAAGCGCCGGCAGAGAGTTGCGCGCGCTCCACCTTTACCAGCAGCTCGGGACGCTTGATCAGCTCGGCGACCGGCGTCTTCAGCGACTCGGCGATCTGCTGCACCACGGGATAGGACTCGGGATGCACGGCGGTCGCGTCCAGCGGATTCTCGCCATCGCGGATTCGCATAAAGCCGGCAGCCTGTTCAAAGGTCTTGGGGCCGACGCCGGGCACCTTCATCAACTGGGTGCGTGAGTGGAAGCGGCCATTCTCGTCGCGGAACCTCACAATGTTCATCGCGGTGCGCTCGGTCATGCCGGCGACGTAACGAAGCAGCGTCCATGATGAGGTGTTGAGGTCGACACCGACGCGGTTGACGCAACTCTCAATCACGGCCTCCAGCGACTGGTGCAGATGCCGCTGATCGACGTCATGCTGATACTGTCCAACGCCAATCGACTTCGGATCGACCTTCACCAGTTCGGAGAGGGGATCCTGCAATCGGCGGGCGATGCTGATGGCGCCGCGCACCGTTAGATCAAGATCGGGAAACTCCTGGCGGGCCAGCTCCGAGGCCGAGTAGATGCTGGCTCCGCTTTCGCTGACGGTTACGGTGAAGACATTCTTCTCCTTGCGCTCCTGCAAGAAGGCGCGCACTAACTGATCCGTCTCGCGCCCGGCCGTGCCGTTGCCAATGGCAATGCCGCGTACGTTGTACTGCGAAATGAGCTTCTCCAGAACCTTGACGCTCTGCTCCGGGCCGCTCTTCGAGGTGAAGGGATAGATCACATCGTGCGCCAGGAACTTTCCGGTTTCATCCACCACTGCCAGCTTGCAGCCGGTGCGAAGACCCGGGTCAATGCCGAGCACGGAGATGGGGCCGGCCGGAGGCGAGAGCAGAAGGTTGTGCAGATTGTCGCGGAAGACCGCAATTGCGTCATTGTCCGAACGCAACTTCAACTCCAGCCGCACCTCACCCTGGATGGATGTGTCGAGCAGGCGCTTCCAGGCGTCATCAATGGCCAGCACGAGCTGTGGGGTCCAGTCGCCCGGCGCGCGCAGGATTCGCGAGCGGAGTGTATCCACCGCGCGCTGCGGCTCAAGCTCCATGAGAAAGAAGAGGACGTTTTCCGCCTCACCACGCCGGATGGCCAACATGCGGTGCGAGGGGATGGCCTTCACCGGCTCGCGATAGTCGTAGTACATCTTGAACTTCTCTTGCTCGTCCTTGGCGTCCGATACCTTGCGGCTGACGATGATCCCCTCGTTCATCAGCAACTGGCGAAGCGCCTTGCGCAGGTCCGCATCCTCGCTGATCATCTCCGCCACGATGTGACGCGCGCCTTCCAGCGCATCGTCCACGTTGGCGACGCCTTTCTCCTCGCTGATAAAGCTCGCAGCGTAGCTGGCCAGCGGAAGCTCCGCCGCCTGCTGCGCCCACAAATATTGGGCCAGCGGCTCCAAACCCTTCTCGCGCGCAATGGTGGCCTTGGTGCGACGTTTCGGCTTGTAGGGCAGATAGAGGTCTTCCAGCTCCCCCTTGTCCAGACAACGCTCGATGCGCCCCTTCAGCTCGTCGCTTAGCTTGCCCTGCTCCTGGATGCTGTTGAGGACGGTCTCGCGACGGGCCATAAGGTCACGAAAGTAGCCCAGCTTCTCTTCAATGTCGCGTATCTTGACCTCGTCGAGATTGCCGGTGGCCTCCTTGCGGTAGCGGGCGATGAAGGGCACGGTGCCGCCTTCATCGAGCAGTGCGATGACCGAGACTAGGCCAGCAAGGGGGATTTCCAGCGTCTGTGCGATGTGCAGCAGGATTTCAGGAGAGAGAGTGCGTAAGTAAGCCATAATCTGCACTGATTATAGTCGGTTTACCGCAGCAACTTACACGCTTTCAATGATGAAATCCGTCAATCTCTGCCCGCGGAGTTCGGCCGCAGGCGGCTCTTCAAAGTTCTGAATGCTCTAGATTGACTCGTCAGGTACTGCCGGAAGCGGCCCTCCCGCCAGTCGCTTTTCCACCAGACTTGCAATGAGATCTGAAAACGGCCCGATGTCTTCCCCTACGCTCGCTCTTTCAAGGGCGGCCATATAGGCTCTGCGCTCTTGCAACGGGACCACGATCCACGGGTAGCCGCTCGCAGCCAACATCAGATTCATCACGAATCTCGCTATGCGCCCATTGCCGTCCATGTATGGATGGATATAGACGAATGCGAAGTGCCCGAGTACGACACGCACTGCCGGTTCACTCTCATGAGTCAGCAGATCAAAGAAGGCCGGCATCGCCTCTCTCACCGCATCGCGGCTCGGAGGGACGTGCATTGATTGCCGGATGTAAACCTGCCCACTGCGATAGCCCGCGAGATCGGCGGGCTTCAGGATGCCGGCGGCGACACTTGGGGCAAACATCTCCCGGTACCACTCGCGATGATCCTCCTCAGCTACCGTGCCGGGATTCTCTCCGCCCATCACGCGCTCGATGCTCTTCCTGACCACCTGGAAAGACTGCCAGTAGCCGCGCGCCGCCATCGCGTTTGTCTGCTCACGGTCCTGCTCATGCGCCTCCGGATTCCAGTTTCCGCTCCGCACGCGCTCGATCAGCTCCAGCGAGACGCGATATCCCTCAATCGAAAGAGAGTGGTACGCATCAGCCGCGTAGGCCTCTTCAACCCCTTTCAGATACGTGCTGATATGCCGCGGAAGTCCGGGCGCGGTCGGAAAGCGCTGCGGTATGGCGTCGCGCATCTTCTCCCATAGCAGCCGGACGCGATTCGCGGCAGCGGAAGTTTGGCGTGATGGCAGCGCCAGCGACGGCCGATCATTGAATGGATCTGATTCTCGAACATCGTAGCCAGCCGCCGACATCGTCTTGACGATCTCATCCGCCAACCTGTCGCGGCCGCCATTGCGGAAAGCTCCGGCCAATCGTCCGGCGATCCGGCTGTGGCCGCCTTCCAGCAGCCTCGCAAGCAGCCCAGAGACATCGTGGACTATCGAGAGCGCTGTGCGCGCATCGGTCGGGTGGCTGGAGAAGTATTGCGGAGAGCACTCGACAAGCGCTGATTCCAGGGAAAAGATCCTCAAGCCATCTTTTTCGACGCTGTCGGCGCGAGCGGGTAGTGCTGCTCGCATGGCAAGGAACGACGTGCCGTGCGGGAGCGGTACAACCTTGTTCCCTCCCCGCGGAGCCCGAACCAGCAACTGCCGTGGCACCGCCCAGTTTCCACCGTGCAGAGATAGAGACTGCTCTGGAGAGAGGCTCCAGTGTTTTCCAAAGCGCGCGTTGAGATAAGCCGCGACGAAAGGCCAGAACGAGGCGTACCAGGCTGTGCTCTCCCCTTCTCTCTCGTCCGGACGGCTGGGAACGTACCAGCCCTTCATTACCTCCCGCAGGAAGCCATTGGCCTTCAGTCGCTCCCGGTGAGTGCGAGACAGAT
>Ga0255351_1000391_pt1 | contig 20093 bp, 16 predicted proteins | sample HBST25r2metaG_FD_186024 | JGI IMG/M metagenome (GOLD analysis project Ga0255351, IMG submission 186024) | Peat soil microbial communities from Stordalen Mire, Sweden - H.B.S.T-25.r2 | ecosystem: Environmental > Terrestrial > Soil > Wetlands > Peat | place: Sweden: Norrbotten County, Stordalen... | reverse complement strand
CCTATATACTGTGAAACTGTGGAACTGTGAAGAAATTAGAAAGGCGCACGACTATGCCCGTTTCAAAGACCATTACCAAGCAACTTGAAAACGCCTCCTGGATTCGCCGGATGTTTGAAGAGGGCGTGCGCATGAAGCGCGAACGCGGGGCCGATGCGGTCTTCGACTTTTCCCTCGGCAATCCTGACGTCGAGCCGCCTGCCGCTGTGCTCGACGCGTTGCGGCGCGTAGCCACCGGCAGCCTGCCCGGCTCGCATGGCTATATGCCGAATCCCGGCTACTCGCAAGTGCGCGAGGCCGTGGCGAAAAAACTGCGCCGCGAAACCGGCCTGGAGTTCACCGCCGAAGATGTCTTCATGACCGTTGGCTCGGCTGGCGCGTGCAATGTAATTCTGAAGTCGATCCTAGATCCGGGCGACGAGGTCATCGTGCTGATGCCCGCTTTTTCCGAGTACAGGTTTTACATCGCCAATCACGGCGGAGTGATGGTTCCCGTCGAGACAGATGCCAGCTTCCTGCCCGATGTCGAGCGCATCGCCGCGGCCATTACTCCGCGCACCCGCGCCATCATTCTGAACACGCCCAACAATCCCACGGGCCGCGTTTATCCGGAGAGCATTCTGCGCGATCTGCAAGGCGTGCTCGACCGCGTTGCGCAGCCGATCACCGTCATCAGCGATGAGCCGTACAAGTCCTTCGTCTACGACGGCCAGAAGCAGCCGGAGGTGGCTTCGTTCATCAGCAACACGGCCATCTGCAACTCGTGGTCGAAGTCTCTTGGTCTGCCCGGTGAGCGCATCGGCTACCTGGCCCTCTCGCCGCGCCTGGACAGCAATGCGGATCTGCGCCGCGCCTGCGCCTTCACCAATCGCATTCTGGGCTTTATCAACGCCCCGGCGATCTGGCAGTGGGTGATGCTGGAGTCGATGGACGAAGCCGTGGACGCCGCGCCCTACGAGCACAAGCGCAACGTGCTCTGTGATGCGCTCGCCGCCATCGGCTACGAGGTTCGCCGCCCTGAAGGTTCGTTCTATATCTTCCTCAAAACGCCCATCGCGGACGACATTGCCTTCATCCGCCTGTTGGCCGCAGAAGGCGTTCTGGCCGTGCCCGGCACGGGCTTTGGGCGCTCCGGCTACATTCGCCTCTCGCTGACCATTCCGCTGGAAAAGATCGAAAAATCCATCAGCGGATTTGAGCAGGCTTTTCACGCTTCCCTGCCGCAATAAGCGTCTTGAGTTACAAATTCATTCAACAGGTAGCGCCGACCTCCTGGTCGGCTATAGCGCGGACGTCCTCGTCCGCGCCGGGATCTGCACAAATAGTAGAGATGCTTTAGCCCTTGAGCTTTTTCAGCAGCCACGCCATGTTTTGTCCGAGGGTCTTCATGGTGCGCAGGCCCTCTTCGTCGCGCTCCACGTCGCCCTTTTCGCGACCAATACCGACATTCCAATAGGTCGATCCGGGCACGATCATTTCGCTGAAGAGAAAGAAGTGGTTCAATGCGTCAAAGGCTGGAATGGCACCCGCACGGCGCACCGCCACCACCGCCGCGCCCACCTTGCGGCGCAGGGTTCCGCCATTGGCGCGGGCAACATAACAGGCGCGATCCATCAGCGCCAAAATCTCCGGCGTAACGTTGGCAAAATAGGTTGGCGAGCCAAGCAGAATGCCGTCGGCCTGTTCCATCTTTTCCATCAGCGCATTGCCGTCGTCGTTCTTCTGCCCGCAGCGGTGATCCTTGTTCTTGGCGCACTCACTGCACGCGCGGCAACCGTGAATCGTCAGGCCGCTCAACTCCACCAGTTCGGTCTCAATGCCTTCGGCTTCCAACTCGTTCAGAACTGTGCGCAGCAGGATCGCCGTGTTCCCGCCCTTGCGCGCGCTGCCGTTGAATGCAACTACCTTCATCGTTCTCTCTCCCTTGACGGCCCTTCTTGCAGCCGGATTCCCAACTCTCTATTGTGCATCTTCGGAGAAGGTAAATTCGATGCGCAGACAAAAACAACCACAGGTCCTTCGACTCCGTTTGTCGCAAAAAACGCGACAAACTTCGCTCAGGATGACAGCTTATTAGAGAAGTGAAGATATAAAGCCAGAAGATAATCCGATATTTACGGGAACCATTTTGCCGGAGGCGGGGTCTAAGTGTATAGAGTTTCTTGGTAGTTGTTCGAGGAGGCTTTTGTGCGCCGAATTCTTGCCGTCTTATCTCTTGCCGTCTTCACCGTGACGCTGGCCGCGCAGTCTCCGGCTGGCTCCCTTGCTAAAGCAAAGTCCGCCGCACCACAGATTTCGGCGACAGTTTCAGCAGTCGTAAAAGATTTACCCGTCCGCAAAGTGGTGCTCTACAAAAATGGCGTAGGCTACTTTGAGCACGCGGGGGCGGTCACCGGCAATCAGCGCGTGGGCATCGACTTTACCTCGCCGCAGTTGAACGACGTGCTGCAATCGCTGACCGTGCTGGACGAGGGCGGCGGGCGTATCAGCGGGGTCAACTATAACTCGACGACGCCGCTGGCCGAGCAACTGAAGTCTCTCTCGCTGGGCATGACCGACGATCCTACTTCGACCGAGCTTTTTCAGGCCTTGCGCGGACAGAGGATCGAGGTCACCGGCGCGCCGGGAGGCCCGATTACCGGACGGCTGCTCTCGATTGAGACGCGCACGGAGAAGAAGGACGACACCTCCACAGTGGAGAAGTTTTTTCTTTCCGTGATCGCCACATCCGGCGCGGTGCGCGTGATTGAGCTGACGCCAGCCTTGAGCGTGCGCCCGCTGGACGCGAATCTGCAAGGCCAGCTTGACCGCTATCTGGAGCTGCTTTCGACGACCCATGCGAACGGGCTGCGCCATCTAACGCTGAACGCGCTGGGCCAGGGACAACGCGAGTTGCGCGTCAGTTACATCAGCGAGGTGCCAGTCTGGAAGTCTACCTATCGCCTCGTCTTCCCGCGCACGCCGAATGGCTCAGCGACGATGCAGGGCTGGGCGGTCGTCGATAACACCGTGGGCGCGGATTGGGATAATGTGCAGTTGGCGCTGGTGGCCGGAGCGCCGCAGAGCTTCATTCAGCCGCTCTCGCAGCCGATCTATACGCGGCGGCAAGAGATTCCGATTGCCGTCGATGCGCAGTTGACGCCGCAGACGCATGAGGCGGCGGAGGAGGGCGGTAAGCCGGAGATGATGAATGATCAACTCATCGCTCCGACTCGTGTGCCGCGCAGCATGATGATAATGAAAGCCAAGAAGGAAGCGCCATCAGTTAGTTTTGGCGTGGCCGGAGCAGAGTTCGACTCTTCATCCAATAGCGCTGATTCTCCAATCAACGCTAGACCGCTTCCCAGTCCAGGCGTGGACCGCGTGACCGACGCCATCAAAGAAGGCGACGTAACCACCAACGCCTTCGACGATTTCTTCGAGTACGCGCTAACCGCGCCGGTTACGATTCACAAGAACGAGTCGGCGATGGTGCCGATCTTGCAGCAGGATCTTCCCGCCGAGCACGTCACGCTGTGGAGCGAGCGGGAGCCGACGCCGTTGCGCGCGGTCTGGCTGGAGAACAAGTCGAAACTGACGCTAGACTCCGGCAGCTTTTCCATCTTTGAATCCGGCGAGTTTGCCGGCGAAGGATTGCTCGATCCGATTCATCCCGGCGAGAAGCGGCTGCTCTCCTATGCCGCCGACCAGGCCGTGCGCGTGCGGGTGACGGCGCAGGACGGCCAGCGCACGCTGCATCACGTGCAGATCGGCCACGGCTACGTGATTGAGACCTACATGAATGTGGCCTCGAAGACCTACTCGGCGACCAACTCATCGGACGGCGCGCGCGACGTACTGATCGAGCATCCGCGCCGCACCAACGGCTGGGAACTGGAGGGCGATCTGAAGGCGGCCGAGAGCACGCCGAGCCTCTATCGCTTCAAGCTGCCGGTGGCTGCGCACACGACGGAAAAGCTGGAAGTGCGCGAGCGCGGGCCGGAGAAGTCGCAGATCTATTTGAACGCCAGCATGAATTATTCAGAGTATCTGCTGGCGCTGTGCAAGCAGGTTCCGGAGGCGCTCGACAAGCTGAAGCCGGTGGTCGACGCGGAGGTTGCGCTGGCCGATCTGAATCGCCGCATCCAGGAATCCAAGCAGACGGAAAAATCCGCCTCCGACGACGAGGCGCGCGACCGCGAAAACCTGACCGCGCTCAAAGGCAACGACGCGGCCAAGCGCTTTGTGGACGAGCTGAACCGCGCCGAAGACCTGCTGCAAACCACGCGCAAGCAAACCGCCGACCTGGAGCAGCAGAAGAAGACGGCCACCGACAAGCTGAATCAGTTGATCGGGCAGATCAGCTTTGATTGGGATGTAAAGGCGAAGTAGGAAGTAGGGAACAGGGAGTAGGAAAATGCTGGTTGAGGTTCGTGGTGTCCCACCCATCCCGCAGAAAACGCGGGATGGATGGGGCACCCGAGTTGTTGGCGGTGAACGCAAAGTGCTATCATTGATAGCAGAGTCGGAGTGGAAAACTTATGCCTGCTGTCACAGTTCGCAATCTTCCCGTGGAGACGCATCGCGCGCTCAAGCTGCGCGCGGCACGTAACTCCCGCAGCACCGAGGCGGAGATTCGCTTGATTCTGGAAGAGGCCGTCTCTCCCAAGATGCGGCTCAGAATTGGGTCGGAGCTGGCCGCCTTCGGGGCGCGTTTCGGCGGAATTGATTTGGAGTTCGCACGCGATCAGAGGCCGACGGAATCGGCTGTCTTCGAATGATTATTCTCGATACGAACGTGATATCGGAGCCGATGAAGGCGCAGGCCGATCCGGCGGTTGCGGCGTGGCTGGACCGGCAAGAGGCGGAGACGCTGTATCTGACGGCGACCAACCTCTCCGAGTTGCTGGTGGGCATTGAACTGCTGCCTGAGGGGCGACGCAAGCGTGGGTTGAGCGCGGGGATGCGGGAGCTGCTGGAAGGGCTTTTCGAGGAGCGGTTTCTGGATTTTGACCGGGAGGCTGCAATGGCTTACTCGGTGCTGGTCAGCCGCGCGCTGGCCAAGGGCTTCACGATTTCAGTGGCCGACGGGCAGATTGCCGCCATCGCCGCTGTGCATGGATTCGCCGTGGCCACGCGGGATACCGCGCCGTTTCTGGCTGCGGGTGTGCCGGTTATCAATCCTTGGGAGAGTTGAGGCGCACTGAGGTTCGTGGTTTCCCACCCATCCCACAATGAACGCGGGATGGATGGGAAACCCAAACTGGATTGAGCATTGAGGTATCCCAGGTCCGAAAATCCGGATCTCCACCCCACGAACGAAGACCAGTTCGCAGGGACCCTGGACCTGGGGCACCCAGATTCTTTGTGAGTTGGGAGGCTGGTCCCTCAGTCCCTGGTCTCTAAGTCCCTAATTGAACAAGTCCTTCATCTTCTCAATCAAACTCGGCGAGGCGGGCTTGTTGTCTACGGACAACGACTCGGCCAGTTCGGTGATCAGGTCGCGCTGGGAGCGGGTGAGCTTCTTGGGAATCTCGATGACGACTTTGACGATGAGGTCGCCTTTTCCCTTGGAGTTGAGAACGGGGACGCCGCGGCTGCGCATGCGCAGTTCGCGCCCGCTCTGCGTGCCTTCGGGAATCTTGAGCTTGACGGGGCCGTCGAGGGCTTCAATCTCGATCTCCGCGCCGAGGGCGGCCTGCGGAAAGCTGATGGGGATGACGCAGTGCAGGTCGTTGCCGGTGCGCTCAAAGAACTCATGGGGGCGCACGGCGAGGACTATATAGAGATCGCCCTTGGGAGCGCCGGAGCGGCCTGCGTGGCCCTCGCCGCTGTAGCGGATGCGAACTCCGCTTTCCACGCCGGGAGGCACCTTGACGTTGAGCTGAGTCTCTTTGATGACGCGCCCCTCTCCACGGCAGCCTTGGCAGGGATCGCTGATGACGTGACCCGCGCCGCCGCAGGCCGGGCAAGTGCGGGCGACGGAGAAGAATCCCTGTTGGAAGCGGACCTGGCCGTGGCCCTGGCACTGCGCGCAGACCTTGGGCCCACGCGCAGAGGCGCTGCCCGTTCCGTGGCAAGCGTCGCAGGTGTCGCGGCGGCGGATCTTGACTTCGATCTCTGTACCGAAGAGGGCGGCAGTGAAGTCGATGGTGAGATTGACTTGCAGGTCTTCGCCGCGCTGTTGGCGGCCGGGGCGCTGCTGTTGGCCGCCCACGTTGAACATCTCGCCGAAGAGATCACCGAAGAGGTCGCCAATGTCCACGCCTCCGCCGAAGGGCGAACCACCAAAGCCCGGCCCGCCGCCGCTGACGCCAGCATGGCCGTAGCGGTCGTAGGCGGCGCGCTTGTCGGCGTCGCTGAGTACCTGATAGGCCTCGCTGGCCTCTTTGAATTTTTCTTCAGCGGCATGATCGCCGGGGTTGCGGTCGGGATGATGCTTCAGCGCCTGCTTGCGATAGGCGCTCTTCAGCTCCTGATCGCTGACTTCGCGCGAGACACCGAGGATTTCGTAATAATCTGCTTTGCTCACTCTTGGATAAGGTCCTATTCGTTGGTCTGTTTGGGGTTGGAAGTGATGCGCACCAGCGACGGGCGCAGCAGGCGGTCGCGCAGCTTGTAGCCGCGGCGAATCTCCTCGGCCACATGATGATCGGGCAGATCGTGGCGCTCAACGGAACCCAGCGCCTCATGGACGCGCGGATCGAACTCCTCGCCCACGGCGAGGATCGGCGTCACGTTCAACTGGCGCAACACTTCTTCCATCTGTTTGACGATCAACTCGACGCCGGAGAGCAACTGCTCGGCCGAGCCGCTGGCCTTGAGTGCCAACTCGAAGTGATCCATCACTGGCAGAAACTTCTCGACGACGCTGCTGACGGCATAGTCGCGATTGGCGGCCTGTTCACGCTCGGTTCGCTTGCGGGCGTTTTCGAACTCGGCTTGCAGGCGGGCCAGCCGGTCGAGCAGTTGGTCGCGATCGGCTTTGAGCTGGTCGAACTCCGCGCGGCTGACCGGCGCGCCCTCCGCCGTTTCCGCTGCTTCTTGCGCGGCTTGAGCGTCTTGCGCCGCAGCCTCGGCCAATGCGGCGGAGGCTGCTTCCGATAAAGTCAACTCTGATTCTTGTTCTGGCATGATTTTATGATTTCTCCGAAAAATTCTCTGCATATACCATGATAAATTCTTTGGGCCATTGCGGTCTCAAAACTGCTGGAATTACAAATGACGCGGTAAAAGACATTGTTTGAAAGGGCACGGCTTTAGCCGTGCCGAATAGAAGCCAAACGGGTTGCGGCTTTAGCCGCCGAGGGAATGCATGTGGTTGAATAGACATCCCTCAGGGGCTAAAGCCCACGTTAGTTTTGAATCTTTGCGGCACGGCTGAAGCCGTGCCCTTTCAAAACATCAACTCTGTCTGAGATTTCCTTAAACTCATACCCTTCATTCAATCTCCTCCTACAAAAACCTCACACGCGCAGGCGCTCGTTTTCGGGAAGCTCCAGCAGTCGTTCGGAGAGGCGCGCGATGTAGCGCACCGCCTGAATCATCTCCTGATATTGGATGCGCGTGGGAGCGATGACGGCCACAGTGCCCAGATTTGTGCCACCCAGACGCGCCGGAGCGCCGATCAGCACAAGATTTTGCATCACCTGTGAGGCTTCATCCAAGGCGGTCAGTTCCTGTCCTGCAGAGTTCAGGCCGACGACGACGCGCACCTCCTGCCGACTGCCGTCCACATAGGCGGTGAGCAGCTCGACCAGGCGCTGCTTGGCTTCGAGCGCGACGAGCATCTGGCGCAGCCGTTCGCGGTCGGCCTCGGCGGCAATCAGGTTGGCCATTCCGTCCACAAAAATTGCCGGGCCAGCCTCGCCCGCGGCCAGAGCGCCTTTACGGCAAAGCTCCTCGACCGAAGAGAGCATCTGGCGATAGGCTGCCTGTTCCTCGTCCACGCGGCGGGCGACCTCAGCGCGGATGCGTTCGATGGGCCAGCCGCGAAAGTTCTCGTTCAGGAAGCGCGCGGCGGTTTCCAGCTCCACGTGGCTCAGTTCGCGGTCCAGCAGCAGCACGCGATCCTGCACCGCGCCGGCCTGCGTCACCAGCACGGCCAGCACGCGGCCCGCGGAGAGGCGCGAAAAGTGGATGTGTTCGAGCACCTGACCGGCTGTGGCAGAGGCCAGCGCCACGCCCAGGCCGCTGGACAGCAGCGCCAGCACATGCGAGGTGCGCTCCAGATAATCATGACTGCTGGTGACGCCGCTGAAGCTCTCCTCTATCTGCCCGCGCCGGGCCTCGCTCATCGGGATTGGCGGCGCGCCCTGCTGTGTGGACGAGGCGCGCTGTGGCTGGGTGATCTGTTCAACGTAGTAGCGGAAGGCGGCGGCGGTGGGCATACGACCGGCCGAGGCGTGCGGCTGCTCCAGCAAGCCGTTCTCACCCAGCGTGGCCATCACGTTGCGGATGGTGGCCGAACTGAGGCCCTCTTGATGCGAAAACGAACGCGCAACTGCCTGCGAGGCCACCGGTTCGCCGGTCGCAATGTACTGCTCGATGATGGCCGAAAGCACCAGCCGCTCTCGCGGCGTGACGCGCGCATCAGGCATCTTCTCCGCTTTCCGTCCGAGGCTCAACCACGGTTGCTTGCTACTCCCCACCAGCATTACCGGCGACTGTAGCGCTGGCCTCCTGGCCGACTGTAGTGTGGACCTCCCGGTCCACGCTTGTTTCTTCCCAGGTTCAATCCCACCCTAGCCGCAAAATGGCGAAACGCAGATCCTTCGGCTTCGCTCAGGACGGCGAGGGTGGGGCACCTAAATTTTTGTAACAATAAAAACCGCTAAGCGCTTGATAATTCTGGCATTTAAGACGAATTCAGCGCAAAGCTCTCCTCTTTAATTCTAGGGATGCGCGCTGGCCGCTGTCAATGGATAAGCGCGGGGCGAGGCGACAACCCTGTGGCGTGCTTCCTCGACACTGCCAGAGCGCCCGTGTAGAATCTCCCCAATCAAAGTACCTGTTGAATTTGGTTGCGAGTGACGGCAAATAAAGGAAATCATGCGGATTCTCGGCTATTCTTGCAATTCACCCCTCTTTCGTTTATTAGTTGCCGGTCTTCTTTTGGCGGCCTGCACTCCTGCCTACGCCGGTTTGTTTAGCAATGAGAAGCATGATCCCGTGCCGCAGTGGGGGCTGGACGCGGCCAAGACGCCTACCCCCGCCAATGTGAAGGACGCGCCGTCCGTCGTGCTCTTCGACGAGTACGTCGAGACCGTAGACGCGCAGGGCCGCGCCACGGAGCGGGAGCGCGAGGCCATTCGCATCCTCAAGCCGCAAGGCCGCCACGACGGCTGCCATCTCTCTTACGACATCGATGAGAAGATCAACTATTTCCGCGAGTGGACGATTACCGCCGATGGGAAGCAGTTCGAGGCTCAGGAAGGGGACTTCGTTGATGTGGGCGATCCCTATCTCTCCAACTTCCATTACACCGGGCGTACGCGCGTCGTTCAGCCGCCGGCCGCCGAGATCGGGTCCACCATTCTCTGCGAGACCGAGGAGTTGCTTGCGCCCTATCAACAGGAGACGATCTGGGGGATTCAGAGCAGCATTCCCGTAGCGTTTCAGGCGCTGGAGGTCGATCTGCCGCCCGGTCGCGCCCACTCTGAAGCATGGCATAAATTCTCGCCCATCAAACCCGTCGAGGTTGCGCCGAACCACTGGCGCTGGGAGATCAAGGATATGCCCGCGCTGGATCTGCGCGAGCTGAAGTCGGGTCCGCCGCATAGAGTGCTTTTTGCGCGTATGTCGGTGCACTGGGACGACGCCGCCGCAGTTGGCAAGGACGATCAATGGCGCGCCATCGGGCAGTGGGTCACCAAACTCCAGGCCAGCCGCCCCGATCCATCCCCGGAGATTACTGCGCAGACGCAGAGCCTGATCGCCGGAGCGCCGGATTTCTACACCAAGCTCAGCCGCATCACCGAGTACATCCAGAAGAATATCCAGTACTTCATCGTCGAGCGCGGCATCGGCGGCTGGCAGGCGCATCCCGCCTCGGAGATCTTCCGCAACCGCTACGGCGATTGCAAGGACAAGACAACGATTCTGATCTCGATGCTGCAAGTGGCGGGGATTCATGCCCAGTATTTGTCCGTGGACAGCCATCGCGGCTACGTCGATCCGGAGGCTCCCTCGCGCTACAGCAATCACATGATTACGGCCATCGAGATTCCGGCGGACGTGCAGGATGCGCGGCTGAAAGCCATCGTCAAGGCCAAAGACGGCAAGCGCTACCTGATCTTCGATCCCACCGACGAGCGCACCCCGGTGGGCAATCTGCGCTCGGCCCTTCAGGGAAGCTACGGCGTCTTGTCCGCTGGCCCAGCCAGCCAGATCATCGCCCTGCCGGTGCTGGAGCCGGAGACCAACACCGCCGAGTCGAAGGGCGCATTCACGCTGGCGGCGGACGGCACGCTCGATTCCTTTCAGCTTGTAGAACCCTCGGCCCTCGACAAGCCCATCGAACTGCACTATAAGGTGACGGCGCGGCAATACTCGCATCAGGCCGGGCCGCTGCTGCTGGTGCGCCCGCGCGTGGTTGGCAGCTTTGCCCAGCCCTTCGACGACAAGCCGCGCATCTATCCCATCGATCTGGAAGCGACGGGCCGCTGGCGGGATTCTTTTGACATCGCCATTCCCGCCGGTTACACCATCGATGAGACGCCCGACCCGGTCGCCCTGGACCTGGACTTTGTTAGCTACCACTCGACCGTCACGGCCAAAGGCAGCGTGCTGCACTATGAGCGGGAGTACATCGTCCGTCAGGTGGAGATTCCGGCGGCCAGAATGGACGATTTCCGCCGCCTGGAGTCCACCATTCTCTCCGACGAAAAGAACGCCGCTGTGCTGAAAAAGCAGTAGATAGGCCGCGAATAAAGGCCTGTATCAAGTCCAAAGCCAGAAAAGCGGCCCTCCGTGGCTAAAGCCACGTTGATCCTATTAGCCTTACACGGGGTTAAAACCACCGTCTCCCTCCGTTTTGCGATTTTCCGCAGGCTGTGAACTCGTGCGCCTGACTGTTAAGCCTTTCTAATGACCTCAGAAACCACGCTTTTCTCCCCCCTCGGTTAACGGATTCTGAGAATCTCCCGATAAGATGAGGAGCAACTCAGAAGCGCCAAGGGTTGCTCGGATGGGAGACGCGCCGCATGAAGGCCCTCGTCGATGAGCAATGCGTAATCAAGGCCAACTCCCAGTTCTGGGAGCAGATGCTGGCCATGATTCTCGATCCGCTCCCGTTGGACGGTGAGTTTTGCGTAGCGCCCAAGCACGTGCTGGGTGCGGTCAATCTGGGGGGCGTCTGGAAGGGCCGCATCGAGGTCAGGATGACTGAATCTCTGGCCTACCAGGCGACGGCGGCGATGATGATGCAACCGCTGGATACCGTCGCCGAGGCCGACGCGCTGGACGCCACCAAGGAGATCGCCAACATGATCGCCGGGACGATCAAGTCTTCCCTGCCGCGCCCTTGCACCATGACCGTGCCCGAATCGGCTGTGGAGGCCAACGGCTACTGCAGCCCGCCGCAGACTGACGATACGCTGGTCGTGGCCTTCCGCCATGAGAGCGGCGACCTGATGGTGCGGGTGTGGGAAGAAGAGTGTGGGTAAAGCAGGGAACAGGGACTAAGACCAATCGACTGTGCAGACAGCTAGGATGCAATAGGGCCCGGCTTCAGCATTCATTGCGCCGTAGATATGGAATGCCGGATCGAGTCTCTTCAGTGTGGAACACGCGGGAGCATTGCCGCGTAAATGCCGAACGGCAAGCTGCTGATCGAGCCAGCCGACGCAAAGGCCACCGGCTCGAATCAACAGATTTCTTTGACGGTTATTTCCCCAGCAGCCGCACCACGTGATTCACGATAATCAAGTCTTCAGCAGGCGGGATGACGCGGACGGTGACGGGCGAGTTCTCCGCAGAGATGACAGCCGCGCCGCGCACGTTGTTGCGTTGGGGATCAAGAATAATGCCGAGAGCGCTCAGCCCGGCGCAGATTTCCGCGCGCGAGACAATATCGTTTTCGCCGATGCCGCCGGTGAAAACCAGCATATCCAGTCCATCCAACTCGGCCACATAGCTGCCGATCCATTTGGCGATGGACCAGATGAACTTGTCCACAGCTAGTCGCGCCTTGGCATTGCCGTCCTTGATGGCCTCGCGCAGATCGCGCATATCGTTCGATAACTCGCTGACGCCCAGCAGGCCGGCCTTCTTGCTGGCCACGGTCTCCAGCTTGTCGGCGGCTTCGGCGGCGGTAACGCCCGTCTCGGCGATCTTGCGCAAAATGAACAGCAGCACGCCAGGATCGATGTCGCCGGTTCGCGTGCCGCTGATGATGCCGCCGGTCGGCGTAAGGCCCATCGAAGTGTCCAGGCACTGGCCGTCGCGGATGGCGGAGATGGACGCGCCGTTGCCCAGGTGCGCCACTATGAGTTTGTGAGGCACGTTGGGCTGCAACTGGAGGACAATGGACTCATACGAGATTCCATGCGCTCCGTAGCGGCGCACGCCCATCGCGGAATACTCGGCAGGGATGGGCATATGCGTGACCACTTCGGGCATGGTGCGATGGAAGTACGAGTCCAGGCAGACGAAGTTCGGCACGCTGGGAAAGAGGCGCAGCGACTCGCGCATGATGTAGCAGGCGATGGGCGTATGAAGCGGCGCAAAGGCCGTGTAGCTCTCCATCTCGTCCACCAGCGCGGGCGTGATGAGCTGATTCTCCTGCACCGTCGGGCCGCCGCAGACCATGCGATGGCCGATGGCTACCGGGGCGGGAAAGTCGCCGGAGTGGAGAGCGTCGGCTACCAGCTTGAAGGCCACGGCGCGCGTGGGCAGAGCCGGGGTTTGATCGACGAGCTTTTTGCCCGCTGCGTCCTTGATCCAGAACTTGCCCAGATCGGTGCCGATGCCGTCCACCGCGCCCTCGAAGAGCTTGTCGCGCTGGCCATCGCCAGCCTCATAGACGGAAAATTTAATCGAAGAAGAACCGCTGTTCAAAACCAGTACGGGCAAAGATGACATGCGTAAAATCCTTTGAGGTTGGGGCTGAGTGAGTCAGCGAGTTAGTAAGTGTTTGAAAGTTCTGTGGTATCCCACCCTAGCCGCAAAAACAAGAACGCGGCGAGGGTGGGGCACCCAAAGTTTGTGGATTCCCAGGTCTGAAAATGCGGACCTGGGAATCCAGTTCGTCAGCCGGTCAGTTTTGTGGCCAACGCCAGTCTCTTATTTCCGGCAGATCGTCGCCGTTTTCCGCGACATAGAGCTTGTGCCGCTGGATGGCCTCGGAGTACCACTGCTCGGCGGCGTCTGCCTGACCGCGCAGCCGAGGCACGCGCTTCACCGCATCCAGCGCCAACTGGAAGCGGTCGATGTTGTTGAGCACGCACATATCGAAGGGCGTGGTCGTGGTGCCCTCTTCCTTGTAGCCGCGCACATGAAGATTGTCGTGATTGTGACGCCGGTAGGTGAGCCGGTGAATCAGCCACGGATAGCCGTGGAAGGCGAAGACCACGGGCGTCTTCGGCGGGAAGATGCGGTCGTACTCCTCGTCCGGCAGTCCATGCGGATGCTCACTGGGCGGCTGAAGCGCCATCAGATCCACGACATTGACGAAGCGAATCTTCAGGTCCGGCGCCAGAGTGCGCAGCAGCACCACGGCCGCCAGCGCTTCCATGGTCGGCACGTCGCCGGAGCAGGCCATCACCACGTCGGGAGTGCCCTCATCATTCGAGGCCCACTTCCACTCGCCCATTCCTACCGTGCAATGCGCAACCGCCTCGTCGATGGTGAGCCACTGGGGCGCGGGCTGCTTGCCGGCGACAATCAAGTTGATGTAATTCTTGCTGCGCAGGCAGTGGTCGCCCACCGAGAGCAGCGTATTCGCATCCGGCGGAAGATAGACGCGCACCACCTCGGCCTTCTTGTTCATCAGGTGGTCGATGAAGCCGGGGTCCTGATGGCTGAAGCCGTTGTGGTCCTGCCGCCAGACGAGCGAGCTGAGCAGATAATTCAAGCTCGCAATCGGCTTGCGCCACGGGATGTGCCGCGTCACCTTGAGCCACTTGGCGTGTTGATTGGCCATCGAATCGATGATGTGAATGAAGGCCTCGTAGCAACTGAAGAAGCCGTGCCGCCCGGTGAGCAGATAGCCCTCCAGCCAGCCCTGACACATATGCTCGCTGAGCATCTCGACGACTCGTCCGGTCTGCGAGAGATTCTCATCGACGGGCAGTGTCTCTTCCATCCACTCTTTGCCAGTTCCGATGATCGTGTCGCCGAGGCGGTTACTGGCGGTCTCATCGGGCCCAAAGACGCGGAAGTTCTTCTGCTCTTTGTTGGCCTCCATCACGCCATGCAAAAACTGTCCCAGCACGCGCGTGGATTCCACATCCTTTGCGCCGCGTCCTTCGACCTTGACGGCAAAGTCGCGGAAGGAGGGCAGCTTCAACGCCTCCAACAGCAGGCCGCCGTTGGCGTGCGGATTCATGCCCATGCGCCGCCGTCCCTTGGGCGCAATCTCCGCCAGCTCGGCGCGGAAGGCACCCTTTTCGTCGAAGAGTTCCTCCGGCTTGTAGCTGCGCATCCACTCTTCCAGCAGGCGCATATGCTCGGGTTTTTCGCGCAGCTCACTGAACGGAACTTGATGCGCGCGCCAGGTGCCCTCGACCGGCTTGCCGTCCACGACCTTCGGCCCGGTCCAGCCCTTGGGGGTGCGCAGTATCAGCATCGGCCACATTGGGCGCTCCAGGGTTTCGCCCTTGGCCGCGGCCTCGCGCGCTGTCTTCTGAATCGCCGCAATGCGGTCCAGCATGGTGTCAAAGATCGCCGCTGCCTGCTGATGCATGGTCAGCGGATCGTCGCCTTCGAGTGTGAACGGCTCATAACCGTAGCCGCGCATCAGGCTCTCCAACTCGGCGTGCGGAATGCGCGCCAGCACCGTCGGATTGGCGATCTTGTAGCCATTCAAATGCAGAATCGGCAGCACCGCGCCGTCGGTCGCCGGGTTGATGAATTTGTTTCCGTGCCAGCTTGTCGCAAGGGGGCCAGTCTCGGCCTCGCCGTCGCCCACCACGCAGGCCACAATCAGGCTGGGATTGTCGAAGGCCGCGCCATAAGCGTGAACCAGCGAGTAGCCCAGTTCACCGCCCTCGTGGATCGACCCCGGCGTCTCCGGCGCAACGTGGCTGGGAATCCCATACGGCCAGCTAAATTGCCGGAAAAGCCGCTTGATGCCGTCCTTGTTCTGCTCGATGTGCGGATAAATCTCGCTGTACGAGCCTTCCAGGTAAGTGTTCGCCACCAGGCCCGGTCCACCGTGCCCCGGCCCGATAATATACAGCAGATTCAGGTCGCGCTCGCGGATCAGGCGGTTCCAATGCACGTAAAGAAAATTCAGCCCTGGCGTCGTTCCCCAGTGGCCCAAAAGGCGCGGTTTCACGTCGTCCAGGGTGAGTGGGCGCTCCAGCAGGGGGTTGTCTTTCAGGTAGATTTGACCAACAGAGAGGTAGTTAGCGGCACGCCAGTAGGCGTTCATCTTGGCCAATTGTTCCGGGCTCAAGGGAGTTTTGCTCGTTGCTTCGCTCATTCTGCACCTCGCAAGGGGGAAATTGCGTGACACTAAGAGGTTAGCAGCCGAATGGCTAGGTCAGGGTGATAAAAGTCACAACCGGCTGAGACCGCAGTTCATCTGGTGGGACAAATTCTGCTCCGAGGATTCTGAAATGGAACCAAAGTCATAGATAGAACCGGGCAATCACTTTCCATCCGTTCTAGTTCCCCACCAGCTTTCGTTGACGACCCGCGACCCATGAAATTGTAGCGCTGGCCTTCTGGCTGGCTGTAGTGTGGACCTCCTGGTCCATGCTTGATTCTTCTCAGAGCAAGGGATTGCAATCTGTATTCCACTCCCTGTGTATTTACCAAAGTTTCATTTGAGGACTATAAAGTTGCTCCAATTACGCCGATAAAATCTCTGTGATGAACTTCAAATTTATCGATCAGGTCAAGCGGAAATCTGTGGAGTGGCTGAGGCAGGGCGTCTCGCCGCAGCGCTTGGCGCTGACGCTGGCGCTCGGCATCGCCGTCGGCTGCATTCCGGTGTTTGGAGTTCCCACGCTGATCTGCGCGGCGCTGGCCTTGGCGCTCAAGCTGAATCTGCCGGCGATTCAGGCGGCCAATTACGCCGTGATGCCGTTGCAGTTGCTGCTGGTTGTGCCCTTCGTCCACCTCGGCGGGCGGCTCTTCGGCTCGGGCCGCGTTGTGGATGCGGGACTGATGCTGCACGCTCCGTGGACGGCGTTGCTCACACAGGCAGGCGGACTGGCCGGTCAAGCGCTGCTGGCCTGGCTGCTGATCGCCATTCCGGCGGTGGCTCTGCTGACCGCCCTGCTCACCGCACTGCTGCGCCGGGTTTCTGCCCTGACTGCGGCGCAAAACTGAGGGCGGCCTGGACCTTGTGCCTCTGACCGCATGAAAATAATCCATTGGGAAATGTAGCGCCTACCTCCTGGTCCACGTTTGCTCATTCGATTGAAGATCCTCACCCGGTCACGGACCTTGTGATTCGGTAACTGAATACTCTATAGAAACCCATCCTGCCAAAGATCGTAACCCGCATCCCGCACAATAGAACGCCCCAGCTCCGTCTTCGGAACTGGGGCGTCTGAGTCTGCACCTCTGGCACGGGGGTTGACGGCCAGTGATTCAGGGCAGCTTTCAGCCTGTTATCGGATCTGCGCGAAAATTCTTAACGCCGACCTGCGGATGCGTGACCGTGTCCGTCGCGGGTTTCATTCCCCTTGAAATGCGAAACATGATCGACGCGATTTGCCGGCGCACGAGCTTCCCCGCGTTGCGGTCTGGCTCCGGCGTAACCGTGCTCCGGATGAAAGCGGTTATTCACGCGGCCATGGAAGTTATCGTGGCCATGAAACCACGGACCCGTGCCAATGAAAACGCCGCCGGTATACCATTCCGGCCCATAGTAACCGTACGGGGCGCAGTCATACGGAGCCGCGTCATAGTAGCCGTAAGGGCAATCGGGCGCGGCACCAATCTCCACCGCTACCTGCGCTTGCGCCTTGGGCGCGCCCAGCATCAAAAGACATCCCGCAAACAGCGCTACTGCAAAAACTTTGAATCCAGTCATTGAATCTCCTGATTCCTGTCGGGCCTTCATCCAGCGCCCCACTTGTTCTCACCGTAGCAACTGAGATCCTCGCAGTCTGAGCAAATCGGACCAACGCGCAGCTCTCGGAGAATGCGCAAGCGCCCCTCACTCTTGCGGCAAAAACTCGTCAATGATGGGGCACGCGGGCCTTTTCCGTCCGGCGCGCGCGGGGGCTGGTCGGGACGACAGGTTTTGCTGGAGAAGCAGCATTCTGCACGGACGTTGCTCCGCTTGGGGCCTGCGCAGGTGGGTCAAGCCACTTGAGCAGCACGGGCGTCAGCAGCCCTGCGCCCTCGTCGGAGAGATGAATCCCGTCACTGGCTCGAATCCGCATCGTCTTCCCATTCGCCAACGTAAGGAACTCGCGGTACTTACCTGCTTCGTCGCCGACATAGGAGCCTGAATTCCACCAGACGGCCGACGGCGACTGGCTCACCACCGTATAAGCAATGCGGTTGATGACGGCGATCTTCTCGTCATAGACCGGTACACGCATCGGCGGCAGCCCCACCCAAATCACGCGCGCTCCGCCCGCCTCCACCATCGCCAGATACTCGGCCAGCCGCTCTTGATAGACCCTGATCCAATCGGCGCTGCCGTAGGCGTACACCTTGCCGTCCACGACGAAGCCCTGGCCGTCGTTGGCGCCGATGGCCACTATCACTACGTCGGGCTTTTCCGTGCCCAGCATTGCCGGATACTCATCCATCCAGTTGAAGACCTCCGGCCGCGCCAAGCCAGTGCCGGAGCGAAAAAGCTTGAGGATGCGCAGATTTTTGTCGCCGGCAGCCTCGCGCATGAGTTGGGCGCTCAAGCCAACCGCCATCATCGAGTCGCCGGCCAGCCCCACCACGCGCTGCTTGCCCGGTTCAACCGGCGGCAGCGGCGCAAAAACCGTGTTTCGCGGCAGATCCGAGATCAGCGGCGTCTGCGCGCCGGGTGCGTTCAGGTAAAGATTGTGCGCGCCGGATTGCAAAGAACTGCTTGCGCCGGGAGCCGCAGCCGGGTTGGTGTTGTTGGTCGAAGTTGCGCAGCTGTTTGCTTGGGGCGTAGTCTGCACGCTGGGATTTTTCGCCGCTTCTGCCAGCAAGGCCGCGTCATCGGTCCAGCCAACCCGCGCTAGGCTCAGGAGCGCATGGTCGCGAATCGCGGCGACGCCCAGCGGTCGCAGAGCCTTCTCAACTGCCGAGGTTACCGGAACCGCGACCGTGCGCAGCGGACCGATCTCCAGGTGATCAGCCCAATGAACTAGCCCATCGGATTCCAGCAGCACAATGGCCACAAGGAAGCCCGTGACGACCAAGGCAAGTTGCCGGATTGGATGGGTCAGGAAATTCTTTCTCATGGCTCGCTAGAACTGGAAGTAGATGAACGGGGCAACTCCCGTAGGCCCTAAAATTTCGATGATGACAATGGCCACGCCAAAGGCTGCGCCACGCGCCAACCCTGGCCAGCGGCTCAACTCAATCTCCAAGCCGTTGCGCCAGCGTTGCGGCATGTATTGGCTGGCCAACCCAAGAAACAACACAATCAGCACTGGTCCGGTGGCCAGTATCGCCGCGCCGGGAACTGCCAGCCGACCGAAGACGGAAAAGGCCAACGCAAACGAGGAGGCACGGAAGAAAACCCATCCTGCGCAAACGGCGTGGAAGAGAAGAATGCGCGCCGTCCATCGCCACGCTGTTGTTGCGCGCCAGCGGACCAGCGGCTGCCAGCCAATGCGCGACCAGAGACGGTGAATCACGAGATAGCTTCCATGCAAGCCGCCCCAGGCCACAAAGGTCCACGCCGTGCCATGCCACAAGCCACCGAGCAGCATCGTCAGCATCAGATTCAGATACGTCCGCAGACTGCCCTTGCGCGAGCCACCTAGCGGAAAGTAAAGATAGTCGCGCAGCCAAGTGGAGAGCGAGATGTGCCAGCGACGCCAGAACTCCTGCGGATCAGCGGCGGTGTAAGGCGCATTGAAGTTGCGCGGAAAGCGGTAGCCAAGCAGCAGCGCGCAGCCGATGGCTATATCGGTGTAGCCGGAGAAGTCGCAGTAGATCTGCGCCGCGTAGCCGTAGACCGCCAGCAGCGTATCCCATGCGCCGTAGGACTGCGGCACCGCGAAGACCGGCTCGACCAGCCGCGTGGCCAGCATATTGGAGATGACCACTTTCTTGAAGAGACCGCTGATAATAAGCAGAAAGGCGCGGTTGACGCGGATCGAGCGTGGATTGCGTCGCACCGCCAGTTGTGGCAGAAAGCGCGAGGCGCGCAGGATGGGGCCAGCAATGAGCTGAGGAAAAAAGGCGACATAAAGCAGCGCGTCGCCCAGTTTGACCGGCTCCCGCACCTTGCCGCGATAGCAATCCATCATCAGGGAAATGGCATGAAAAACGAAAAATGAGATGCCCAGCGGCAACAGTGGCGAATAGATCGGAATGCGCGGCGGCGGTGCAAAGCGGCCCCAGGCCTCAAGCAGCGTGGTCATCAGAAAGCTGGTGTATTTGAAAAAGGCCAGCGTAGCCAGACACACGATCACGCCCACCGTCAGCCAGCGCTTTTTCTCGATTGCCGTCCCGCTCTTCTGGATGCGCTGCGCAAACAGACCGCTGAAGAGTGAAATGCCGATCAGCAGCGGAAGATAACTCCAATTCCAAAAGCCATAAAAAAGATAGCTGGCCAGCAGAAGAAAGCCCTTATGCGCAGCCGGGTAGCGGTATAGACTCCAGGCAACGGCCAGCACCGCCAGAAAAAAGACTGCGTACTCGACCGTGGGAAAGAGCATGGAAGCAATCGGCCTTCGCTGGCGGCCTGAACATCTCTATAAAAAAGGAAGATAGTTGCCAGCAATTTCAAAAAAATGGATGAAGGAAGAATAGCACAGAGAGCTTGATGC
>Ga0255351_1000375_pt1 | contig 20395 bp, 18 predicted proteins | sample HBST25r2metaG_FD_186024 | JGI IMG/M metagenome (GOLD analysis project Ga0255351, IMG submission 186024) | Peat soil microbial communities from Stordalen Mire, Sweden - H.B.S.T-25.r2 | ecosystem: Environmental > Terrestrial > Soil > Wetlands > Peat | place: Sweden: Norrbotten County, Stordalen... | reverse complement strand
CTCAAACACTGTCTTGACAACATGTTTTTAACACAAGAGGCTTCTCGCATCCTAAACTTCGCGAATTATCCGGGCTAGACCCATCTTCGTGTCCTGAGCTTGCAAAGATGATTGAAGCCCTCTGCACAATGATGAAATCCCTCAAGCCGGATCACATCATTGTGGGCTTGGACAGAAACTTCTTTGTGACCGAAGCGGATGTGCATTGCATAGACGGACTGTTGAGAGGCCGCACCCTTTACCTGTCTCTTCCACTGAGCCGCATCCTGACTGTTGAAGAGTTGAAGGGTGTACTCGCTCACGAGTTCGGCCACTTTGTCGGACTCGACACCCGGTTCAGTCGCAGATTTTATCCGGTATACCGTGGAACGTCAGAGTCACTGGCGAGATTGCTCGCACACGCTCAATCCAATGGTGCTCAGGGAATTGCATCACTACCAGCGGCCCTCATGCTGATGTATTTTCTCGAATCTTTCTCAGCAGCGGAAAACACAATCGGGAGAGACAGAGAACTGAAGGCTGACAACATGGCTGCCACGGCTACGAATAGACACGTGATCGCTTCCGCTCTTTTGAAGCTGGCCGCATATTCTCCTGTATGGTCTGCCGTAGACGTTCAAATTGTTGAAACGCTCAAGAGCGGAAAGCAGCTTGTCAACGTCAGTTCTCTTTTCGCACTCATGGTGAACGACTATTCCGCGCAGGCTTCGTTTGACGGTCTGGCAGATAGCTCTCTCCCGCATCCTACCGATACACATCCTCCGCTTGGAGTCCGGCTCTCTGCGCTTATGGAATCTGTCGGCAGTCTAGAAGCAGATGCGCGTCAGGCATCGCCGCATCCGCCTGCCAATGAACTGCTAGGGGACTACAACACTCTTGAGCAAGAACTTTCCGACGTAGAAAACGTTTTGGTGAATCAGCGAATATCGCTTGCACCCGCCTAGCACGATGGCAGCATTCTACTCGTCGTAGTGCAGGAGGCTGAAGACGTCGTAGTCGGGGAACTTGGCTCGGCCCTTGAGGAAGTCGAGCTCGATGGCGAAGGCGAGGCCGGCGATCTCGCCGCCGAGCTGCTTGACGAGCTGGATGGTGGCCTGCATGGTGCCGCCGGTGGCGAGCAGGTCGTCGACCAGCACGACGCGCTGGCCGGGCTGGATGGCGTCGAGGTGGATCTCCAGGGAATCCGTCCCGTACTCCAGGTCGTAGCTGACGCGGGCGGTTGGAGCGGGGAGCTTCTTGGGCTTGCGCACGGGGACGAAGCCGGCGTTGAGGCGATAGGCCAGCGCAGGGCCAAAGATGAAGCCACGCGCCTCGATGCCCAGCACCAGATCGATCTTATGGCCGATGTAGTGCTGGGCCAGCGCGTCGATGAGCTGCGCGAAGCCGGCCTTGTCCTTCAGCAGCGTGGTGATGTCGTAGAAGAGGATGCCGGGCTTGGGAAAGTCTGGCACGGTGCGGATGAGCTGCTTCAATGGCTCACAGTCGATTGGTTTTGTCTCACTCATTACCACGCTCCTTCAATCTGAAATGACTGCAACTCCTCGCCTTCGCTCTCGGCGACGGCATGGCTTTCGATGTTGTCGACGCGGCTTCCGCGGGTGCCGCGGCCCAGCGCCAGTACAAGGTCCTCCAGCTGGTCGGGAGTGCCGGCGGCCATCACCTCGACATCGCCGTCGTCGGTGTTGCGTACCCAACCGCGCAGGCCGATGCGCGCAGCTTCGTTCTGCACGAACCAGCGAAATCCCACTCCCTGCACACGGCCTTTGACTAGATATTGCTGGACCATAACTTTTTTCCCGCGACCGCCCACTATGCGCGGCTGAGGTACGCGCCTTCGGCGGTGTCGACGCGGACCTTTTCGCCCTCGTTGATGAAGGGTGGGACCGAAACGACGAGGCCGGTCTCCATAGTGGCCGGCTTGGTGACCGACGAGGCGGTGGCCGACTTGATGCCCGGCTCGGTTTTGACGACGGTCATCTCGACGAAGGTGGGCAGCTCGATGCCGACGGCCTTGCCGTCGTAAAAACTGACGCTGATGGACAGGTTGGGCGTCAGGTACTCGACGGCGTCGCCCAGGGTGTCGCGCTTCAGCACGGTCTGCTCGAAGGCGTCGTCCATGAAGTAGAAGTCGTCGCCGTCGTTGTAGAGGTACTCCATCTTGATCTCGTCGACCTTGACGCGGTCGATGGGGTCGGGTGAGCGGAAGCGCTCGACGAACATGGCCCCGGTGCGGACATTTTTGAGCTTGGCCTGGATGAAGGCGCGCAGGTTGCCGGGCGTGCGGTGCTCCACCGAAAAGACAAGGTGGAGCTGGTCGTTGTGCTTGATAAGCATGCCCGGGCGCATCTGCGTGGCGGGAATCGACATAAGGAAAACCCCTGATTCTGGTAAATCTAGTGGACTTTGCCGCGGAGTGCAGCACCTTCCATTGTAGCTCAGGCAGCGCGTCGGCTGAGCGCAGCGGCGTCGCCTTCGCACGCTGCGCCCGGGCATTATCTTCCGCAATCTCTACAGATTGGCGAGCAGGGCGGCGAGGAGGGCGGTGCGCGGGACGAGGTGTTCGATGAGGATGGATTCGTGGGCAGCGTGCGCGCCTTCGCCGACCGCGCCGAGGCCGTCCAGCGTGGGAATGCCCAGCGCAGCGGTGAAGTTGCCGTCGGAGCCGCCGCCGGTTGCAGCCTCGTCGAGCTGAAAGCCAAGTTCGGCGGCCAGCTTGCGCGCCTGCTTATAGAGCGCGACGGTTCCCGGCTTGCGCTCCATCGGCGGACGGTTGATGCCGCCGGTAATCGCCAGCTTGCACGCCGGATCGGCACAGCGCAGGCTGCGGAAGAGCTTCTCCACGCGCGCGGCGTCGCTGGCGCGGGCGATGCGTACGTCTATCTCTGCAAAAGCATGTTCCGCAATGACGTTGGCGCGCGTTCCGCCGGAGACGACGCCGGGATTCACCGTCCGCCCCACCCGCAGGTCCGTAAACCCCGCGACCTTCTCGATCAGGCGCGCGAGTTCGAGGATCGCCGAGTGGCCGCTGGCGAAGTCCACTCCGCTGTGCGATGCGACTCCGGTGACCTCGATGCGGTAGCCGCCGACGCCCTTGCGCGCGGTCTTGCAGGCGAGGCCCTGCGCGGGCTCCAGCACCAGAACTGCCTGCGATGCCAGCGCCAGCCGCTCCGTGATGGGCCGCGACGCGGGGCTGCCAACCTCCTCGTCGCTGTTCAGAAGCAGCGTGATGGGGCGGCTGACGCCGAGCTGCTTTAGCGCGCGAATCGCCGTCAGTGCCATCGCCACGCCGGACTTCATATCGAGGACGCCGGGGCCGTAAAGCCGCCCATCGCGCTTGCGCCAAGGCATGGTGCCGAGCGTGCCGAGAGGCCAGACCGTGTCCAGGTGGCCGAGCAGCAGGATGGGCTTGCGAGCGCTGTGCGCTGGGCCAAACCGCACCTCCAGAACATCGCCGAAGAGCTTCTGCTTGTGAATCTTGACGCGGCCTCCGGCGGCTCCGGCGAGGCCGGCTACCAGGCGCACAGCCTCATCGACGGCGGCCTTGTTGTCGCTGGGCGATTCGACGAGGACCAGGTCGCGTAGCGTGGTTGCGAGCCAATTCGTCTGAGACTGTACAGCTTCCAGAATGTCTGCTGGTTCTTTCATGGAATGTATGGATAGTACCGCAGGCAACTGATTACACGCGTGGAAGAAACCAGAAGAGTTGCGCCAAGTGTGGTAATTTTGCCACACTTTGGAGGAGGTTTCCAGGTTGTAATCTTGACGCTAAGGTTGTTGGGAGCCCTTTTCTTTTGGTCCAGAGCGCTCACCCCGAGCAGACAATCCGGTCGGAGATCGAGTTTCGCGGCGTTGGCTTGCATAGCGGCGCTGATGTCTCGATGCGCCTTGTGCCCGCACCCGCCGGTTCGGGGATCGTCTTCCGGCGAACTGACCTGGACGGCTTCGAGATTCCGGCCACCGGACGCAACCTCGCAAAAGTCAGCTACGCCACCAGCCTGATGCGCGGCTCGGTGCTGATCTCCACCACCGAACATCTGCTGTCGGCGCTGATCGGCTTCGGCGTGGACAACGTGATCGTTGAGGTGGACAACCTGGAGTTGCCGATTCTGGACGGCAGCGCGCTGCCTTATGTTGAGGCGTTTCAGTCCGTCGGGCTGAAGCAGCAGCGGCGGCGGCGCGAATACCTGCGCATCCTGAAGGAGGTCGAGGTGCGCGAGGGCGGCAAGTTTATCGGCATCTATCCCGGCACGGGATATGGCATCGACTACACCATCGACTTCCCCGCGCCCATCGGATCGGCGCGGTTCCAGTGCGATCTGGACAGTGGCGACTACGCAAGGCTGATCGCCCCCGCGCGGACCTTCGGCTTCAAGGAGGACGAGCCGAAGCTGCGCGACATGGGGCTGATCCGCGGCGCGTCGCAGGAGTGCGTCATTATTCTGACCGCCGAGGGCGTGCAGAATGGCCCGCTGCGGTTTGCCGACGAGTTCGTGCGCCACAAAGTTCTCGACCTGATCGGCGACCTGGCACTGGCTGGCCGGCGCATTCAGGGTCGCGTGGTTGCCGAGCGCGCGGGCCACGCCATGCACACCGCTCTGGTGCAGCGCCTGATGCGCGATCGCTCTGCCTGGGAGCTGGCGCATGTCTATGATGAGGCTCCCCAGTCCGCGGAACCAGCCCCGGCAGATGCTGGCGCGGCGATTCTGCCTGAGACTCTTGCCGTCCATGCGTAGCGCACCAGTGCGGAGGAGAGCGTGAGACGGATCGCCGCCATTGCGCTGGGCTCGAACCTTGCATCTCAATGGGGCGACCGCGAGGCCAACCTGCGCGAGGCCATTGCGCGCGTGGCCAAGCTGGGAGAAGTGCGCGCGGTCTCGTCGTTCCATGACACCGCTCCGGTGGGCTTCATAGAGCAGCCGAACTTCCTGAACGGAACAATGCTGCTCGCAACCGAGCTGGAGCCGGTGGAGCTGATGCGAGCGCTGCTGGCAATCGAGCGCGCGATGGGGCGGGACCGGGCCGCTGTTTCCACTGACGCGGCGCAATCCGGCGCGGCCCCCATCAAAGGCCCGCGCATCATCGACCTCGACCTGCTGCTGATGGACGATGTGGTCCTCGCGTGCGCCCGCGGCATGGAAGATCAGACCGAGCTGACCCTGCCGCATCCTGCAATGGCGGAGCGGCTCTTCGTGCTGGAGCCGCTGGCCGAGATCGCGCCTGCGATGGTCGATCCACTATCCGGGCGCACGGTGGCGGAGCTGCTGGCACGGCTCATTCAGTAGTCTTTTCAGTGGCGATCAGTTGACCGGCGGGTGGTGGCCCCAGTCGAAGCGGCGGCCGAGGATTCCCTTGACGATGAGGTGGTCGGTGGCCGCAGTGGGGCCGACGCCGACGCCGATGTTGATCTCCCATTTGGGCGAGACGTTGAGATCGGTGACGGCGAAGAGTTGCTGCTGCTGGTTGTGCAGGGTGTAGGGTGACGTGAGGCGGCCATAGTCGGCGTAGTACTCGAAGCCCGCGTTGACGACCTTTGTGATGTCGTAGCCGATCTTTGCGCCGGGGGAGAAGTCGAGGCCAAGCGCCACGTCAGGCCCGTGCCAGGTGCGTTCCAGCGCGGGGTTGAAGGCGAGGTACCAGCGGCCGAGGGTTTTGTCGACGATGGGGCGAATCTCCCACGTCCAGGTGTCGGGCGAGTAGACGGCGCGCTGATAACCAATCTCAGTGGAGAGCGAGACGCCGACGGGCCAGTGCCAGGAGTCGGGGACACGGACGCGAGGACGGATGTGGTCGCCAACCCACTGCACGCCATGGCCGGCCTGTTCGCTGGTGAAGATGTAGAAGCCGACCTCAGACCATGCGTTGATGCCCTGGGTGAGCTCGATGGTCTCGTGCTCCTGGTGGTTGGTGGGGTAGACGCCGTCGATGAGGTTCTTCTGGCCCTCGGGGGTGAAGTTGGAGTGCAGCTCGACCATGAGGGTTTTGGGTGCGACGGTGTCTGAGCCGTAGACCTGGATCTCGTAGTTGCCCTGGGCGCGAGCGGGGAGGGTGAAGAGGATGACGATTGCGAGGAACAGCCCACACTTCAACCCACCCTTCGCAAGATGCGCAAAGGATGGGGCACTCGGCGCGACCTCGGTGGGTTGGCGATGCATAGGGATAAGATGATCGTCTGCGCACAGATTCTTCAGACACAGAAGAAATATTCTTCCGGCGCGAAGGATGATGTACGCGGGTTTTGACGGCGCTAGCGCAGGTCCGCCATGACTGCAGGGACTGGTGGGCCAGCGGGATTCATCTTCAGGCCCACAATCTTGAGCGAGAAGGCATAATCGCAGGGCTTGTCGGCGGGAAGTTTAATCTTGAGGCCTTCGGCGTCCTGGGTGAACTTCAATTTTTCTGTGCTTCCCAGCAGCGTCACGCTGGTGATCTTGCCCTCGGGAACCTGGCCATCCAAAGCTTTGCCGGTGGCGAGCGAGGTGATGACTGCTGTGTCGCCGGGCCAGGACTGCGCAATTGCGTAGAGGCTGTCTCCCTTGACAGTGAAGCGGTATTCCACGGGCTTCGGTCCCTGAGCTTCTACAGGTCTAGTCGGCGCGGTAGCAACTACGGCCGGTGCAGGAGTTGCCGGTGCGGCGGGCGGCGGTGGAATGGCTGGCGCGACACCTGCGGTGGGGCCCTGTTCCGCTGCGGCGGCGGCTGCTGCTCCGGGACGCCGCATCGCTCCACTGCGTGGGGGCAACGGCGTGAAGCCTTCGCCATCGACGACCCAGTTGTGCGTTCCGTAGACGGCCTCGCCATTGACGGCGAGCCACTTGCCAACCTCCTTGAGCGCGGTGCGTTGCTGCTCGTTGATGGCGCCCTGACCCATCGGAGACAGGTTCAGCAGAAGGCTGCCGTTCATGCTGAGGATGGTTGAGAGCTCGTTGATGACCGAACGTGCGCCACGGAAGGTCTCCACCGGGTTGGCGGCGGTGTAACCCCAGGTGCTGCCTTCGGTGTCCTCGGCGTCCCACACGCCTTTGAGGATCTGCGTGGGCCCGCGCGGGTTGAGCTTTTCAAAGTCCAGAACGCTGCCGGCAAGGTAGGCGGAGTCTTTGGTCTCGATTGTGACCTGCTTGTGCCACTGGAGCGCGCGGTTGTAGTAGTACGCGGCCACCTTCATCTTCAACGGATCAAGGGCCCGCGAGTTGACGCCATTGTCGAACCACATCACGTCTGGCTGATACTGGTCGATCAGTTCGATGTTCTTCTTCACCCAGTCTTCGAGGAACTCCTGCAGGCGCGCGTCGGAGTGATCGTGCCAATAGAAGTTGGCGTACTTGGGATCGTCCACATCGGTCTTGAGTCCGGGGGTTGGATTGACGAAGGTGTAGTGCTCCATGTTGTGGCTACAGATGCCGAACCGGAGGCCTGCCTTGCGCGTGGCCACAGCCATCTCGCCGACCAGGTCGCGGTGCGGTCCCATGTTGGCGGCGTTGAAGGGATTGGTTGCGCTGTTCCACAGCGAGAAGCCATCGTGATGCTCGACGGTGGGCATGAAGTACTTTGCGCCGGACTCCCTGACCAGCTCGGCCATGTCGTCGGCGTTGAAGTCCTTGGCGGTGAAGAGTGGGATGAAGTCTTTGTAGCCGAACTTGTCCTGTGGCCCGAAGTTCTGTGCGTGCCAGTCGGCAAAGGTGGTGTACATGTACTTCTCGTACCACTCGTTGTGGTAGGCGGCGACGGAGAAGAGGCCCCAGTGCATGGTGATGCCGAACTTGGCGTCGATGAACCACTGCGGCACGCTGTAGTTGGCGCGGATGGACTCCCACGTCGGCTGCACCGGGCCGGGTGCGACGGGCGTCTTGGCGGCGGCTGCCGCGGCAACGATCTCCGGAGTCACCTGCGGACCGGACTGCGCGACGGCAGGACGGGGAAGCAAGGTCAACAGAAAGAGGGTGAAAAACGTGACAAGCTTTGTCCTGGATAATCGCATGAATTTTTCTCCGGTTTGGCGTACGTGGTTCATTGGGCTCGAGGCGCCGCAGGAGCGGTGGGCGCAGGCTCATCCATTCTATTGGTGCGGAACGGCACGGCGGGAAGGCCCGCGGAGTTGTAAAGATTCGCGCCGTAGGGATAGTTGTCCCAGGCGTAGCGGACCTCCGTAGGCGCGGGCACATCAGGGCTGCGAACCACGACGGTATTGCCGTCGATGGTCGCCAGCGCGTCGATATACTTGCCGTCGGCCCCCGCAATCTGGAACCACTTGAGCGGTCCATCGTTCGATGCGGGAACCTCCGCGGTAGATGCCGGATTGGGTGGCGCGGAGACGTGCGCGTACAACCCGTCCGGATAATGCGTGGTCAGCCCATCGGCATGCGTGAAGCTGATGCGGATCTCGTCGCCCTCCACCTTCATCCCTGCGTACACAGGCCCGGAGAACTCCATCTTCTTCCCATAAACATTGGCCAGCGCAATGCGGCTCAGACGGTCGCACAGCGCCTCTTTGTTCTTCGGGTGCACGTTTGCGGAATCGCCGATGTCGACCGTCACCGCGAGGCCGGTATTTTTCACCGGCAGGATCTCCGCCTGCTGCTCGCGCACCCGCGGATTGTTGCTATTGTTCTTCAGCGCCGCCAATTGCACCGCGTAGAACGGGAAGTCGCCCTCGCCCCAGAGTTGGCGCCAGGTGGTGACCAGCGTCTCCATCACATGCCCGTACATCGGGATTCCCGGATTGCCCAGGATAGATTCGCCCTGATACCAGATTGCGCCGCGGATGGCGTAGGGGATGACCCCACTGATCATGCCGTTGTAGAGGACTGTGGGCTGGTGTTGGTCCTGCACCGGATCGCCTCCGCCTCCGCGCGCCCGCCGGGCAGCCGGTGCCGCACCTGGAGTACCCGGCGTGGCCGCCAGGCCCGACGCAGGAGGCGTAGCCGGAGCAGGCGATGCTGCCGGTGGTGCTGGAGGCGCCGCCGGCGCAGCCTTGAACGCCGCCTCCCGTGCATCGAACCCATCCAGCACTGGCTTCAGCTTCGGATCGGCCGCCAGCGCCTCGCGCGAAACCCACGCCTCCGCCGTGCTTGCGCCATACGCCGACAGAATCACGCCCACCGGAACCTTCAGCGCCTGATTCAAGTCCCGCGCAAACAAATAGCCAATCGCCGAAAAGTCCGCCACTGTCGACGGGCTGCATACCTTCCACTCGCCCTTCACATCCGTCTGCGGCGTCAGCGACTTCGTATCCGCCACGGTAAACATCCGCACCTGCGGATAGTTCGCCGCCGCAATCTCCTGCTTCTCGTCCAGCAGCCCGTATGGCCGGTGCCCGGTGTTCGACACGTTGAACACCATGTTCGACTGGCCCGACCCCAGCCATACCTCGCCCACCAATACGTCGTTGATGGTGATCGGCGCGCTGCCCTTGCCGCCCGCAATCGTCATGGTGAACGGCCCGCCAGACTTGAGCTTCGCCAACCGCACCGTCCACTTGCCATCGGCGCTGGTGGTTGCGGACCTGCTTTGGCCAAGGAACTTGACCGTGACCTTTTCGCCGGGGACTGCCGTGCCCCAGATAGGCACTTGCATGCCGTTTTGCAACACCATGTGGTCGCTGAACAAGGCGGCGGGGGCAATTGGGGCCACCTGCGGGCCGGACTGCGCGACGGCAAGACGGAGCATCGTTGCAAGCAGGAGTAGCGTGAAGAAAGCCGGACGCAGGGACGAGGGGATGGACATGGTTCTCTCCAAATGGAACTTAATTGCGCTTCAGACGCCAGGCGGCGAGGAAGCGGCGAAATGGGGGCCGCTGAAGAGACGGGCGGTACAAGTCTTTTGTCTCAGCTCGTGCGATCCTCGGTCTCATCTCGTCTCCGGTGGGACGGGGTAGGCGGGCGGCGCGCCGGGGAAGGTTATAACGAGGTGTTCGTAGACCACGCCGGGGTCGCGGGAGATAAGGCGGAGGGTGTGTTTGCCGGGGGTGAGCGTACCGAGCGGTATGGTTGCGATAACCGAGTTGCGCAGCACGTTCTCCGCCCAGCCGGAGTTTGCAGGGCCGTCGCCAGAGCTGGGGGATTTTTTCGCAGGGGTCTCGCTGGCGTCTAGTTCGATCGGTTTGGCTCCGTCGAGCGAGACCGCGTAGCGCAGCTTGTGATCGGAGTCGACCGGGAAGGTGGGCAGCATGTGCAGCGCAAGCGTCGCCGGGCCGTTGGTGGTGGTGGTGAAGTCGTAGTCGAGCCAGGGCGCAGCCTGCGGCCCGGAGGTCGCGGCACGGATGTCCGAATTCGCCAGCAGTCCTGGACTGCCATACACCACCGAGCCGCCCGAGATGCCAAAATCGCCAAGCACGTTCCAGTGTACGAAGGCGTGGCCCGACGCTTGCACGATAGCTCGGATGTCATCCGACTTGCGCGCAAAGTGCGCTGCGTTGATAGAGACGGTGCAGTGCTGTTCCGCGAAGCTCGCGGTACTTGCCGGCTTGGCGGTTGAATTGGCAGTGCCCTGACAAGCGGCATCGCCCGCGCCCCACGAGGCGGGCAGCGGGGTGTTTGCGTCTGCGGCAGTCGCCGTGCGCGGCATCTCGAAGACATGCCGCTCGCGCGGCGCATCGGACATCATGCCGTCCCACTTGCCATTCTCAAGCGAGTTGTACTTCACCGTAAGCGTCTGGATCGCGTCGTAAGCCGCATGAGCGCGCGCCCCATCCGCCGCCATTGCCGCGTCGGTATGGCTGTGTGCATCGAGATATGTCAGGTCCGTCGCGAGAAGCTTCTCGTTCATCGCAGCCGAGCCTTCGATGGGATAACCGACAAGCTCGAAAAAGGCAGACTGATATTCGGCCGGAAGGTTCTTGCCGAGTTCAATCGCATCGCCTCGCAATCGATCCCACTCCGCAAGGCGCGTGCTGTTCTGGCCATTATTGGCAGTGCCAGCCCCCCCCCACGCCATCGGGTTGAACTCTGTCCGCTTGATCGCGTCGTTATATCCGTTGAATCCCATGAACTCCGGCTTGCGAATGAAGTTGAGGGCATAGTATCGCGTCATGATTTCGGTGGCGATCGACGGTATGTGCCCGTCCGAAGATTCCTCCCACGTGACCGAGGCCATGGGATTCGGATTACCCGGAGCCGGCGGTAGCGCCGGCCCAACCCTCACCGAATAGGGTGACGAGGGTGGCGCAGCCGGGTTGTATCTCGGGAATTGCTCTTCGAACCACCGCGCCAACCACTCGCCCTGGCTCATCTTCGCCATCTTCGGCTCGTCGGCGGCGAGTTGCATAAAGTAGTCGATGTCGATCTCGGCGGGTTTCAGGTCGCCAACATTAAGAATCCAGTACTTGCGCGCGTTGTGGTCGTAGGCCTTGGTCAGTTCTTCCTGAATCAGCGCGGGCGGCGTGGTGCAGAGCCAGAGGTAGTCGTGCGGCGAGCCCCAGTAGCTGACGTGGTAGTACACGCCCGATCCGCCTGCGCGCTTCTGTTCCGCCGCGTTGGGCAGCTCGCGGATGTAGCCGTAGTTGTCGTCCGTCCAGCCCAGGGTTACGTCGTCCGGCACCTTCATACCAACGCGGTAGAGGTCGAGCGACTCCTTGTAGAGCCAGATGACCTGCGGGACCTTCGCATGGTCGGGATTCACGCGCGCCGCCAGCAGTTTGCGCTGCTCCGCCATTGCGTCTTCGACCAGTTTGGCCTTTACTTGTGGCGTCCCTGTGGCCTCCAGGCCGGAGTCGTGTACGCCACGCAGGCCGACGGTGTAGAAGTTCTCGTACTTGCCGTTCTCCACCAGTCGCTTCTCCCAGTAGGCGTTCATTGCCGCGCTGTTGGTCTGGTAGTTCCACGGGCCGTTGCCCTTGGGTGGAGCAGCCTCGTTCCACTCGCCGACGTTGTTCCTCAGCAGCGCCTCGGAGTGGGACGAGCCCATCACGATTCCCCACTTATCGGCCAGCCGCGCGTTCTCCGGTACGGCGTTGAAGGCCAGCGATCCGGGATGCATCGCGGGCCACAGCGAGTTTGCATGAAGCCGCAGCAGCAGCTCGAAGATACGGGCGTAGGTATTCGGCCCGATATTTCCCTTGCCGCCATCAACCGTCGGGTCCATATTTTTGGATGCCCACGGACGCAGGCCCCAGTCCTCGTCGTTCAAAAAAATACCGCGGTACTGCACGGAGGGTTCAGGCTGTACATGCACACCCGCGCGAATGGAGACGGCGGCGTGGTGCGCGATGGGAACGTCGGCCCACCACGTCCACGGCGAGACGCCCATCTGCCGCGAGAGCGTGAACAGCGCGTACGCCGCGCCGCGCCGGTCGCTGCCCGCGATCACCAACGCGCGGCGCACTCCCGGCATCGGCGTGGCAACCACCGCCGTTACCGCAGATTCCCACTTGCCCAGGATTGCTTCGCTGTCGATCTTGTGCGCGGCGGAGAGTTTATCGATCTCCGGCGAGTGGCCGAGAACGCCGACCAGGATCAGGTTCGCCGGCAGCGGCCCAGCGAGCGACGCAAGCAGGCTCGGCTTGATGCCGGTGACCTGCTCCACATCTGCCGCAAAAGCCTCAGCCGCGACGCGCACGGTCTCTGGATTCTGCGGCGCGACGTAGATCGCCGCCGCCCGTCCGTTGGAAACGATAGGGAAGCTTGCCGCGGAAGAAGAATCGAGATCGACCAGCGTTGATGACTGCGCGAGGCAGGCCGTCGTCGAGAGAAGCGCGCAGGCAACAAATGCTGCAAATTGGCGTACTGCAAATTGGCGTTGAATGAGCAAGGTTGGTGCCTCTCGCGTCACCCTCGCGGGGTGGCATTCGACCCTTGAACCATAGCGCAGCCGCAAAGCCCAGGGCAAGTTCGCCGAGCTCTGCGGCGTCCATCCGTCCACAATCCTGCATCTTATGCAGGATGACTGGGACCCGGCGAAGACACGCAGATTCGAGAGATGCTGGATCGCACCCGGCTGGGACCAGACTGATGGAGATTCGCAAGACGGAGGTTCAAGGCTTGGCAAAGATCTACTGGGTGGCTGCTTGTTCGATTCTGCCCCTGATGTTGGCATCACCGTTGAGCGGCGTCGGTGCGTCGACTGCCGTGCCGCAAGAGGCCGCATCGGCGCAGCAGATTGTGGCCACGATGCTGGCCAATGAGGCTGTGGCGGCGCAGCATAGAGGCCGTTACGCCTATCTCTCGATGGAGCGCTCCGACCGCACCGGAGGCCATCTGTGGACGGAAAAACTGGTCGAAACCTCCGTCGGTAAGGTCCGCATGTTGCTCGCCGAGGACGGCCAGCCGCTCAGCCCGGAGCGCATCGCCCAGGAGCGCGGACGGCTCGCCGGCATAGTCGTCGACCCGGCCGCCTTCCAGCGGAAGGAGCAGGCGCTCAAGGACGATGAGGCCCACGCCAGGACGATGCTCACGCTGCTGCCCAAGGCCTTCCTCTTCGGCGATGTGCACCAGCAGGGCGGCGATCTGCTCATCGACTTCCGCCCCAACCCGGAGTACGAGCCGCAATCGCTGGAAGAGCGCGTGCTGCACGGCATGTCCGGCTCCATGATGATCGATGCGAAGGCGATGCGCCTGCACCACATCGAAGGCCGCATGCCCACGGACGTCAGCATCGGCTTCGGCCTGCTCGCCACCATCCACGCCGGAAGCAGCTTCGCCACCTCGCGCGACCCGACCAGCAACTCCGCCACGCCCGAGTGGAAGACCACGCTGATCGACAGCGCCATCGACGGCAAAGCCATCCTCTTCAAAGCCATCGCCAGGAACGAGCACGCCGAACACAGCAACTTCATTCGCGTGCCAGACGACCTCAGCGTCGCCCAGGCCGTCGCGCTCGCAGAGCAGCCTTAGAACTCCGCGAACAGGCATACTGGATGGATGGCTCTCAGCTTTGAAGTTGGCGCGGCATCGCAAGCTGGTGGTCGGCGCGGCGCGCTGCACCTTCCCCATGGAACTGTGCAGACGCCGGTCTTTATGCCGGTCGGGACGGCGGCAACGGTGAAGGCTGTCCCGCAAGATACGCTGGAGCAGATCGGCGCCGACGGCGCGGGCGCGGAGATAATTCTCGCCAACACCTATCATCTTTATCTGCGCCCCGGCCACGAACTCATCCGGCGAATGGGCGGCGTGCATCGCTTCATGAGCTGGCCCCGGCCCATGCTGACTGACTCCGGCGGTTTTCAGGTCTTCAGCCTCTCCAAGCTGCGCAAAGTGACAGACGACGGCGTCGAGTTTCGCTCCCATCTCGACGGCAGCAAGCACTTCTTCTCGCCGGAGCACTCCATGGAGGTGCAGATCGCCCTCGGCGCGGACGTGATGATGGCCTTCGACGAGTGCGTCGAGACGCCCGCCACGTGGCAGCGCACCCGCGACTCCATGGGACTGACCCACGCCTGGGCCGCACGCTCGAAGTCCTACTTCGACGCGCATAAGAATGAAGTCCCCTGGGCGAGTCAGCAAGTCAACCGGGTGCCCCATCCATCGCAGTCGTATCGCGATGGGTGGGATTCGGATCGCCTCCCCGGCCGCACGCAGTCCCTCTTCGGAATCGTGCAGGGCGGCATGTACCCCGACCTGCGCCGCGAGTCGGCCGAGCGCCTCGTCGAGATGGACTTCGACGGATACGCCATCGGCGGCCTGGCCGTCGGCGAGCCGCCCGAGGTCACGCGCGAGATGATCGCGCGCACCCTCGAGATTCTGCCGCGCGACAAGCCGCGCTATGTGATGGGCGTCGGCTACCCCGACCAGATCGCCGAGTACGCGCGCATGGGCGTGGACATGATGGACTGCGTGCTTCCCACGCGCGCCGCCCGCCACGGCCTGCTCTTCCGCGCCCCCGAGCCCGGAGAGCGGCAGCCGGTGGAAGATGTGATCGGCGAAGAGCAACCGGGACTCGACCGGCCCAGAGAGAGCTGGCCCGCCGCGACGCCGTCAGCCATTCGCATGAACATCAAGCGCGTGGAGTACGCCGAGGACCAGCGCCCCATCGATTCAACCTGCTCCTGCCCGGTCTGCCAGCGCTACCCCCGCGCCTACCTCCGCCACCTCTTCATCTCCCGCGAGCCGCTCGGCGCAACGCTCAACTCCATCCACAATTTGTCTTTCTATCTGGACACTATGCAGCGGGTGCGCGGCGAGCTGGCAGCCGCGAAGGGTGTGTAGTAATGGTTAGGCTCTTATCCCTCGACGAGTGACCCACCAACGCTCAACAAGAATAGACCTCGCCGGATCTTTGGGATCGTATCGAATCTGTAGCGTGGTACCGGGAGGTAGCACCCTCACAGGGCCGTTAGGATTTCCTATATATAAGAAGGGATGGACAGAAGTACTTCGATACTCTTGCCCTTCGACGGAGTATTTATATAGAACTTTTGACAAGTCGCATCCAAAGCCGGGCCGACGCCAAACGGCGCGCGTGACGTGAGCTTCTTTTGCAACCCACCACCTGCTCCGCAGTCGTTTGAATACAACGATTGCGTAACGAACCAGGAAGACCACAAGTTCGTCGGCTACCCCCCATCCCATAGACCATCACCTTAGCACAATAGCTATCCTGCCTTATTCGCATCCTCAATCAGCCGCACCACGCGCGCGATGGGCAGCCCCATCACATTGAAGTAGTCTCCGTCGATCCGCGGAATCCAGCGCGCCGCGTAGCCCTGAATGCCGTAGGCCCCGGCTTTATCCAGCGGCTCATCCGTCGCGCAGTACGCGGCCAGCTCCGCTTCGGGAATCTCCGAAAATGTAACCTCGGTGGTTTCAACGCCGCTCACCGTACCCACGCGCGTTACCGCAGCCACGCCGGTCAACACCTGATGTGTCCGCCCGGAGAGCCTGCGCAGCATCCGCGCCGCGTCGGCAGCATCGGCGGGCTTGCCCAGAACCTCATCGTCAAGCACGACGCTGGTGTCCGCGCCGAGAACCACCAACACATCGGGTGCCCCACCCATCGCAGTCTCACCGCGATGGGTGGGATGACGCGCAAAGACCGCCTGCGCCTTCTCTACCGCCAGCCGCAGCACATACGCGACCGGCTCTTCCCTGACGCGTAGCGACTCATCCACATCGGCGGATTCCACGGTGAAGGTGTAGCCGGCCTGCGCCAGCAGCTCGCGCCGCCGCGGAGAAGCTGAAGCAAGAATCAGCATCTATGCAAGTCTCCCCCGCCGTGTCCTGTCTGATTGCAATGGATGAACTCGATCCGGCAATAAACTACTGCGCAGCCGCCGCCAGCTTGCGCCGTTCTGTTTCAAGGAAGGTATATCGAATCCGGTTGATGACGGCGATCGTCGAGAAGACGGCCAGCACCCACAGGCACGGGGCCATCACTCCCCAGTGGTTGAAGAGCGCGCCCAGGATGACGCAGACAATCCGCTCCGGCCGCTCCATGAAGCCCACCTTGCAGCTTCCAATCAGCGCCTCGGCGCGCGCCCGCGTGTAGCTCACCATCACGCATGCGGTCATCACAAACGCCACCAGCCCGACATAGAAGAGCCGGTTGCCGCGCGCGTAGTAGATCAGCAGGCCGAAGAAGATCGCCACATCCGAATAGCGGTCCATCACCGAATCGAAGAATGCGCCGAAGACCGATACCTGGTTGGTCTTGCGCGCCACCCGCCCATCCACCATGTCGAAGATGCCCGCGCCGCCGATGATCAGCCCCGCGTAGAAGAACATGCGGTCGGCGTTGTGCCCGCGCGCAAACCCGAAGAAGCACGCCGCAACAATGTTGATCACCAGTCCCAGAAAGGTCAGCACGTTGGGCGAGATCTTGGTCAGCGCCAGCCCGTTTACGATCTTCTGCAGCAGCCATCCGCTGCCCTTGCCAAATGCACTCGTCCAGGTCATTGAAGTCTCGTTATTGAAGTCCAGCCATCAACTTGCTGCCATTGTCTTGCCGCTCTCCGACTCAACCGGCCACGCCATCCGCGCCCGATATGTCCTTCTCCACCACATCGTGGATCGTCGTCAGCTTCAGCACCTCCAACTCGCGCTTGCCATTGGGCGTCACCACGGTGGCCACTTCGCCTACCTTCTTGCCCAGCAGCGCGCGCCCGATCGGCGATGTGGTCGAGATCAGCCCCTGGCTCACGTCGGACTCTTCGCTGGTCACCAGCTTGTAGCTGAGCTCCTCGTTCTTGCTGGAGTCGAAGACCACCACGGTTGCGCCAAAGCCCACCTTGTCGTGCGGAATGTTCACCAGATTAACCATCGCCAGCTCGCCCATGCGCTGCTTCAACTGGCCCAGGCGCGCGTTCACAAACACCTGGCGCTGCTTCGCCATGTGGTACTCGGCGTTCTCGCTCAGGTCGCCCAGCGCCACCGCGCGCTTGATCTCTGCTGGTAGCTCCGTGGTCAGCTCACGCTCCAGCACTTTAATCTCTTCCACCAGCCGCTTCATGATCTGTTCTGGCATTGGGGCCTTCCGGAATCTTCCTGCGCACGCACGCTCAGTCGCCTGCACTGGCAGCGCGTTCTGAATCAAACCTCCATTATACGTCTCCGGCCGCGCCAATCCATCCCGCGCCCGCTACTCGGTAGAGGGTCAGTTTGCATCCGCCTTGAAAGGGACGGGCTTCAGCCCGTCCGTAGGGCCGAACGATATTGGGGACTTTAGTCCCCGAGGGAATGCTCGTTTGCCAAACTGACCCACTACCCGTTACTCCTGCTCCTGGGCCGTCCGTGCAGCCTGGTTGGCACGCGCGTCCAGAAACGATTGCAGGATCAGCACCGCCGCCACCTGGTCGATGATCTGCCTGCGCTCGCGCCCCGCTGCGTGCCCGCCCGCGTCCAGATGCCGATGCGCCTCGGTGGTAGTCAGCCGCTCGTCCCACAGATGCACAGTCAGGCCGAACTGGGCGCGCAGCTCTTCGGCGAACTCTTGCGCCTTGGCCGCCTGCGGACTCTGGTCGCCGGACATATACAGTGGATTGCCCACCACAGCCTCCGCGACCTCGTGCTTGCGCAGCACGCGCGCGATGGACTTCATCTCCGCGTGGTGACCCCCCTTCCCGCCAGTGCGGTGCAGCGTGAAGAGCGGCTGCGCGGTGTAGCCCAGCGGGTCAGAAACCGCCACGCCGATCCTCCGGTCGCCCACATCGAACCCCACCACGCGCCGCACCAGTTCGCCAGCTGGCGTCTCGGCTAGTTCGGGCTCTGTGGGGTTCGCGTCGCGCTCCGCATCCATCTGCCGAGTGTAATCGCAACAACACTGAAGAAGCACTTTTGCGACTCGAACAGGTCATACTCGGTCAAAATTACATGGCGACAAAATCATCGCCTGAACCTAGAATGGACGACTATGCCAGCCATTGATCCAACATTTGTTCGAAAACACTTTGTCATATTTTTACTGATCGTCGTCAATATCTCGGCCCCGGTATTTGTACTCTTACAACGAAATTCATCGGGCTTGACCGACAATGCAAGTATCTGGGTTGGCTGGATCTCCGTGGTGTTGCTGAATGTTGTATTCCTGACCGCAATGCACATGCGCACTCGCCGGACTGTGCAGATGGTCTCTCGACGCTCCATCCTCATTGCGTGCGTTCTGACGATTCTTTCAGGTCTCATCACGACCGTCTCGATATCCGCGACTCCAAGCGACAACTATTTACAACTCGCGCTATCGCCTATCCCATTGAGCAAAATTCAGCCGGAGCGGAAGAGATTGCTCGTTGAGCTAATCCGGCGTAATGCGGCGAATAGCGCCGAAAATAATAGGGTGGCAAGTGGCATGAAGCCGATCTCACCACCTCTTTATTCGGTCAACTCATTCGCCAGCAAAGAGGCGATGGAATCGACCTCGGCGCAGTTCAAGCAGGCATACGCCGCAGATCAGACTTATACGGCGGCCAAGCATCAGGCCATGCAGGATTTTCACGACAAGATGCTGAAAGTCGATCCCAACTATCTTCGGGATTTCGAGTCAAGAAGGCATGATGACGATGTTCTGGAAGCCTCGATTGAAAGTGCGGAAGCGCAGTGGGTCACAAGTGCGCTGAATTTATACGACTACGCAATCGCCCACGCCAGCGCAATCTCCACAGACAATAACGGCCATCTTGTAATTCCCGATCAGGACATGAGGAAGAGTCTGCTGGATCAAATAACTGCCAGCACGGCTCTACAACAGACGATGTTGAGTGAGAGGGCGAAAGCGGTCAACAAACAACACTCGCTCCAGGATGCTGCGGGAATTAAGCACTCTGACTAAACGCAGTTCTGCGCCGTTTCGATGGCCAGCGCGACGCGCAGCATGGTCTCCTCGTTGAAGTGGCGGCCCATGATCTGCACGCCGATGGGCAGGCCGCTCGCCGTCTCGCCGCACGGCACGCTCATGGCGCAGATGCCCGCCAGGCTGGCCGCCACCGAGTAGATGTCTTCCAGGTACATCTGCAGCGGGTCGGCGGTCTTCTCGCCCAGCTTCCACGGCGGGGTCGGAGTGATGGGCGCGACGATGGCGTCCACCTCGGCGAATGCTGCCAGAAAGTCGCGCGTCAGCAGCGTCCGCACCTGCTGCGCCTTGCGGTAGTACGCGTCGTAGTATCCGGCCGAGAGCACGTAGGTCCCCAGCAGAATTCTGCGCTTCACCTCCGCGCCGAAGCCCTGGTCGCGCGTCTCGCGGAACATCTCCGAAAGGGTGTGGGCGCTCTCCGCCCTCAGGCCAAAGCGCACGCCATCGAAACGCGACAGATTCGCCGAGGCCTCCGCCGTCGCAATCACGTAGTAGGTGGGAATCGCGTACTTGGTATGCGGCAGCGCAATCGTCTTCACCTCGCAGCCCGCGGCTCTCAGCCCGTCCAGCGTGCGCTCAATGGCCGTGCGAATCTCCGCGTCCAGCCCTTCGCCGAAGTACTCTGCCGGGACGCCGATGCGCAGCCCCTTCACCGGCTTCTCCAGAGCGCCCACATAATCTCCCACGGGCCGGTCCGAACTGGTCGCATCCTTCACATCCTGCCCGGCGAGAACGCCCAGCATCGTGGCCGCATCGCGCACGTTGGTGGCGAACGGCCCCACGCGGTCCAGCGACGAGGCAAACGCAATCAGCCCGTAGCGCGAGACGCGCCCATATGTCGGCAGCACACCGACCACTCGGCAGAACGCCGCCGGCTGACGGATCGATCCGCCGGTGTCCGAACCCAGCGACGCCACCACGAAGCCCGCCGCAACCGCCGCGGCCGATCCGCCGCTCGATCCACCCGGCACGCGGTCCAGCGCGCGCGGATTGTGCACCGGCCCGTAGGCCGAGTTCTCGTTGGACGAGCCCATGGCGAACTCATCGCAGTTCAGCTTGCCCAGCAGCACTGCGCCCGCCGCCTCCAGCCGAGTCACCGCCGTCGCATCGTATGGCGGCATGTAGCCTTTCAGGATCAGCGAGCCAGCGGTCGTAGGCGATCCCTTCATCGTCAGCACGTCCTTGA